>Ga0182015_10003765_pt1 | contig 16787 bp, 12 predicted proteins | sample 712P3MmetaG_FD_120478 | JGI IMG/M metagenome (GOLD analysis project Ga0182015, IMG submission 120478) | Permafrost microbial communities from Stordalen Mire, Sweden - 712P3M metaG | ecosystem: Environmental > Terrestrial > Soil > Wetlands > Permafrost | place: Sweden: Stordalen | collected... | reverse complement strand
GCTGCTCCAACGAAACATAGCTGAACATCCCGTCCTGAACCCGCTCATCTCCACGCATGTCTGTTAGACGAGCGCCACAACCGCCCCGTCACGGAAAGGTACCTTTTTCAACAAGTTCCTAGAAGCTCAGCTTAGCGGAAAACTGAAACTGCCGTGCAGCGCCAGCGTACGTTGGAGTGCCAAAGTTCGGATTGTCAGGGCTTGTGACCCCGTCGCCAAATTCCTTGGGAATTGAACCTGCGAATTCGCCGGCGCCGTATACCTGATCCACGTCCTGAACGTTGACACGATTCAGCAGGTTCAATGCTTCAGCACTGAGATTCAATTTCAGACGTTCATTCAGGTTCAATCGCTTTTGAAGGCGAAAATCTGTGTCGTAGTAGGACGCCCCGCGATAGGTATTGCGCCCAATATTGCCGACGCGATCATTGAACGGGAAGCCATCGCCGTTGATGTCGGAACCAGCTAGGATGCTGTAGTACTGCGGGCTCTGTAAAGTGTTGAGGAGCGAGAACGAAACATTCCGCAGAGGGGCGACCCATGTTTTTGGAGACTCTCCCATCAGCGTCAATACCAGCCGGTGCCGCACATCGTTATCCCCAACCGCGCGATCGAGTCGTGGCGCCAGGTAGTCCTGCGGTTCGTCCTGTAGCTGATTTTCCGTGGCGATGTCGATGGATTTTCCATAGACATAATTAGCAAGCACACTGAAGTTCTCTCCAAACTCCTTCCGCAGCCCTACACTGCCGGCGTTGTATATTGACCAGCCAGAAGCTTCAGCGATCAATGCGAAGCCGAAGTTGGGATCAGCCGGCGCGAACTTCTGCCTGCCATCGGAAAGAAATCCGTTCGGGACTGCATTGATGCTTTCCGAACTCTCCAGGTGAATGGCGTGGAGATAGTGGTATCCAAGAGTCAGAAACCATTTGTTCCCCAACTCGTTTTCGATTTCCAGGCTGGCATGCTCGGAGTAGTTCGAAGGATACTTGCGCTTTACAAAGCCCAATGGAAACTGCTGCAGGATTGAGGGGCTTGGGTAAATGCCACTGTGCGTGAATTTAGAGAAAGCGGCGCCGGCATTCACCGGCCCGGCAGTGCCCACCATGCCTGCCGGGCCAAACCCAACAAGATCTTCGTCGGGATTGGCGAATTCAGGCAGAAGTGGCTGATTCATGTTTGTGAAGGGGGCGGCACCGTGCCATCCGTTGATCAGGCTGCTGTATTCAAGCGAGCCGGTGTAAATTCCAAAATTGGCTCGCACAACACCTTTTCCGTTGCGATAGCCGTATGCAAGGCCGACCCGCGGCTGGATATTGCCAAGGTTCGTTTGATTCATCTTGCCTATGATTCGAAGGTCGCTCGCCGACGGCAGGAAATCAAGGTCGTAGCGAACTCCGAGGGAAAGTGTCAGGTTTGGCAGCACCTTCCATTGATCCTGCACATAGAAGTCGGCCAGTTTATGCCAGAATGCGATGGCGTCAGCCGCCTCGCGCGCCGGACCATCTGGTCCGTCGTAGAAACCGCTCTCCCAGGGCAAGCCGCGCTGCGGAACCTGCTGTTGAAAGTCGGCCCGTGTCTGCTGGAAAAGGAACTCGACAGCGGTGCCGGGGCCGAAGTGGCTGAATGGGCCGGCGCCGAAAAAGCTTTGCGGACTGAAGATGCCAACGCCGGGCGTGAAGTAGGGCGTTTGCGCGGAGAACCAGATCGGCTCAAACTCCGCCCCAATCGTGAGGGAGTTGGAATCGTGGGTAAAGGTAAGCGCCTCGCGGGACTGGAAGTGGTGCTCGCTGTAGTAGTCGACGCCGCCAAGAAATCCGCCGCTGTAGAGCGTGTCGGCAACATTGAGCGCCGGCTCAAAACCTGCGCCTACGGGGTCCATGTAAAAGATTCGCCGGCCTAAGGCGACCGAACTCTCTGAGGCCCAGCGGTTGCTGAAGACATGAAAGAGGTTTCCGTAGACTGTCTGATCGTGAATGCGATTATCGCGGTAACTCGACGGCAGCCCCTGTCCTGGGGACGTTGCGGCAGTATTGCCATTCGTCACGTCGGTGAACAAGTACCCGGCGGACAATGTGCTTTTATCGCTGACCACACTGGTGATTTTTCCAAACGCGTTGTCATAGTTGCCGGTCTGGAGGATCGACCCCAGTTTTTCGGTCGAAAGTCCCAGATTCGCCTTCACCTCATTGATGCTGGGAGAGCCAGGCCCAAGGCAGCCTTGGGTATCGATGCAACTCAGGATGAAGTGTGAATAAATGGGCGATTGCGCCCGTCTCTGGCCTTCGTAGCCGGCGAAAAAGAACACTCTATCCTTGCGGATCGGGCCTCCGACCGTCGCTCCATATTGGTTGAACCGCAGCGTATTGAATCCGGGCGCAGCGAGGAGATTGGTCGCGTCGATCGCGCTGTTGCGGAAATACTCATACACCGAACCATGCAGATCGTTGGTTCCAGATTTGGTGATGGTATTGACGGCAGCGCCGAGGTTTAACCCGCCGCCCGCTGCATCCGGACCATCGACGACGCGGAACTCTTGCACCCAATCCAATGACGGGCTTACTCTCTGGACTCCTGAAACCGTGGTCGTGTAGTTGACACCATCCAACCCATAGAAGACGCTGTGCGTTTCGCGTAAGCCCCCAAAGCTGATTTCCAGTTCCGATTCCTGAAATGCCGACTGCGCGCCTGAACTCGAGTTCCTTCCGACTGTCGCCGTTGGAGTCAACAGGACGAAGTCGATGAAATCGCGGTCAGAGATAGGCAGGTCCGATATTTGCTCTGGTGCGATCACCTGGCTGCCTTCTGTTTGCTCCTTGTCTACCCCAGTTGCTGAATCGCGGACTTCAACCTGTTCCGTCGCAGCGCGCACGCGAAGAGTGATTCTCAGGGAGGCAGTCTGACCAAGGGTCAGAGTGATTGGCGCCTCGTAAGCAGCGAATCCGTCTGCAGTTGCAGTGAGTTTGTATTCGCCGGCCTTCAGGCCTGGAATCACGGTGAGCCCGAGTTTGTCAGAGACTCCGGTTCGTACCGCTCCTGTATCCACGCTGCGAGCCGAAACCGTTGCATGGGGAAGGACACTGCCAGAGGGATCGGCAACGGTCAGGCTCAGCGTTGCGAACTGCTGGGCGAAGGTGGATGCGACTCCTGCTGCTAACAGCAAGAATGCTACTAGGGCTGAGCGACGAACTGGCGTAAGAATCCCTTGTGCAGGCCGCAGCCTTGCGCAGGCAGAGATATAGTTCAGGTCTGGCATTCGTGACATCCTCGGGGAAGCGAGATTTGGCGACAGAGTTCGGGGAAGCGAATGAATCAGGCCAGATTATGCAAGTCGCTTGAGAAGCGGTACAACCCTCGCAGGATTGAGACAAGCCTCGCTCCTCAGGTGGAGGAAAAGATCGGCCGAGGGACCCAAGAGCCTCTTTACCTTCATGTGAATGGCGTGATGATTTCGGGGACTTCGTCGGACGCCAGCGAATGCAACCTATGCAGACATTGGCCGGTGATCTACCGGAGTGCTTCCGGAATGACCTGTGTTTTTTTTGTGCTTTTTGAGGGGTGCGAACTCAGTTTGGAGACTGCTTAGCATTGTGAGAATGAGCAGCGTCTTTGTTGCGGTAACACTTTCAAGTCCGGCAATTCTATAAATAAGGACAGCCTTCTGGAGTGAACCGCTGAAGCGAGCTTCAGAGCGCCTTTCAACCCAAGTTCCAGCCCAAGAAACATCGGTGTTGCGGGTGTTTACAAGTGTTTAAGAGTGTTTGGCGGTTCCCGTACCATCTTGTAAGTTGTTGAATATATTATCGACACCTCTCTTTCGCTGCAGAGGTCGCGGGTTCGAGTGTGGCGCAGATGGCGAAATTGGCCAAGGTCCCTCAAAATCAGAGGACCAGCCATCCCATTCGGCTCATCGTCGAAGCTGCGAAGATAAATTCAGTGGTCCGTTCTGTCCACGACCAGGTTTCCAGAAGCGGTTATCCTCGACGAGCATTCGGCATAAGCCGGATACTCAACTCATGCGCAATCTTCGCCGAATTCTTCGCCGAATTGCGCGCCGAAAGGACTCCGAAATTGACTCCGTTGTCCTCTGTACTCCGTTGATAACACATGTGCTCCACGGTTCATGACTGCCCTCTTAACCAACAGGTTGTAGGTTCGATTCCTACCGCGTCCACCATAAAATCAATAACTTGCAGTCGATCATTCGCCATGCGTATCGCAGAACCTCGCGGAATTCATCTAAGGCCGCTTCGAATTCGCACCCTGCGCAAGTCCACGCTATGGGAATCAACCGCGATTCCAGAATTCCGGCAACAGGCTCAGACTGTTGCCCGCACCGCGCTTGCCGACTTGTCAGGTCGCGAAGCGTTTCTGCATTCCTCCCGCCTGCAACCCGATGCCAATGAACTCGAATCGATTTTCGGCACACGCTGGGAGATCTCAATATCAGCAGCTTGCTGGTTCCAGAAAGAATCGTGAGATTCAAAGACTCGGATGTCCTACATCCGAGGAACTCGGACGGAAATGTCCGGGGCGGAGCAAGCAGCTGAATCAGTGCGGGAGCCGGGGCCGTAGCCAACTGTAGGTTACGGTGCCAACGAGGGCGCTTAAGACGGCAACTATCATCACGGAAACCCCGTTCCCGATGAGGGCGAAGAGCGGTCCGGGGCAGGCGCCGGTGAGTGCCCAGCCTAGTCCGAAGATGGTGCCACCGGCGGCGTAGGAGATTCCGCGGCCCAGAGGTTTGGGGGGGATCTGAATGGGATCGCCGGCGACGGACTTTGCGCCTACGGCCTTGATGAGGGCGATGGAAGCAGCTGCGGTGGCGATGGCGGAGCCGATGATGCCGTACATGCGGAAGGACTGGAAGCGGAACATCTCCTGAATGCGGAACCAGGAGAGTACCTCAGAGCGCGTGAGGACGATGCCAAAGGCGATGCCGAGGAGCAGATAAACCGCGAGGAATGCGGGACGGGGAGGGCGCGCGGGAGGAGTACTGACGCCACAACCGGGGAGATCGGGAAGCGCGCGATCTGTCATAAAGCTCCGATCACGAACGGCAGGATGAACCAGGTTGCGGTGAGGCCGCCGGCAAAGAAACCAATCACAGCGATGAGCGAGGGAAGTTGAAAGTTGGCGAGGCCGGAGATGGCATGACCCGAGGTGCATCCACCCGCGTAGGCGGTGCCGAAACCGACGAGAAAACCACCGATGACGATGGAGATGAATCCCTGGCGCGTGAGGATTGCGTGCCAGCTGAAGATTTCCGGGGGCGCGACTCCGGAAAAGTTACGCAGGCCGAGATGCGTGAGAGCTGCTTGCGTGGCGGGCGAGATCGCAACGTCATTGGGTTGGCCGATGTGAGCGGCGAGGAAGCCGCCGATGAGGACACCCGCGAGGAAAACGAGATTCCAGAGGCCGACATCTTTCCAGTTGTAGCGAAGGTACTCAGGCTTGCGCGGCAAGAGTGCCGAGCACATGTGGCTGAGATTGCCGGAGATGCCAAAGACTTTGTTGCCGACGAGCAGCAACGCCGGAACAAAGAGACCGATGATTGGGCCGGCGATGTACCAGGGCCATGTAGTGGACAGCCAGTTGCCCATAGGGTTATGCAAGCCCCGGATGGCGGCCGCTGCGAAGGTCCCAGAGCGCTGCAATGAGCCGGTCAACTTCTTCGCAGGTATTGTAGAGTGCGAAGGTTGCGCGCACGGTGCTCTCAAGTCCGAAGCGGCGCAGGATGGGCTGCGCGCAGTGGTGACCGCCGCGCACGGCAATGCCCTTGCGATTGAGGTAGTCGCCTATCTCTTCGGTGCGAAAGCCGTCCATGATGAACGACAGGACGCTGGCCTTCTCCTTTGCGGTTCCGATGATGGTGAGTCCGGGAATCTGCTGGAGGGCTGCCGTTGCGTAGGCGAGGAGATCGTGCTCGTGACGAGAGACGTTGGCAATGCCGACGCGATCGAGGTAGTCAATGGCTGCGCCCAGTCCCACGGCGTCAGCGATGTTGCCGGTGCCTGCTTCGAAGCGCTGCGGTGGCGGCTGGTAAAGCGTCTTCTCGAAAGTGACGTCCTGAATCATGTTGCCGCCGCCCTGCCAGGGAGGCATGTGGTCGAGGACTTCGGATTTGCCGAAGACGACGCCGATGCCAGTGGGCGCGAAGACTTTGTGGCCGGAAAAGACGTAAAAATCGCAGCCGATGGATTGTACGTCGACGCGCATGTGGGATACGGCTTGTGCGCCATCGACGATGACGCGCGCGCCATGGCGATGGGCAGCATCAACCATCGGCTTTACAGGCACAATTGTTCCCAGCGCGTTTGAGACGTGGGTGATTGAGACGAGGCGCGTCTTGGGGCCGAGTAGTTTTTCGTATTCGTCGAGGAGGACCTGGCCGGAGTCGTCGACCGGCGCTACGCGCAGGCGAGCACCTTTTTCGGCGCAGAGCATCTGCCAGGGAACGATATTGGCGTGATGCTCAAGCCAGGTGATGACGATTTCGTCGTCCTTCTGGATATTCTGACGGCCCCAGCTTTGGGCAATGAGATTGATGGCCTCGGTGGCGCCGCGGACGAAGACGATTTCGCGCGTTGCGCCGGCATTGAGAAAGCGGCGGGTCTTTTCGCGAGCAGATTCGTAGGCGTCTGTCGCGCGGGCGGCCAACTCATGCGCGGCGCGATGCACGTTGGAGTTCTCGTGCTCGTAGAAGTAGCTGATGCGGTCGATGACGGGTTGCGGCTTCTGTGTTGTCGCGCCGTTATCCAGCCAGGCAAGGCGGTGCCCGTTGACCACCTCCTGCAGAATGGGGAAATCGCGGCGGATTGCTTCGACATCGAAGCAGTGGGACGAGAGGCCGAGATCGCCGAGGAGGCCGGACTGACCATCGCCGGGGGCCAGGACAGGGTTGATGCTAAAAGGATCGATCCCGCGGGGAGTGTCTTGCGGACGATGCGCAGGCGGGGTCGCGGTGGGAGGGTGAGCTACTGTGCCGGGAAATTGCGGCGCGCCTGCAGCGATGGGCGTGGCGAAGGGATTGTCTGAGATTAAGGGTTGCGCTGGGATTGCGACGGATTTATCTGACGTTGTGGTCGCTGGCGCCGGGCCGGGAATGGATGGTGGTGAGGAGAAGAGCGGACGAGCATCTTCAATGAATGAGAACGTCGGAACAGCGGAGGAATCGACAGCACCAAATGCGCCTGGAATTGTCGGCGCCGGAGGATGCGTCGTCTGAAGAGGCAGCGGATCGGATTCAAGCGATGGTGGAATCGCGGCATAGGCCGATTCGTCGGGTGAGTTTGCCGGCGCCGAGCTGGCGGCGGGCGCAGTGGGGCGAACTTCGGATTGTGGTTGCGCGGCAACAGAAGCAGCAGAGAGCGGCCTCACGTCTGAGAGGAATCCGAAGGAAGATTCGCTGGGCGGAGCAAAGGCGGTGCCCGATCCAGGTTCTGATCCAGCGCCCTGGGCAATGCCAGTCCCGAGGCCAGGTCCGTAGCCAGTTGTTCCGACTGGGAGAGCATACGCTGGCGCACCGGGCGCTGAGGGGCGCACATCCGGCGCGATGGTTCGGTCAGGCCGGTCAACGAAGGCGCCCGGCAGGGACTCGGTCACGGTTGCCGCGAGACCGGGGACCGCGGGCGCAGTGGGAGCGGGGACGGCGGCGTAGGGATTGCCGGTGAACGCGGAGTTTGGGGGCAGCACGACGCGAGCCGCAACAGCAAGGGGCTGCTGCATCTCATCGGGTAGGGCATTGAAGAAGTCATTTGCCATACGCGCAATCTGCGATGGCGAAAGGACGCCGGTTGGCGCGGCTTCGCTTGAATGTAATCCTGCGTTCAAGCCACCCGCATCTGGCGTCCCCGGCAAACTTGAGGCGGCTTCACTTGTACTCATGGTATTGACCCACGTCCACGTCTTCCAACAGTGCAATTGCGTCGGTGGTGAGGACGGCTGCCGAGCAGTAGAGCGAGATCAGGTAGGATGCAAGGGCGCGCTGATCGATGCCCATGAAGCGGACAGAAAGGCCGGGGCTCTGCTCGCCTGGAAGGCCGGGCTGGAAGAGGCCGACGACGCCTTGCTTCTTTTCGCCAACGCGCACGAGCAGAATCTTGGACTTCTGATCCTTGCTGCGAATGGCAATCTTGTCGGACGGGACGAGCGGAACACCGCGCCAGGTGAGGAATGGCGAGCCGAAGAGCGAGACTGTCGGTGGAGGAACACCGCGGCGGGTGCACTCGCGTCCGAATGCCGCAATGGCACGTGGATGGGCTAGAAAGACGGAGGGTTCCTTCCATACCTTGGTCAGTAATTCGTCAAGATCGTCCGGTGTGGGAGCGCCCTTGCGCGTCTTGATCTTCTGCGATTCATCAACATTGTGGAGCAGGCCGTAGTCGGCATTGTTGAGCAATTCGCTCTCCTGCTTCTCTTTCACGCTCTCGATGAGCAAGCGCAACTGCTCACGAACCTGGTCGAAAGGATTGCTCAACAGGTCAGAGACACGCGTATGCACATTCAAAACTGCATTAATGCTGCCCAGACGGTATTCGCGCGGCGCGCTCTCATAATCGACGAAGGTCGCCGGAAGTGTGGACTCGTCCTCGTGCCCACAGAGCGACTCAATCGCTTTGCTCTCATCGACCTGGTTCACGCGAAGAGTTCCCGCTTCGAGCGGTTTCCAGTCCAGCAGGCGCACCAGCCAACGGGGAGTTATCGCCCCGAATTGCGGTGCGGTCTTGGTGACATTTGCAAGTTGAAATGCGGCTTGTTCACCTAACGAAACACGACTTACTTCTTCTGCCACCTGAGCTCTCCTTTTGAACCATTTGGAAACGGAAACCTGTGAGCGACTCGCAGCCAGTGAACTGCTTCAAGTCAGCTGACAGCTGCACTCTATTGCCACACCCCGGTTTAATAGATGATTTGGAGCGCCAGGCGGGAATTGAACCCGCGAATACAGGTTTTGCAGACCTGCGCGTTAGCCACTTCGCCACTGGCGCTCATTGAAAATTAAATCCGATTCAATACTTGCGAACGCTCCGATCGACATGATCGGACCAGGCATGAATGCCGCCGCTCAGATTCCATACGTGATTAAACCCGGCGTTGTGCAGCAACTGCACGGCCTTGGCGCCGCGCGGCCCCATCTTGCAGACGGTGACGATCTTCTGGTTGGCGTCCAGTTCGCTCACGCGCCTCCGAAGTTCGGGTAGCGGAATCAACTGTCCACCAATATTGGATATTTCGAATTCGAATTCATCGCGAACATCGAGGAGAAAGAGGTTCTCGCCCGATTCCAGCCTCTGCTTCAATTCTTCTGCGTGAATCTCAGGAACGCTCATTGCTCCACCCTTTTCCGATCTCTATGGCGAACGCCCCTGGTGCCCGGTCCGCCTGAATTTCAACTCAAAATGAAAAACCCACCTGCCAGTTCGATTTCTGGCGGTGGGTCTCAATGAGACGGCGGCTCGGTTTTACTGCTTTAGCCTAGCCATTTCCTCACGCCAGAATGCGTACACGCACAACACATCGCTGCGCGACAACACATGGTGGCGGTCATGGGGCTGGAAATACTCACACCTCTTGTATATCAAACGGGCGGCCCAAATAGCAAATGTGGAACTCACGATTCCATTCTTTGCGGAATGTTGCAGTCTGACCTGTCTGTAAGTTGCAGATAAATCAAGCAAATACTTGACGCTGGACGACGCCAGCCACATTCGTGAGCCGGAAATCGCGACCCTCGTATCGATAGGTGAGGCGTTCATGGTCGATGCCCATCAAGGCAAGCAGCGTGGCGTGAAGATCGTTGATATGCATCCGGCCTTCCACGGCCGCCATGCCGATCTCGTCGGTTGATCCGTAGCTGAAGCCCTTGCGAACGCCCGCGCCGGTCATGAACATCGCATAGCCGGTGATGTTGTGGTCGCGGCCGTCGGCTCCCTGCGCTGTGGGCAAACGCCCGAATTCCGAGCCGAAGAGGACAAGTGTGTCTTCCAGGAGCCCGCGCTGGCGAAGATCATTGAGCAAGGCCGACGTCGGCTGATCGATCATCCGCGACTGATCGATCAAACCCTGATGGAGGTTTGTATGGTGATCCCATCCAGCCTGGCGGATCTCAACGAAGCGAACGCCCGCCTCACTGAGTCTGCGCGCCATCAGGCATTGGCGGGCAAAGGAGCCTTCCAGCCCAGGCTTGACGCCGTAGGCATCGAGGACGTGCTGCGGCTCCCTGGAGATGTCGAGAAGCTCCGGAACGGTATCCTGCATGCGGAATCCCAGCTCATAGGATTTGATGACCCCGTCGATAGCGTCAGGTGCGCCGGGCACCGTTGCGGCCTCGTGATTGAAATCCTGAATCAGGTCAATCTGCTGGCGCTCCAGATCCTTTTCTGTCGCTGCTTTGATATTCGGCATGAAGCCTTGATCCGTGATTGCAGTTCCCTGATAGTAGGCAGGCAGAAACGCGCTGCCGTAATTTGAAGCGCCGCCAAATGCGATGGGCGGATTGATGGTGATATAGCCAGGTAGGTTCTGGTTGTCTGTCCCCAGGCCGTAGAGCAGCCACGATCCCCAGCTTGGCCGCGTGAGTGCCGCGTTGGCGCTGCCGGTATGGAGTTGCACAACAGCCTGTGGGTGTGCCGGCGTATCGGTGTACAGGCCCCGCATGAAGCACAACTCATCAGCGTGAGTCGCAATGTTGGGGAGCAGTTCAGAGAAGTATGCGCCGGATTCTCCATATTGCTTGAAGGCAAAGCGCGACGCGGTGATTGTTCCGCCTCCAGGACCCGACTTGCCATTCTTCTTTTCTAGTTCCGGTTTGTATTCAAATGTATCCACGCTCGATATCGCGCCTTCCATGAACAGGAAGATGATGCGTTTGGCTTTGGCCGGGAGCGGAGGACGTTTGGGCGCCAGAGGATTGTTGGCATTCAACCCCTGTGCCGCGGCTTTGCCGGCAATTGAGCCAAGAAGCCCGCTGAGGGCGAGGTGGCCAAAGCCGACGCCAGCGGAGCGGAGTATGTTGCGGCGAGAGACTGTAAAAGGGTTCGACATTTTCTTTCATCTCCAACTTCTATGCCAGGAATGTGAGTTAGCGAACGAACTGAAACTCCGCGGAGCCAAAGAGCGACTGCACGAACGCCGCCCAGGCGGCCTGATGGGCAGAGTCCGGGACGACCATGACCGGCGTTTCATCGGCGAACTGCTTGCTGGTATCGTCAGGATCGTCTTGGGAAAGATTGTCGGAGCGAAAGATGCCTTCTGTGAGGGCGAAGGGTTTGCGATCCTGCGCGTCATGCTTCAGGCTGACGAGCGTGGCCTGAGTTGAGGCTTTGCCGTCGGAATGCGATTTTCTCCATGTTGTCGCATATTGCAGAAGGAACCGCTTCACTTTTTCGATCTCCGGTGCATTAGGATCACGAGCGATAATTCGCTCGAAGGCACTCCGGATTCGCTGCGTATCCGAAGCCCGTTTGTCACTGAGCAGATCGCTTGCCAGGTTGAGCGACTGTTCGCGGACAAAGGGAGAGTTGAGCAGGAATAGGGCCTGCGTGGGAACAGTTGTCTCTTCGCGTTGGCCAGTGACCAGTGTTTGCGAAACGGGATCGAAGGCAGCAAGGGGACGGGGAACCTCGCCGCGCAACTGTGGCAGATAGATGCTGCGGTATGGGCTGCGGTCCGCGGCCTTGAGAATGGAATGCACAACCGGACCATCGTCCCGCATCTCGATCATGCGTAGCCGCATAGAGGGCGATCCTGCGGGATGGCTCAAGTCGAGTTGCCTCGAGGAACGAAGAATGCTATCGCGAATCTCCTCAGCTTCAAGCCTGTGAGGCGCATGACGCCAGACCAGTCGATCCCCCGGATCGATGTCGCGATAACCGGATGGCACATCCGTTCCAAGCCGGTAGGCGCGCGAGAGGACGATCTCGCGAACCAGTTTCTTTGTCGACCATCCATTGCGAATGAAATCCTGAGCGAGGTAGTCAAGCAGTTCCGGATTCGAGGGCTGGTCCCCCATAGAGCCAAAATTGTCCACGGTGCTGACAATTCCCGTGCCGAAAAGATGCTGCCATACGCGGTTGACATAGACACGTGCAGTAAGCGGATGTGCGGGGTTGATGATCCACTGCGCCAATTCCAGACGTCCACTGTGATCGGGTGGAATGATGGGAGCGTCTGCCAACTTGATCAGCGAAATATAATTGCGCGGAACGATAGGCCCGTGGCGCTCTTCTACTCCGCGAATACGAACAGCTGTGTCAGTTATGACGCCGTCGCGCGCTCCATGAATTCCGTAACCAAGTTCGCCAAGGTCGTTTGTGAGCTTCAGTTCTTCGCTCAGGTTGATCCAGTTTCTTGCCAGTACCGCACGCTGCTTCTTGTGCTCGTCGCCCATGGTGGGGGCGCCGGGATTTGCCTTCAACTCAGCCTCGTACTTCTGGTCAAAGTCGTCGAGGGTCTTTTTGGCGGAATCCACCTGTGCCTTCAACATATCGACCTGGTCTTGCGGCACTTTGGGCGCCTTACCCGCATCGCTCAGGTAGTTGAGTAGCTTCGGCTCGTAGTACTGGAGGCTTGCGCCTCCCATCCTGCTGCCGACGCCGGCGGCATCCACTGTGCTGGTGAAGATGCTGGCCAACGCATAGTAGTCAGTTGTCGGGATTGGATCAAACTTGTGATCGTGGCAGCGCGCGCAGGAGACTGTGAGCGCCATGGTCGATCGCGTAACAGTATCGATCTGGTCGTCAACGTTGTCCATCTTGAATCGAGCCTTGAATCGCTGGTTCACATCCTTTGGCCCGAGCGCAAGGTACCCGGTTGCGATCAGCAAACGGTCGCGCTCGGCAGGAGTTTCAGCCGGCAGAAGGTCACCTGCAATCTGCTCCTGGAGGAAGCGATTGTATGGCACATCGCGATTGAATGCGTCGATCACATAGTCGCGATATCGCCAGGCGTTCGGATAAGGAATGTTGCGCGAAGGACCGGAAGACTCAGCGTAGCGTGCCACGTCGAGCCAGTGGCGGCCCCATCGCTCGCCGTACTGTGGCGACGCCAGAAGGCGATCCACAAGGCGTGCGTAGGCTGCTGGCGAGTGATCCTTGACAAAGTCCTTCACGTCAGTCGGAGAAGGCTGCAGACCGGTAAGGTCATAGGTCAGGCGTCGAATCAGAGTTAGTGCGTCGGCATCTTTCACTGGCGCGAGCTTCTTCTCATCGAGCTTTGCCAGCACGAACCGGTCGATGTTTGCGCTGGACCAGGCAGTGTCATGGACGGCAGGAATCGGAGGACTGGTCAGGGGTTGCCAGGCCCAATGGCTTGCGCGCAGCTGGTCATATCGGGCCGCGATGCGTCCGGGAGTCTGGGGTAGCTTCTCTGTTTCGTCGGGCCATGCGGCGCCATCCTTGACCCATGCTTCAAGCGTTGCAATCTCTTCGGCCGGCAATGGTTCATTGCTCTCCTGGGGCATGCGCTTGTGCGCGTCTGCGCTCTTGATGCGTTGGATCAGCAGGCTCTTTTCGGGATGGCCGGGCACGATCACCGGGCCATCATTGCCACCGGTAAAGATGGCGATGCCAACATCAACGCGCAGGCCGCCTGCTTCTTTGAATGCGTCCGAGTGGCAGTTATAGCAGCGATTTACAAGGATGGGGCGTACATTCTTCTCAAAATAGGCCAACTGCGCCGGCGTCGCCGGGCGCGGATAGGGAATTGGCTTCGCGATATTCCCAGATACACGCACCTCCTGAGTTACCTGCGCGATCGCTACGGGGGAACTTACTCCGGCTGAGCTGGTTGCTGATGGGATTAATGAAGAGGACGCCTTGGCCGCGGGCCACGGCGCGCCTTGCGCGATCCATGTCTTCAGGTCTGCAATCTCGGCCTCTGAAAGGGGCTCGGGAGCTTTCTTCGGCATGCGGTTGTCGGGATCCGGGTCGAGAACGCGATGGATGAGGAGGCTTTCGTCCGGATGGCCCGGAACAATGGCCGGCCCCGATTTGCCTCCCGCCAGCAGCGACTGTCGATCGTCAAGGCTCAACTGGCCTGCGGTGCGTGTATCGAAGGAGTGGCACTCGTAGCAGTGATTCGCCAGGATAGGCTGAATTCGCTGCGCAAAGAATGCTGCTTGCTCCGTCGGTAGCGCAGGTTCTGTCGAGTTCGCTTGTTGGACAGGCGCAGCGGTAACTGGCGTCAATAGAGCAGGCGTAAGTGAGCCGCAAGATAGCAGAAGGCAAAAAACAATGATCGGAAGACGGAGTTGCAGGCGATTGAAGGAGAAAGACATGATTATCCCTTGGTCGGAAAAGCGCGCCAGAATGGCGGCGAGATACAGGTATTCCTGAGGATCAGGCACGCTGGATAGAGAGCGAGCGGGGCCGACCTTATTTCAGGAATGAATTGTCAGAATGAGAGATTTGTAGGAATTAACAACAACAAGAACAGTGAGCCACTCGCTTGAGGAGCGTGGCAGGCTCTTGTTCGAATTGAAAGGCGAAGGTCACTTGTTGTCTCACCCTATTACTGCAATGCGCGAAATCAGCATAACCTCGTTGAGGCTGACTCCAGAAATATCATTGCTTTGACTTGATGTCAACGACTTTGGGATGTATGGACCTAAGATTCACCGCATAAGCATTACTCTTCCGTAGTATGTGGGGATTCTTTGGGCAAAGAGTCGCAACAAGAACTGCGCGCTTCGGCAAGCCGGCCGAGGAGGAGGGCGCCGGACGCCCGCTGGCCTTACTGAGTTGGATTGAGAATCACGAACCCACCTGAGTGACTTATGTAGATGCTGTGGAACATGGATGCGGGGAGCAATCCAACTGCATCGAACGCAACTCCGCGACGGGATTGGACCAAGTCCAGATCGCTGACCTGAGTTGTGCCAACTTGAATCGTGGTGTGGGGATGGATTTTTCTTCCGTTGACCCCGCTGCTGAATGCGATGGAGCCAGCCCAGGGCTGATAATGGGAAGTCCCAGGACGGACCGGAAACAGCTCCGGCAGCTTTGCCGCGGTGTCCACCTGCAACTGCACCGTGCCGCCACTCACATCTTTGATCTCAGCGTCGATTAGCAGCCGGTTGGTCGTTGGCATGTCGCGATAACGCCCGATGGTCTCGATTCGACATCGCTCCCCAGCAGGAGCTTCCCCATCGAAGTGCAATGTTCGCGCCTGATAGTCGATAAGCATGTCGAATTCAGACAGGAAATCCTCTCCCAGCACACCGCGAATACCTGGCGCTCGAAGCTTTATATCGTCCATCTTATCGATAATTGCGCCCAATTCAGAGACCACGGAATTGCCAACCCGAATCTCTTTCAGACGCACCAAGCGGTCTTTCCGGACATCCGAAACTGTCACGAGCGAAGCCTCGCCGATGACTGGAGCCTGCAACTGCCGGGCGAGGCCGGGGTCAATCACAGTGTGGGTTGAGCCGGTATCCAGCAAGAAAGTGAACGGGCCAGTACCATTCACCGAAGCCTGAACCAGAATCAGGTATTTGTCGTGTAGATGGAAGCTGATTATGTCTTTTGATTGCTTCACTTGCGCTGCCAGTGCACCGGGCACGATGAGCGCAGAGAGGATCAGAAGGCGGAGGGCAGAGAGGATCAGAAGGCGGAGGGCAGACTGAGGACTTCGCGGGAAACAACAACATCGAGACAGCAACAGGCGGGCAATCTGCATCACTCCGTCCCTACCGGCTTCAGATCGAATTCTCTTGACCGTTCACTTCCCCAAGAATGTAACGCTTCAAACGGAAGATGTCTACACGAACGGTCTCTCGGATGGGGAGCAGGTCAGATTGGGACACTTTTTAGCTCAAATCTCAGGGGATGGGCGGAGGTAATGCTTCGACCGCTCCACATCCCCAGAGGCTCGAGTTGGCGCGAACTCAGAATAGGTCTCCGATTGGGGGGAATGTCCCAAGGAAGCTCAAGAAAAGAAGGGCAATGGAAGCGATGTTGATCTTCCGAAGTGGAAGCTCGCGACGATGCCACAACCGGTCAAGGATGAGCCAGGTCAAGACCCAAACGCCGAGCGCGGTAGTGGTGACGCCGGAAAGAGGTCCGGTGGGTTTGTAAAACGTGAGCAGCGTCTTAAGACCTGCCGACTGATCGGCAGCGATGGTGATGATCGCCAGCGAGATCGAGCCGATGCCTGCAGCGAGAATTGCCGCGGCCGCTGGTCCGTTTGGGTGCAAAGGTGGATCTTGCTGTATCAATTCCTTGGGCAATGTCATTGCCTTTCCCCTCCAGCGATATGAATTGTCTGGCCGCCGTCCACGGGAGCGTTCTTGTCGAGCATCGCACCAAAGAATGCTGCGATCCCCGCGGCAATAAGAGAACTGCTCACGAACACCAAAAGGACGGTCCGCAGTTGAGGATGCCTGGAGAGTTCGCAACCATAGCGCAGCACGACGAACGCCGTCGCCGTGATCGCAATCGGCACCAGCCATGCCACGTGCTCCTTCCATTCCATTCCAACCGAGTGCCAGGCGCTCGTGGCAGGATGTGCCAGCAGAAAAGCGCGGGGATAAGCTGCGAGATTTGTTGTTCCCGCAGGGGCCGGAAAGCGGTACCAGGGATAGATGATGTAGGTCCCGCTCAAGACGGCGAGCCAGGCAAGCGCAGCCATGAGCGATAAATATGCGCCGAGGAAACGATTGTTCTCTAGCGATGACAAGCCAAGGGGCGCCGGCCGGAGACGTTGATAAACGGTAAACAGAGCCCCTGAGCCCGCCAGCAGGTAAAGAGCGCCAAATCCCATGCCATGAATGAGAGTCCATAGGCTGT
>Ga0182015_10003764_pt1 | contig 16787 bp, 16 predicted proteins | sample 712P3MmetaG_FD_120478 | JGI IMG/M metagenome (GOLD analysis project Ga0182015, IMG submission 120478) | Permafrost microbial communities from Stordalen Mire, Sweden - 712P3M metaG | ecosystem: Environmental > Terrestrial > Soil > Wetlands > Permafrost | place: Sweden: Stordalen | collected... | reverse complement strand
CCCTGGACGGGTGCCCCATGTTCGCCCCAGCGTACATGGGCCGAATATGACGGGCGAAGCCCTCCAATGCTTTCTCTCGATGAATCACACCGTGACAGATGGAGTAAAAGCATTCGAAAAATGCCATTTCCCGCCCATGTACGCTGGGGCGAACATCGGGCACCCGTCCAGGGGGTAGGGCTTGTGGTGGCTCTCGGAGTTTTTCCGCAGCCTGTAAAGCCGTGCCCTTCCTTCAGAATGCGTCTTTCCAGCACGAAGGGCGCAACAGCAATTCCAACACAGCGCCGCGCGCAACAGAGGCCCAACCTTGCGGTTGGGCCTCTGCGGCTCAGCTGAAAAAACTGCGCGTCAACTACCGATGATCCCAGTCGTGGTGGAAGCCGTGGTCCTCGTGGTCCCAGTGACCCTCGTGGTACGCCCAGCCTCGATCGTAGTGATCATAGTGAGGGTGTTCCCAATAGGCGCCGGCAAACGGTGGCCTGCGCCACTCGCCGCGCCTCCACGCGTACCTTCCTCCCTCCCAGTTCCAATAGCCGTCGGCCCATACATAGCCGGCACCAGGAATGGCAGGCCGCACTTCATAACGTAGTGGCGGCGGCGGATGACCGATATAGACGCCCACCTGGGCAAACGCAGGAACCGCCATGACTGAAGCCAGGATTGCACTCGCTATCCATTTTGTTTTCATCGTTCTCTCCTTACAACAACCACACATACGCATAAACCCTATCCCCAATAAAGGTTTCGGCCCATACCGCCTTTGTTTGGTTATCGTTCAGGCAACCTTTTAGTCAATGACCATGGCGATACATCCCTTGCACACCCTCGGCTTTGAACCAATTGCCTTCCAACCGGCAAAACAACCACGCTCGCTCGCCAACCACTCGCTCGAGAACCTTGGATTTGAACCTGCGACGGTTACGGTAAAAACACACGGTGAACCAGCATTGCCTGCTGCGCCGCAGCCATGGAGTCTGCATCCAGCGACGGTGATACAGCCGGTGGGTGCCATGGAAGCTGCTTCCGGCCGCACCATCGTGCAACCGACCGATAACCCCGCCATCAACCAGGCGTTGGCCACCGATGCCATGCCGACGTATAAGGCCCGGCTGGCGGCGCTGCTACAAAATATTCCCGGGGCAACGCTGGCGGCGACCCGCGATGCCAAGAAGCCGGCACGCCTGGCGGAGAAGATTGCAGGCCAGGGGCAGCCCGCCGAGACGGTGAGCGACTACGGCGCGGCCCAGATCGCGGTCGATTCCCCGCAAGCGAAAGATGCCGTGGTGGCCACCGTGAAGCGGCATTTCCCGGTGCTGCGGCAGCAGGATCACTTCGCCTTCGGCGACCCTGCCTATCGCTATCGCAGTTTTTCGCTCCAGGTGCAAATGCCCAATCACGCGTCTGAGGAGTTGCAGATTGTTCCGCGCGAAGTGCTGGAGGCCAACCAGCAGGAACACCACGACTACAAGAAAGCGCGCAACGCCGAACTCGCGGGCCGCACGGCTGACCAGGCAATCGCTGCCGCAAGGGCGCTCAACGATGCCGCGATGGATCGGTTCAACCGCAGAAATGGACTCCCGCAAACAAGCGGACAAAACGCGATCGTTAAAGGCGCGGTCGTCAAGGGTTCGAGAGTCAGGTTAGCCGACGGCTCCCTGGCCAGGGTCGTCTATGTAGATCCCAACATGCGCATAGCCCGCGTACGCACCGAGGACGGAAGGAACGTCACCGTGCGCCACAAAGATCTAGGGCAGGGTCGCCGGTAGGTACGGCGGTAAGTTCCGCTACAGCATTTTCGCAATTGAAATACGGGGAAGCCGCCAACGTTTACGTGGTTTTCTCTCGAAGAAAACCACACCTCGCGGCTCTTACCAGACCACAGTAATTGCGAAAATGCTTTATTTGGGCGGAGGGCCACCAAGGCGGCTGTCTTCTCGCTTGCGTCCGGGTTCCACTTTGGGCTTAGGCTTGGGGGCCTTCTTGGTTTCGCGCTTGCCTTTATCTTTGCTTCCCATAACACCAAATATTACACGAGGAGCCACCACAATGAACAAACAGCCCAGGTGCCGGAAACTTTCTTCCCTTTCTCCCATCAGCCTCGACCAGGTGCTCAGCAAGTATTGGGAGCTGGCTAACCTGGACCCCCAGGAGACTAAGGGCAGCATCACCGGCCAGCTCAAAGCGCTCGACTCCCTGTGCGAGGAGCTGGCATTGAAGTCCGGCGACAAAACGCCGAGACGAGTTCCCACCGCCCAGCCCTTCTACCGTGCTGCCTGGATGCGTGATCGTGACTCCGAAATTCCCTCGTAACCACGAACCTTCGCACCCCCAACCGTGGTTAGGACCGACTACCTTCATGAAGCGCTTAGACGCAGACCCGGACGACGACACCATCGGTCACTGGATGCCGGCCACGGCTGCACAGCGGTCCGCGCTCGATTCGAGAGCGGATATCCTGCTGTTCGGCGGCTCTGCCGGCTCGCTCAAAACCGAGACCATGTTGATGGACGCGGTGCAGGAATATGCGAACCCCAACCTGCGCGCCATCGTCTTCCGCTCCTCCTTTGTCGAGATGACCGACCTCCTCGACAAAACCCGGCGCCTCTATGCGCCCCTGGGCGGCGTCTTTGTGGGCTCTCCTAAATGGACGTGGAGTTTTCCTTCCGGAGCGACCATCCGTTTCGCATACATGAAGACCGATGACGACGTGTGGAAGTATCTCGGGCCGCGCTACTCCTTCATCGGCTTCGACGAGTCGACCCTGCATACCGAACGGCAGGTGCGCAACATACTTGGCCGGTTGAGCACCACCGACGCCAGCCTGCGGCTGCGCATGCGGCTCACCTCAAATCCCGGCAATGTGGGCGCTGCCTGGCACCAGACCTTGTTTCTACGCGGCCACTGCCCGGTGCACAACCCGCAGCAGGCGGCGCAACCCGCCCGGCTTTACCGCGACTGCTCCTGGCCTTCCGATGGCGCGGCCATTCCCTTCTCCATTGCCTTTATCCCCGGCAAACTTTCCGACCACAAGTTGTTAGACGCGAATTACGCCAAGCGTCTGCACATGATGTCTGGGGGCGCCGCCGCCGCAATGGAGCAGGGATGCTGGTGCACGCTCGAAGGCGCCTACTTCCCTTTTGTGCATGCGGGCATCGTGCGGCCTCTGGCCGAGGCGGGCGTCGAGTGGTGGCACAACCATTTCCTTTCCATCGATTACGGCTACGGCAAATCCTCTTCTTCGGTGGGCCTTTACGTGCGCGGCCCGGCCGAGTTGCGGCACACGCAGGCCATCCCCGGAGTCGATTCGCGTCTGTTCGCGCAGGATGAGGGCCCGGAGTTTCCTGACGGCCGCATCCGCAAGATCGGCGAGCTGGTGGTTCCCCACGTGCCCGCGTACGAGCTGGCGCAGATGGTGGTGGATGCATTTATTGCGCCCAGCGGCAACGGACAGCGGCGGCGCATTGTCGCTGCCTATCTTGATCCGGCGAACTTCAAGGAAATAGGCGATGGCCACACCATTGCCGACCAGATCAACGAAGTGCTGGAGCCATGGGAGATTGTCTGCGAGCGGGCGTCGAACGACCGGTTGGGTGGCTGGCAGTTGTTGTATCGCATGCTGCGCACCGGCGAGTTCCAACTTACCGATGTGTGCCCGCGAACATTTGAAGCGCTGCGTACGCGCATGCACGACGACACCCGGCCGGGAGACATACGCAAGATCGCGGGCGATCCGCTCGATGACGTAGCCGATGAAACGCGTTACGCCCTCTACACCTTTGTGCAACAGGCGACGCAGCCAAGAGAGCTGACGCTGCAACAAGCCGTCCGTGGACTCGACGTGGGCTCGGCGGCGATTCGCTGGCAGCAGAAAGCAGAGGAACTGGACCAGGAAGACGCGCCAATCCAAATTACCCGCCGCCCTCCCGGCAGCATGGGGTTAGGAAGACGTGGATTAAGGCGGTTTTAACGATTAACCCAACCGGTTCGGTTATGCTAAAATGCCCATATGCCAACCGTTTTGTGGGTCGGCGGGTTAAGGGTTGGTATCTACACCAATGATCATCGCCCCGCGCACGTGCATGTCTTCGGGCACGGTCACGAAGCGGTATTCAACTTGAACTGTCCAGCGGGACCGCTCACTCTGCGAGAAAATTATGGTTTCTCGCGCGGCGAGGTTGCCCGTATGCACGGCCCACTCGATAATCACCTGGCAGCGCTATGTAGTGTATGGGAGAGTCACCATGGAACCGCCTGATAGATTTATCGCTGCGAATCAGAGAGCAAGAAAACTCCAGGCAGCCCACCCAAAAGCCGTAAGTACCCATTACGATGGCAAAACCCGGCGCATCGTGATTCGTCTCAACTCCGGGCTTGAAGTATCCTTCTCACCGCGAGATGCCGAAGGACTCGAACACGCTACTGCTGCAAAGCTCGAACCGATCGAGATATCTCCTTCGGGTTTCGGCCTCTATTTCCCGAAGCTGGATGTTGACATTTACCTACCAGCACTCCTGGAGGGGTTTTTGGGTTCCAGGAAATGGATGGCAAGCAGACTGGGAGCGGCCGGTGGTACCTCAACAAGTACAGCCAAAACCTCCGCAGCAAAGGCAAACGGGCGTCTGGGCGGCCGGCCCTGGAAAAAAATGACAACGTTGGCGGCGAAATAACCAACGCGGGTGCCCGATATCCCCGGATTTCCTGTAGTGCTTTGTGGAGACTGACGAACCCGCAAATGGAGAAGCTCCGTTTTAGGAAGGGCACGGCTTTAGCCGTGCTGTAAAAAGCCACAGTCATTGATGGCTTTAGCCCCTGCGGTACGGCTTTTCATGATTCGGAACAAAACGCTTGGAGAAAAGCGTACCTCACGGGCTAAAGCCGCGCACGTGCTAAGCCTCTGCGGCACGGCTAAACAGCGGACAAAGGCCGAGAGCCACCTCAAGCCCCTACGCCCTGGACGGGTGCCCCATGTTCGCCCCAGCGTACATGGGGTGAATACAACGGGCGAAGCCCTCCAACGCTTTCTCTCAATGAATCACACCGTGACAGATGGAGTAAAAGCATTCGAAAAATGTCATTTCCGGCCCATGTACGCTAGGGCGAACATGGGGCACCCGTCCAGGGCGTAGGGGCTTGAGATGGCTCTCGGCCTTTTTCCGCAGCCTGTAAAGCCGTGCCCTTCCTTCAAGGCCTTTTTCCGCAGGCAAACTCCTCACTCCTTCTCGCCGGCAAACCTGCAAGTGCGCGCGTCGTAATACAGGTGTACCGTACCCAGCGGACCATTCCGTGCCTTGGCGATGATCAGTTCGCCCTTGCCGGCCAGCGAGTCGTCGTCGCGGTTGTAGTATTCCTCGCGATGCAGAAACAGCACCAGGTCGGCATCCTGCTCAATCGCTCCGGACTCGCGCAGATCCGAAAGCATCGGCCGTTTGTCCACGCGCTTATGTAACTCGCGGTTCAATTGCGACAACAAAATCACCGGCACGTTCAGACGCTTGGCCATGCCCTTCATCGCCCGGCTGATGCCGGCCACTACCTGTTCCCGCGTCTCCGTTCCCTTGCGCTCGGCCGCCATCAATCCCAAATAGTCCACCACGACCAGGTGCAAACCAGCGGTGGCCTGCAGTCGTGCGGACTTGGCCTCGATCGCGGTCGCGGTCTGTCCCGCTTGATCATCGATGTAGAGCGGCGTGGCGACAATCTCCGCCAGAGCGCTCAGGTAATGCTGCTTCTGGTCATCTTTCAGCTTTCCATGGCGATGCGCTTGCAAATCCACCTTTCCGCGCGCACAACACATGCGATCGATGAGCGCCTTGCTCGGCATCTCCAGGCTGAAAAAGGCCACGCTCTTACCCGCCGCGGCAACATGCACGGCGATGTTGGCCGCCACCGCCGTCTTGCCAATCGAAGGCCGCGCCCCCAGGATCGTCAACTCCTTAGGCTGGAAGCCGGCGGTGAGATGGTCGAGACGCGGAAAGCCGGAGGAGATACCCGTAAGCCCGGCACTCTGCTCAAATATCTTGTCGATACATGGATAATGGCCTTCGATATATTCGGCCACCGAGGTCAGTCCCGATCCGGCCGCCTTGCCGGCAATCCTGCGAAAGGCCGACTCTGCCTCGGCTAAGACCTGCTCGGCGGTGTCGGACTGGTCGCCGGCCAAGGTTCCCACTCTGTGGCTTTCGACGATGGTCTGCCGCAGCAGTGATTTGTCTTTGACGATACGCACATAGTCGTCAATCGAGAGCCGTCGCGGCAGGCCCTCGGTCAGTGCGGCAAGATACGCCACTCCGCCGATTATCGATAACTCCTTGCTGCGCTGTAACTGCTCGGCCAGGGTGATGATGTCGACGCTCCGGCCCTCGACTACCAGCTCACCGATGCGCACAAAGATACGACGATGGGAATCGAGTGAGAAGTCCGCGGCCTCGATCCGCCCTGCCGCCTCCTGGTAATGGCGGTTATTGAGCAGGATGGCCCCCAGAATCGCCGTCTCCGCGGCCAGGCTCGCGGGCAGAGGCGCGTCGCCGCGGCCGTCGTCGCTCAATCGCCCGCTCCGTTCTCGCGCTGCGGCCGGTCTTCAAATAGGCGCGCAGCAGCGGCTTGCGAATTACGCCAGCCCTTCATCTCCGCCGCGTCCGGACCAAGAAAGCAGAGAATCTCCTTCGCCGCGCTACTGTAGACAAACGCTATCTCGCCGCCGGCGTAATCGAGCACAATCACAGTGCGCGAATGAGTAAGCTTGCGAGCATACTTCACGTCCCCCTTCTGCACCCGGCTCATCAGGTCCTGGCGCACCTGCTTGCCCAGATCCAGGCCGAATCGCGCCAGGCCCCTGGCTTTTACATTCTGGCGTTTCTTTGGCGGTCCGGGGGGGCGGCGTGCGGGCACCGCCCCGCTCATGCACGACCCGCCGGCATACGGCTACGCATACCCAGGGCCCTCATGCCTCCGGTGTATCTGCCGCGGGCAACGACTTCTCGCCGTTGCGCCGCTGCGTAGCGTTTGCTGTCGCCCACCAGGATGGCCATTGCGTCGTCGCCCAGCTGGCGTGCGGCTAAACGGCGCGCTGCTTTTTCTGATATACCCCAACGCTCTGCGATGTCCAGAATGGAATGGGCGGAGCGAGGACGTCCGCCGCCATGTCTCCGAAGAGGGCTCATAGCATCTCCGATTTTCCAGGGGAGGGAACCACTACAGAAAAGAAGGGTTCAGCGAGAAAGGAGCCCTTCAAAACATAACTATGTTCGTCATAGTTACGACTAGAACTAAGAGCAGTATGGCGCACGGTTTCAGATCGCGCAACACACTTTCTGTAATATTTTCTGTAACTGCCCAGGCGTGGGACAGGCAGTTTATGCTACGGTTGCTACGTAACCTTTCTTGTTATCTATTCCGCCACAGTCACTTTTTTGCCGCGTCAGTTTCTGTGTTGTTTCATATCGGAAACACCAGCGCCGAGAGGCGCGCAAAAGCCACTGTGAATCAACTGCTTGCCTCACTCCCGGTCGGGACACGCAGCATCTGAGGCTGTTGCGTATCCGCAACAAGAGCAGAATGTGGCCCCGGGGCTTCCGCAAAACGCGCCTCTGTTCTTGCCAACGAGCACGCCTTCAGCCACCAAAGAGGTCGCCGGATAAGCCGACTCCGGGCTCGCCGTCTGCAGGCGCTTCGGGTTGTTCCTCGAGCAATTGCGCCGTGTCGTTGCGCACGTTGCCCACCGCCTTATCCACTTTCCAGGCGGTCATCTCTTCTGCGGGAAAGGGCCGCAGCAGATCGAGCGGCGGCTGCTCCGGTGTGCCCTGGTCCAGCCAGCGCGTGTAATCCTTGCGCGCGATAATGACCGGCATGCGATTGTGCAAAGGCGCGACCACCTCGTTGGCATCGGTCGTGATGATGGTGAACGTCTCCAGCCACTGTTCGGTCGTGGGACCTTTCCACCGTTCCCACAGCCCGGCGAGGCCGTAGGGCTCACGACTGGCAAGCGCGATGGCAAATGGCTGCTTATGCTTCGGGTCCAGTTTCTGCCATTCGTAGAATGCATCCGCGGGTACCAGGCATCGGCGCCGCTTAAAGGCATCACGAAACGCAGGAGCGGTGGCCACCGTCTCCGCCTTGGCATTGATGGTGGAGTAGCCGATCTTGGCATCCTTTGACCAGTAAGGAATCAAACCCCAGCGCATGAGAACGATTTCGCGCAACCCGGTGTCGCGGTTCAGCCGCACCACCGGCTGGAACGTCTGCGGTGCGACGTTGTAGCTCGCGCCCCACTCAACGATCTCGGCATCCTCTGCGCCAAACCAGTGAGCGATCTCTCTGCGGGTTGACTTACGAACGTAACGGCCGCACATGGATCCGATGATAGCAATTCGCTCTCCGTCAGCGAAACGCTTCCGCCAGGGACTGCCCAACGGCGGGCAGTGGACCTTTACTCAGTACCAGCAAGCGAAGCGGTGCGGCGTTCTTCTTGACTTCGCGGCAGGCCAGCACGCGCGTAGAAAACTGCTCCAGCTTCGGAAAGGGACGAAAATTCTTGTTGAGCGTGCACACCAGCATCGATCGTTCGTGCATTAACGGCGCCAGATCGTCCAGGTAATACTCCAGCGACCAGTGAAAGCCGATGCTGTAAAACCCATAAATCAAGTCGTAAGGTCCGGGCAACGCCGACAGGGGCAGTTGCTGCGCATCGAAAATCTGGTATCCGGTGACCCCGTTGTAGTCCAGCATGCTGCGTAAGAGCGCGAGGTTGCCACAGAAAGACCCGGTGTCCGGCCACTTGGGCGGATGTTCGTAATACTTCTGTTTGTACCGGGTGCTGGTGCCATTGGCGTCGTAGAGACTGATCTCGCTTGCCCGCAGTAATCCCCTCCTGGTGAAGAAGACCACGGACCGGCCAAAGCCTGGACCAATCTCGAGCACGCGTTTTGGCGCATCGACTTCGGCCAACAGTGGCCGCAAGGCTTCATACTCTGCTTCGCAGGCGGCGTTACTTTCGTTTTGCCACAGCAGCCGCGAGGGTTCATCGGCCTTGAGCGACAAGCGTGTAGAGATAAGACGAATCGCCGAAACTACTTCTTCGGTAAACGGCGGCGCCAGGAATAACTGTTCCGCCGAGGCCGACCGGTCGTCGAGTATAGCCCGCCCGCGCAAGCGGTTAAGTGAAGTTTTCAAAAACAAGCAGAGTCCTTCCTGTACGCAGATTCATTTCTACTCGAGTTCCACTTAGGACATGGTTCTCCGCACAATCCTTCGTTCGCTCTAGCCCGAGGTATCTACGAAGGAGTGAATTTGATATTCTATTGGCGACGACTTTTGCGTCCGGAGAATGGCATTTTGAATACCAAAGAGATCTTAGAACACATCAACGGTGAAATCACACGCCTGCAGCAGGTAAAAGCTTTGTTGCAGGGCACGTCGAATGGTCACAGCAAGGGAGCCTCTGCGAGCTCTGCGAATGGTTCCGCGGCGCCTAAGATCAAAGGCAAACGCATCCTGAGCGTCGAAGCGCGTAAGAAAATTGCAGCGGCACAACGCAAGCGCTGGGCGAAGGTCCGGAAAGCCCAGGCTTAATCCGGGTCTAGTTAGAGCAGAAGCTACTTTAGTCGCAGCCGCTCCTCCATTTTTGCGAACCTACCGGCTTTCTTGCGAAGCCCGCTACCTCTTTGCCAACCATTTACGTGTTTTGCGGAGCCAGTCACGTGTTCGCGAAGCCATCCATGCGAAGCCATCAAGACGATGGCTTCGCAAACACTCCGCCATTCTTCTTCTGTAGGAACCAGCAGCAGACTCCTCCCTGCCAGAAGCTGTTTTCGCGGTGATTCTAGATATTCCATCCGCCGTCGATCACGTGGGTCTGTCCGGTCGTAAAGCTGGACTCATCCGAGGCCAGGTAGACCGCCAGTTCCGCCACCTCTTCCGCCTTTCCTAGCCGGCCCATGGGTTGGCGGGCGATAAATTCGCGCCGCACTTGTTCCACATCGCCCTGCGCAGCAATGCGTCCATCCAGCGAAGGGGACTGCACGGTGCCCGGACAAATCGCATTGCAGCGGATTCCCTGGCGCACAAAATCGATGGCGATCGCCTTGGTCAAACCCACCACCGCCGCCTTGGAACTCGTGTACACGAAACGGTTGGGCACGCCGCGAACACTCGACGCAATCGAGGCCACGTTCACGATACTTCCCCGTTCCTTGCGCAACATACCGGGAAGAAATGCGCGGCAGGTGCGATACATCGATCGAACATTCAGATCAAAAGAAAAATCCCAGTCTTCTTCGCTGCAATCGAGAATGGTTCCGTGATGGACGAAGCCAACACAGTTGAACAGGATATCGGGCTCGGGCAGCTCGCCGGCGAGTTGTTCAATCTGCTTTGGCTTGCGCACATCGAGTTCGCGGCAAACCATGTGCGGCTGTTCCAGGGCAAGCGTGTCGAGTGCCGCGCGATTGATGTCGGTCGCCCACACGGTGGCCCCTTGCAGCGCAAAAGCGATCGCCGTCGCTCGTCCAATTCCCTGTCCCGCGGCTGTGACCACAGCGGTCTTTCCAGCCAGTCTTCCACTCATCCGTTTCCCCCTTGGTTGCAGCTTTCGATTCTAACCTGTGCCGTTAGGCAGGCTTTGCCTTGCGCGAGTTTGGGAATTTTCCCAGCCACGAACGGGGGGAATAACGCGGCTGGGGCTAACGAGTGTGCGTGATCAGGAGAGAATCAGAAGTGTTTCCCTTCGAGCCCCATGGCGACGCACAGCGCAGCGACATCGCCGATCTGCTCTCCCAGGGCTGCGGGAACAATGGAACAGGCACGCAGTGTCTGCGGCAATGCCTCGCGCTCCATCACTCGACGCATCGGGGCAAGCAGGTGTTCGCCCATGCGCCACGCCAGTCCTCCCAACACGATGCGTTGCGGGTTGAGCACGTCGATCAACAGCGCGAGCGTCTGGCCCAGACGCGACCCGGAACTGCGCAGAATGGCCAACGCGACCGCATCCCCCGCTTCCGCCGCGCGGCCTACATCGCGCGCCGTCACCGGCTCGCCGGCGGATAACTGTGCGTGCAACACACTTACCCGGCCGCGCCGTGTTGCTTGTTCCAGCATGCGCGCGGCTAGTTGCGCAATGCCCCCGCCGCTGGACCACCCTTCAATCGAACCGGCCTTGTGGTAACCCACCGGCCCGGTCGGGCTCAGCCGCACGTGACCTATCTCACCAGCATCGCCATTGGCGCCAAGATACAAACTGCCGCCCGCGATGATGCCCGCGCCCAGGCCCGTGCCCAGGGTCAGAAATACCATGTGCTCCGTGCCCACGCCGGCGCCATACCGGTGTTCCGCAACCGCTCCCGCGTTGGCGTCGTTCTCCAACCGGCAGGTCGCCTGCAACGCATCTTCGAGCAGACGGCAAATCGGCACATCCACCCAGGTCGGCAGATTCGGCGGTGCCTGGATAATGCCTTGCACCCGATCGAGCGGGCTGCCGCAACTTACCCCGATGGACGCAAGTTGCTCCTGCTGCAATCCGTGCTGTAGCAATAAGCGGCGCGCCGACTCCACAATCGTAGCCAGCGCGTGTTGCGGCCCGCGCTCCGGCTGGGTCAAAAACTCTATCCGCCCCAGAACCACCGGCGGTTGCGCAGACAGAACCACGGCCGTCTTGGTACCACCCACATCCACGCCGAGATAGATTGTCTGCATCAGGCTTTCATCAGAATTTCATCAGGAAGAATATAGGCAGCGGGTGGCAAGCAATTGCCACAGTAAAGGTTACATCCATCGCCCTGCCTGCGTCGCATCGACTGATTCCGTGAGTCGCACTTACTGGGATTTGATTCGCTCGCTGACCCGTTTGGCGAGCTTCGCTATCTCGTCCACGTCCTTCAGGCTGTCGGGTGTGGGCTTGGCGCCTTTGTCCGCTTTTTCTTTCAGTTCGGCGGCCAGCGCAAGCATGCGGGCCGTATCGCTGAATACCTGCTTTTGATGCTCTTCCCGGAGCCGTTTCAGCTGGTGCTCCTGCATCTCGCGGTTCCCAAAGGGGACTTCCCCGTCCATGCGTCCGCGACCCAAACCAGCGTCGGCTGGGTTGGTTGCCCCGGTGACAGGAGCCCCGCCCACCGGGAATTGCATCGTCATCCCCAGGCCACCGGCCACTGCCACAGCTCCCACGAGCACCAACAGCACCCCTTGCCAACGCCTGCTACCGCGAACGCTCACGCTCCACCTCGTATCACTCCAGGCAACTACTTAATCATTTGCCTGCAGGGGCTTGCTCCTCTTCTTTCATTTTTTCCTTTAAGTTTTTGGTCAGTCTCTGGATCTCGTCCGCCTTGTGTAGAGCGGCCAGAGACAAGGTATTACTGCCGGCTTTCTCGATCTCCGCTTTCAAATCCTGCGCCAGCTGTAAGAGTGTGTCGGTCTCTTTCTGTAGTTGCTGCTGGGCGGCGTTTCCCACCGGAGGTGCGGGGCGGACCGGCGGCAGTGGCCTGGGGGGCGGCGTCCCCTTTGCGGCCGTTTGCTGCACCGGCGCAGGTGCGGCCTGGGGTGCAGTTTCGTCCGGTGTCACCTGGTCGGCCACAGGCAGCATTTTTTGATCGGTCGCAGGGGCCTCTTGCGGGCTTTGGTCCTCTGGCGTCGCAGCATCGGGTGTGGTGGCTTGCTCCGCCGGCGCAGCCTGAGCCGGCGGCGGGGTCGGGTCCTGATCCGGCGTTGCGGGCGGCGGTGGGGGCGCGTCAGGCTGAGGCGCTGGCTCGGGCTCCGCGTTCGATTCCACCTGCGCGGGTGGGTCCGGCTGTTCTGCCTGGTCTGGCGGCGGCCCCTGTTTGGGCTGCACCACTTGCGACTTCCGGGACGGCGTTTGGCCAGGGGCAAACCCCGTCGTCGAAAGCAGCCCGATCCCGAGCACTGCCGCAACCAACTGTCGCTCGAGTAGCATCATAGGGTGCCAGTGTACGCCACCATTTTCTCCCTCGCCTCCGTCCTTTTTGCGCGCGATCCTGCGTCTGCGTTTTTTCGCCGGCTTGACCAGGAATGGCTCGCTGACGTCCAGGAATTTCTCCATATCGGCCTGCCCAAGCTGATCTTCATTGCCATCTATGCCACGGCGCTGATCGTCATGGTCAACTTCATCACCGGCCGGGTGATCAAGATCGCCGAGCACCGGGACGCGCTTGGGCCCGCCCGCGGCGCCCAGGTGCGTACTCTGGCCACGGTCCTCCGCGCTACCGGCATTGTGATCGTCGCCTTCCTGGCCTTTCTGCAGATCATGGAGAATGTGCTCAACTTCAACCTTGGGCCTTTCCTGGCCAGTGCCGGGGTGGCCGGCGTGGCCATCGGCCTGGCTGCGCAGACGATCGTGAAAGACGTGCTCAACGGCATCCTGATCCTGATCGAAGATCAATTCAACGTCGGCGACGTGGTCACCCTGGCGGGCATGACGGGCACGGTGGAATCGATGACCCTGCGCAAGACCACGGTCCGCGGGTTTGACGGCACTCTCTACATCATTCCCGACAGCCAGATCACCAATGTCGCCAACCAGACCCGCGGCTACTCGGTGTCGACGCTCAACGTTTCCGTCGATTTCTCCGCCAATCCCGACCAGGTCATCCCGTTGTTGAAGAAGATTGCGCTCGAGGTGCGCAACGAGCCTGCCTACAAGGATATTTTCCTCAGCGATCCGCAGGTGTTCGGGGTGGATTCCATCAAGGGTACCGAGGTCATCTATCCCATCCAGATCCGTACTCTGGCGCGCAGGCAATTCGACGCCATGCGCGAGATGCAGCGGCGCATCCGGCTCGCCCTCGAGGAGCATAACCTGCTGCCGGGCAGTCCCTACCGCGTGCCGAGCGGCTTCGGACAAACCACCAAGCCCGAAGCCGAGGCGGCGAAGACCGCCGACCCCACCATGGCGAAACCGAACGAAACCAACCCTTTCACCGGCGAGGGTGGCTGAGCAGCCCTACTGAACTTTCCCATACCACGAACCTCATGACTTCCACGTACCTCCGGCGTGGGGAGTTTCCCGTACCACGGACCTTCTGGATTTTCGTTGTACCACGGACTTGGGTGCCCCATATCTCGCTGGTTTTTCGCGAGATGTGGGATTCCGCGATTTCTATCTGCCACTTTCTGGATGCCGAACCGCTCTCGCATGGAGTGCGGTGGTTTCCCACATCTCGCGAAAAACCAGCGAGATATGGGGCACCCAAGTCCGTGGTACAACGAAGTCCACCCGGGTTCGTGGTGGGAGAAAAGTTCGTCCCGAGTTCGTGGTGCGAGAAAGTTCGCCCTGCGTTTCGTGGTGGCACTCACCCTAGCCCTGCAACAAAGTCAACAGCTGCTCCGGGTCTGCCGTGGGAGGCAGGCATGACGTCCCCCGGCAGACCACGGCAAAACTGTGCCCCGCCGATAAGCCCGGAAGTCCGGGCAGCGTCTCAGCCAACAACGGTGGCAACGGCCCCGCAACCTGCTCCCGCGTCAACCGGATCACGCTCTTGTTCACCGCATACCCGACCGTCGCGGCCGCTTCCAGCGTATCGGCCTCGAGGTCTTCGCCAATCACCACTACCTGCACTGGCGGCAGCAGCAGACGTTCGAGCGCCAGCCCATAGGTTCCCGCGTAGAGCCCGAAGTGGGTCACTACGCTGGCAAATGCCTCCAGCGTATCCTCCGCCTTTTCTCGCAGCGCAGCGATTTCCGATAGCCCGTACAGGCGCAACAGCGCGGCAGCAGCAGCCGGATTCCCTGCCGGCGTCGGCGAATCCTGCAGCGGCTTCCGCCGGGCCGTCAAAACGCCCAGCGCTTCTCCTCCTTTGGCCGCGGCATCGAAAAAGCCTCCACCCGTCGGGTCGTAGAACTCCGCGATCATGCGCTCGGCCAGCCCCAGCGCCGCCTGGTAATACTTCATGACGCCCGTCGCCAGCCACCCGTCCAGGCAGGCGTGGATGAGAAAGGCGTAATCATCCAGCAGACCCGCGACCCATTTGGGCGCTGCTTCGCCCCGATACGAGATCACATGCGCCAGTCCACGCTCCGCATGCAGACCTTCGCGCAGCAGCCGGTCCAGGGTCAACAGCGCAAAGGCCTTTACCTCCGGCAAACGCAGCACCTGCGCTGCCTCGAGATATGCAGACACCGCCAACGCATTCCAGTTGGTGTACACCGTAGTGTCGATAAAGGGCGTGGGCCGCGCGCCCCGCGCCGCATACAACCTGGCCTGGGCGCTTGCCAGCAGCGACTCAGCTTCAGCGAGACTCTTGCCCGCACGCGCCGCCACGGTCGCGAGCGTCTGCTTCACATGCAGCACGTTCTTCGCCGGGTTGTGGTGCATATCCCCGAGGTCGCCGATGTCGTAGTACGCCCCGGCAATCTCCATCTCCTCCGGGCTCAAAACGGCTGCAGCTTCTTCGCGCGTCCAGGTAAAGTAATCGCCATCGTCATCCAGGTCGATGTCCGCATCCTGCGAAGCATAAAAGCCGCCGCGCACGCGATCCGTCAGCCAGGTGTCCATCCAGCGGATGATGTCTCTGGCCACCCGCGCCGGCTCCGCATCGACATAACTCTGGAAGAGGTGCACGTAGTTCTTGAGCAGCTCTGCGTTGTCATACAGCATCTTCTCGAAGTGCGGCACCACCCAGGCCTCATCGGTGGAATAGCGATGGAACCCTCCACCCAGCTGGTCGTAGACGCCGCCCCGGGCCATCTTTTCCAGGGTCACGGTCGCTGCCTCCCTGGCCTGCGCGTTGCCCGTACGCCCCGCCACATCGAGCAGCAAATCGATCGCCGAAGGATGGCCAAACTTCGGCTGCGATCCAAAACCGCCATGGTGGCGATCGAACTTCTTGAGCGCCGACTCCACCATCTTGTCCACAATATCCAGGCTCAGGCTGCCTGCCTGGCCGGCATAGTTCTCGTTGTATTCAATGGCTTCTATGACGCTGCCGGCCGACTCCAACACCTCGTCTCGCCGCGTCGTCCAGGCCTCCACCATGCTGCGCAGCACGCGTTCGAAGCCTGGCCGGCCGTAGCGATCGTCGCGGGGAAAATACGTGCCCCCAAAGAACGGCTTGCCCTCCGCCGTCAGCACCGCAGTGAGCGGCCATCCATTTTGTCCGCTGATGGCCGAGACTGCGGCCTGGTAGCGCGAATCCACATCCGGCCGTTCGTCCCGGTCAACCTTGACCGCGATGAAATTCTCATTGATCACCGCCGCCAGCCCGGGATCCTCGTAGCTTTCGCGATCCATCACGTGGCACCAGTGGCACCACACCGCCCCTATGTCGAGAAGGATTGGCTTGTCTTCCGCAGCGGCGCGGGCAAACGCTTCCGCGCCCCACTCATGCCATGCGACGGGTTGGTGCATGGCCGAGCGCAGATACGAAGAGGATGCCTGGGCGAGGGCGTTGGCAGGGTGTGTCGGGGAGTCTGTCACCGGGTGTGTCATCCATCACAAGTCTAACGTTCGCGGAGTAGAAAGCCGCCGTTTCGACAGCAGCACGTAAACCCACACCACTACCAGGGCGAAGGTAATGACGAAGAAGTTCGGGGCGGTAAAGAAGAAGCCCTCTAACGCGCTTCGATGCTGCAGGTAATACCCGCTGATCAATCCCATGCGGTAATCGATGGCCACGATAGCGGCCAGTGGAGCTGCCGGAATCGCAATCCACCGCCAGCGCACCACCCAGCCCGGAGGAATGAGCAGTACCAGTGGCAGCACCAGCGGCAGAAAGCCGGCCATCGCCATAAAGAGGCTGAAAGCCGCCCACACCACCATACCTTCGGCGATCGTGCTCGGCAGTTGG
>Ga0182015_10003763_pt1 | contig 16788 bp, 15 predicted proteins | sample 712P3MmetaG_FD_120478 | JGI IMG/M metagenome (GOLD analysis project Ga0182015, IMG submission 120478) | Permafrost microbial communities from Stordalen Mire, Sweden - 712P3M metaG | ecosystem: Environmental > Terrestrial > Soil > Wetlands > Permafrost | place: Sweden: Stordalen | collected... | reverse complement strand
TACCGTCTATTGGCCGGAAGCGCAAGACGACCACATGGTTTTCCAGGGCAGCGGGGATTCACTGCTCGATTACCTGTCGACCGCGGTTCTGCACATGCGCACGCAGCATCGCCTCGCGAACATACTCGTGGAGTTCGATGGCGCCGCGGCGGCGCGCTGCGAGTCCTACGTGGTCGCGTATCATAATATGGCGGTGGAGAATGGCCGGGAGGATGTGATTTTCGGCGGACGATATCTCGACCGGTTCGAGAAGCGAGCCGGCGAGTGGCGGATTGCTCATCGCAAGCTCGTGATGGATTTCTTCCAGCGGCAACCGGCGGCGGTCGACCTCGGCATGTTCGGGTCGCTCCCGATCACGGGAGGACACTATCCGGCGGATCCGCTTTACGAGTTCAGTCCGGAGCTCCATTCGCCGCGTAATGGCGGACATGGCGCTTAGCCTGATCTGGCAGCCGATTCGCATCGGGCCGCTGGAGCTGCCCAATCGCATTGCGCGCGCGGCGAACACGACGACTATTTCACAGGCGGGCATCGACGAGCAGTTCATCGCGTACCATCGTGCGCGGGCTCGCGCGGGCGTCGGATTATCGATCCTCGAGGCTGCCAGCGTACATCCCACGTCGATTCTGAGCTACGCCATCGACGATGCCGCATGCGCAGGCTTCGAGCGCTTGATGAAAGAGATCCGCCCCTACGGGATGCGCGTGATCCAGCAGCTCTGGCATGGTGGGCACCATATACCGGGCCTCGGGGGCCGCCTCCCCTGGACTGCATCGGACGTTCCGAGCCCGTTCAGCGGAATGGTCGGCCATACCGCCAGCGTTCGGGAAATCGAGGAGCTGGTCGAGTCCTTTGCCAGCGCCGCCCGCCGCTGCCGCGACGCGGGAATCGATGGCGTGGAGATTCATGCCGGCCACGGCTACCTCGTGCAGCAGTTTCTCTCGCCGCTGACGAACACGCGCACCGATGGATACGGCGGCTCGCTCGAGAACCGGATGCGATTCGCGGTGGAAATCCTGCGGGCGGTGAGACGGGAAGTCGGTCAAAACTTCGCGGTCGGCATCCGCATGAGCGCCAGCACCGCCCGCGGCAACATTTCGGCCGCCGAGCTCGGCCAAGTCGCACGCGTACTGGAAGCCGAGGGCCTGATCGACTTCCTCGATGCGTCGTACGGCGATTATTTCGAGATGGACCGCATGTCGGCCACCATGGCCGAACCCGCAGGCTATGAGCTGGTGCCCGATCAAGCCTTGCTCGAATCGGTTTCCGTGCCGCGCATGGTGACGGGCCGATTCCGCACACTCGAGGAAGCTGAGCAAGTTCTGCGCTCGCGATCGGCCGAGATCGTGTCGCTCGTTCGTGCGCACATCGCCGACCCGGAGCTGGTGCGCAAGACCCGCGAGGGTCGTGCCGAAGCAGTGCGACCGTGTATCGCGTGCAATCAGGGGTGCGTGGGCGGTCTTTTGCAGGTGGCGCGAATGGGATGTGCGGTGAATCCTTCCGCCGGCGCGGAGGCCATCCTCGATGAAAGCCTCATCGAGCGGGCGGCTCGTCCGAAAAAGGTACTGATCGTCGGCGGCGGACCCGCCGGCATGGAGGCCGCCCGGATCGCCGCGCTCCGCGGCCATCACGCCGTACTCGTGGAGGCCGGCGCCCACCTCGGCGGCGCGCTTCGTGCGGCGAGGCTGGCCCCGCGGCTGCACACGATCGCCGACATCGTCGATTGGCACGAGCGCGAGATATCGAGGCTCGGCGTGGAAGTGCGGACGAGTACGTTCCTGGAGCCGGAAGAGGTGCTGGCAGAATCGCCCGACGTGCTGATCGTCGCGACCGGCGCAGCCGATCGAGATGATGGGATGCAGGTGGCCAGCCCGGCCGAGCTCCCTCCCGGTTGCGGCTTGCCCCACGTGACCAACGCACACGATCTTCTCATCGAGTCAGCGCGCGATTTTGCGCCTGCGCATGCTCTGGTTCTCGACGATGTCGGGCACTACGAGGCGGTGGCAGCGGCGGAGTTTTTGGCGGAACGGGGCACCGCGGTCACCTACGTGACCGGTCAGCCGGCGTTTGCACCGAGGTTGAACGGCACCTTTCGCAATGAGGTGGCGCTGAAGCGCCTCTATGCGGGGAGGTTCCGGCTTCTCGTTGGGCATTTTCTCGCGGCCGTCGAAACCCGGCACTGCGTGGTCCGTCCGCTTCGCGCCGTCCGCGAGGAGATCATCCCGGCGGACGCCGTGGTGCTGGTCACCCACAAGACCCCGAGAAGAACGCTGTATGATGCGCTGCGCGATCAGCTGGCCGAGGTTCGTCTCGTCGGGGACGCCTCATCGCCGCGCACGCTTCAAGATGCCATCCGCGAGGGGCATCTCGCGGCTCGATTCATTTAGCGAGACGAAGGAGATCCGGTGAAGGAATTCGATCGTTCGAGGATCGGCACAAGGTTTTCCTCCGTGCAGGCACGGGTCGACGCCCGTGAAATAAGCGCCTTCGCGCGCGCCATCGGCGATCTCAATCCCATCTATTTCGACGAGTCGGCCGCGATTGCCAAGGGATACCGCTCGATCCCCGCGCCGCCGACGTTTGCGTTCTGCCTCAAAATGAAGCAGCAGACCGAGAGTCCGGACCGGCTTCTGTGGAGGGTCTTGGGCACGGACGGGGCGGGTATGACTCTTCTGCATGCCGAGCAATCGTTCGCCTACGAGTCGTCCATCTGTGCGGGCGATGCGTTGACCTTCGAGGAGCACATTGCCGATGTGTACGAGAAGAAGGGCGGCGCGCTGGTGTTCGTCGTTCTTGAGACTCGGGTGAGCAATCAGGCGGGCGAACGGGTCGCCTGTTTCCGGCATACCGAGGCGGCGAGACGAGACCTATGAGCGATATCGGGCCGCGCCATCCTCCGGGAACGAAATTGCCGGTGCTGAGCCTGCCGCCGATGGAACTCGCCGTCCTGGAACGTTATGCCGCAGCTTCGGGAGACCATGCACGGATCCATCTGGATGATGAGACGGCACGCGCCGCCGGCTTTCCCGGCGTTATCGCACACGGCCTCCTCGTCATGGCCTACCTGGGACGCGCGGTGGGCGGATGGTATCCCGACGGAGTGCTTCGCGGCTTCACATGCCGATTCATGGCGGTCACGCTGCTGGGAGATCGATTGACTTGTTGCGGCACCGTCGTGACGCTGACGACGGCCGCAACCGAGCAAATCACCGAGCTCGATGTCAGTGTGATCGATCAGCACGGCGAGACGAAGCTCAAGGGCACGGCGAGAATTGCCGCGCCCGCACACGATTCCAAATGAGGACGTCCGAATGATACGACTGGAAGATCTCGCGCATGTTCTTGGAACGATCAGAAACGCCGTGGCCTTCGACATTCGACCTGAAGTGCAGTCGAGCCACGTCAAAGGCGAGGTTGGAGCCATCGTGATGATGCTCGACCGCATCACCACGGCGCTCCGAACAGGACAGGACATCGCAGCGGTGCGACTTGAGGACTGGGAACAGATTCGTGCAGGTTTCAAGGACCTGGCGATCGCGCCTCTGGCGGATCCCGCGGTACGCCAGGCGGGATTCATGGGCTCGGCCGAGCGCTTACGCGCCGGGATCGACGAGATTCAGGACGCGCTCCGCCCGAACGGAGCCGTCGATGCGCTCGCGCAGAAGTTGAAGGCACACGATCCGCGTACCGAAGCATGGTATGCCCGCGCGGTTTCGGCGCTCGCGGATCTGGGAGAAGCATCGGAGCCGATCGTCAATACAGGCGTGTCCCAAGCAAACGGCGGCTCTTCGCCGGCCTCGGAGGCGGAACGGCTGCAGACCGGCCTGTCCGCTTATCTGCAGCGCCGCTTCCCCGCGCTTCCGGCCGATATCGTCGACAGCTTCCGCATCTCGCCGGGCGGGCACGTCAAGCAGACCGCGATTTTCTCCCTGCGCCCGAACGATGTGCTGCCGCGCAATCTCGTTCTGCGCCGCGATCTTCCGAACAGCATTACAGGCACCAGCGTCACCGACGAATATCCCATCATCGAGCGTGCGTTCGGCATCGGTCTTCCCGTGCCTAAACCAATCCTGGTGGAACCGGACCCCAGCGTGCTGGACGGCCGATTCATGATCATGACCGAGGTCGTGGACGCGGTGCCCGCCGGAACCTACTTTCCGGAGGAGCGGCGCCATGCGCCTCGAAACATGGGCCCGGATTTCGGCAAAGAAGTGGCCGCCGTGCTCGCGCGACTGCATACGGCGACACGGAGCGCTTCGGCCGGACCCGTGGCCGATCGCGTCGAGCTCGTCCGTAAGTCTTACGAAGAGTGGCGCAGACTTCCTCAGCAGCCCTTCTCGCTAGGCGCCGAGTTGGCTTTTGCTTGGCTGTTCAGCCATCCGCTGCCTCCCAACCGTCCGCATTGTATGACGCACGGTGACGTGGGAGTGCACAACATGATGGTACGCGATGGGCATCTGGCGGCGCTGCTCGACTGGGAGCTGTCGCATCCCGGCGATCCGGCAGAGGACTTGGCCCAGTGCAGGATGATGCTGCTTCCCGATGTGATGCCATGGGAGGATTTCGTGCGTGAATATGTGGCGGCGGGAGGCGACAAAGAGGCTTGCGAAGCAACCTCCGTCGCTCACTACTGCGTCTGGACATACATCAAGCACGGGGTAATGAATGCAACTCTGAGGCATATTTACTTGAGCGGCGCCCGCGATGACATCATTGCAGCGAGTGTCGCGACGCATTATTACTATCGTCTTCTCGTGCAATACCAAGCGCGAGCGCTACAGATCGCCATCGATGCCGCTCGGCCCGAATGACTTGGTCACGCGAATTCATTGGGGTCAGAATGAGGCCTACCGAACGACATAATCTGTGTACTCGACGATTTTTCCATCCTTGACGATGGCCACGCCCGCGGTGTTGAAGATCTCATCGGGCTTTCCCGGTACTTTGATGGTGTCGACTCGATTGCTCGCCACCAGAGGCCCATGCACGAAAAGCCCGTGAAGCTTGATCACCGCGCGCGAACCCTCAGGCATGCCGGCTTTTGCGGCCGCTGTGGCAGCCTTGGATCCCTTGATGACGGGGCTGTCATCGGTCCAGCGCACAAGCACGTCGGGCGCCATGTACTGCGCCACGAGTCTGTCGATATTGAGATCTTCAGTACCCCAATCCGACCAAAACGCCTTCATGAGCTTCACGTTGTCTCGCTCGGTGGCCGTACTGCCGTTCGCCACGAGAGCTTGAGAAGTGGCCGCACGGATGACCGTCGCGCTCGCGGTGAGCCCTAGTCCTCCGGCGATCAAGAGTTTACGTCGTGTGGTTTTGTCGCTCACTTGGGCCCCCCTTGTCTACTGGGTACGAGGATGGAAACGGAGCTTGAGAGCGGCGACGCTCCGGAAAACGAGAGCCGGCGTGAAGCGCGGCTCTTCGATGATCTCCACGCGTTCGAACCTCTGCACCAGTTCTCGGAAGAATTCGCTGATCTGCAGCTTGGCGAGCAGATGCCCGATGCAGTGATGCAGCCCGGGGCCGAAGGTGAGCGCCGTGTCGTTCGCCCGGGTGAAGTCCAGGTTTTCCGGGTTCGTGTAAGCCCGTGGGTCGCGATTACCTCCGGCTACCATGAGCATCACGAGATCGCCTTCCTTTATCCGGCGTCCGCGCCACTCGAAATCGGCGGCCGCGATTCGCGGCAACGTGGTGGACATGGCGATGTAGCGCATGAGCTCGATGGAGCAGTCCACGCTTTTTTCGGGGTGCTCACGCCAATACTGCCATGCGGCCGGATTTCGCGACATCGCGCGGATCCCGAGCGTAAGCGAGTTACTGGTGGTGTCATGGCCCGCAATGATGATCAAGATCAATGTCGCCAGCATCTCGTCCATGGTGAGGCGCGCGTCGCCCTCGACGGTGTTCAATAGCTGCGTGATGAAGTCCGGCTGGGGTGCGGTGCGGCGCCTCTCGATTTCGACGGTGAATACGTCGATCATGTCTCTGACCACGACCTCTAGCCCGTCCAGCCACTCCGGTCTTGGATCGAAAGAGGTAAGTGCAATCGTCACACCATCGGCCCAGCCTTTGAGCCGCGGCAGATAATCGGGCGACATACCGAGCAGACGCAGAATTACCGCGCCGGGCAGCATGCGAGCGATACCTTCGTTGAACTCCAACTCGCGTTTCTCGGCCGCCGTTTGCAGGAGCATCGAGGCGCGTTCGCGCACATAGGGCCTGAGCCCTTCCACCAACTTTCGGTTGAGCGCTTTGACGAGGAGCTTTCGAAGATGCGCGTGCTCGGCCCCGTCCAAGTTGGTGACGATCCGCGGCATGTACCGCATCGCGATGGGAAGGCGGGCGTTCAGCTCCTCCGGAGGCATTGAGCGATAGAGCGATTTAGGTATGTGCGTGCTCGACAGCGGGAGCAGACCGCTGAACCCTTCGGTCACTTCGGCGTGTCCGGAGACGATCCAGCAATGCGATGCCGCGCTCCAGTAAAGGGGATCATGCTCGCGCAGCTGGTTCAGCTCGCCGAGCAGGGCATCACCGGAGGGAGCGAGCCCGGAGAGATCGATGTCGTGAAAGGCTGTCTCGACCTGCATGTTTCAGATTCCTCGAGCACAATAAGCTAGCACATCGTCAGCTTCACTGCTACTGTGAGGCGGGTTACTCTGTCGGTGGGCCGCACCTTCAAGGAGCACCAGAATGGTTAAAGTATTCCTGATGTTGTATCGAAAACCTGGGCTTACACGCGAGCAGTTTCTCGAGCATTGGCAGGGTCCCCACAAGGAATTGGCGGTAAGCAGCGCCGCGCCGACGCGCCTCAGGCGGTACGTGCAGAACCATCCGGTTCGGCACGCCATGACGGAGGCCCTGAGGCAGGGCCGCGGGGCGATTGCGGGCGACTACGACGGCATCGTCGAAGCCTGGTGGGACAGTTTCGAGGACCTGGTGGAGGTGGGGAATACCGCAGGGCAGATCGCCGGCGCGCTGCTCGAGGACGAGCGGAGATTCTGCGATCTGAGTCGTTCGGTGATGTGGTTTGCCGAGGAACACGAGTTCGTCGGACCCGGCGCGGACGCACCATAGGTAGACATATCAATTGCCACAGCGCTAGAGTGATAGTCGAGGCGGCAATCCGAGAGCCGAGGCCGCAATCCTAGAAAAGCCGGTGAATAACCGGCGGTAGTCACCAACGATTGGAGAGTCCATGCAATACAAGGCAGCAGTGCTGCGCGAAGGTTCTCCTCGGATGGAAATCGAGGACGTCACCTTGCGTGACCTCCGTCCGGACGAGGTACTCGTGCGCTTGGCCGCGACCGGCGTCTGTCACAGCGACATCGCGGTGCGGGACGCCGTGTTTCCGGTGCCGCGCCCGATCATACTGGGTCACGAAGGAGCGGGGCACGTCGAGCGGGTGGGAGCCGCGGTCAAGAAGGTGGCCCCGGGGGACCGTGTGGTGCTGACCTATCTGGCCTGCGGCGTGTGTCCGACATGCCTCGCATCCGAGCCGGCGTATTGTCGAGATTTCGGCGGCCGCAACATTACCGGCTTGCGGCTTGACGGCAGCTCCGCCCTCGAGCAGAACGGCGTGGCCGTAGGAGGGCACTTTTTCGGGCAGTCTTCCTTCGCTGCCTATTCGGTGGCCAACGAGCGCAACGCAGTCAAGGTGCGGTCCGATGCGCCGTTGGAGCTGCTTGGGCCGCTCGGCTGCGGGGTACAAACAGGTGCGGGGGCCGTGATGAACGCGTTGCAAGCCAAGGCGGGCTCCTCTTTGGTCGTCTCCGGCGGCGGCGGGGTCGGACTCAGTGCAGCCATGGCGGCGGTCGTGCAAGGCTGCACCAAGATCATCGTGGTCGAGCCCAATGCAGGGCGCAGGAAGATCGCGCTGCAGATCGGCGCCACCGACGTGATCGACCCTTCATCGACGAAGGATCTGCCCGCGGCGATCATTGAATTGACCGGGGGCGGGGCGGATTACGCCGTGGAGACGTCCGGAAAAACGGCTGTCGCCCAGCAAATCTTCTCGAGCCTTGCGGTACGCGGAGAGCTTGCGCTTATCGCTTTCTACGGCTTAACCGCGACTGCGTCGTTCGGATTGTTGGATTTTATCGGCAAAGGCCTGAAGGTCCGGGGTGTAACCGAAGGAGACAGCAGGCCGGAGGAATTCATTCCCCGGCTGCTCGACCTCCACATGGACGGGAAGTTTCCGCTCGACCGTTTGGTCAAATATTACGAATTCGCTGCGATCAACGAAGCGTTGGAGGATCAGGAATCCGGCGCGACCATCAAGCCGATCGTGCGCATGACGCACTGAGGCAATTTCAAGTACATAGCTGGGAGAGCCGATGCTGCAAGGTAAGGTCGTAATCGTCACGGGGGCCGGCGGCGGCATCGGCGCCGAGATCGCCAAGCTCGCGGCGGCGCACGGTGCGAGCGTCGTCGTGAATGACCTCGGTGTGTCGACGTCCGGCGAGGGGCGCGATCCCGGCGTTGCTCAAGGCGTGGTCGATGCAATCCGCAAGGCGGGAGGCAAGGCGGCCGCCAGTATTCGCAACGTGGCAGATTGGGACGAGGCGCACGGAATCGTGCAAGATACGCTCGATGCGTTCGGCCGCGTGGACGTGGTCGTCAACAATGCCGGAATCGTGCGCGACGTCATGTTCCACAAGATGTCGCGGGAGGAGTTCGATCTGGTCGACCAGATCAACCTGCGCGGCGTTTTCTACGTCGCCCGGGCCGCGGCGCCCCATTTCAAGCAGCAGCAAAGCGGCTGCTACGTACACATGACATCGACCAGCGGGCTTATCGGAAACTTGGGCCAGGCCAATTACGGCGCTGCCAAGCTCGGTGTGGCGGGTCTTTCCAAGCTGATTGCTCTCGATATGCAGAGGTTCAACGTAACCTCGAATGCGGTCGCGCCTTTCGCCTGGACGCGCATGGTAGCGACGATTCCCGAGACCCCTGAAAATGCGAAGCGACTCGAGGTGAATCGCAGGTTGAAGCCGGAAAAGATCGCCTCCTTCGTGGTCGCGCTCGCGAGCGAGGCCGGCCGCAGCACGACCGGGCAAATTTTCGGCGTCCGAAATAACGAGATCTACCTTTTCAGCCAGCCCCGCCCGATTCGCACCGCACATACCGCCGACGGCTGGACGCCACAGACGATTGCAGAGCGGGTTTTTCCGGCCTTCAAGGCGAGTTATTCGCCGCTCGACCGATCGAACGAGGTGTTCACGTGGGGCCCGGTCTAAGGGATCGGCCTCTATGAATCTCGACGCTCTTCGCACGCATCGCTTCGAGGCCCAACGCTCGGCTTATACCGATAAGGATGTGATCCTCTATGCCTTGAGCGTCGGGGCGGGCGGAGATGCGCTCGATCAAGCCGAATTGCACTTGGTTTACGAGAAGGCCCTACGCGCCTTGCCCACCTTCGCGGCGGTGTTGGCGCATCCGGGTGCCTGGATCGCCGATCCGAAATTCGGCGTCAACTTCCTCAAGCTCCTGCATGGGGAGCAAAGCCTCGAGGTCCACGCTCCGCTGCCGCCGTGCGCGCAAATCGAGGCCACCTACCGGGTCGTCGCGGTCTCGGACAAGGGCGAAGGAAAAGGCGCACTGGTCTTCTTCGAGAAAGCCATCAGCGAGGTCGGTTCCGGACAGCTTCTGTGCACGGTCTCGTCGACTTTATTTCTTCGGGCCGATGGGGGGTGCGGCGGTTTCGGAACCCCTCCTGCGCCGTTACCACCTGCGCCGGAGCAGGGCTTCGAAGTTCTCGATGAGCTGAAGACCGGCGTGCACTGGGCGCTGCTCTATCGGCTGAATGGTGACCGCAATCCCATCCACGTCGATCCCGCGGCCGGCGCCAAGGCGGGCTTCGATCGGCCGATATTGCACGGGCTTTGCACGTATGGGATTGCCGGATATTTGCTGGTGAGATCGGTGTGCGCCCTCGACCCTTCGCGCCTCCGCTCGCTCAACGTCCGCTTCAGCTCGCCGGTTTTTCCCGGTGAATCGATCCGGTTGGAAGGAGCGCGCAATGCCGACGGGGTCTTTTTCAGAGCCGTGGTCCCCGAGCGGAACCAGGTCGTGCTGAGTCAAGGGTTCGCGCGCATTCACCCGGCATGAGCGGAGCCGGCGCTGCGGCAGGACGGCGCGCTCGGGTAATCCGCGATTGATATGCCCGATATCAGCGTGCGAATCACGCAACTCGGGGCGGCGGCCGCTCCGGAAGGGCCTGCCGGCTGCGTGAAGTATTGCCTGGCACCGTACGGTAGCGTACTGTAAACACATAATCCAGCGCGCCCACGAACTCCAAAGCGATCTCGAGCGAACCATGATTCCCAGAACCCTGTTTTCCCACGAACACGACACTTATCGCGATTCCGTGAAGCGATTCATCGAAACTGAAATCACGCCGTACCATGCCGAATGGGAAAAAGCGGGCGTCGTGCCCCGGGAGCTCTGGCGCAAAGCGGGCGAGGCCGGTTTGTTGTGCATGAACGTGCCCGAGGAGTATGGAGGGCCGGGAGCCGGGTTCCTGTACAACGTCGTGCTTGCCGAAGAGCTCGGCAGGGCGGGCGCCACCGGACCCGGGTTTGCCGTGCACTCGGATATGGTCGCTACGTATGTATTGTCCTTCGGCACGGAACAGCAAAAGAAGGAGTGGCTTCCGAAAATGGTCAGCGGCGAAGCGATCGGCGCCATAGGTCTCACCGAGCCCGGCGGCGGCAGTGACCTGAAGGCGCTACGCACCCGCGCGATACGCGATGGCGACGACTACGTGATCAATGGACAAAAGACCTATATCTCGAACGGGCAGTTATGCGATCTCTTGGTGCTGGCTTGCAAGACCGATCCGGAGGCCGGCGCCAAAGGCGTCAGCTTGATACTCGTGGAGGCTACGCGCGAGGGATTTCAACGCGGGCGCAGACTGGAAAAGCTCGGCTTGAAAGCCCAGGATACGTCGGAGCTCTTCTTCAACGACATGCGGGTGCCGGTCGCCAATCGGCTGGGTGAGGAAGGCGCGGGCTTCAAGATGGTGATGCACAAGCTTGCCCACGAGCGGCTCATCATATCGGTGAACGCGGTGGCCATCTGCGAAGCGGCGTTGCAGTGGACGATTGATTATACGAAGGAACGAAAGGCGTTCGGCAAGCACATCTCGGATTTTCAAAATACGCGCTTCAAAGTGGCCGAATTGACCGCGCAGGTGCAGTCGGCCCGGGTGTTTGTCGATCGGTGCATCGGGCTTGCGCTTGACAACAAGCTCGATGCGACGGATGCGGCTATGGCGAAGATGGTGTCCACGGAGCTGCAGTGCAAGGTGGTGGATGAATGCCTGCAATTCTTCGGCGGCTACGGCTATATGCTCGAATATCCGATCGCGCGCGCGTATATCGATTCCCGGGTTCGGCGCATCGCAGGCGGCTCATCCGAAGTCATGCGCGAGATCATCAGCCGGAAGATATTCGAGTAGTGGACCCCCCACAAGCAGCCGGCGGCCAAGGAGCGAGCGTGGATTTCAATCTGAGCGAAGATCAATTGGCCATCCGTGATGCGGTCAAGCGCATCTGCGCGAGCTTTCCGGACGAATACTGGAGCCACAAGGACACGGCAGCTGAATTTCCTCACGAATTTCACCGTGCGATGGCGATGGACGGTTGGCTTGGCATCACCATGCCCGAGGAGCTCGGTGGCTCGGGCCTCGGCGTCACCGAGGCCGCGATCATGATGAACGCGGTGGCATCCGGCGGCGGTGGTGCCGCCGCCATGTCGACCATACAAATCAATTTGTTCGCGCCCCATCCCATCGTGGTTCTGGGTACCCCGGAGCAGAAGAAACGCATGCTGTCGCCGCTGATTTCGGGCGCCGAGAAAACTTGCTTTGGTGTCACCGAGCCGAATGCGGGCTTGAATACCACCAGGATCACGACTGCGGCAAAGAAGGTCAGCGGCGGATATGTCGTCAACGGCAGCAAGATATGGACCTCCACGGCTCAGGTTGCCGACAATATCCTCCTGCTCACGCGCACCACGCCGTACGAGGAATCGGCGAAGCCGACCGACGGCATGACGATTTTTTTCACCAAGCTGGACCGCAGTAAAATCGAAGTGCGCCGCATCCCAAAATTGGGTCGTGCGGCCGTGGATTCGAACGCCATCTTCATCCAGGACTTTTTCATACCGGATGCCGATCGCATCGGTGAAGAGGGCAAGGGATTCTACTACCTGCTGCACAGCTTGAACCCCGAGCGCATCATCGTGGCGGCGGGCGCGATCGGCATCGCGCAGGACGCCCTGCGCAGGGCCACTGCATACGCCAAGGAGCGCTCGGTATTCGGCCGCCCGATCGGTCAAAATCAGGCGATTCAGCATCCGCTCGCCGAGAATTGGTGCGACATCGAGGCGGCATGGCTGATGACGATGAAGGCGGCCAGCCTATACGACCGCAAAGAGCCTTGCGGCAGCTACGCAAACGCCGCGAAACTGCTGGGCGGCCGGGCCGCGTTCGCCGCCGCAACACAGGCGATACTCACCCACGGGGGTATGGGCTATGCCAAGGAATATCAGGTCGAGCGGCTCTTCCGCGAGTCGATTTTGCAGCGCCTGGCTCCGATCACTGAGCAGCTGATTCTGTGCTTCATTGCGGAGAAGGAGCTTGGCTTGCCGAAGTCCTATTGAGTCGGCGCGCGGCGGCGGTCGTTTGCACAATAGATCATACTAAAGCATACTATACGTTACGATAACCGAATGCGGTGACCAGGAGTCGCAATTTATGTCCGATATCGGAATCAAATCTTATGCGGTCTGCATTCCGCGGCTGCGCATGGATCGAGCCTCGATTGCCGTCGCGCATTCATGGTCATTACCGGCGCTGAAGGGTTTGGGAAAGGGCGAACGATCCTTTTGCAGCTGGGACGAGGATTCGATCACCATGGGCGTCGAGGCGACGCGGGCGTGCTTGACAGCCGAGGCGAAACATCATGTCGCGTCGCTGATTTTCGCGTCCACGACGGCGCCCTTCGCCGATCTGCAAAATGCGAGCGTCGTGGTGAACGCCTCGGGCCTGCCGGCGAGCACTTCGACCATGGATGCCGGCGGATCGCTGCGCGCGGGCGTTGCTGCGCTGATCCGCGTCCTGCGCTCGGCGGATCCTTGCGGCGCGGTGATCGTCGCCGCCGACAATCGCAAAGCCAGGCCGGGCAGTATTCAGGAAATGCAATATGGCTCGGGCGCTGCCGCGGTACAAGTAGGATCCGGCGAGACGATTGCGAAATTCCTGGGAAGCGCCTCGAGCGCCACGCAATTTGCGGATCACTTTCGCGCGGAGGGCGAGAGGTATGACTATAGCTGGGAGGAGCGCTGGGTCCGAGATGAAGGCTACCTCAAGATCATACCGGAGGCGGTTGGGCGCCTTCTCCAGGAAAGCGGCGTTGCAGCAGAGTCCATCGACCACTTCTGCATGCCGGCCACGATTTCCGGCGCCGCGGCCGCGGTGGCGAAGCGGCTCAAGATCAAGCCCGAAGCGGTCGTCGACAATCTGGCGGCGAAGTGCGGCGACACGGGCGCGGCTCATCCGCTGATCATGCTGGCGGTGGCCCTTGAAAAGGCGGCTCCCGGACAGAAGATATTGTTGATCGGATTCGGCGCAGGCTGCGATGCTTTGCTGCTGGAGACCACCGATGCGATCGGAGGCTACAAGTCCGCCTCGAGTGCTAGCACGGCGCTCGCGCGGAGCATCACGGACAAGAGCTACACCAAGCTTTTGTCGTTTTCGGACGAGCTCGACCTCGATTGGGGCATGCGTTCGGAGACCGATGCCAAGACGGCGCTCACGCAACTGTATCGCGCACAGGATCAGGTAATCGGTTTTGTCGGCGGGCAGTGCGGCGAATGCAGCGCCATCCAGTTCCCGAGGTTGGCGGCTTGCGTCAATTGCGGCTCCACTAAGCCGCTCACGCCGTATCCGCTGGCGGACCAGCTCGCGAAAGTGGCTACCTTCACCGCCGATTGGCTGATGTTTTACCCGTCGCCGCCGCTTTATGTCGGCCTGGTACAATTCGACAACGGCGCGCGGGTGCTGATGGAAATGGTCGACGTCGATCCTGCCAAATTCGATGTGGGCTCGACCCTTCGAATGGTGTTCCGGATCAAAGAGAAAGACAGCAGGCGGCATTTCAACCGATATTTTTGGAAGGCTGCTCCCACATTTTAGGCGGCCAGGAGATACGAGATGGCAACTGGAATTAAGGATAAAGTCGCAATTCTCGGAATGGGTTGCTCGAAATTCGGCGAGCGCTGGGATTCCGGGACCGAGCATCTGTTGTCCGAGGCGTTCCAGGAGGCGCTCCAGGACGCAGGTATCGACAAGAGCCAGATCGGAGCGGCATGGTTCGGGTCTTGCTTGGACCGCGTCAATGTCGGCAACTCGGCTATCCCCATGTCGATGGCACTGAGGCTCGAAGGCATTCCCGTCACTCGAGTCGAGAACATGTGTGCGACCGGCACCGAGGCTCTGCGCGGCGCGGTCTACGCGGTCGCCGCAGGCGCCGTGGACATCGCTTTGGCGATCGGTGCCGAAAAGCTCAAGGACACCGGCTATGGCGGATTGCCGGTGCAAACCAAGGGGACGCTGAACGATCTCGTGATGCCGTATAGCTCGGCGCCTGCCGGGTTCGCGCAGCTGGCTGCGGGATATCGCGCCCGATATGGTGTATCTCGCGAGGATCTGAAGCGGGCGATCGGCCGCGTTTCATGGAAAAGCCACCAGAACGGAGCGAAGAATCCCAAAGCTCACATCCAAAAGGAAGTCGATCTCGATACCATTCTTAGAGCACCGATGATCGCCGATCCTCTCGGCCTCTTCGATTGCTGCGGCGTGAGCGACGGGTCCGCCTGCGCCATCGTGACGACGCCGGACATTGCACGAGGTCTCGGCAAGAAGGATCTCGTGACGATCAAGGCGTTGCAGTTGTCGCTGAGCTCGGGCCGAGAGATCGGCACGGCCGGCTGGGACGGCAGCTACGTGCGCAACACGCGCATCGCCGCGAAAAAGGCGTATGAAGAGGCAGGCATCAGGAATCCGCGCAAAGAGCTCAGCATGATGGAGGTTCATGATTGTTTTTCGATCACCGAGCTCGTGACGATGGAGGACCTGGGAGTCTCCGAGGACGGCGGCGCAGTCAAGGACATCATGGACGGATTCTACGATGCGGACGGTGGCGTTCCCTGCCAGATCGACGGCGGATTGAAATGTTTCGGACATCCCATCGGCGCGTCCGGCTTGCGCATGGCCTACGAGAACTATCTGCAATTGCTGGGCCGCGCCGACCGCCGTCAGCTCAAAAATCCGACGGTTGGTTTGAGCCACAATCTCGGGGGGGTGCCCTACAGCGGGGTTTCTGCGATCTCGATACTCGGACTATTGGCGCACTGATGCGACGGCGCATGGGGAGTTCCGAGCGATGAGGCTGCGCTCTCTGCTGTTCGTACCCGGTGATAGCGAACGCAAGCTGGCGAAGAGCGTCGGGGTGAAATCCGACGTGCTCATTCTGGATCTCGAAGACTCGGTCGTCGCTTCGCAAAAGGAGTTGGCGCGCGAAAAGGTCCGCACCTACCTGGCGAATGCCACGGACAGATCGGCCACTCAGGTCTGGGTCCGCATCAATCCCGTCGATCTGCCCGAGGCGATGCTGGATCTGGCTCGGGTGATGAGCGGCGCCCCCAACGGCATCATCCAGCCGAAAACCCGCTCACCCGACGATGTGATCCGGCTGGCTCATTACCTGGATGCCTTCGAGGCCCAACATGGGTTACCGCCGGGAAGCACCAAGATCTTGCCGGTCGCGACCGAAACACCGGAAGCCATTTTTTCCCTGGGCGGATTTGCGCGGTGCGGGGCACGACTTGCGGGTCTCACCTGGGGTGCCGAGGATCTGAGCACGGCCGTGGGCGCGGCGACGAACAAACAAGCGGACGGTAACTGGTCACATCCCTTTCAGCTTGCCCGCTCGCTTTGTCTCTTCGGTGCACACGCCGCCGGTGTGCCCGCCATCGACACGTTATTCGCAGATATTCGCGATACCGCGGGCTTGCGGGCCGCCTGCGCCGGTGCGCGCCGGGACGGCTTCAGCGGCAAAATTGCGATCCATCCCGATCAGGTAGCCGTGATCAACGAGTGTTTCACACCGAGCCCGGACGAGGTGGCGCACGCGCTGCGCGTCATCGCGTTGTTCGACGCAAATCCGGGCGTCGGCACGTTGGCCATGGAAGGGCAGATGCTGGACATTCCGCATCTGCGCCAGGCGCAGCGGATCGCGGCCGCAGCGGATCCCTCGGGAATCCCCCGCGGCGGATGACTCGCTCGCCATGAGCGCCTCGAACCGGCGTATCGTCCTCTCGAGCCGACCCACCGGCATTCCGCTTCCCGAACATTTCAGCCGCGACGACCAGCCGGCGGAAGCGCCGGGGCCAGGTCAGTTCCTGGTACGAAACCTATTCCTCTCCATCGACCCCGCGCAACGGGGCTGGGTCAACGCCCGCAGCAATTATTCCGACGCCGTGCCGCTCGGGGCGGTCATGCGCTCGCTGGCCGTGGGCGTGGTCGAGGCGTCACGGCAACCTGATGTCGTGGTCGGCGAGCATCTTTACGGCTGGTTCGGTTGGCAGGATTACTGTGTTGCCACGACGCAGCAGATCCTTAGGCGCGTCGATCCGCGCGAGGCGCCGCTGACTGCCGCGGTCGGTGTCCTTGGAATCACCGGCTTGACCGCCTATCTCGCGCTCACCCGAATCGGTGCACCC
>Ga0182015_10003762_pt1 | contig 16793 bp, 13 predicted proteins | sample 712P3MmetaG_FD_120478 | JGI IMG/M metagenome (GOLD analysis project Ga0182015, IMG submission 120478) | Permafrost microbial communities from Stordalen Mire, Sweden - 712P3M metaG | ecosystem: Environmental > Terrestrial > Soil > Wetlands > Permafrost | place: Sweden: Stordalen | collected... | reverse complement strand
TTATGGGGTAACGCTGACGGTGCCCTCATTACGCCATGCAAGCGGCCCATTGTTTTCGGCATTCGGAGCCCTTCGCAGTCCTGTTGCTACGTTTCGCTCGCTCTACGGCTTTTTCGAAGCGATGCTCAAGAAGGCCTGATGTGATCGACCGGATGGGAAACACGATCTTGCTTTGATCCCGCAAGCAGCGCCGAACCAGTAGAGACCTGAAAGGAATTTCTGCGAAATTGCTCATGATTCCGGCTTTCCCATGCTGGCTAAGACCAGGCCGAATCGAAATCCGGCAAAATGCAGAAACCACGCGCGGTTCAGTGCGACACGGATCGAAGCAATCTTGCGGCGATAGCACAGACTGAGAAAAGGAAGCCAGGGTAAGCGGATTGCAACCTTATCAAGAAGCGAAAAATGATTGGGCCACATTTCACCCTGAATAGCGACAACATCGCATATTGCGTTGTAGTTAAAGCGCGCGTCTAGCCACGAGATCATGGCTGTTCGATGAAGCTCATAGCTCAATGGGCGCATTTCGAAATGCCACCATGCCGGGCCGCGATCCTCATAACGATCATAGACATCTCGAAACGTAGGACCATGCGCATTCGGATTAAATACGATCACACCGGCTTGGACCACAGTTGAATATTCAGTGGATAAGCCAAAACGTGAATAATATGCAGCGGCATCATCAAGGACACTATCTCCGATCTTTGACGATAAATGCTTTCTGGATAGGGATAGGAATTTCTTGTATCCTTCCACTGTCGGAGAGGCCCAGGCTTCTACTGCTCCAATCGATCCATCGGGCACGCATTCGAAAATTGACGGAGCCGCTTTGTCATTGATTATGATATCCGCATCGACCCAGCAGGCGGTAGAATATTTCTTGAGAATTTCGCTATCGGCAGCGAGGCACTTCTGCCATGATGGCGATCGCTGTCTTCCGCGGAGACTGTCGTCGAGTGAAGTATAGAATATTACGAGATCGAATCCGAAACGCTCACAGTAGCGCTTCCAAGTTGGTAAGGCCCTCCTCTCGAAAAGCGAAGTTAGACGCCTCCCGACGACTAGAGTTGTCAGTGCCTTCTGGCCATTGCCGAAATGTATAGTTTCGTGCATCTTACGACGGAGCGTGGAGTTCAGATCCGTTGGGGAGCCATCCTTGGACTGCGAGCCAGTCCGTGAATTGCCGTGCTCTCCCCTCCCACGTCAGCGTCCCAAAGGGTATTCCGTTATCAAAGCCATGGCCGCGCGCCAATGCTTCATGGCAGCAATCAGCAAGCGCTTCAATGTTGTGTTCGGGATAATACAGCGCAGAAGTTCCGAATAGGGACGCAACTTCGCCTGTCATATTGGTCACGACCGGGCGGTTGGCTGCCGCATAATGAAACGCCTTGGTCGGGCAGCGCGAAAGGTTGAAAGGCGTTGCTGGAAATGGAAAGATCAGCACATGTGCCGCTTCCATATGCGCGGCCAGATCACCCTGGCGGCGCACATAGCCGACAAATTCCAGGCTGTCGCCCACCTTAGCGGCTGCAGCCTTCGCCTTGAAATATTCGAGATCGGGGCCAGTGCCAGCAATGTGCACTTGAGCTTGGGAACCTCGGCGGCGGAGTACCTCGGCAAGCTGTATGATCTCATCGAGCTGGTCTTCGTAGAATCGGCTAACAGATCCAACATATAATAGAATCGGTCTGCCGGCTGCAGACTGGCGCAGGCGCTGTACAAGGTCAGGATCGATGCGGTGCTCGTCTGCGCTGATCGCAACTGGCAGGCGTAGTAGCTTGTTGCCGATGTCCGGACGGCGCTTTCGGATCGACACCTCAAGAAACGCCGAGGCGCAAGTGATCCCCTGTGCCTGGCTCACCATCCGGTTTTCGATCCATTTCAGGTAGGCACGACGAAAGGGCCCAAAACTCTCGATCATCGATGGAAATTCATCGAAGTCTTTTATAAGTGGAACATTGCGAACCCTTGGGCCGCGTAGAAGATAACTTCGAAGGCCGACACCTACTAGCCAAATTGCGGACCACGTTGCTTCCTGCACGACACGCGTCTTGCGCCACGCATCTGCCAGTGCGTTACCAGACCTATAGAAGCAGGTCTGAACATGGGGCTTGTCGGCAAAAAAGGCCCTGTTCTCCTCCAAGTCTGGAACAAGCACCGTGACAGGCGTTCCCTCGCGTCCGATAAGGTCGGCGAGGAAGTAAAGCTTATGTTGGCCCGCATGATCCCGCATCGAGCTCACCCCGACGAAAAGCAGTCGCTTATTCACGAAAGTCCTCCGTCAGTTCGCCCTGACGCTGCAATATGACAAGCAGGCCGGCGCAGATCGCCAGCGGTATTGTTAGGCGAGCCCCACCCGAGAACGGGCTCATGGCTAAATTCCAGAATCCATCAAATACTATGTAGAAAACGAAAGCGCGATGAGGTACTGAAGTACGTGTTAACGAGCGTACGGTCTTTGCCAGAAATGCGCCATAGAATATAAAAAAAGCCCCACCCAGAATTCCGCCTTCAGCCAAGGACACGAGCAACTGTGAGTGAATCGAAAGATTTCGAGCTTCTTCGTCTGAGTAGCCGTGAAACGATGGATCAATGTCTTTCCGACGCTGTTCAACAGCGCGAAGCCCCTTGGCAGCAGTAAACCACGAGCCTTGGCCAATCAAAGGTGAGCTGATAAAGGCTTCTCCGGCCGTTTCGAGCATACTTTGACGTTCGATGTTAGAGGATATCTTGTCCGGATTGTCATCCATCGCTTTACTTGCGCCAAACAATAGCGCCACAATTGCACCCACGACTGCCAAGTAAGCAAACGGCCGCAAAAAGCCATGGGCCCTGCGGATCCCGAGCAACGCACCAGTCAGGAAGGAGATGCCGCCCAAACTACGTGCTCCAAGACCCAAGCTGAGCACACCGAGCGAAAGTGCTAGAGCTACTTGAATGGCAATGGGAAAGCCGCCGCAGAGAAACAGCGATACAGCGATCAGTGTCGGCCCAATCCCGAATTCCCACCAGCGATTGTAAAGCGGTTCGTATACACATGCGTTCACTAAGAATCCGACATATAACGCAAGTGCGAATACCTGCAGACGTGCCCACGATCCATCGATCAGGTAAGCTATCGTGGCGAGATCTATACTGAGAAAGGCAACGCGGGCCCATCCCCTCGCTATGTTGCCCCCCGCGGTCCCGCGGTAGACGTCGCTGATGATGTAGCCGACCGCCATGACCCCTGTTAGGATCATCAACATTCTGTACCAGCCGAGCTGCTGAAAGCGAGTTGGCCATCCGCGGCATGCTATTGCGTGGACGACAAACCAGGGAAAAACCAAAATAAGAATCAACTCAGCAACAGGCAGCTTTCCAACAATGGGAACGGTAAAGGCGCCAAGAAAGCCAGCGAGCAGGCAAAGAAAAAAGGGGAAGCGAGATTCTAGAAAAGCATTCCCGCGCGACTGATTGCCAGTTGCAGTGATTGGCGTAATCATAAAAAACGGTTTTGTGTCTCCAATAAGATTGAGAAGTGCAGATTACTATACGATGGGAATCGACAAAGGCTGTGCCTAGTCGAACAGACGTCGCCGATCTATATCGAGACGAGACTCTTACTCGAAAGGCGAAACGTTCCCGCCACTCGGCTTATTCAGGTAAAGACTGTATACGGCGCCGAAGCATCGCTCGGGAGAAAGGCGTTCGATGGCAAACCCGCGATGGTTACAGTCGTGGATGCCTTTGCGTTGAGCATCGAGCCATTGGTCGACGGCAACGGTGCATGTGGCGATGTTTTCTGAGGGAAAGGTCCAGACATGCGAAAGATTCGCCTTACCCACATCCGACATACCCATACAGGTCGCCGCGATAACTGGAAGATTGCACGCCAAGGCTTCGAGAAAAACAAGCGGCCAGCCCGCCTCATAGCGTGATGACACGATTAGAGCATCGATGGCGCTGTAAAAGACGCGCGGGTCATCAGTGTAGTCGATTATCCGAAGCTGTGGGACCAAGCCGAGCTGCTTTGCGCAATCCAGCAAATATTCTTTCCATTTACCCCAGCCCAAATGGAGAAAAAGCATATCGGAGTTTTTCCTGCAAACTGGAGCGACGCCAGCGTAGGCGGTTTCTGGATCTTTTTGCCAACACATGCGCCCGATAATTGCCAGAACAACGGCTTGCTGAGGGATTCCAAGTGCTTCACGAGCCGCGCGACGCATCTCGGGGCTCGCAGGAACAAAACGAGCGGTTTCTACGGGATTGTGTATGATTCGGATCCGTTCGAATCGCACCCCAAGCACTTTGTTGGCAAAGTTTGCCTCGTCATTGGAAATGGCCACGGTGGTTCCGAATTTGCCGAGCATCCGTTCGACCCAGTTATAGAAGCGCACTTTTATCGTTAACGGCTTCGCCATGCCATAGTAGGCATGGGGCGAATAGATGCAACGGGGGTGGCGCAGAATCAATGCAGCAAAACGCCCCAACGCGCCGGCTTTTGAGCTATGCGCGTGCACAACATCCGGACGGGTCCGGCGGATAAGGCCCAGCAGCCTAAAGAACGCTGGGATATCGCCGAGTTCCGGGACATTGGAAACCCGCAAATCGAGCACCTGTCCACCTGAGGCGCGAACTCGCTCGACGAGCTGAAACATCGCTGTACTGCACCTTTGGGACGAATACGCCAGATTTATACGGGTACCGCGCTTCAAAAGCATATCGACTAAGCCCTCGACATGACGGAATACACCGTCGACCCCAGGTTCGACGACGACAAGAATGTTCAATTTGTCTTCCGTGTTCAATGGAAGCAAACTGCCGGCGTGTCCTTTTGAAGCTTCGATTTGGGACATGCGCTTGTGGACCGGCGGGAGTGCAACAAAGCCGGGTTACGAGACGCCTGAAGCCAATCGGATCACTCGCTCGACAGGGCATGGCCTAACTGAAAACAGCTTAGCGTAAAGGGCTCGGAGAAGGTATCCGGGATTGGCCAAAGGGTCATGTTTGGATCTCTTGAAACCAGTGGGCATATTAAATTTCAATAGATCATGGATATGCTCCAAAGAGAAGCGACGGTATCGACCGTACTATTACGTATAGTGAAGTGCGCCAAGGTCCTAGAAACACGAAGATTCCGCAATGTCGAAAATACGAAGGGGTGGCAGCTGCGTGCTGCCGCGCCAAGCGTTGGAAAGGATAGAGCGCCGTCGAACTAAGGCACATGGTAAGCTATCCCGATTTGCTTTTGGACCAGCACCTTATTTGCCAATGGATTCGCGACTGCCAATTCCTTGGTACGGCTCGGGCAAATGAGCCAACGAATAATAGATTCTTAATATCTGCCCAAAACATGCCTCATGTCCAAAAGTGGATTCGGCGATCGCGCGGTGGTTCGAGTGTCGTTTCGCGGGTCGATCAGCAATCCATTCGAGCAATGAAGCTGCGAACTTCTCTTTGTCGCCTCCTGGGGCACTCCACACATGCGAGAGATTCAGTGCGAGGAACTCATGGTTTCCGGGAACATCCGTTAAAATCAAGGGACAGTCGCTCGCCAGGGCCTCGATCACAGCGATTGAAAGGCCTTCATACCACGAAGACATGGCGAAAGCGTCAATTGCGTGAAAGAAGTGGGACGTGTCTGACAAGTAATCTAGCTTGCACATTCGCATAGTAACATCTGGCCCGACGACAGCGCTGGCGACAACACCCTCTCCGATATGGAATAACCAAAGGTCTTTTCTCTTAGTCATGACCTTTTCCATCGCCCGATACAGCAGATCAACATTTTTCTGCGCTGAAACCCGTGCGATGCATCCCACGACAACCGCGTCCAAAGGAATACCAAATTTGACCCGCGCGTTAATGCGTTCCTCTTTGGAGGGAGCCTTATACCGTTGCATGTCAATCGCGTTATATATTATCGACTGCCGACTTGTTGGAACGCCAAGCTTTTCACGCGCGAATCGGGCTTCGTCGGCGGATACATTGATTGTATATCCACAATGGCTCAGCATTTGTTCGATTCCGTTGAAGAACCCTACTATTGGGCCCGAACGCTTTCCTAAGCCAAAGTAGGCATTTGGCGTGTACACGATAGGCGTCTTAACTCCCGCCAGCCTCAGAGCTTTCGTCAGTGCGCCGGCTTTGGAACTGTGGCAGTGAAGAATGTGATGGGGCTCGCGCCTACAGAGGCTAAGCAACCGCAGATAGGCCCTGATATCCCGAAGTTGGGGAACGTTGCCAGTCCGGAGGTTTATTGTTTGTGAGCCGGATTCCTCTAATCTGCGCACCAATGGAAGAAGCCGGTCCGAAGACCTGACGTCGGAATAGGCGAGCGAAAGCCTAATGTTTTTCGAAAGTAAGTAATCGCAGAGATCCTCGACATGACGGAGCACACCGGAGTGGCCTGGCTCAAGAATTTGTAAAACGTGAAGCTTTTGGTCCGCTTGCATCTAAAGAGGTTGAGTTTTGGGCCGGCGAACCACCTAACCTGAGAACTGAATGCTATCTGAATTCATTAATTTCTTCTCTATGCGCGCGCTAGCTACAAGAGGGACATTGGCCCTCGGCAGATTCAAAGGAATAAGATGTGCATTGAGCATGTGTTTGAGTGTCGGGTTCGTCTCGTGTTCCGAAATTGCGACCGCCGCAACGATTAACGTCTCTACTTTTGGTGCGACGCCCAACGATGGAGTTGATGATACGGCCGCGATACAAGCGGCGCTAACATATGCCGCACAGCGGCCCGGAACTTTGGTGCAGTTCAGCCCGGGTATCTATGATATTTCTGCGACGGCGAATTCACATCAGGCACTCGGCATCTACAACGCCAGCAATGTCATCATCGACGGCGGCACAGCGACACTTCGTGTCCATACCCCACAAACAGCATTGCTCATCCAAGCTTGCACAAACGTCGAACTACGGAACATTGCTTTTGATTGGTCTCCGCTGCCATTTGCACAAGTAACCGTTCAGTCCTTCGATGGCAACGGAGGCGCAACTGTTAGCGTTGTAGGAGGCGCGGCGCCGTCCACAACCGGCACTTATGTCGCTGGCGTGTACGAGTACGATATAGTAAACGGTCGGCCGGCGCCCGGGAACAATGACTTTTATCCTTCGAGCTCGTCTATTACGGCTCTGACAGGAGGTCTCGCCCATTTGAGCAACGTCGCGGGGAATTTTTCACGGATCGGCGTGGGGGCAGCGCTCGTAGTTAGGTACCAACTTTACGGCGCAGAAGCATTGCTGAGTATTTCTAGCACGGGCGTGATCCTGAGTCAGGTTACCATCTATTCATCGCCTGGAATGGGCGCGACGTTCATCGGCTGCCAAAATGTTACGGTCGCAGAATCAGTAATCGATATCCCAACAAGTTCTGGCCGATGGATATCAACGAACGCCGACGGGCTTCATTTCACCCTCTGTCGTGGGTTTATCAGTGTCACGGATGGGATTTTTGAAATGATGGGTGACGACGGAATAAATGTCGGCGGCCTGATGATGAAAAGCACAGAGGGAACTTCAGCAAATCAGGTTGTTCTTAGCTTCGGTGGGTCAAGTTCTCAGGGGCTTCCACCAATGAATGTTGGTGATATATTGCAGTTCTCCTCTCCGACCGATTCCCTCGTTCCGATATTTTCCGCTACAGTACTTTCATGTTCTCAAAGTGGTCTCCGATCATCGCTCACTCTCGAATTGAATCAGAGTGTTCCGGCCATATTGCTTTCTGGCGCCGTCGTTTATGATGCAACAGCCAAGCCGGTTGTTAGGGTCGCGCGATGCAACATCGAGAATAACCGGGCGCGGGGACTTTGGATTCAAGACTCAAGTGGCGTGGTCGAGGACTCAACGGTGGAAGGGAGTTCGGGCCCTGCTGCCGAGTTAAGATGCGACACGAGCTCTTGGTGGGAGGGTCCGGCCCCATCAAACTATGAGTTTTATAACTGCTCGTTCTCCAATTGCAATTACGGCCCCGGGCAAGGGATGGCCACGATAAATACATACGCAATGGGATCTGGTAATATCATAAGCGCATTGCCTATTATCGATCAATTGACCTTTGACTACTGTCATTTCCTCGGCGGGGGCACCGGTATTTCGCTTTTGTCGGCTAATAGCGTACAAGTTGACGAATGCAGTTTTGATACGGCCATAGGCAGTCCTGTGTTACTCAGCCCTTCCGTGGTCCTTACGCAATACTCGAACACATGGACTAATGGGGCCCAACTCACCACTTTGTTATTCGATCCATAGTTGATAATTCGGCGGATGCCAGAAGAGTTGTTCCGCTTATTGGTCTAAAACGATCTGTGTAATCATTAGTCTTCACGGAGGGCCATTTTCTAGGCTCCAGCAATGCAGGTCGCAGCGCCACTGATCTGTTGGTAGATGCTTTGCAAAGCTCTAGCATGCCGCTCAGGAGTTGGCGCATTGTTCCAGTAGGAATCGTAAGCGTTGCGCCCCAGGCGGGACGCAACCGCAGGGTCGCCAATTGCCACCATCGCCCGACGGAGGTCGTCAATATCGCCAGCCCGAAAGTGAAATCCCGTTATGCCGTTTTGAACGGAGTCGGTTGCCGAACAAGTGTCGGATACGATCGCTGGCACGCCAAGTGCAGCTGCTTCAATGGGTCCGAGTCCCTGAGCCTCGTACCATAAACTGGGGAATACGAATGCCCGACTTTCAGACAGCAGACGCGTGACCTCTCCTCTTCCCTTCCATCCGGTGATTTCTGCACGAGGACAAATGCTAAGAAGCTTCGAGGATTCCTCTCCGGCTCCAATAAATCGAACAGGGGCGGACAGGCCAGCCGCAGCTGCCGCTAGAATATGAGCTCCTTTTTCCTGGGCAAGCCGCCCGACAAAGCTAAATGTATTATTGCGAGTAACGTCCACGGGCGGCATACGAGGCATATCGATAGGATTTGCGAGCAGAAATAATCGCATGCCGCGAGGAAGGTTTTTGGAGAGAATCGCTTCGCTAAATCGAGACACAACGATTCCGTTGGGAAAGCGGGAAGGAAAGTGGGCGACCAGCTTGAGAATGTATTGGCGCACAATCCGCCAAAGCTTTTGTGAATAGTTCTTCCTATCGCAGTTGCATAGGACGCAGGAAGCGCCTAGAGGAGTTCGCGAGCATATCTGGCTTGAGCGATAGTCGAAAAAAGCTCCATTTGGACATGCGGCTATGTAGTCATGAAACGTCGCGACGATAGGAAGTCCAGAGGTTCGAATTGCAGCTAATACGGAAGGACTCAAAGCCTTCGACCATCCGTGTAAATGAACGATGGAATTATCGGCAAGAAAATCCGCGAGTATTTGCCGTATTTGTTTGGCTGCTACGGGATTCCAAAGCCCCCAAAATGCCGCGCGGATTTTGCTCGAACCCGATCGGGCATCAATGCCCGCAACTCGGATGACTTTGACTCCGGATGCCTTGAGGTTTTCGGATGCAGGTTCATCCACAGCGTGTACAAACGTTACATTGTGACCAAGGGCAGCCAGGCCGCACGCCTCTGTGATCGCCACCTGATCGGCGCCTCCATGTATGCTGGCGTAATCATTTATGATGATGACATTCAAGATTGTGCCCGATCTTGTACGATGACACCGCGACAACGTTCGACAATCCGAGAGCCTAAAACGGAAACATCGTAATGATCGCGTATCAACTCACGAGCCCTCTCGCCCATCGTAATACGCTCTTCAGGGGTCAGCGTAAGCATTTGCAACAATCCGCGCTGAAGCGAATTGGGATCGCCGGCATTGACCATAAAGCCGTGGACGCCATTCACAAAGCCCTCTAGAGCGCCAGAGCAATCTGTGTAAATGGTTGGAACTCTTGATGCCATTGCCTCCAGAACGGCGAGCGGAAGGCCTTCCCAACGCGCGGAATGGACATAAAGATCGCACCCACTAAGCAACTCCGAAACATTGTCTCGCCAACCGAGGAAAGCTACAGAAGAGCCGAGCGCCAAGACTTCCACTTTGCGGAGAAGGTCCTTAAGAAACAAGCTTGATGCATTTGACCCCATCGTCTCTCCGCCCACGAAAGAAACATTTAGGCGCGAGCGTGCCTTAAGCGGCAGCATTGCGATCGCGTCGAGCAAGATATCCTGGCCTTTTTGTACGTCCAAGCGGCCAACATTGAGGATCTCAAGAGTGCCATCGATATTTGTGGCGGCAGATCTATTGCTGCGAACTTGCGCAAATGCCTCGACTTCTATCCCATTCGGAATAACGAGCAGCTTTCCTTGAGCGATCCGATGCACCCTGTGGTAATGATCGGCCGCTACTTTGCTGGCACAAATGACCAGATTGGCGTATCGTCGCGCAAGAAATCCAAACATGAACGCTTTCAGCCGTCGAAGAACATTTGGTCCGTAAAAGGTGGTCAAACTCTGTCCGAATATGACTAGCGGAGCAGATACCGATCTCGACACAAGCGCTGCGATCTTAAAATCGTTTTGAAGTACGCTCACAAGCAACACGGGCTTCACGGCACGCAACCTCGCGACGCAGCGCCTAACCAATCCAATACTCAACAGATTTTCAAATCCATACTCTTCGTACACAATAATATTCTCCGCACGTAAATGATCGGTCACTGAAGCCTGATTGGTCGGCCGACGTCCAACAATGGCTACCACTCGAAAGCCAAGGCGCCTAAACGCTTTGGCTACAAGCCAACCCATCTTTGGCGCGCCAGTAAAGTCCCCGCTTCCGATAAAAAGCGCGACAACCTGCGGTGGAGGCGGCTCGTTGCCAATGCTCTCAAGCATGGCTCCCTCGCAAGTCTCGTTCGATTTATTCAGCGACATAAATTTCCGAACATTAGGTTCCGAGAAGTCGTATAATGGAGAACTTGGCCGATCGCCCCATGGAAGGATGGCAGGAATGCCTAAGAAACGACATGACTACCGGAGGAAGAGCTTTGAAACCTGAGTGGCTAGGTAGGACCGTTTGGAATCCTTGCGACGTTGATGCATGCGAAGAGGCCTCAAGGAACGAGCGAGAACTACAGATGCCTCTCGATCGCATAATAAGGTTCTGTATCAATAAAGCGGCCTTTATTAATGAAACGTAATTTCCCTCCGGGTGTGCAGTCCACAAGCACTACCCCCATCGCCTCAAGGTAGATCTGCATAAGCACCAATGTCGGTTCCATGAAGATTCTTGGGTTGGCAATAAAATCTTGGTTTATAAAGTCGATCTTGGTGGCCATGCCGGCAAAATAGTCGTGACCCGTCTTGTAGCTCGAGTCGACTCCGGTCAACAGAACGGTCCGCGCCCCGTTCATAACTGCTACCTGAATAGCGCTGATCACCACGCTGAAGCCGAAATTTAGACCCTTCGAAACATCGAAGGTATACATTCCCTTATGAAAGACAGTTGTATAAAAAAGTTTATGCCAACGAATATGGTCGAGGATCCCATAACGGGAGAGCGTCTCCTTCTTCAACTGCTTCAGGGGCACAAAATCCCGCTGTAACACCGCGCGTATGCGCGTTACCGGTGGCAAAACATAGCTTTGATGCCCGACATAAAGGCCGCCATGATAATCCTTGTAGAGGTGGCCAATTTCATCAATGCGGTTCGAATCCGTAATGACAACGTTGTCAGTTTCGTGGCCCCAAGTAGGAAATATTCGGCCAATGTGATTGCACCCATAGCTCGTAACATGTTTGAGCAACAGCGGGTCGAACTTATCTACACTCGGACCATTACCTAATACCAATGCAATGTGGGAATTCTTCATTAGGAGTGAGTCTGGCTATGGATCTCGTTCTTTGAGCAGCACAAGTAGCGGAAGGCGCCGTTAAATGGACAATCAGTCCGCCCGATTCATAATGGCGTCCATACCAGATGGAGATGGGCCGGATGTCTGTCAGCAAGAAGTCATTGCCCACCCCGCAGTCCGTAATCATCGACAATCCGCAGCGTCAGGAGCAGCGACAAAGGTAGAATTGCTGGTATGCCGACCATCAGGTTCAGAAGCGGAAAAAATAGTATTCCCGGGGCAAAGAGTAGGTAATATAACATATTCCGCGGATTTGTCGCGGCGCGATTGAAATGATATACCGCGGCCGCATAGACTATAAGCCCAATCAACAACGACCCTATTGCTCCAAAATCGCGGTAAAGATCAGCATAAATCGTGCGAAACGTCATACCCGGCTGAGCGAACATCTGGTTTACGGTCAGGAGATCGACCGAGCTGTCAGGTTTTTGGAAGAAAAGGCCGAGAACCGTGTGCGGAATGACCTGGAAGGCAAGAACCATGCCATGGGTTTTGCCAGCTTTCAGCTCAATGACATTATTCAAATTATGAATATTTGGCTCCAGATAAGTAACGACATGGCCGATAGAATTATCAACCGACTCATTACCGGTCATTTGACGTACTGTGCCAGACCTGCGGATTTCCTTGCCCATTCTAAAATTGACGGAGACAACAAAATAAATGGATATTAGTGTAAGAATTGTAACATAATGGCGGAGCCTTATACTCCCTCGAAGAGAAAGAGCGAATATGAATAGAAAGATCGCTATAATCAGCATGTTCCGTTGCCCATCGAGTGCGTTGAGGAATGTTGCCAGCGCAGTGGCGAGAATCAGGTCTGCTTTCTTCAGCAGAAACTGACTCAGTCGATCCCGGTTGACGCCGGCCTCTAGGGCAAGCCACGTCGCTAAGGCCCTAGCAGATCCCCATCCTGCGAATGTCACGAAACCTTGATATACATCGGAATAGGTCAACCCCTCGTTTGCCATGGCAAAGAGTGGGAATGTGCCAAGCGCGTGGTATGATGTAGCGGAACCAACAACTGTGATAAGCAAGAAGGCGATTATGAGGGCTCGTCGAGGAACCGTCGTCGCTATATGATAGGAGGTGAGATCAAATTCGCCCGGCCGCCGAATAAAGAGTGATGCTATAAAAAGTGAGATCGCTGAGCCAAAGACAATTATATTCGTATCGATTAGCGGCCTCTCGATGTGTGTTCGGCCGTAGGGATCATCCTTCATTAGGGGTACGGCTGCCAATACGAGTTCCGCGGCGAAAAACAACAGGCAGAGATGGAAAGGCGTCAGGACACTCCGCAGCTTAAAAGCGACAATAATGAACGCGAAGAGAAATAGGAACGCAGCTATGAAATAATGTTCGAAACCAATTCGGACTATGGAATTCATATGGAGACAGATAAAGTTGCGATGGGGTTAGGGAAGGTATCGTCGAAAAAATGCAGTCGCAGCACTAGATCTTGAATTTCTTCCTGCGGAGCATAGTCGCCAGGCGGCCACATAGCCGAAATCAAGATTATCGTGCCCTCATCCTGATCATTGCTAACCTAAACGCCAGACCAAGGCGAAAATGGATCTGCATCCATGCGGTTTTAATCGGCGTATATCCCGCGCTTGCGAACGCTCGAGCGACATCAGACCAGCGGGCGACTGCGCGGTCTCTAGAGAGATTGGCGAGCATTCGACGAGTAATGTATTCGGTTCCCATCCTGGCTTCGGTGACCTTGTGAAATACGGGAGCGCGCGCGCAATACCAGCGCCGAAATTTGGGATCCCCCAACCACAATTCTTCACCGCCTAGCAACTCTCCGCCCTTTCTGCCCTTCGCGGGATCAAAGCCGTGTTCCAGTAGAATTGAACGCAGGGCTCCAAAGTTTGCGCCCAAGAAGTATTCACCGTCAGTCAACCAACGATCATGAGATCCGTAGTGTCGCAGGCTCCACCATCCGGCGAAGGTGTGATCGAATTGGCGACCGATTGCCGCTTCAGGGAATGGCAAGAGGCTGCCGCCAATCACATCGGGGGAATGCTTGGTGATCGCATTGGCCATACGCTCCACATACGAACAAAGTGGTACAGCATCGTCGTCTATAAATATCACGTAAGGGTATGCGGCCTGATCAACGCCAGCCCTGCGCACTTCGGTCAATCCAGGATTCGCTTCGCCGATGAATCGAAAATTACCTGTGCGCGAATTCAGCTTTTGTACAAATTCCTCTAGAGTGCGTGCATCACTAGAATTGTTGTCGACTACGAGCACCTCAAAGCTTTTCGGATCTGCGGTTTGAAGGGCCAATGCATGTAGCGTATCTTCGACTCTTCCGACTGCGTTATAGCAAGGAACGACGACGCTAATATTCACATGATTCATGGACCTCGACGAAGATAGATGAGTGTAAAATCCGTTTTGCTTAAAGCGGCCGCGCTTAGATTGTCATTGTTCACTGATACCTTGCGTAGCTGGCGACCAAGGAGTTGGACAGCATTCGAGTTGGTAGGTGGGCCAAGTTCGTTGGGCTCCCTGAGCTTTTACTAGTGTCCGAGCGAGGCGCTTAGCTTGACAAGTCGCGACCCGATTTTGCGTGCTGGTAGTCCGATCATCTTAGAAAGCCAGAATTCGATCGGATTGCTAATTTGGCGGGAGCCATCGAGCCAGTAACACTCCTTGGCAAAGGTGAACCTACCTCGAAGCGCATTGCCAAGGTGCTGAATCGACCTCAGGCGCACAGGGGACGCCAGAACCACGCTAGCAACCTCGTTTTGGTCGGACTCAAATGGAAAGCTTCCCCAAGCATTTGCCTCGACGGCATATGGCCGACGGACGCATCTGGTCACTATATCGCTGACAAAGGCGCCTAATTCCACCGGCTTATCCGGCAAATTGTCAGCCAATGTGGCTCCAAATCTATCGTATGTATCATGAACGGCCTGGAGGCCCCATGACCGGAGGCCTTCCCGGTCGATTTCTCGTCGGATCGGCCTCCATTGACCAGTACTCTTTTCGTAGCCCACCGTCGTGCCGCTAAACTCGCAACAAAATGACTCTAATATCTGCGCTTGCGCGCCGCCTTTAGCGGTCTTCAGGCGTCCTGCCGGCGTGCGCCCGTCGAAGAGGAAGGCCGAATAGCTGCCGAATTTTCCATCGTTCGGCGTTTTTTCGGTGAGCCCCAGGTAAAGGCCAGCAATCGAGCTGCGATGTTCGGCTATCTGGCTGATTGAGCGTTGCATACGTCCGTTCCAGCCCAGATCCACAATCGCGTAGGGCTCGGGATCTTTCAGGCCTTCTTGTTGAAGATATGCCGTAGTGGCGATCCGCTGTGCATTGAACCCGGCGAAAACGCGCTTTCTTAGCGCTTCATTGCCCACAAATCCCTGCCTTAAAGCCGCCTGGACGCTGCGGCTCAGCACCCCGTCCTTACTATTCGGCAGCGCCGGGCCAAGGAGCTGGCGATCATTGACATCATCCCAGGCCAGACCAAGGCGTCCCATCAATCGGAAAGCGGTCAGCCGGCCAGGCTCGGCAAAGATCCATTCCAATGTATCCTCATCAAAACGGGTGAATGCGGCAGGGTGGAGCGTGCCGCGGGACACGTAGAGGTAACGCGAGTCCACATCGTCGAGCCAGCCCGGCCTCACGAGGTCGAAGAATTTTTTTAATACGTAACCATCTCGGCTTAAAAAATACACGCGCCGCAACCCTCTGCTGCGCAACTGCTCGCAGAGCCAGAGCCCGAAGCAGTACATCACCGGCGCCGCTATTGCCGCCGCCATTTCCACCCGTTTGACAAGCGGATCGCCGTGTTTAAGGCCCGCGGCGACCTCCAACCGGGCGAGACGGGATGCGCCTGCGAGCTGCTCACTAAACAATCGCGGCGCCGTGGGCACGGTTTGCAAGTACGCCTCGGCCGGCCCCAGATCGCCCGATTCAAAATATTGGGCCCGCCAGCCAGCTTGGCGAGGCCTCTCGACATCGGCTGCGCAATTGTTGCCTATGTGTTGAAACGCTCGCGACGAAAGCCCTTCCTTCCGTTCTATTTCCGCAAAGATGCGACCGTCCTGCTTGCCAGCCCCAACTTCAACTGAAACGTAAAGCCCGTCGCCCGCATTAAACAGCCCGGCGTTTTCCAAGAGTTCACCGATGAACCATTTGGGCAGATACATGTCTGAGACAAAAATGATCCGTCGGTTCGCTCGTCGCGCTTCCGCTATTCGGTGAGCGATTGCCGGCACAGCTACCATTGTCTCGCGTTCGGCAGTAAGTTCGATCTGTTGCGCTGCTTGAGAAGTCTCTGGCGACCAATTCAGCGCGCTGCGCAACTCCGCATGAATGTGGGCGAAGGAATAGTGCAAACCCCGCCGCCGCCGCGCATCCTCTTCCGCGCGCAACCGAATCACACGATATACCGCGGCATCGCCTGAAAATAGGGCGCGTGCAACCAATGTTCGACCGACAATCTCAAAGATCGCCTGCGGGTTTCCAACCCGACGAACAAGCGCAGTATCAAACACGTCGAATGAACTGACGCCCGAAAAAGTTGTCGTCAAATCGTCAGTTAAGGTAGGCAAAGTCAAATGCGCTTTATGACTATTGTAGTCGCTCGTTTTCATTCCACAACTTAATCGCCAGCGAAACGCCTTGGGCAATACCGGCCCTGAGTCTTTGTGGAGACTTCCTCCCATAAAGAATTCCCAAAACGCGCTGCGCAACCCTCCTTGAGCGCGCCCTGAATCTTCCGATGTCGGACGACTCAATATCGCCATGGATAAGCTTCAAGAGCATATGCGAAGCAGAAATATCCCTGACCAGATTCAATAGGTAACCGATATCAAGCCGTGCAGCGGGAATTACGTGGGTGAGATTCAGCGCTCGGAAACGGCCGCAGCCCAATTCCAATGACAAGCTGCTATACCCAATGTCTGTGTCGCCTCCAGCGAAAAGACTTCCTCCCTTGCGATCAAGGGCAACGCGATGGGGATTGTCCCTTAAGGCGACAGCATAGGCTT
>Ga0182015_10003760_pt1 | contig 16801 bp, 16 predicted proteins | sample 712P3MmetaG_FD_120478 | JGI IMG/M metagenome (GOLD analysis project Ga0182015, IMG submission 120478) | Permafrost microbial communities from Stordalen Mire, Sweden - 712P3M metaG | ecosystem: Environmental > Terrestrial > Soil > Wetlands > Permafrost | place: Sweden: Stordalen | collected... | reverse complement strand
GCTCCGGGGTCGGTGCTGGTAAAGATGGAGCTCTCGGGAATTTGCGGAACCGACAAGCACACCTTTCAGGGTTTTACGACGCAGTACGGAAGCCGCGAGCTGGAGTTTCCGATCATCCAGGGGCACGAAAACGTGGGCACCATCGCGGCCATCGGAGGGAACGGAACCTATACTGACTTTGAGGGCGTTCCGCTGCGCGTGGGCGACCGAGTGGTTGTCGGCGCGAATGTTTGCTGCGGGCGGTGCTATTACTGCCGTCACGATTTTCCTTACTACTGTTGCGAAAACACGACCGATTACGGCAACAATCTGAGCGCCAAAAATCCACCGCACCTTTTCGGAGGATGGTCGCAATACATGTATATCGTCCCCGGAAGCTTCCTGGTGAAAGTGCCAGATGAACTGCCTTCTGAAGTTGCCGTGCTGGCCGAAATCTTTGCCGTGACGGTTGGGCTGGATCGCGCGAAGCAGATGTCAGCTTTTCCCAACGAGTCGTTTCGTTTCGACGATTCAGTGGTAGTGCTGGGTGTGGGTCCGCTCGGGATGTGTTTTCTAATGAAGGCGCGCATGTTGGGGGCGGGAACGATTATTGCGGTGGACCTCTCCGATTACCGCCTCGATTTTGCGAAGAAGTTGGGCGCCGACAGGGTCGTGAATGCCGGAAGCATTTCGAAGCTCGACCGAATAAGAATGATAAAAGATCTAACCGCTGGACGAGGCGCGGACATGGTGATTGAATGTGCCGGAGTGCCGCAAGCGGTTCCCGAAGGTCTTGAAATGCTGCGTGTCGGCGGATTGCTCGTCGAAGCCGGAAACTTTTCCGATTTGGGCGAAGTTTTGTTCAGCCCGCATCGCCATCTGTGCGCCAAGAATGCGCGCATCCTTGGGGTTGGCGGCGAGGAACCGGCTGCATACGGTCCGGGAATGCGACAGATGGCGCGGTATATGAAGCATTATCCAATGCAGGATTTGGTCACTCACCGGTTCGGACTGCACGATGTCGACGCGGCGATGCGAAAGTCAATGGAAGCAGACTCGATGAAAGTCGTTCTTCAACCCTGGAATTAAATGCCCGCATTCGTGCGGATAACTCTTACGTCTTGATAAAGGAAGCGATGATGACGACAACGAATACGCGATTTCAATTTGCTTCGGCGCCCGATAGCTGGGGAGTGTTGGATTATCCCGGACCTTCGTGGAATCAATCCTACGAAAAAATGTTGGACGAGATGGTTGAAGCCGGCTACACCGGTTCGGAGCTTGGCCCCTACGGCTTCTTTCCAACCGATGCAGCAGTCCTTCAGCCACAACTCGAAAAGCGTAAACTGAAGCTTCTCGCGTCTTTCGTTCCAGTAAAGATGACCGATCCGGATGCGAGCCAAGCCGTGATGGGGCGCATTCGCAAGGTGGGCGGTTTGCTTGCGGCTCTCAAAGCTCCCTTTCTGGTGATCGCCGACGATCAATCGCCGGAGCGAAACGCGTATTCCGGACGAGTCTATGACAAAGGTTGTCCGACGCTCAGCGCAGAGCAGTGGAAACACATCGGAAGAATCGTGGCCGATGCGGAAAAAGTCGCCAACGAATTCGGACTCGATCTGGTCTTTCATCCACATGTCGCTACCTATGTGGAGACGCCGGAAGAGTGTGAACTGTTCTATGACGCAACGTCGCATACCAACGTCGGCCTATGCCTGGATACGGGCCATTGCGTTTACGGGCACGGCGACTCCGTGACCGAGGCGAAAAAATACAAGAGCAAGTTGCGCTTCGTTCACATCAAGGATTGCGACGTCAAAGTTCTGAAGCAGGCCCGCGAAAACAAATGGACCTTTGAAGAAGCCATCGAGCACAAAGTGTTCACCATCATCGGCCAGGGAGATATCGATTTTCCGGCCTTCTTTTGCACTCTGGTCGAGAATAATTATTCCGGCTGGTCAGTCGTGGAACAGGATGTGAAGTTCGGCGCCACGCCGGTTCCTCCCGCGCAAAGTATTGCAGCCAGCCTGAAGTATCTGCGCGAGGTTGTAACAAATCTCGGCGTCACCGCGGGCGCACCTTAACAGGAAATTCCCCGAGGAAATGGTCTAATGCGCAAGCTAGGTGTGGGCGTGGTGGGAGTGGGAGAGATGGGGAGGCGCCACGCGGAGAACCTTCGCCGGAACGTGCCCGAGGCTCGACTGATTGCGGTCGCCGATGTCTCCCAAGACCGTGCGCGCCAGACCGCTCTGGAGTTGGAGATCGAGCATGGGTACAGCAGTTTGGGAGCGATGCTCGATAACGAAGAAATAGAAGCGGTGGTGATCGCCACGCCCGACAAGTTTCACGCGCAAGCGGTGGAACTCGCAGCCGGCGCCGGCAAGGACATTCTCTGCGAGAAACCGCTGGCGTTGAACCTGGCCGACGCGCGGGCCGCGATTGCCGCCGTCTCGAAAGCAGGCCGCCGTCTGCAAGTTGGTTTCATGCGGCGCTACGACCCCGCTTACGCTGCGGCGAAGCAGCGCATAGAGACCGGCGAGATCGGAACTCCGGTGATCTTCAAATCGGTTGGCCGCGATAGGGATCAGCCCCCGCTCGCAGCCTACGAATCCGGCGTTAACGGCATGATTTTTTATACCAACACGATTCACGATTTCGATCTTGCGCGATGGCTCATGCAGGACGAAGTCACCCAGGTTCATGCCTACACCACCAGCGTAATCCGTCCCGAGGTTGCCAGGTACGGCGACGTGGTGGCGAGCGTGGTGAATCTGCAATATCACCGGGGCGCGATTGGAAACATCGAGTCTTATGCGCAGGCGGTGTACGGATACGACGTCCGCACAGAGATTGTGGGGTCGAAGGGATCGATCCTGGTTGGTAGTCTCGACCGGATGCCGGCAGTATTCCTGACGTCTCGGGGCGGCGAACAAATGCTTGCCGATCATTTTCTGTCGCGCTTTGCGGATGCTTACCTGAGCGAAATGAAAGATTTTGTGCATAACATCCTGAACGACAACGCGCCAAGGATTTCCGGTGACGACGGTTTGAAGGCTCTGGCAATCGCGGTAGCCGCCGAAAACTCTCATCAGGAATCCAGGCCAGTCACAATTCGCTTGGACGGGACAGTTTCGTGATGGCGCGGAAGTTAGACGGCCCGCGAGAGGACTAAGTATGACAGTTGCAGAACTCACCGCTTATAAGAGTCCGTTGCACAAAATGACGCAGACCACGCCCACGTGCCTGTGGAACGACTCGGCGTCGCTTCAGGAACTGAGGTACTCGATCGAGCACGGCGCCGTGGGAGCGACCTGTAATCCGGTCATCGTGCTCGGTGTAATCAAGAAAGAGCTGAAGGTTTGGAAAGAGCGCATCAGTACGCTGGCAAGAGAGCTGCCCACCGCAACCGAAGACGAGATCGCGTGGCGGTTAGTTCGTGAAGTTTCCGTTCAGGCTGCTCGCCTTTTAGAACCGGCTTTTAGAGACCACAAAGGAAAGAATGGCAGGCTCTCCATTCAGACCGATCCCCGGTTGTTCCGGGATTCGCATGCGATGTTTGAGCAGGCGCTGGAATTCAACGAGCTCGCGCCCAATATGATCGTAAAACTTCCGGCGACCTCTGCTGGAATACCGGCCATCGAAGAAGCCACGTACCGTGGCGTGAGCATCAACGCGACTGTCAGCTTTACTCTGCCCCAGGCTGTAGCCGTCGCCGAGGCCATCGAGCGCGGTTTGAAGCGCAGGGAGTCGGACGGCCTGGAAACCGCGAGCATGGGTCCGGTATGCACGATTATGGCCGGCCGGCTTGACGACTGGCTCAAGGTCCTGCTGGAAAAAGAAAACATCACCATCGACCCCGGCTATCTGGAGTGGGCCGGGGTTGCGGTGTTGAAGAAGGCTTATCGGCTGTATCGCGAGCGTGGATACCGCACGCGCCTGCTCTCGGCTGCTTTTCGCAATCACATGCACTGGAGCGAGTTCATCGGAGGTGATTTGGTTATTTCTCCTCCTTATGCTTGGCAGGTGCGCTTCAACGCGAGCGATGTCGCGGTCCGCTCCCGGATCGATGACCCAGTTTCCGAAGCGATCGACTCGGAGCTCTCAAGAAAATTCGCGGACTTCCGCCGCGCCAGTACTGAGCAAGGTTTATCGGTACAAGAGTTTGATTCCTTCGGACCCACGCGTCGCACTCTTCGCCAGTTTGTTTCCGCTTGCCATGAGTTGGACGGTGTGGTGCGCGACGTTCTGATTCCGGATCCAGACGTGGCTTAGCCGCTTGAGAAGGTTTCGTTAGCTCATCGAGTAACAAGCGCGTCGGTACTACACTAAGTTTACAACTTCGATATCTTACCGGAGGCTCGTACGTGGGAAAACTAGCAATTACAGGTGGCGAACCGCTGCGCAAGACACCCTTTACGCAGTGGCCGATGTCGACGAAGGAAGAAGCGGCTGCGCTCGAAGACGTGCTCACCAGTTCTAAGTGGGGAGGCCAGCCGTTCCCCGGCAAGCACGCGGAATTATTCGCCAAGAAATTTGCCGAGGTCCACACTGCAAAGTATGCCCAGTGCGTGAGCACTGGGACCGTCGCGATTCAAGCTGCCTTAAAGGCGATCAACATCCGTCCCGGCGACGAGGTAATTGTGCCCGCATACACCTGGGAAGGGACCGTCGGTCCGGTGCTCCTGCTCAATGCGGTTCCGGTGTTTGTCGATGTGGACCCGGAGACGTATTGTCTGGACGCGAAGCTCATCGAGGCGGCAATCACTCCCAAAACCAAGGCCATCCTTCCCGTTCATTTGGGAATGCGCTTTGCCGATATGGATGAAATCCTGCGCATCGCGGCCAAGCACAATCTAAAGGTCATTGAAGATTGTGCCCACGCTCATGGAGGAATGTGGAAGGGCAAAGGCGCAGGTTCCATGGGAGATCTCGGAGCTTTCAGTTTTCAATCGAGCAAGCTGATCACGTCGGGAGAAGGCGGAGCGGTGATCACTAATAATCTTGAGTATATGGAGTTAGTGCAAAGTTACATCAACGCCGGCCGCGCCAGCCTTACCGACCAATACCATCATCGCATCATCGGATTCAACTACAGGTTGGGTGAATTCCAGGCTGCGGTTTTGGGTCCGCAACTTGATCGGCTACCCAAGCAGGCCGCACTGCGCGAACAGAACATGAAGCATCTTGAAACTCGTTTGCAGAACCCGCCAGGCATTGGCCTGCTTAAGCCCGAACCTCGCATTACTCGTCTCGCTCCCTACGGATATGTGTTCAAGTATTTCTCGAGCCAGGTGAAGGACATCCCGCGTGCGGCGTTTGTCGCTGCGCTTCAACTCGAGGGCATTCCGTGCGATGGCCTTTTCTATGAACCGGTCTACAAGAGTTCGCTATTTCCGCTCGAGTCGGCGGACTTTCCGGCGCTCACATGGGGCCGCGATAAGGCCCTCGATCTGCGGAGCATGTATTCCTGCCCCGAATCGGACCGCGCGGCCTATCAAGAAGCTGTCTGGCTTCCGCATCAGCATTTCCTGGGCGGCACCGCCGACGTCGACACCATCGCGGATGGAATCCTGAAGGTGCTCAGCAATGTGGAAGAACTTCGTGGGTTAGATCACAAAGCTATACGCAACCAAAGATTAGGCCGGGCCGACCGGGAAAGTTAAGCAGGAACTCGGTGTCGCTGCCGAGACTAGGATCCCATGCTTATGCCGAAGAAATCCGTAATAGGTGAGACCGGGTTTGCAGTCATCGGTCTCGGCAGCATCGCGCAGAGTTCTGTTCTTTCCGCGTTCGCAAGATGTAAACACGCGAAACTTGTAGCAGTGGTGGGAAGACAGTCCAAAGAAACATCGCGATTAGCTCGCAAATTCAAAGCGGTCTCGCAATATCACAGCGATAACTTCGCCGAGTGCCTGGCGAATCCCGAGGTCTCTGCAGTTTACATCGCCACTCCGCAAGGTGAGCATTCTCGCTTGACCATCCAGGCGGCGGAAGCCGGCAAGCACGTTCTCTGCGAGAAGCCTCTCGCAGCCACGCGGGAGCAATCCGCAATCATGGTAGAGGCTTGCCGCCGTAGTGGTGTGCTGCTTATGACGGCATACCGGAAGTACTACGAAGCAAGCACCCTCTATCTAAAACGACTCATTCAGAGCGGCGAACTCGGCCGTATCGACGTCATCCACACCGCATTCAGCGAGCTGTATTCACCCGGAAAATCGTTGCCTTGGTTGTTGAATGCGAAAATGGCGGGAGGCGGTCCGCTCATGGATTTGGGTGTGTATTGTGTGAACACCACTCGTTGGCTTGTGGACGAAGACCCTGCCGAAGTAAACGCTGAGTCTTGGGTGAACGATCGCGCAAGGTTCCGCGAAGTGGAGGAGGGTATTTCATTCCGCTCGCGATTCCCCAGCGGACTGGTGGTTCATGGAAGTTCGACCTATGGCGCGGCGCCGTCATCCTTCTTATATGTTCAAGGAACGGCCGGCTGGGCATCCTTATCCCCAGCTTTTCCCTTCGACGAGGAGCGGAAACTCACAGGTAAGATCGGGAAACGCCACATCGAGCGAAGCTTCGGAGTGGTCGATGAATTTGCGCCGGAGATCGATGCTTTTGCCAGCGCTATTCAAAAACATGGTAGCGTTGAACCGGACGGCGTTCAAGGCAACAGGGATATGATCATCATCGAGGCGATTTATAAGTCGGCACGAGAGAAGAAGACTGTTGCCATCTCCTATTGAACGCCAAGAGAGCGGCAGCTGAATAGAGGTTCGCTTCAAGAGTTTCCAACGTATGTCATCCTCGAAGAACGGTAACCGCACAAAGCCTTCCAAGTCAGCGAGCATCTATGACGTTGCGCGCGAGGCTTCCGTTTCCGTCTTTACTGTTTCCGCGGTCATCAACGGTAAGGAACACGTGGGCAAAAAGCTTCGCGAGCGCGTGGAAGCTGCCATCAGCAAACTCAACTACCGTCCCAACCTTATCGCCCGAAGTTTGGCCAAACAGCGAACGCATACCATCGGAATGATTGTGCCCGACATTGCGAACCCATTTTTCCCCATGGTGGTTCGTGGCGCCGAGGATGCCGCTCAGAAGCACGGATATAACTTGCTGCTTTGCAATAGCGACGATAGCCTGGCCAAGGAGGAGGCTTCGGTCGAATTATTGCTTTCAAAACGAGTGGATGGAATTCTGCTTACAAAAGCGGGCGAGGACTTTCGGCCTTCGTTGCGGCAGATGATCGAGGAAGTGGGCATTCCGTTCGTCCTGGTCATGCGCACCTATCCAAGACTGACCAAGGATGCCGTGATCACGGATGATTATCGAGGCGCTTATGATGCGGTCTTGCATTTGGCACGCGCAGGAAGGCGGCGCATCGGTTTGATCAGCGGCCCTTTGAAGGTTAGCAATGCGCTGGCGCGTTGGGAAGGCTTTCGCGATGCATTGAAGGCCGAGGGTCTTCCTTACAGTAGTGCGTTGGTCGTCGAGGGTGATTACCGGATCGAGTCGGGATTTCGCGCTGGACACGCGCTCCTCTCCCACCACCCGGACGGGATCTATGTGGCGAATCACTTGATGACCGTGGGATTACTGAAGGCAACGGAGGAGATTGGCTTGCGTTGCCCCGAAGATTTTGGATTGGTCAGCTTCGACGACTATCCTTGGCTGGACGTTTTCTATCCCCGCTTGACCACAGTCGAGTTACCGAAGCACCAACTGGGAAGTGAGGCGGCTGAATTGCTCATTCGCCGAATTGCAGGAGACCGTAGCCCCCCAGTCGTGAAAAAATTACCGACGGAACTTCGCATCCGCGATTCTTGCGGCTTTGCACTCAGCATATTGCGCCGTCGGCCTAAAAAAGAAACACGTCCACGTAATCCAAGATCCGCGCCGAACGAGTCGTCAAAAGGCGTGTGACGCCGTGGTCCGAGTAGTTTGATGCCGCCGGGCCTATGTCTCGCTGAAGTCGATCAGTTGAGGACGAACGGTAAACCCGCGCGTCTTGTATGCGCCGTAGAGAACTCCAATCACAAGCCACGCGGCTCCCGCGTACTTTGTCCAGGATTGCAGGCTGACCAACAAAAGGAGACAGAAGGCAATGCCAAACCCTGGAACGAACGCATCCAGAAAAAACCTGCGCGTCAAAAGCGCCTGCGGCGCAAACCAAAAATGCATCAAAGCCGCCAGATTAACGCCCATGAAAGCCAGGAGCGCGCCAAACGTTACGATCTCCGCAGCGTGCTCCCATGGGATTGTGATTACGCAAATATAAGCGACAACGCCTACGATCCACACGTTGTAGACAGGATTGCTCTTCTTGGAACTGAGATAGCCGAATATCTTCTTCGGCAACACGTCATCGCGTCCCATGCTGTAGAGAAGCCGTGACGCTCCAACGTGACCCGCCAAGCCACAGGCAATGCTGGAAATCAAGAGCATCACTCCATAAGCTGCAAATAAGAACGGTCCGCTGGCGAGGCGGGCGACATCCATAAAAGCCGTCTCTGGATTTTGCAGCGTAGTGTAATCGGGCCAGACGCGCTGCGCCATGTAAACCTGCAATCCGCTGAAGAGTCCGGTGAACACTACCACCAGAACCGAAGCTAGCAGCACATTCTTCTTGGGATTCTCCACTTCTTCCGCGAGAATGGAGACGCCATCGAAACCGATGAAAACCAGCGCCGCCAGCGAGGTTCCCGCAGCTAATCCTCTTATGTTAAAAGTGGCAGGGTTATAAACGGGCTGCAATGAGATGAGCCCCACAAAGCGATGGTGAAGTACAACGTAGCGGAAAGCTTCCACAAGAAAAACGGTGGTGACCAGCAACATAAAGCCCAGCAGTACCTCGTTCGTGCGCGCGGTAAACTTGATCCCCTGCACGGTCATGATCGTAATCAATCCCACGGTGAGTGCCGCTAAAACCGCGAAAGGGACGCGAGGCGTCATTCTTTGAAAGGCGAGCACGGCATACAATGCGTTCTGCACCGGCTGGAATAAGTATTCCAGGAACATCGCCCAACCCACCACGAATCCCACATGCGAGTTCAGTTCCCGGCTGATGTAGGTGTAGACCGATCCTGAGGAGGGATATACGCTCGCCATGCGCCCAAAGCTGATTGCCGTCACCGACATGGCAACCATCGCCAGCAGCAGGGTTGCAACCGTATGCCCGTGCGAAAGGACTTGACCCTCTCCAAATAACGGTACCGCAGCGATGGGTGAAGTGAGAATGATGCCGTAGTAAATCAAATCCCACAAACTCAAAACGCGCTTCAGATGCGGCTGCGCGGAGGTGGATGGTTGGACTGCACCGCTCGATGTCGCCACCCTAGCCCCCAAGTCCGCAGATTTGATACTTCAAATCGCTATTTGAAAATTCCTAAACATCGCTCAGAAAAACATGCGTTCCTTCTTGCGTGCTTCGTCATAATTCTTGCGAGCGGCCCTAACAGCCTCGCGCTCTGAGACTTCTGCAATCGGCACGTCCCACCAGCTTTCATAGCCCGGCACCCTTTGATCGTAAGACGTCGGAACCACGACCACAGCCGTACGATCCTGTCTTCTTCCGGCGATTAACGCGGCCTTCAGTTCCTGGGCAGTGTTCGCGGTAGCAGTCCACGCGCCCAGGCTGGCCGCGTTCGCGGCGAAATCCACGGGCAAAACTTCGCCGTCGTACTTCTCGCCGCGGCGATACCGATAATTGGTGCCCATCCCCTCGTTCCCGCAAGCGCGGCTTAACCCACCGATGCTCGAAAACCCGTGATTATCCAACAGTACGATGTTGAGCTTATAGCCTTCCTGCAAGGATGTCACAATTTCCTGCGCCATCATCAGGTAAGAGCCGTCCCCAACCAAAACGTACACTTCTCGCTGCGGGTCTGCCATCTTCGCGCCGAGGCCTCCCGCGATCTCGTATCCCATGCAGGAATTGCCATACTCCATGTGATAGCCGCCGGGCTGCCGGGTTCGCCACAGTTTGTGCAAGTCCCCTGGCAAACTCCCAGCGGCGCAGACTACAACGTCCGAAGCATCGGTGAAATTGTTCAGAACTCCGATTACTTCTCCCTGAGTGATCGGCGGATCGATCGACAAGCTGTAGATGCGATCCACGTCCGTTTCCCACTGCGAACGTAACTCTTGCGTTCTCTCGCGGTATATTTTCTCGACTTCGCAATCGAGAAGAGTCGAATGTAACTCATCGATTGTGACCCGTGCATCGCCGGTCAGCGGCAGAGCCGCATGCTTGTAGGCGTCGAACTCCGCGACGTTGATGTTGATGAAGCGTACGGCGGAATTCTGAAAGGCCGTCTTGGAAGCGCTGGTGAAGTCGCTGTAGCGAGTGCCGATTCCAATGATCAGATCCGCTTCCCGGGCCAGAATGTTGGCGCCGGGCGTACCGGCTACGCCGACCGCACCCAGTTGCTGCGGATGATCAAAAGGCAATGAACCCTTTCCAGCTTGAGTTTCGCACACTGGAATGCCGGTGGTCTCGGCGAATTTCGATAGGGCCGCGGATGCTTCGGAATAAAGCGCGCCACCGCCGGCCACAATCAAAGGCTGCTTCGACGCCCGAATCCATTTGGCGGCTTCGCTCAGAAGATTTCGATCGCTGCGGGTGCGAGGTATCACCCAAACTCTCTCGCGAAAGAACTCCTCGGGGTAATCGAACGCTTCCGCCTGTACATCCTGCGGAAAGGCCACTGTGACTGCGCCTGTTTCCGCGGGAGAGATCAACACACGCATTGCCTCGGGAAGGGAAGTCAGAATCTGTTCCGGGCGCTGAATCCGGTCCCAATAGCGCGAGACTGGCTTGAAGCAATCGTTGGCGGAAATATCCTGGGTTGCCGCAGATTCCAACTGCTGCAAGACCGGGGCGACGTTGCGCCGCGCAAAAATATCTCCGGGCAGCAGCAGAACCGGCAATCGATTCACTGTTGCCGTGGCCGCACCCGTGATCATATTCGTGGCGCCTGGACCAATCGATGTCGTGCAAACGAGAGTTCGTTTCCTGAAACTTGCCTTCGCAAATCCTATTGCCGCATGAACCATCGCCTGTTCGTTGCGAAACAGGTAATAGCGCAATCCCGGATTCTGTTCCAGAGCCTGACCGATGCCGGCGACGTTTCCGTGTCCAAAGATTCCCAGGCAGCCGCCGAAGAACTTGTAGCGGTTTCCGTCCCGCTCGGAGAACTGGGCATTAAGAAATGCAATCGTCGCCTGCGCCGCAGTTAATCTCACGCTCATAGGGAAATACGTCTCCGGAGTGCGGGGTAACTGCGGAGAAGTCTACCGTGCCATCGGCCGGATGGGAAGCGAATGGGAAGTTGTCCGCCGATCGCTGGTCGGGCGCCCCATGGATTTCTGAGGTAGACCCATGAAACCTCGCGACGACAAGTCCGTGCTCGCCGCGGAAACTGAAGCGAAGAGGGGGAAATTTCTAAGCGGTTATAATTCGTCCCCAACTGATTCTCCGGCGCCAACAAATTTCTATTTCACGAGCGGCAAACGAGGATCGGTTTCTTTCCACGTGGAACGGATCCAGACGTGGTCGGAATCTTCTGTAACGGCAAGGGCGCGCGAAGACCCCGCAAGAAAATTAAGGTAATAGACGTCGTATCCCGGCCCGGCAACCACAGGATGGTAACCGCTATGCACCAGTACGGCATCGCCGTCTCGAGGTTTCAGGATCTGCTCGCCCGCATGTTCGCCCGCGTATAAATGCTGGAAGGCAAAGCCCTCAGGCTGGCGTATCCGGTAGTAGTAAATCTCGTCCAGATCGACTTCTCCAGGCGGGTTGTGCACATCGTGCTTGTGCGGAGGATAGCTGGACCAATTCCCGCCCGGCGTATAAACCTCGATCACCATAAGCCGGTCGGCGGGAAACGCCGGGCCCATGATATCGACAATCTGGCGCGACGCATTTCCCCCGCCGCGCAGGCTGCTGACCACATCATCCGGAGTGATCAGCCGAGCCTCGAGAAGCGCCTCGGAAGGTGCCCGGCACTCGGCAATTTCACAGACGGTTTGCGCCGTGAATATGACTTCGTTCCCGGCTGGCAGGTATAAGGTGTAGGGAAAGCCGTCAAAGACGTTCTTGCGCTTTCCGATAGACATGCGACCCTTGCCCCAATTGGCAGTGCAGCTTCCGCCCAACAGGACAAACACTGCCTCTTCCCCGTCCGTTCTCGTGCGCAGTTCGTCGCCGGGTTGCAGCCGTCGCACGAAGAAACTCATCCATTCCCAGCCAGCTTGCTGTCGAGCCAAATGGATCAATCCGCCACCCCGCTGTTCCGGCAAATGGGAAGAATGAACGAGAAACTCGGTTTTGCTTGCGTCCCTCATAAAGCGGCAGAAATACCTAAGAAACGTTACCAGTCTAACCGCTTTGAGACTATGACAAATGCATGTCGCAATGTCAATACCGAAACGACTCCGCCGGACCAGATCTAAGGGTTTCCGTGCTGACGGAATCTCGGGTGAGTGGCTAATACTTGTGCGCTCGCACGACAAACCGCTTCGGCGACGGACCAACGAAATAAAATGGGTAGCAAGTCACCAGCGTGAGCGTATTTTCTGTTGTCGAAGGCTCCAGAACTGTAGTGTCATCGGGCTCGACCACCTTCGCCGACTCTACGTCGTAGCGAAATAGCCCAGTTGCCGTCTGAAGCTGAATCTCGTCATCCTTGCGAATGTCTTTCAGCCGACGGAAGAAGGTGTCGCGATGCCCGGCGATCCCACTGTTCCCGGTCTCCCCTGGAAGCGGAGTGCCTTCGATATGTCCCGCACCCAGCCGCAATACTCGCGAACTGGTCCCTTGTAGAACTGCGACGGAAATTCCCAACCTCGGGATATCGATGCGGCCTAGAACGCTACCCTTCTTGATTGCTGGTTTGGGCTGTGTTTGTGGGTGCTCTTTTTCCACCTGGATCTGATTTTCCAAGGACCGTTTTGCAGATACCTGGTAGAGTCTGGCGTCGACCAGAGTGAAGCCGACGTAACCGAGCGCGAGGATGCCAGTCAGGAAAAGGAGACGTTGACTCCAGCGCAGGAAGTTTTGGACTCGCGTCGGAAATATCTCTTTCTTAGTTGTGAACTTCATGGTTGCTCGACCTTCGCCGCCGGCGATGGCTGAGATTGTGCCGGTGCGAAGTAACCGGTTCGGGTGCGGACCAGCAAACGCCCGCGGCCCGGAGCGTTTGCCTTCACCTGTATGACTCGATAGTTTCCATCCCGATTTCTATTCGTGGGGACGTAGGCGATGGTGTATTGGCTCCGAATATCGTGAGCGATCCGTTCGCAGACGGGCGCAACGTCCTCTAATGATGCAGGCAAGAAAGCCTCGCCCCCCGTGTCCTTGGCAAGCCGCTTGAGCACGCCCGGGTTTCGATCGGTGTCCTGCTCATCGAATATACCGATGGTGTATATGATTACGTCGGGCTTTCCTGCCAGAGCCATGATTTCGGCCAGCTTATGCCGGCTGGCGTTGTCGCCTCCGTCGCTGATTACGATCAGCACTTTCTTGTCGCGGTTACCCTTCTTCAGGTGCTCGAGCGCGACAGCAACGGCATCGTACAGTGCCGTCTCGCCATTGGCGCGGACTCGAGAAAGGGCGCCCTCCAATTGACCCACCTGGTCTGTGAACGGCACGTTGTCCGGAAGGCCAAACGAAACCCTTTCGTTGAAATTGACCACGAACATCTGGTCCTGCGGGTTGCTGGAACGGGCAAATACCAGTGCCGCGGAAACCACGTCACGGAGCTTCGGCTTCATGCTTCCACTGTTATCGATGACCAGACCGACCGTGACTGGGATATCCTCGTGGCTAAAATATTTGATCGGTTGAAGCACTCCGTCCTCGTAAACCTGGAAATCGTCTTCGGAGAGTCCAGAAACGAGAGTGTTCTTGCGGTCCTGGACGGTTGCGTGCAAGACCGCCATGTCCACATTTACTTTCATGGTGAAGGGCTTGGCCGGGAGACTCTGCGACGGAGAGGATTTTTGCGCGCAGGCAAAGCTCGTTACAGCGATCAGCAGGACAACACTAGCCAGGTACCGGAGCGTGGAGGCAAACTCCTCAAAGATGTGCGCTCCGGTGCCGACTTCTGCGGCGTGCAATTTCTCCTGGCGCTGCACACATGGAGCGGATGAAGGCGTCTCTGTCATCCGTTTAGTCCTTTCTACAGTGCGGTCTAAACATTGCGGAGCGGGGCGAAGAGGCGGCACTCGCGTACCACCCGCTTCGCCGTCGGGCATCCGGCCCAACTCCTCTGGGTCTTCCACGCTCCGATCTCTTGGCGCAACTCAAACGGGTCGCTTCGAAAAAGCCGAGAGAGCAAGACCGGCGCCGATCAGCATCAGCCCAAGCAGTGCAATCATGGGCAGCGGGCTGGCAGTTTGCGGCAAGGGATCGGCCGCAGGTTGTGTTGCGGCAGCCATGGGGGCATCCGCTGGGGGTGGTTCAACAACCTGAGCTAGTTCGACTGGATCTCCCGTAGGGGCAACGGCCTCGACCGGCGCCGTGTTCAACGCCTCGATGGGAGCCGCATCCAGCTCGACCGGGGTCGCGAGCACGGGCTCATTGGTTTCCTTGGCCAGCTCTATGGCTCTCGACTTTGCGTAGACAAATTCCTCGCCCCATTCTCGTCCGGGGTAAAACCAGGCACGCACGGCTTCCGGCTGTCCGGCCGGCCGTTCGCGAAACGTAATTACCGTCTTATTAGTCGCGTGCAAACGATAATTCGGAATTGCGAGGATTGTCGTAAGTACCTGGGTTTCGTCTTGATTGAAAATCTGAACGATGTGTCGGTCGGATTGTGAATTCAGAATCTTGAAGACATAGGTGCCGGCCGGCAAATTATGCTGGCCCACGCCCGGAACTTCGACGGGCCCGCTGAAGGTGATAACAGTCTTCCGGTTCCAGTCATCCGCCGTTGCGGTCGGCACGACGATCGCACAGAGCGCAATGAGGCAGAATAAGGTTGCTAACGTCTTTAACAGTTTCATAGACTCTCTCCTGTAGTTTTCTCCGACTGGCTCGCACGGCGGTGGTGATTCTGGGAGAACTCTTCATGTTGTCGGCTCACAAGAGATCTACGCCCGGAAGATCCGGCAATTTTTCAACCGTCGGGAGTTATTCGAAATCTAGTCCAGTATCAGACCTTCGCCCTTCGGATTACTGGTCAATATTGACCGCAGTGTCTTATGAGTTTAGGCGTGGGTCGGAAGGCAGATTGGCTTCCAACTTGTTCGGGTTGGACTGACGCTTAATCAGCTTGGCTCCGCTCTCTTCGGGCCGCGGCTTTCTTTCCGTTGCCCACAAAGTTCATCTCGAGAGAATCGATTCAGCAACTTTACTCTGGGACATTCCACGCAAAGTGATCCAAAGTGCACAGACTAGGAAGTGTATCCGTGGAAGGCTTGCAGACGACGCGAGACCTCTAACCAAGCAGCCCGCAGAAGCTAAGGTCGGACCGGGCAATCTTACGGGTGATCTGGCAAGGTGGTTCAAGATGCGTAACATTCGTTTACTGCTGCTAGCAGTTCTGATATTGGCCATACCGGCTGCCTCGTTCGCGCAGTTCGGCGTGTCGGTCATGATCGCCCCGCCTGCGTTGCCGATTTACACGCAACCCATGCTCCCCCAGCCGGTTATTTGTGGACGCCCGGCTATTGGTCTTACGGGGATGAAGGATACTTCTGGGTGCCTGGCACCTGGGTCGAGCCACCCACGGTTGGCTTGCTTTGGACTCCCGGTTATTGGGGGTGGGGCGGCAACGCCTTCGCCTGGAATGAAGGCTACTGGGGTGCGCAGATCGGCTTCTACGGTGGCGTCAACTACGGTTTCGGATACGGCGGTATCGGCTATGGAGGCGGATACTGGAACAACGGAGCCTTCTACTACAACCGATCAGTGAACAACGTGAGGTTCTGCAATCGTGACTGCGAAGCTTACTACAGCAGATGACCAAATCTTGGCGCGTTTGGAAGAACCCAGTTCCATCGACGAGGGGATCGTTTCCCGCAGCGCCTGCGACAAACTCCGGTTTGGCGCTATGCAGTTCGACTGCGGATACCTCTCGCCCTATTTCATTACTGACCCTGAACGCATGGAAGTTACGTTCGAGAATGTCTATGTTCTTGTTTACGAAAAGAAAATCAGTTCCAGAAAAGCCCTGCTCCCGCTACTTGGGCAGATCACAGACAGTGGCAAGCCGCTGCTTATAATCGCCGAAGATGTTGCGGGTGAGGCGCTGGCTGCTCTCGTCGTAAACAAGTTGCGCGGCCCGCTGCAAGTTGCTGCCGTAAGAGCCCCTACCTGTGGGGATCAGCGCAGGGGCATGTTGGACGAGATGGCCCTTCTCACCGGGGGCAAGGCCATCACGGGGGACTTCCCGCTGAGAAACGTCCAGATTTCCGACCTCGGTCAGGCCAAGAAGATCGTCATCGACAGGCACCACACGGTCGTTGAAAGCGGCGTCTCAGCCGCGGTAAATAATCAGCCAACCGTGTCGGGCCACCGATGACTGCTCCGCATGTCATCAGATCCTAGCCTCGGGCGAAGAAAATCCTAAGATCCCGACCCACCTGGCAATGAAATAAACCGACTACCAATATTTGTCTTCCGCGTGCGATTGTGGCGATGGCTGCGCAGCTGCCGGCGCCCGCATGGCGTCCATGAAGCTGTCCATCGACTGGGTCAACTGTGCGTCTACCTCGTCCGCCTGCTGCAATCCAGTAAACGCCTCTGTTTACTGTTGTTTGAGCGACCCGACACATAGGTAACAGATCGTACCGGACACATAGGTTACACTTTCTCCCTTTTTAAAAG
>Ga0182015_10003759_pt1 | contig 16802 bp, 9 predicted proteins | sample 712P3MmetaG_FD_120478 | JGI IMG/M metagenome (GOLD analysis project Ga0182015, IMG submission 120478) | Permafrost microbial communities from Stordalen Mire, Sweden - 712P3M metaG | ecosystem: Environmental > Terrestrial > Soil > Wetlands > Permafrost | place: Sweden: Stordalen | collected... | reverse complement strand
TAAAGATTATCAAGTCAACTGAAAACGACACTGGCATCATGAATGACAGCTTTGTGTCAACGTAAACTCGTGTCAACGCAAACTCGTTGTGTCGTGTCCGGTAGAAGCGTAGGATTTGCGAGTCAGCGAGGCTTCTCCAATCGAAAACTCCTGCGCGAGGGGATCATTTTCGTCGCGGCCGGCACGTTCCCGCCCACGACGGCAATGGCCGCACTCTTCAATGGCGCGCTTCTAGGCGAAGTCAAAGACAGCACCTCGGAGACAAGGGGAGAGAACAATGAGCTTCGGAAGCTGCAGTCGCCTCGTCTTGGTGTGTGCCGTGTTTCTCCTCCGTCCCTTTGGCACCGTAAGGGCCCAGGCGCCTGACCAGGGAGCACAATCCTCCGAAGAGCGGCCCATCGGCATTACAAAAAGCGTCGGCACTCCTTACGTAGAACTCGACAGCTGGATATACCCGGCGTTGGAACGCATGGCAGCGCTCGGCTATATCAATACGGAGTTCTTGGGAATGCGGCCGTGGACTCGAATCGAGTGCGCGTTACTCGTTGAGCAGGCTATAGACAAGACTAGGGCCGAGCAATCTAACTCCCAGGAGGTTGATAATCTCACGGACGCTTTACTCGAAGAGTTTCAACCGGACCTCGATCGCGTGGGCGGAGCCGATGCACCGGCGATCCATTTGGAGTCGCTCTATCTAGGAGCGACAGAGATCGCCGGCCAGCCGTTGAACGACAGCTATCATTTCGGCCAAACAATCATTAACAACTTCGGCCGCCCATACCAAAGGGGATTCAGCAGCTACGACGGTTTTTCGGGATATGCGACTGCCGGGCGCTTCACGATTTACGTGCGCGGAGAATACCAGCACGCCCCATCCGCGCCTGCGTATTCGGCTGCAATCCGGACGCTGATCGGTTCCCTAGACGGCAATCCAGTATTGCCGGCGGAGCCCATATCGACCGTAAATCAATTCGCGCTCCTCGACACATACGTCGAGGGTCACCTCGCGGGTTGGAACCTGGCCTTTGGCAAACAAAGCCTGTGGTGGGGTCCGGATCAAGGAAGTGCGTTTCTGTTTAGCGATAATGCCGCGCCCATCTACATGTTTCGAGCCAGTCGAATCGTTCCCTTTAAACTGCCCTGGGTTTTCCGCTATCTTGGCCCGATAAAAATCGATGCGTTTTACGGTAAGCTATCGGGCAATCAGTGGCCCCCGCGACCGCTCATACACGGGGAAAAAATAAGTCTGAAACCGACGCCCAATTTGGAATTTGGATTCACGCGCACAGTCGAATTCGCGGGCTTAGGTAACCCGTTCACTATCAATCGACTTTATCGTTCCTACTTCATCCTCGGTCGAGTCGATTACGCGACAAGGGCAAACGATCCGGGAAAAAGAACCGGTGGATTTGACGTCTCATATCGGGTCCCGTTTGTCCGTAACTGGCTCACGGTGTACGGAGATTCGATCAGTACCGACTATGCGTCGCCAATCGTTGCGCCCCGGCGATCCGGCATCAATCCAGGCTTCTACTTGGCCCGTTTGCCAAAGTTGCCCAAACTGGATCTTCGAGCCGAGGGCATAAACACCACTACCTATGCGACCCACCGCGGTGATTTTATTTATTATGATGGCTACTACCACGATTTGTATACCAACCGCGGCAATATCATTGGAAGCTGGATAGGAAGAGAGGGTCAAGGTATTCAGGCTTGGACCACCTACTGGATTAGTCCGCGGAATTCACTCCAATTTGGATATCGGCACGCAAAAGTCTCGAGCGACTTTATACCCGGCGGAGAGACACTGAATGATGGATCGGTAAAGTTCGACTGGCACCTTCACAACGATCTCAATCTGTCAGCTAATGTGCAGTACGAGAAATGGCTTGCGCCAGTGTTGGCGGCGACGCCACAGACGAACTGGACTTCGAGCATCGAGGTCAGCTTCCAACCTCGCGGATGGACGCTCTCGTCGAACTCCCGATAGTGAGCGTCCGCCAATAAGGACGTAGCGCGCAGTGGTGGGGCTGGGGAGAGTCGAACTCCCGACACGCAGTTTAGGAAACTGCTGCTCTGTCCATCTGAGCTACAGCCCCACGCCAGAGAGGCTAGGTGAGGATAGAGTAGCACATCGTTTTCTGCCGAGAGGCTGCGGTGTGCGGTGCCGGCCGCGCGCAAAGGTCACTAGCTCGGTTTTGTCGTATCTTTATCTCCCGGCTCAGTCGGCTTTTGCTCTTGAATTACATCCGCGGGCGCAATCTGCGCTGTCACGGTCACGTAAGTGACGTCGGGAACTTTCGTCGGATCGGCGGCGACTTCGAGCGCATCGCCTGGCGCCGTGCCCTTGGGCACGACGAATCCCTGCTGGAGTTCCAGGTTCGGCAGCGCGTCCTTAATCTTCGCGTATTGGCTCGTCGGCACCAGCACGTAGTCGCCGGTGAGGAGCGGCAATCCCACAGAGGATTGTTGTGCAGCCCACGACTTTTGCGTGGCAAAAACGTCGACCGGCATGTGTTGAAACACCGATCTCGAACTCGCCGGATGGACGAGAGCATAAAAACTCGTGAATGCGCTGAGCGCGCCGACGCTGATGGCCGGTAGCCCGATCACCGGCGCGAAGCGTCCAATTTCAGTAGTCGCCGTTTTCATCAGTTGCGAGAACATCGATTCCTTCGCCTGGAGCGTGAAATTAAACGCCCAGCGTCCCGATCCGCCGGGCAGCCGCATGCTCTGCATCTTCTGCCAAGTTGCGCCGGGATCGAATCCCGTGTCCCCCAGTTTCGGCATCTTGCCATTCTCTCGCGGAAACATCGCGGCAATCGCCGTCCACGCCATCGGATCGAGAAAATTCAAGACGGCCTTTTTTTGTATGACGTCCACGCGGAATTGGGACGATGCCAAATTTTCGAACAGCTTTGCGTCTCCCGTGGCAGCTCTGAACCCCGCGACGTTCACGCCCATATTGACGTCGCCGTCATGTGGCAGCAACTCTGCCGGTTTGATGTCGGTGATTGCGCGAAAGCCGGTCGACTTCGTGTAATTCAGAAATACGGGCGCGCGTCCGGGATCCGCGCCGGAGTCTTTGCCGCGCATGCGAAACGCCCCGGTCTGAATTGCCGGGGTGCCTGTCGAGTCGGCAAACGCGGTCCAAAATTGCGCCTGTTGCTGGCTGATATGGCCTGCGGGCGCGCCATCGCCGGTTTGCCCCAGGAATCTGGCAACGGCTTTGGCAGCAGCAGGAGTGGCGAACAGTCCTGAGAAAGCGCCTGTCGCGAGAGCTTGTTTCACGAAGTCACGTCGAGCTGAGCGCATAGTTACCTCCGGGTAAAGGGATATTCCCAACACCACTCGCATTTGTCAAGCAGCGCCGCCGTTCGGGCGGCTTTGGCGTTCGATAACTCGTGGCAGATTGATCCTCACTAAAAAACGAGTCACACCCATCCAAAATCTGAATTGTACATTCCGGCAAACCTCGTCTATTCAACTACCATGGGGAGAAGCCGCCATAAGCCGCCGGTAGATCATGATGCCTGCGGCGTCGGTTTCATCGCGCAACTCGGCACTCCGGCGGGTTCGCGTGAAGTAGTTGAGCGAGCTCTCGAAGCCTTGCGCCGTCTTTCGCATCGCGGCGGCGTGGATGCGGACGGCTCGAGCGGCGATGGCGCCGGGTTGCTGACTCCCATCCCCGACAAATTTTTTCGCGCACGCGCGGGCGAAACGGGAATTGAACTTCCCGAACGATATGGGCTCGGCGTCGTTTTCCTTTCGCGCGAAGGCGCTGCCGCCACTTGCAGTTCAATCGAGGAGTTCTCGCGCGCTGCGGGACTGCGGTGTCTCGGTTGGCGCACCGTACCGACCAATCCTGGAATCCTCGGCCCGTCATCCGCGGCGACTCAGCCCGTTATCCGCCAAGTTTTCTTTGAGGCTGATTCACCGAACGAGTGTGATCTCGAACGCCGGCTCTTTTTCTTGCGCAAGCGCGTTGAGTTTGCGCTACCCGATTTAGCTTACTTCGCGTCGCTCTCCTCGCGCACCGTTGTTTACAAAGGACTGCTCGCGCCTGAGCAACTCCCTGCGTTCTATTCCGATCTGGCCGCCTCGGAGTTCCACGTTCCGTTCGCTATTTTTCATCAACGCTATTCCACGAACACGCGGCCGACGTGGCGCCTGGCGCAGCCATTCCGCTACGTCGCGCACAACGGAGAGATCAACACCATTGGCGCAAATCGCCGATGGATGCAGGCGCGCGAACAGGATTTGCGCCGCCAGCTCGGCGCCGGAGATTGGCTTGGCGCGCTCGAGAATGACGTCAGTGACTCGGCCAGCTTCGACAACGCATTTGAGATTCTTCTGCGTCTCGAATATTCGCCAGCAGCGGCGATGCTTCGAATGGTGCCGCCTGCGTGGGAATCCGACGCAACTCTCGCTTCCTTCTGGCGCGATTACCTTGCGGCGCAGGCTCGCGAGCAGGAGCCGTGGGACGGCCCCGCGGCGCTCGTTTTCAGCGATGGACGGACCGTGGGCGCAAAGCTCGATCGCAACGGCTTGCGTCCGTTGCGATATTCGGTGACCGCCGACGGCCTGGTGATCCTCGGCTCGGAAGTCGGCGTCGCATCCCTCGAAGGAAAGAAAATCATCGAGCGCGAGCGCCTGGGACCGGGGGAAATGGTGATCGTCGATCCGGCCTCCGGGAAAATTCTTCGCGGCAATGCGCTGGCGAACACGATTCATCAACCGGCTGACGGAGCCCTCACGCGAAAGAGCGGCAGCGGAAAACATTCAGGCGCTCGCACAGTGTTGCATCGCGCTCCGGCTGCGCGTGCGAAGGCTTCGTCTCTAAGCGCACTCCACGATCCTAAACGCATCGCGGCGGCGCTCGGCTGGACCGAAGATCAATTTCGCATCCTGTTTCAGCCGCTGGCGCGCGATGGCAAGGAAGCCGTCTGGAGCATGGGCGACGATGCGCCTCCCGCGTTTCTCTCTTCGGCGCGCCGTCCGCTGTGGGATTACTGCAAGCAGAGCTTCGCTCAAGTGACGAATCCGGCGATCGATCCGCTGCGCGAAGCCCATGTGATGTCGCTTGAAACTTGTCTCGGCGGGCACGTAATTGCCAATTCGCCGCTACTCGACGCCGCACAGATGGCCGCGGTCGTAAAGGGATTGCTCGGGCGCGTTTGCTGGATCGATTTCACGTTTGAAGCTGGCGGCGGCGCGCAAGCGGCCGCTGCCGCGCTCGAACGCGTCCGGCACGAAGCGCACAGCGCTGCGAGCGCGCATTCACGCGTCGTCGCGCTCAGCGATAAGACTGCGAACCCCGATCGAGCGGCTCTGCCCGCTCTTCTGGCGTGCTCGGCTGCATGGAAGGGAATGCTCGCAGCCGGCTTGCACGACGTGCCGCTGATCGTTGAAACGGGCCAGGTTGTCGAGACCCATCACGTCGCCTTGCTGATTGCCGTGGGTGCAAGCGCGGTGTCCTCGTACCTCGCGCTTGAACTTGCCGAGGCGACAGCTCCCGGCGGCGCGGAGAGTTATCTCTCGGCCGTCGAAGCGGGCCTGAAGAAAGTTCTCGCCCGGATGGGCATTTCGACGCTTTCAAGCTATCGCAACAGCCGGCTCTTCACGGTGGTCGGACTTGACGCGGATGTCTGTGACGAATATTTCGAAGATGCGGCGTCCGTGCTGGGCGGAAAAACTCTCGGCGAACTTTTTGAGGATAGTTTGAGCCGGCACGTCGAGGCGTTTGGCGCCGCGTCACCCGGTTTGCAGGACTCCGGCCTCTATCGCTTCCGCCAGACCGGCGAGCGCCACGGGACCTCTCCTGAATTGATGCGCCGGTTGCACAAATACATTCGCGAGCCCGGCACGGAGAATTACAGGGCGTACTCGGAGCTCGCGGATACGCGCGAGCCAGTGACCGTTCGAGATCTTCTCGATTTCGCGGCGCGCGATTTGCTTTCGCTTGACGAAGTCGAGCCCGCCGATCAGATCGTTCGCCGATTCAGCACGCAGGCGATGTCTCTCGGCGCTCTCGGGCCGGAAGCGCATCGTACGCTCGCCATCGCCATGAACCGACTCGACGCGCGAAGCAATACGGGCGAAGGCGGCGAGGATCCGAGCATCTATGTGCGCGAGCCCGAAGCCGCGAACCGCGTGAAGCAAGTGGCTTCCGGCCGATTCGGCGTGACCACCGAGTACCTCGTCCAAGCGGGCGAAATTGAAGTCAAGATGGCGCAGGGCTCAAAGCCCGGCGAAGGCGGGCAGATTCCGGCGGCGAAGGTCACGCCCTATATCGCGCGGCTGCGGCATGCATCGCCGGGGATGTCGCTGATATCTCCGCCGCCGCATCACGATATTTACAGCATCGAGGACCTGGCGCAGTTGATTCACGATTTGCGCGCTGTGAATCCGCGCGCGCGCATCGGGGTGAAGCTGGTTTCCGGCGCGGGCGTGGGAATCATTGCCGCGGGCGTGGCGAAGGCCGGCGCGCATGTGGTTACGATTAGCGGCTTCGACGGCGGCACGGGCGCATCGCCGCTCACTTCGATCAAAAATACTGGGCTTCCGTGGGAAGTAGGCCTGCGCGACGCGCACAATACGCTTCTGCGCTCCGGTTTCCGCCGCCGCGTTCGCTTGCGCGTTGACGGCGGATTTAAATCCGGACGCGATGTTGTCCTCGCGGCTCTGCTTGGCGCCGACGAATTCGGCTTCGGCACCGCGGCGCTTTTGGCCATCGGCTGCGTGATGGCGCGTCAGTGCCATTTGAATACTTGTCCCGCCGGCATCGCCACGCAGGACGAAAAATATCGCGAACGCTTCGCCGGCAAGCCCGAGATGGTGATGACTTATTTCAAGGGCGTTGCCACTGAAGTGCGCGAACTACTCGCAAAACTCGGGGCACGCTCGATTCAGGAAATCGTCGGCGATGTGGAACGCTTGAAATTCCGCACGCCGCGCGCCGCATCCATCTTCGGCGATCTGCTCGATTCAGCCGAGGAGCACGCTTCGCCGTCTCTCGCGCCGATTGACGATTATCTCGGCATCAACGTGGAACTTGATCACGTCCTCATTGGAACGAAAGCCAGGAAAGTGCGCCGCCATTTCTCGATTGCAAATTCCGACCGCAGCGTGGGCGCGCGTTTCAGCGGGGAACTGTTGCGCCGCTCTTGGCCTGCCGCTCCGGGACGCTGCTTCGATTTCGAATTCCGCGGCTCGGCAGGGCAAAGTTTCGGGGCATTTCTAGTTCCGGGCGTGAATTTTCGTCTCGTAGGCGAAGCGAACGACTACGTTGGCAAAGGATTGAGCGGAGGCCGAATTGCGATCACGGCTGGTGCAGCGGCTTCGCGACGCGGCGACGTCCTCGCGGGCAACACGGTTCTTTACGGCGCGACGCGCGGCGAGCTTTACATCGCCGGCCGCGCAGGGGAGCGATTCGCGGTTCGCAATAGCGGCGCGCTGGCGGTTGTCGAAGGAATCGGGCAACACGGCTGCGAATACATGACAGCTGGCGTCGTTATCATCCTGGGTCCGGCGGGTGCGAATTTCGGGTCTGGCATGACCGGTGGCCTGTCCTACGTTCTTGCCGACTCGCTGCCCGGCCTTTCGTATCACCGCGAGTTCCTGAAGCCCGAGGCGATCAGTGAATTCGAGCAGGAATGCCTCCGCCGCGTCCTGAGCGAGCACTTCATGCGAACGGGAAGCCCGCGCGCCGAGATGCTCCTCGATCCGCTCCGCGCGCCAGCGCTCGTGCGTCTCGCGCCAATTCATCGCGCACTTTCGATTGAAGAGACTTGGTTGGCGGCGCTCGATCGTCTGGAAAAGCCGGAACCGATGCCGGTCGGCGCGCTGAGCCGCTTGCTCGTCGAATCCCCGCTCGTGCCGGTGGCATGATGCCGTGCGAGCCGCTCCGCCACGCTTGCACCATGTGAGGAATCTGTACGGTATCCTGCTAGAATAAGCGACTACAAATTATGGATTTCGATCAACTGACAACATTCGTTGAAGTTGCCAAAAACGGGAGTTTCTCTCTCGCGGGGCGAAAAGTGTTTCTTTCGCAGTCTGCCGTCAGCGCGCAGATTCGCCAGCTCGAGCTCGAATACGGCGAAAAGCTCTTCGGCCGCATGGGCAAGGCGGTGCGTCTCACGCCCTCCGGGGAAGTGCTGCTCGATTACGCCAAGCGCATGATCGCGCTTCGGCAGGAATCGCACCGCGCGATGACCGATCAGGCCGCTACGCCGCGCGGCATGCTGGCCATCGGCGCGAACGAAGCGACGTGCCTTTACGTTCTCCCCGACGTCTTCGCCGAATACCAGCGCCTCTATCCCGACGTGCAGATCAGCATCTATCGTAATTTCAGCCACAAGATTCTGCAAAAAGTCGAAGACGGCTCGATAGATTTCGGCATCGTGACGCTGCCGGTAAAGTCGGCGGGCCTGAAGGTTCATCCGATTTTTCGCGATCGCGTCATGCTGATGACCAGCCCGAAAAATCCGCTCGCGCAGTTGAAGTCCGTGACAGCTGCGGAAATCGCGGAGCAACCGCTAATTCTTCCGAAGACTGGCTTCACGCGCCAGTTGTTCGACAAATATTTTCGCCCGTATCGAGGCACGATCCGCACGGCGATGGAATTGCCGAGCGTCAGCATGATCAAACGCTTCGTTGCGGCCGGCCTTGGCGTTTCGTTGATCAGCGCAGCGTATGCTGCGGACGATGCGAAGGCAGGGAAGGTCAAGCTGATTCCGCTGAAGGATGTGGAGCTTTGGCGCGAACTCGGATTGATCTACCGCCGCGATCGCCATCTGCCGCGCGCGGCGTCCGCGTTTATCGCGGTGATTCGCCAGCGTGCCGGCCACCTCGCTGCAGAATAATCGCGAGCCCACCTGAAGCATGCATCACGCAGGCTGCTGCTGCGTCATGCAGTGCAGCGTTCCCAGCCCCAGAACGAGATCACGGCACGCAACTCCTATCACCGCGCGGCCGGGAAATAGGGCGGCAATCGTTTCGAGCGCGACTCGGTCGTTGGCGTCGTTAAATGTCGGCACGAGCACCGTGCCGTTCGCGATGTAGAAATTCGCGTAGCTCGCAGGCAAACGCTGCCCCGCGAAAATCACCGGTTGCGGCATCGGGAGCGTTTCGACCCGCAGCGGCCGGCCATCCTGATCTTTCATCTCGCGCAGGCGTGCGAGATTTTCCTGCAGTGGTTCGTAGTTCACGTCCGATGGATCTTCTTCCACCACCGTAACGACCGTAGTCGGGTCCACAAAGCGCGCCAGATCGTCCACGTGGCCGTGGGTATCGTCGCCGGCAATCCCGCGATTGAGCCACAGGACGTTTGTCACGGCAAGGTAATCGCGAAAAATTCTCACGATGTCTTCACGTGAGAGGCCGGGGTTTCGCGCCTGCTCCGCGCTCAACAGGCATTCTTCCGTGGTAAGCAGAGTGCCGCGGCCGTTCACGTCAATGCTTCCGCCCTCGAGGACGATCGGCCGGCCGTCTTGCGCGGCTTCCCAAACTTGCATGTTCAATCGTGGCGCGATTTTTTTTACAGCGGCGTGGTCCCGTTTCCAGTTGTCGTATTTTGCCCAGGCGTTGAAACGCCACTTGGAGATGGCGATCTTGCCTTTGCCGCCGTCTTGCTTCACAAAGATTGGCCCGAAATCGCGAATCCATCCGCGGTCGGTGGGGACGATATAGAAATCCACCGCGTTGAGATTTGCGCCGGACTTTTTAAGGGCGACCTGCGCCAGCCGTTTTTCATTGCCGCCGGCAACGAGAATCCGCACGCGCTCGACGCGCGAAAGAATTCGGACGATGTCAGCATAGACCCACGGAACGGGCGCGAATTTTCCCGGCCAGTCCGTGCGCTCGTGCGGCCATGCGAGCCACGTCGCTTCGTGCGGCTCCCACTCCGCGGGCATGCGGAGGGCAGACTCGAGCGGCGTCGCGCCTGATTTGGATTTCGATTTCAGTCGAGCCATCGTTTCAGGATGGGAGAGTAGGCGTCGATCCGGCGATCGCGCAGGAAAGGCCAGTTGCGGCGGATGTCGTCCATGCGCCGCGGATCGCATTCGACGACGAGGATCTCTTCTTTGTTCGTCGAAGCCTCGGCGATGATTTGTCCGAAAGGATCGGCCACGAACGACGAGCCCCAGAATTCCAGCCCGCTTTCTTTCGTGCCTTCGTATCCGGTGCGATTCACCGCGGCGACGAAAATTCCGTTGGCGATCGCGTGCGAGCGTTGAATCGTCCGCCACGCGTCGAGCTGCGACGCGCCGTGCTCGCTTTTTTCCGACGGGTGCCAGCCGATCGCCGTCGGATAAAAAATGATGCTCGCGCCGCCGAGGCTCGCCAGCCGTGCGCCTTCCGGATACCACTGGTCCCAGCATACGAGCACGGCGATGCGCCCGAATTTCGTGTCGAAATTCGGAAAGCCCAGATCGCCCGGCGTGAAATAGAACTTCTCGTAGTAGAGCGGATCGTCGGGAATGTGCATCTTGCGGTATTTCCCGAGGAGAGTGCCGTCCGCGTCGATCACGATGGCCGTGTTGTGATAAACGCCCGCCGTTCTGCGCTCGAAGAGCGAGCCCACGATCACCACGCCAAGTTTTTTCGCCAGCTTGCCAAGCGCTTCCGAGGATGGGCCAGGAATCGGCTCGGCGAGATCGAAGAGGTCGGCGTTTTCTTCGCGGCAGAAGTACTGCGACCGAAACAGCTCCTGAAGGCAAATGACTTGCGCGCCGCGCTTGGCTGCTTCCGTGATTTTTTTCTCGGCCTTGGCGAAGTTTTCACCGGGATCGAGCGAGCATTTCATTTGAATCAGCCCGGCTTTGAATTTTTCGGCCATGCTCGAATACTATCATTTTGCCGGCGTTGCGGCGAAATGCTCCCCGGGAAGCTTGCCTGAGCTAACGATCTCCTATTTTGGCTCCGCCTCCGGTTTTGATCTTCGCCGCTCGAATTGTCCCTCCAACTGACGATCCCATCACCCTCGTTAGCTCCTGGAAACAATTATGCCAACTGGCCGATGCTCGATTGGTTCCCGCGCGTTTGAGTAGCATAATCAGTTTTTGCGATGCCGACAGTGCCTCAATTGATCGCGCGGTGCAGAAATCCCGAATGTCTAAAGCTTTTCCACGTGCTTCCAAGCGACGAATCGCTGCGAGTGATCGTCGAGCAGTTGCTCATCGATCGCTCGACATACGGATCGAGTTTTCTGCTCGAGCTGGAGTGTCCGAACTGCAGGCACAAATTCTTGAAGAACACGTCATCTCTACTGGTCTGCAACTGCGGTGATGAGTTACACAGACACTCCTGAGTATTCCATTTCGCGCGTGCTCTTCGGCGAATAACGGTGCCTCCACCTGTGCGCCCCTGAAGCGGGTATTTCAGCCGCGTAGCGCCGTTGACTTGCCTTGTGCGCGCATCCTAATATGGCTCGCGCGATGCCTGAATCTGAGCCTCTGATCGGCCGCACGCTGTCTCATTACCGAGTACTCGAAAAGCTCGGAGGCGGCGGCATGGGCGTCGTCTACAAGGCCGAAGACACCGAACTTGGCCGCTTCGTCGCTCTGAAGTTTCTTCCCGAGGATGTCGCCAAAGATTCGCAGGCTCTCGAGCGTTTCCGCCGCGAAGCGCGCGCCGCGTCGGCTCTGAATCACCCCAACATCTGCACGATCTACGAAATCGGCCAGCACGAAGGCCGTGTGTTCATCTGCATGGAATACATGGAGGGCGCGACGCTGAAGCATCGCATCGGCGGCCGTCCCCTTGATCTCGATGTATTTCTTGATCTCGCCATCGAAATCGCCGACGCGCTCGACGCCGCGCACGCCAAGGGAATCGTTCATCGCGACATCAAGCCTGCCAATGTGTTCATCACGGAGCGCGGCCACGCTAAAATTCTCGATTTCGGATTAGCCAAGCAGATTCGTTCGGCCGTGTCATCGGCGGGGCAAAGCGATACCGCGCTTAACGAGCACGAGACCGTCGGGATCAACGAAGAGCAGCTCACGAGCCCCGGCACGGCCGTCGGCACCGTCGCCTACATGTCGCCCGAACAAATTCGCGGCAAGGAACTCGATCCGCGCACGGATTTATTTAGCTTCGGAGTGGTGCTCTACGAAATGGCGACGGGCACGCAGCCGTTTCGCGGCGAAACTTCCGGCGTCGTGACTGACGCGATTTTGAATCGCGCTCCCGCGCCCGCCATTCGCCTGAATCCCGAGCTGCCGCCGAAGCTGCAGGACGTGATTGATAAAGCTCTCGAGAAAGATCGCAAGCTGCGGTGCCAGTCCGCCGCGGAATTGCGCGCCGATTTACAGCGTCTGAAGCGCGACACAGGATCTGGGCGTCTCGCGTCGTCCGGAGCCGTGACGCCGGCTAGTGCTGAGCTCGCTTCGGCAGTAGGCGCGGCGCAACATCCTTCGTCTTCGCAGGCAGTGGGCACCGCGAGCGGATCGCGCGTGGGATTGCCGAGCGATGCCGCACATGCGTCCGGCAGCTCCGTCGTGGTCGAAGCGGCGAAGCATCACAAATTGGGTCTGTCCGCGGGTGCCATCATCGCTCTCGTCATTTTGGCCGCTGCCGGATACGGAGTCTATTCGCTGATTGGCGGAAAGACCGCGCCGCCGTTCCAGAATTTCTCGATTTCGCAAATCACAAATAACGGTAAATCGGCGCGCGCCGCGATTTCGCCCGACGGGAAATACATCTTGAGCGAGCTGGACGACGGCGGAAAAGCCAGCCTCTGGCTGCGCAACATCCCGACCAACAGCGACACACAAGTGATCCCGCCCGCCGACACGATTTACACGAATCTCGATTTTTCACCGGATGGGAACTACATCTATTTCATCAAGGCCGAGGGCGCGGTCCAAAGTGTTCGCGACCTCTTCCGCGCGCCTGTTCTCGGAGGCGCTCCGCAGCCGGTCACTCGCGACATTGACTCCGGCATTTCATTTTCTTCCGATGGCAAACGCTTCGCCTTTATGCGTGACAACGATCCGGACGTCGGAAGATTTCAGCTCCGGACCTCAAACGCCGACGGTACCGACGAGAAGATGTTTGCCTCCGGGCCATTCGCACAGGCTTCGCGGAACATAGCTTGGCTGCCCACTGGTAATCAGGTGGCTGAGGTGCAAACCCAACAAGGCGATCAACTCAGCTTGATCGCCCTCTTCGATGTCGGCTCCGGGCAATCCAAAACGATCGCCTCCTTCAAGGATAAGCTTCTTGCCAGAGTTGTTTGGCTTCCCGACGGAAAGGGTTTGCTCGCGCTTTATTTGGATGGGTCCACGCAGTTCACTCGGAATCAGATCGGATTCGTTTCATATCCGGGCGGGCAATTCCATGCCGTCACGAAGGACACGAACAGTTACGCGACGCTGACTCTTTCAGCCGACGCGAAGACCCTGGCAACCATTCAACAAAAAGCGCTGCGAAGCTTTTACGTATTTCCGGGCGCGGGTACGGGAGCCACCGTGCCGGCTCTCGCGCTTCCGCAGGAGAAAAACATCGGCGATTTCGCCTGGGCGCAAGCCGGAGGATTCTACTTAGCGGGACCGATTGATTTCGAGCGCGTGTCCCTCGACGGAAGCAACAAGACCGTCCTCATGAGCAATGTGGGAGTCTTCGGAATCAACGCCTGCCCGGACGGCAACGATGTCGTGTTCAGCTGGATCGGCCAGGGCGGCGGAAATAACATCAACATCTGGCGCGCCGACGCGAACGGCGCCAACGCGACCCAACTTTCCTTCGGCAGGTCTGACCAGTACCCGAAGTGCTCGCCTGATTCGAAATGGGTCTACTACCACGAAGCGGACAGCGACAAAATCATGCGTGTTCCCGCGGATGGTTCAAGCAAACCGGCCGCCGTGCCCGGTACAGCTGTCGCACATGGCATCCTCACGGACCGGCGTGTCCAGATTTCTCCCGATGGAAAATATATCGCGTATGTGATTACCGTATCGCCGCCCGGGAATTCGACTGCCAGCGTACAGAAAATAGTTCTCCTGCCGCTCGACGCGGGGCCGGATCCGCAAAAGCGGCTTCTCGATCCGGATCCGCGTTTCAGCCGTCAACTGACCTTTACGCCGGACGGAAAGGCTCTAGCCTATGCGGTTCGCGCGAACGGTGTGGAGAATCTTTGGCTCCAGCCGCTGGATGGCTCGCCGGGGCGCCAGATCACGAACTTTCCGGCGGAGTTGATCAACACATATCAATGGTCGCCGGACGGAAAGTCCATTGGCATGCTGCGCGGGCACACCGAATCCGACGTTGTGCTGCTGCACGATACCGGCGCTTCATCGCAGTAGCTCCGCGCGCGTTTTTACTCAACGCCTCCGTCTCGAAATCGCGTCGCACTGCGATTTGTTCACGTGTATACTTCAGCGTATATATCGTCCTAGTTCACACCGCTTTGGAGGCTCGTCATGCGATGGAATATTGCCGTATGCGTCCTTGCGTTCGCACTCCTGATTGTCCCGTGCGCGTATCCTCAGGATCAACAGGCTCTGCCGGCGCCCACGCCCGCCAATCCCACTGCGCCTTCGCCTGTAAACAGAATTCGCGTGGGCGGGAATGTTCAGAAGGCGAAGATGATCCGTCAGGTGCAACCTGTCTATCCGGAGATCGCCAAGAAGGCAAATGTGTCAGGGACCGTTCTCCTCCACGTTATCGTAGCCAAAGATGGAACGGTCCAGCAAATCCAGTATATTTCCGGCCCACCCTTGCTGATGAGATCCTCGATGGAGGCAGTGCGGCAGTGGCGGTACGAACCGACGCTTCTCAATGGTGAGCCCGTCGAGGTGGAAACGACCGTGTCAGTTGTGTACGAACTCAGCGCCGGCTCAACGTCTACGCCCGCTCCCGCCGTCGATCCGCAGTTCAAAGCTGACGTCCTGAGTATGTTGGAGGCAACTCACACGCAGGAGCGGATGGGTGCGATGGGCCACCAAATGTTCCAGTGGCTCCGGCCGTTGATCCTATCCTCGATTTCAGCCGCACCCAATCGCGAGAAGATCGCGGATGCATTCGAAAATAAATTCGTCGCCATTTTCACCTCGGAAGCGATGATGGACAAAGTCGTTTCGATCTATGCGAAATACCTCTCCGACGACGACATCAAGGGACTGATCCAATTCTATCAAACGCCCGTTGGACAGCATTTCGGCGACGCGATGCCCAAGATCACCTCCGATTCACTCTCGATGGGAATGGAGCTCGGCGACGGTGCGGTTCCCCGCGTCTGGGACCAGATCTGTGAGGAATACCCCGAGCTAAAAAACACAGCGAAGGTATGCGCGCAGCACGAGCCAACAAAAGAAAGTCTGCTGCGACTCGAGGACCGTCTGACGCCCTCGTCGTCTCTCGAGACGCATACATCGCGTTAGTATTTGCCCTGCGGAGAGCGGCCGGTCGCCCGCGCTTGTCGTCAAATCGTCGCATTTCACACCAAATTGTCCGTTGACATATTTTCGCGCCGCCTTTACAGTGATTGAGCAATGTTGAAGCCGGGCCATTTGACGACGTCGTCCACGCGAATTATTAAGCCGCGTATGATTACGCTTACGTCTTCTGGCGCCGGAGGCAGCTGAGCCTAAGCCAAAGCAATCAGCACCTCGCACCCGCCGCCAGAAGAGAAACTGGTTGGCGGGTTTTGTGTTTTAGGGGTGCTCGATTGAAAAAAGAGGAGCGCCATGAGCGTCGAAGGACAACAGCAACAGCGGGAGAATGAAGAGCCCGCCCAACGAAGTGCAGTCTTGCGGCAAGCGAATGTCATGGAGCAATCGTTGACGGGGGCCGCGCAGGAGGCCCAGGCGGCGAATCGCGTGCGGGTGATGAAGTTTGGAGGCAGCGTGCTCACGTCGGCGGGAAGCCTGATGGATGCCGCCGCGCACGCCGTGAGAGCGGCAGAGACCGAGAGAGTCGCGGTGGTGGTGTCCGCGCTCCGCGGCATTACCGACCGGCTTTACAGCGTCACGCGCGCGCTGCGAATGCGCGACGCCGCGACGGCGCTGGTCGAAGCGGAAGAAATCGCCCAGCTCCATCTTCATGTTGGGCGGCAGCTTTTTTCCGATGCCGAACAGGAATTTCAGTTCCGCCTCGAATTGGCCGAACTCGCGCACGCGCTCGATCTCGTAGTCCGCCACGCGGGCCACGGCGAATCGCCGCTGGAGATGACGGATGAAGTGGTTTCATTCGGCGAGCGCCTAAGCGCGCGAATCTTCGCGGCTGCGCTGCGCAAGCTTGGCGCTCATGCGGAAGCGCTCGATGCGTTCGAATTCATCGTCACCGATGGCGATCGCGAGGATCCGCATCCGCGCCTCGAGGAGTCGTACCAGAAGACGCGCGAGGCGCTCGATCCCTATTTCCTGATGGGCACGATTCCCGTCGTTACCGGATTCGTCGCGTCCACGCCTGAGGGCCGCATCACCACGCTCGGACGCAACAGCTCCGACTATTCCGCCGCAATCGTCGCTTGCGCGCTCGGTGCGCGCAACGTCACAATCTGGAGCAACGTGGCTGGATTCTTCAACGCCGACCCGCACCAGAATGCCGACGCGCAGTGGATCGCTCGCTTGAGCTACGAGGAGGCCATGGAGCTTGCGCGAAATGGCGCGCGCGTGGTTCATCCCAAAGCGTTCAAATTCCTGATGCAGGAGCGAATCCCGTTGCTCGTGCGTAGCGCGACGAACGTGGACGCTCCTGGTACATGGGTCGGCCACGTCGAATCCGGAGGGACGCGATGATTGGGAGAATTGAATGACCCAAGCGAAATCAAAAAAGGCCAGTGCGAGTGCGGC
>Ga0182015_10003758_pt1 | contig 16804 bp, 14 predicted proteins | sample 712P3MmetaG_FD_120478 | JGI IMG/M metagenome (GOLD analysis project Ga0182015, IMG submission 120478) | Permafrost microbial communities from Stordalen Mire, Sweden - 712P3M metaG | ecosystem: Environmental > Terrestrial > Soil > Wetlands > Permafrost | place: Sweden: Stordalen | collected... | reverse complement strand
TCGATCAGCGATCTACCAGCCTGCAAGCGGACCTTGACAATAGGGACGGGTGCCCCACGTTCGCTACAGCGTACGTGGGCCGAAAAAGACGGGCGAAGCCCTCGATCGCTTTCTCTCAATGGCCACGAACTCGAGTGTCCCACCCGAGTTCGTGGCACGGGAGAGTTCCCCCAATCTAGTTCTCACGCACCCTTTGAAGCCCGTACCCTTCATCACCTTGGGTGGGCCGCAGGACCTTTAGGGGCGAGGCGTAGGCAAGGGACTGCTCAGTTGCAAGCGCCAGATTCCATTGCGCCGGATGAGCAGATGAAGGACATTTTCGGTATAGGCGTTCTGGGTGCCTGGCCGGGTGTAGACCTTGAGGTATGTCACGCAGGCAGTGTCGCCAAACAAATGTTCCTGCATACCGGTAGCGGTGATCAAATACGGCTCCCGCCGGCGTTCATGCCGGTCGAGACGGCCCAAAACGTCTGACTTGCTGGAGGTAGATCCGTCTGCTCTTAAGCCGACGTAATCGTCAGCGAGGATACTGCCGGCGATCGCCGTATCGTCCTCAATTTCGGCGCGCAAATACTCCTCCTCCAGGCGGCGCAAGACTTCCAGGTCTCTCTGCGGGTTCTGGCCGGTCGTTGGATTGGGGGGAGGAGTTGTTTGCGCCCGGGCAGGGAAGACGGCGCCGGGAAACAGAATCATGAGGCACAGCAGCAGGGAAGCCGAGGCTGTTGGATGGCCAACACGGCAGGTCATTCTACTTCTCGACTTCAACTCCGCGCCAAAAGGCTACATGGTTCTTTACATTACGGGCTGCCGGCTTGGGGTCGGGATAGTACCAGGCGGCATCCTGATTTTCCTGGCCATCGACCATCAGGCTGTAATACCGGGCTTGCCCCTTCCAGGGGCAGGTCGAAATCGTCGAGCTGGGGCGAAAGAATTCCCGCTTGAGAGAGCTTTCCGGGAAATAGATGTTGCCCTCAACCATTTCTACTGCGTCGCTTTCCGCGATTACTTTGCCGTTCCAGGTCGCCTTTGCCATAACTGGGTTAACTTTGCGTTCCTTCCTACCCTTACCCACCTTAGCAGATGGATGCGTGCTATGGCATCTCGCCGCAGGACGCGTAGTGTCACGCAAAATTATGGTTTGGGATGTGCGTAGCGGCGGCGTCGACACTGGCGCCGCCGCTGCACGGATAGCGGAAGGGCGTAGAGGCTCGAATTCAGGGAGCCTGTGAATCCAGTGGTACCCCAGGTCTCAAAAGCGAGACCTGGAATGAAACCTGGGGCGCCATCAGTTCAAGAAGTAAGGTTTAGTGCATTTCCGAAGGGCCAGCCGGTTTGCCCTGGTCTGCCAGCATAGAGACGTTGCCGATGTGGATGGTCTTGTCGGCCTCGTCCACTTTGCCGATCACGGCGACGTGGTGCCCGTAGTGATCCTTTACGACGTCTGGATTGTCGATGGTATAAACTTCCTTCTTTGCATCGTCAACAAAGACGGGCTTTGCTCCGCCGTCAATGCACTTCTTGACGCAGGATGCGTTGGGGCTGCTGGAGTTGTGGGTGGCGCCGCACTTCGAATCAGCGATATAGCCGGGAATCTTGGCCGCGTTCATGTCAGCAGCCAGGGCCGGCACGCTCGAGAGCGCCAAAATTATCGCAAACAATTTCATATTGGCTCCATGCGGCAGAGGGAATTCACCGCAGTTTGAGTTGTACGCCCCTACCCGGATCCTTGCAACAGGGGGAGGCGGTGACTGTTCATGCCACTGGAATTGCTTCCGCCTTGGTCTGGTAGCGCATGGCCTCGACGGACTCCAGTTGCGGCTCGGCTATTTTTCTGGAGTAGCTGCAGAGCACTTGCTCTGCCGGTTCCTCAGCAGCGGCGCCCTTCTTTGCCCGCTTCTTGGGCGCCTCATCCTCGGCAGCGGCCTTGCGGTTATTCGGACACACCAGGAATACGCCGGCCACCCGCGTTTTCTCCAACAGATAAGGGCTCCCGCATTCCGGACATTTCTCCGGGACCGGTTTGAAGTTCGAAGTGAAGTCGCACTTGGGATAGTTGGTGCAGCCATAGAACAGGTTGCCGCGCCGCGCCTTGCGTTCCGCGATGTCGCCGTCGCCGCAGGTGGGGCACTTCATCCCTTCGACCAGGTTCTGCTTGATGTACTTGCACTTTGGATAGCCGCTGCAGGAGACAAACTCTCCATACTGGCCGGTGCGCAGCACCAACTGTTCGGAGCACCGCGGACATTTCTCATCCAGGGGCTGCGGCGCTTTCTGTTGCTGCTTCGCGGTCAGCTTGCGCGTTGTTTTGCAAGGTGGATCCTCGCTGTAACCGGGGCAGGCCATAAATGCGCCGAAGCGTCCGCGCTTCAGCACCATCACCCGGCCGCAGGCTTCGCAGTATTCCTCGTTTTGCTCCGCGTCCTGGCCTTCCTGGGTATTCATCTCCGGCTTGGCAGCGAAATTCTCCTTGGTGAAGGTGCAGCTGTTTTTATCCTTCTTGTCGTAGGTGCTACAGGCAAAGAAGCTGCCGAACTTGCCCCACTTCAAGACCAGAGGAGAACCGCAGACATCGCATTTTTCGTCTGTCGGTTTCTCCATCCGTTTGATGTTTTCCATGTGCTTGCCGGCATGTTCGAGCTCCTTTTCGAAATGCCCGTAGAAAGCACCCAGCAACGTAGTCCAGACCTCTTTGCCGTCTTCGATATCGTCCAGCTCTTCTTCGAGCCTGGCGGTGTATTGCGGATCGAAAATGTAGGGGAAGTTGGCAACGAGCAGATCCGTGACGACAAAGCCGATTTCGGTGGCGATGAATTTTGCACCCCTGCCGACGCCGACCTTCTGCACGTACTCGCGTTCCTGAATCGTATTAATAATGGTGGCGTATGTAGAGGGGCGGCCGATGCCGCGCTCTTCCAGCTCCTTGACCAGCGATGCTTCGTTGAAGCGAGGCCGGGGCTCCGTCATATGTTGTTCGGGGAGCAGAGCACTCATTGCCAGCGACTGACCGTTCTCGAGCGCGGGCAGCCGGTTCTTGAGCTCCTCATCCTCGTCGTCTTTCTTTTCTTTCGCTTCTTCGTAGACCCGGAGGAAACCGTCGAACTTCATCACCGAACCAGTCACGCGAAAGTCATAGCTGCGGTTTGCTTTGGCCCCTTCTTCGCGGGCAACGATATCAACGGTAGTCTGGTCGAAGACCGCGGGCACCATCTGCGAGGCAACGAAGCGCTGCCATATGAGCCGGTACAGGCGAAACTGTTCATCGCTGAGGTGGCTCTTGATATCTTCCGGATGCAGCGCAACGCTGGTGGGCCGAATCGCTTCGTGCGCATCCTGCGCATCTTTCTTGCTCTTGAAGGCATTCGGCGCGGCAGGAAGATAATCTTTGCCGTGCTTCTCTTCAATCCAATTGCGCACTTCGGTGATGGCATCGGGCGACACACGGGTTGAATCGGTACGCATGTAGGTGATGAGACCGACCGACCCTTCGCTGCCCAGGTCGATGCCTTCATACAAGCGCTGGGCCACACCCATCGTGCGCCGGACACTAAAGCCCAACTGGCGCGAAGCATCCTGTTGCAGTTTGCTGGTGGTGAAAGGGGCGGTAGGATTGCGTCGGCGTTCCTTCCTTTCTACGTTGCGCACCGACCACTTTGCATTTTGGAGCGCGGCTACCACGGCATCCATCGGCTGCTTGCCCGGCAGCGAAGGAGTGTCCACCGTCTCTACGGTTGCTTTTTCCCCGTCGATGCCGATAAAGCGGGCGGTAAATTCCGTCTTGTCATTGGCTGGAGTGAGCTGCGCATCGAGCGTCCAATACTCCACCGGCACAAAAGCCTGAATCTCACGCTCGCGTTCGACGATAAGACGCAGAGCCACGGTTTGCACCCGGCCTGCGGACAGGCCACGACGCACTTTATCCCATAGCAAGGGCGAGATCTGGTAACCCACAATGCGATCGAGGACGCGGCGTGTCTGCTGCGCATCCACCAGATTGCGATCAACATCGCGGGTGTGCTCGAATGCTTCACGCACGGCCTTAGCCGTAATCTCATTAAAGGTGACGCGACGAATCGAATCGTCTTTGGAGAGCCCGCGCAGCTCGTCTTCAAGATGCGCTGCGATCGCTTCCCCTTCGCGATCAGGATCAGGCGCCAGATAGATAACAGACGCCGACTTGGCCAGTTTCTTGAGCCGCTCGACGACTTTTTCTTTCCCCGGGATCACGATCAGATCGGGCGTGAAACTGCCGTCACTGAGTTCTACGCCGATCTTGTTTTTTGGCAGATCCTTAATATGGCCGACGGATGCTTCAACGGTGAAGTCTTTTCCGAGATATTTGCTGATCGTTTTTGCCTTCGCAGGCGATTCGACGATCACGAGTGATTTACTCATTGCGTTCCTTAAACCCGATACCAACCGAGGGACTACGTGGAAAAGCGCTTCCGATGGGACTGACTGTACCACCTGGAAGGTTGATGGTTATTTACTTATCGTGATCCGTGTATTGGACGGAGCGACGAAAACGATGTCACAGGAGACGCTTACTCCTGTCGCATCTGCAACTTCGCCTGTCTGCAACTAATGGTGCAGACGAGAGCGTGGACCACTGCTTTTGCGATGGCGGCGTTCCGCTGGCGGCAGAGTTACATTCGTCTGACGTAGTTCTTGCCTGGAAGTTGCTTTATCCGGCTGGCCAGCTCGAGCTCGAACAGAGCCGTGAAGATTTCCGACGAGGTCAACTTCGACTCAAGCTTTTCCATCAGCTCATCGAGTTGCACGGCTTCGTCATGCCGCAGGGCATGGAGAACGACCTTCTCCGGTTCCTGCAGCGGGAGTTCTTCCACAATCGATGCAGCATGCTCCGCCGGCGATGCAAAACCTAATTCGGCTTCCAGTTGCAGGCGCACCTGCGTGGTGAGCCCTTCCCACACATCCTCCCACGTCGCCACCAGCTTAGCGCCCTGTTTAATCAACGTGTTGGGACCCCATGCATTCCTGGTAGTGACGTTGCCGGGAACCGCATACACGTCGCGATCCTGCTCCAGCGCGCAACGTGCGGTTACCCGGGTGCCGCTGTTCTCGCCCGCCTCCACGACCAGGACGCCGACGCTCATACCGCTGAGGATGCGGTTGCGCTTAGGGAAGTTTTGCGGTGCCGGGAAGGTGCCCAATTGGTATTCAGAGATGATGGCGCCTCCACTGCTGAGAATATTCTCGGCCAGCGATTTATTTTCTTTAGGGTAAATTACGTCGACGCCCGTACCCCAGACGGCAACGGTTTTGCCGTTCGCTGCCAGCGCGCCGCGATGGGCCGCGGTGTCGATCCCGCGGGCCATTCCGCTGAGAATGACCATCCTCCGGGTAGCCAGATCGCGGGCCAATATCTCTGCCATGCCGGTGCCATAGGGAGTCGGTTGACGCGTGCCGACAATCGCAATGGCCGGGCGCGACAACAGGCTCACGTCGCCGAGGACCCAGAGCACCGGGGGTGGATCAAAAATCTCACGCAGCCGTTGGGGGTAGTCCTCGTCCGCATAAGTAAGGAGCACACCATTTTGTGCGCGCAGGCGCCCCAGCTCCTGCTCCGCATCGATGCGCGCCTGACCGCTGAAAAGAAACTGTGCCGACTGCGCGGGAATATTCAGCGACTCCAGCTCGGTTAAGGAAAAGCGAAATATGCGCGATACATCCTGCAACAACTGGGCTGCTTTCAGGATTCGCTTCGGCCCCAGGCCCGGCGTCAACGCGAGGGCCAGCCAGGCAAGGCGGCTCTCCACAGCTGGCTGCGGAGGGGAGCCGGTGGAAGGCGGTGGGTCAAGTCCATTCATCGCTGCATGCAAGGTACACTAAGTGGTGACACCCCAGCTCAAACGCCGTATCCGCATGGCGGCGATCCACTTCCTGAATCCTGCTCCTTTAATGTGGGACTTCGAGCACGAGCCCCGGCGCAGCGATCTGCGCGAGCGCTACCAGATTGGCTACACCACGCCCTCCTGGTGTGCCCGGGAACTGGCCGCCGGCGAAGCAGATATTGGCCTGGTGCCGGTCGCTGCCTACGCGACCACGCCGTCGCTGGTGATCGTGCCCGGCTGTGCGATCGCCGCCCTCGACCGCGTACGTTCGATCCTGCTGGTGGTGCGTCCGCAACGAGGTGTGAGCGAACAGGGTGTGAGCGCAGTGCGCACGGTCGCGGCAGACACCTCTTCGCGCACCTCCAATGCGTACACGCGCATATTGTTCGATATCTTCTGGAAGGTTCCGGCGGTGTTTGTTCCCCATCCGCCGGTTCTTGAATCCATGCTTGCGGTGGCAGACGCGGCTTTGCTTATAGGAGATCCTGCGTTACTGGCTCTGGAGGATAAAGCGGCGCGCGAGATCAGGACCGGTGAGCGGCTGCTTTACCTTGATCTGGCTCATGAGTGGCACGGCTTCACGGGCTTACCGTGGGTTTCGGCCTTTTGGGCGATACGACCGGGCGCGCTCGAGGAAACGGGAGCTTCGGCCAGCGAACTGGTCGCGGAGCTGCAGTCCTCTCGCGATCACGGGCTTGCGCATCTCGATGACCTGGCCGAGGAGTGGTCGACCCGGATCGAGGTGCCGCGGGAGACTATCCGGTTTTACCTAACCAACAATATTCACTACATATTGGATGAGGCCTGCCTGCGCGGGCTCGATGCGTTCTACCGCTATGCGGCCAAATGCGGTGCACTGCCGGCCGCGCCCCCGCTCAAGCTGCTTTAAAAGCATTTTCGCAATTACTGTGGTCTGGTAAGAGCAGCGAGGTGTGGTTTTCTTTGAGAGAAAACCACGTAAAGGCCAATGGCTTCGGTCTACACCAATTGCGAAAATGCTTTAGGCGGTAAACACCGGGATTGCGTCGCCAACGGCCTGTTATGCGTCCAATCCTCTAGTGCAGCAGCCAGCCACAAGCCATGCAACCGCCCGCCATGCGGTTAAGTCCACCAACCGCCCCCATAGCGCGCACGGGTTGCACTGGCTCATGGGTTTCGGCACCGTGGGACTTTTTGTGGTGTCGACGATCGATTCCTCAATTATTCCACTGCCCCTACCGGGCAGTACGGATTTGCTGCTGATTCTGCTGGTGGCCCATCGCGCGAACCCCATCCTGGCCGCCTCAGCGGCCATCGCAGGGTCGATTCTGGGTGGGTATTTCACCTGGAGCGCGGGGGCCAAAGGTGGGGAAGCAGCGCTCCATCGTTATCTGCCCAAACGATTTGCGAAGCGGCTGTCGGGTTGGGTAGAGAAAAACGGCATCCTGGCGGTGACCGTATCGGCCCTGCTTCCTCCGCCCTTTCCGCTGATGCCCTTTCTGCTGGCTGCGGGAGCGCTCGGCGTTTCGCGGAACCGATTTTTTGCTTCGTTCAGTCTGGCGAGAGCGTTTCGGTATTCGATGGTGGCCTGGCTGGCGGCCGTGTATGGCCAGGTCATGGTGCGCGCCTTCCGCCACTACCTGTCCGGGTGGAGCACGATCATTCTCTGGATCTATCTGAGCCTGATGGTGGCCGCCATCCTCTACGGGGTGTGGAAGTTTCGCCGGCAAGGTCGCACGGGCGCCGCTCCCCAGCCCGCGGCGCTTAGCGCCAAGTAAGAGATCTCTAGCCCCGAAACTCTCTCCCAGCAACGCGTTTGGGTGCCCAAACGCGTTGCTAGGACGGTGTTAAAACTCCCAGCGCAGTAGGCAGGCCCCTACGGTAAAGCCTGCGCCCACGGAAGCCAGAAGCACCAGGCTCTCGCGGGGCAGCCGGTGCTGGTCCAGGGCCGTCTGCATGGCCAGTGGAATGGTCGCGGCGGTGGTGTTGCCGAAGCAGTCGATATTGATGATCACCTTTTCCAGCGGCAGCCCCAGCCGCTCCGCGGTCGAAAGAATGATCCGCCGATTGGCCTGGTGAGGAATCAGGCAGCCGAGTTCTTCGACGCCGATGTTATTTTCTTTCAACAGCTTGCTTGAGGTCTCAACCATCTTGCGCACGGCGTACTTATAGACCGCCTGACCGTCCTGATGGACATAATGCATACGGGCGGCGAGGGTCTCAGGAGAGGAGGGGCGAAGACTTCCGCCGGCGGGCATATTCAAAGCCGCCGCACCGGAGCCGTCGATCTCATGGCGGAAGTCGATCAGCCCAATTTCCCCGGCTTCCGTAGGTTCGATCAGGACCGCTCCAGCACCATCCCCGAAAATGACGCAGGTGGTGCGGTCGGTGTAGTCGATGATCGACGACATGGTGTCAGCGCCGATGACCAGAACTTTGGAGTGCGCGCCAGACTCGATCAGCTTGGCGCCCACTTGCAGGGCATAGAGAAATCCCGAACAGGCTGCGGAAAGGTCGAAGCCCCAGGCCCCGTGGGCACCAAGCTTGTCCTGAACCAGGCAGGCGGTTGCGGGAAAGAACATGTCGGGCGTAACCGTGGCTACGATGACGACTTCGACTTCGCCGGCCGGGATTCCGCGGAAGGCGAGGCAGCGTCGTGCTGCTTCTACGGCCATATCGCTGGTAGCCATGCCCGGCTCCACCAGGTGGCGTTCGCGGATACCCAGACGCTGCATGATCCACTCGTCGGATGTATCGACCATGGTCGCCAGGTCGGCGTTGGTGAGGATGCGAGGCGGCACATAGGTTCCCAGGGCGCTGATCTTGGCGCGCCGTTGTATGCGCGGGCGCAATTCGATACTCAATAGTCTTCTCCGTACTTCGACACAACAGAGTGTCCCCGGTCCGTCGTAGAGTCCTGGGTAGTGATTTGGCGGATCGGAGCGATAAGGAGTGGATGAGCTGGAAGGATCACTGGCTGTCGTCAGTACCGGGAAACCTACTGCGCACGCACTGACCCGTTACCGTTGCTTCCTTCCGGACCTGGCGGGGTTGGCGGGGTTGCGTCGCGTAGGACCCGGCACCCATTGATGATAGCACCGGGATTGGATCGGAATCGACCCCTGGAACCTCTCCCTTTCGGGCTTTCTTTCGGGCTCAAATGCGCAGAGATCCTGAAGCGATGCTAGTACCCGTTGGCTATCAAGTACTCAAGCGTGAGTTTGAATTTGGGCGCCAGCGAGCGCTGCTCCATGAACTTGATCAACACATCAGCCTCGAGATTGAGCGGTTGCCCGGCCTTGAGCGTGTGCAGATTGGTGTTCGCATAGGTATGGGGAATGATCGCTACATGCACCAGGTCGCCCTTTGCCGTGCCCGGTTCCCAGCGGGCGATGGTCAAGCTGATGCCTTCAATCGCGATCGAGCCCTTCTCAACGATGTACCGGCTTATTTCGCTGGGTACTGAGATGGTGAGCCACCAGTCGGCGAGCGCAGGGTCGGCATGTTCCTCCACCGGCTTAAGACTCAGCAGGGTCCCGGTGCCGTCTACATGCCCCTGGACCACGTGTCCACCGAGCGGCGTCCCGGCGAGGGTCGGCAACTCGAGGTTCACGGTCGATCCCGGAGCGAGCACGGAGAGGGAAGTGCGGGCCACAGTCTCGGCAGCGAGATCGGCATGAAAGCGGGGCGGAGTTGCATAAGGATCGATATCGAGCGCTGTAAGGCAGACACCGCTGACCGCGATGCTGTCGCCAGTGCGCAGCAAGATGCCATCGCCGATGGGCCCAGCGATGGCAATGCGCCGCGATCCTTCGCGCTGTTCGACGGAGAGGACGGTGCCCGTGGTTTGTATGAGGCCGGTAAACATATCTATTCGATTAAACCACTGCGGGGTTGGTTCCTTCGCTCCCGTCCCTGCCGACGGATGCCACCCACGGGTCGTGCAGGTAGGCCTCGAATGCGAAATCCTCGCCGAATTTTTTCAGTAAAGAATGCTGGATTGTGGGCACCTTTTCCAGGGAACTCAGCATGGGGACGGCGGCTGGTCCAAGAAACCGCGGTGCGTAGAACAACGTCAGTTTATCCACCAGGTTCTGATTGAGGGCGCTCGCATAAAGCTGGGCGCCGCCTTCGAGCAGAAGGCTGGTGATCTCCATCTTGCCCAGTCGTAACAGTACATCCGGTAAGGGAATGCGTTGTGCCGAGCTATCGGCGGAGATCTGCAGCAGGCGCACGCCGCGGGCTTCTAACGCCTGCTGCGCTGCGACGGTCGCGCGGCTGAAACATATCAGAACATCCTGCTGCGCGGTTCTGACCAATTTTGAGTCCAGCGGAGTACGCAGCGCTGAATCCAGCACGATGCGCAGCAACGGCCGCCGCCGGGGCAGGTTACTGCGATCGGTCAGCAAAGGGTCATCGGCAAGAATCGTTCCCACGCCCGCGATGAGCGCGTCCGCGGCGTGACGCATGCGATGGGCTTGGACGCGAGATTGCTCGCCGGTGATCCAAAACGGCGCACCGGCCACTTGTTGTGCCGGCGCGATGCGGCCATCGAGCGAGGCGGCAACCTTCATGGTGACAAAAGGCAGGGAATTGGTGATGAATTTCGCGAAGCCATCGTTCAGCCTGCGGGCGGACTCCTCGAGCACTCCGGTTTCGACCTCGACCCCAGCGGTACGCAGCCGGGCAACGCCCTTCCCCTGCACCAGCGGGTTGGGGTCTAAGGTGGCTACGATGACTCGGGCCACTCCTGCGGCCAGCAACGCATCCGCGCAAGGTCCGGTGCGCCCGTGGTGACTGCAGGGTTCAAGGGTCACGTACGCAGTCGCACCCCGTGCCAGAGAGCTTGCCTGACGGAGAGCAACCACCTCAGCGTGGTCGCGCAGGTCGTAGGCATGAAAGCCTTCGCCTACCAGGCGATCGCTCTGGACGAGCACGCAGCCGACGGCAGGATTTGGAGAGGCAAGACCGATGGATTGCTCCGCCTGCTGCAGCGCACGCTCCATCCACTGCGGGTCGGTTTGCTTAAGCGGCATGGTGATCTTTCAGTTGCCCGTCTTTCAATTGCCCAGAAGGGATTCTACGAACGCCTTGCTGTCAAAGGGAAGAAGGTCTTCGAGCTTTTCTCCCACACCGACGTAGCGCACTGGAACCTTGAGTTCGCGAGCAATGGCGACGGCGATGCCGCCTTTGGCGGTGCCGTCCAGCTTGGTCAGCACGATGCCGGTAACGCCGACGGATTCGGTGAAGAGCCTCGCCTGTTGCAATCCGTTTTGTCCGGTCGTCGCATCCATCACCAGCAACACTTCGTGAGGAGCTCCGGGGATAATGCGTTCCGCGGTTCGCCGCATCTTGCTCAATTCCGCCATCAGGTTGTCTTTGGTGTGCAGTCTGCCGGCGGTGTCCACGATCAGAACGTCGGTTGCGCGCGCCTGGGCCGCCCGCATGGCATCGAAGAGAACGGCAGAAGGATCGCCGCCCATTTTCGTCTTGATCATTTCGACCCCGGTCCGCTGGCCCCAAACCTCAAGCTGTTCAATGGCCGCAGCGCGAAAGGTGTCGGCAGCGCAAAGCAGAACGGTCTTGCCCTGGTGGCGGAAGAAGTATGCAAGTTTGCCGGTGGTGGTGGTTTTGCCGGTGCCGTTGACGCCCACCATCATGATGACCCTGGGCGGCGCCGTGTACTTGCGTTTGAAAAAATCTTCCTCTTCGCGGGCGTCCAGAATGGCCTGGAGCTCTCCCTTCAAGAGCTGCTTCAACTCCGCGCCGTTATGGATTTCGTGACGCTTTACCCGCGCGCGCAGGGCATCGATGACCTCGGTCGTGGTCCCCACACCCAGATCGGAGGCCAGCAGACTCATCTCCAGCTCTTCCAGACTGGCTTCATCGACTTCGTGGGTCAACGCGACGATGCCTTCGATGCGGTCAGCCAGGGTCTCGCGCGTGCGCGTGACCGCCTCCTTCATGCGGCCGAATATGTTCTTTTTTTCGGGCTCGTCCAGGCTGCCAAAAAGGGTTTGAATCATCGACCAGGCACTCGATACGGCATGACCTGAGTGTACAAGGGTACTGGTCTAAAGTTTGCCGCGGCAAACCTTCACACTGGACCCGCTGCAAATGGAAGAAGAAGCAGGTCCCTTCGCTCCCCCGGTTGATTGGACAAGGATTAGGGTGGTTGCTCAATCGGAAGTCGTTAGGGAGAAAGGCGCACAGCAGGTCCCTCCACTTCGCTCCCCCGGATTTCCTGTAGAACTTGGTGGCGTTGGCGAACTTCATGCGGCTTTCCTTAACGAAAGCCGCACACGTGGACGTTGGTGAGTGCCGCGTGGCAGGAAATCCGGGTTCGCTTCGGTTGACAAGTCTGGGGGCGGTGGCTTTGATCGGGAGTTGACAGAAGGAAAGGCGTACTGCAGGTCCCAATTCGACTACGGCTCAGGGCAGGCTCTCCCCTTCGCTACGCTTCAATCGAGATGACAAATCTTAGAGTGGTTGCTTCGATTGGGATTGGTTGGCGGCGGAGGGAACAGCAGGCTCCCGCCAATTGCCTACTCGTCGCGGCCCGGCCGGGCCATCAGTTCGCGGATCGCATCCTGGGGAGACCTGCCTTGCTGCAGGATCGCGTCCATCTGCTCGGTGATGGGCATTTCCACGTTGTGGGCGTGCGCCAGGCCAAGCGCGGCGGAAGTAGTCCGTACGCCTTCAGCGACTTTGCCGTGCAACTGGGCCAGGATGGTGGGGAGCTTGTGCCCCCGGCCGAGTTCAACACCGACGGAGCGGTTGCGCGAAAGCGGTCCGGTGCAGGTAAGCACCAGGTCGCCTAAACCAGAAAGGCCGGCAAGGGTCTCCCGAGCGCCTCCACAAGCCACCGCGAGGCGGGTGATCTCGGCAACGCCGCGGGTGATAATGGCGGCGACGCTGTTGTGCCCCAAACCCAACCCGGCGGCAATGCCGGTGGCGATCGCAATCACGTTCTTGAGCGCGCCGCCGAGCTCCACGCCGATGACATCCTCGTTGGTGTAAAGGCGCAGCGCGGGCGCGCTGAGCTCCTCCTGGAGGCGGTTGGCTACGTGGTTCTCTGCGCAGGCGATGGTGATCGCCGTGGGGGCCCCGGCTGCCACCTCCTGGGCGAACGACGGCCCGCTCAGCACGCTGCAAACCGGGCTGCGGCCGGGATTTTGCTCAGCGAATACCTGCTCCATGACTTGCGTCATGCGCAGAAAGCTCAAGTCCTCAATGCCCTTGGTAGCGCTGACAACCAGTTGGCTTGGCTGCAGAAGGGGGGCCATTCTTTGGCAGGTCGCGCGTAGATGCTGCGATGGCACTGTGCTGATCACAATATCCGCGTTGACCACAGCGGCCGCCAGATCCGTCACCGGCTCGACTTGCGGGGGGATCGGGAATCCGGGGAGGTAGGTCAGGTTTTCCCTCCGGATCTGGATCGACTCCGCTACGGCTAGCGAATGCGACCACAGAGCGATGGAGTGGTCACCCCGGCGGGCCAGACTCAACGCCAATGCGGTTCCCCAGGAACCGCTGCCAACGATGGCAATGCGGCTCATGCGCCGTTCTTCCCCGATGCTCCAAAGCCATGTTCGGTGCCCTTCATCAGACGCAGGATATTCTGCCGATGTTTCATGATGACTAACCAGCAGCTGACAAAGACAGCCGCCCCGGAGAAGTACCCAAACCGCAAAGGCGATAACCAAAGCGTCAGGAAGGGAAGTACTAAGGCCGCCAGGATCGACGCCAGGGAGACGTAACGGGTCAAGGCCACAGTCCCGGCCCATAGTGCGAGGGCGGAGAGCGCCGCCAGGGGACAGAGCGCGAGAAAGGCGCCAAAAGCTGTGGCCACGCCCTTGCCTCCTTTGAAGCGCAGCCAGGCTGGAAACATGTGGCCCAGAACCACAAAGAGCGCTGCCGTGATGGCGAGATTCACGAGTAGCGCCGGGCTCTTGCTGCGGGCCAGACTTTCTGCCACCGCCACGGCTGCGTAACCCTTACCTCCGTCGAGGACGAAAGTGAGGATGCCCAATCCCTTTGCACCCGAGCGCAGCACGTTGGTGGCGCCGATATTGCCACTGCCCTGGGCGCGGATGTCCTGCTTGCGCACCAGCCACACCAGCAGGAACCCGAAGGGGATGGAACCCAGCAAATACGCCACGCTAACGACGATCAGGCACAGAGACATGGTTGATTCCGGTTTTGAGTGTAGCAGCGCCCGTATGGGCGGAAGCCGGCGTGTCATCTGCTAAATTAGGGCGTTGTGCGATTGCACCTGAGGAGGACTCCTTGCGCCGGTCTCTCGTGGGATGTGTTTTGTACGCGGCCGCCGTCGTATGCGCATTGCCGGCGCTGGCGAGCAATCCGCTGGTGATCAAGACTGACCTGGGCAAGGTCCAGGGAAAGATGAGCGCGGATGGACAGGCGCGTGATTTTCTGGGTATCCCGTACGCCGCGCCCCCTGTGGGTCCCCTGCGCTGGAAGCCCCCGCAACCTGCAGCCAAGTGGCATGACGCGAGACCGGCCACCAGCTTTGGTTCCCGCTGTTTCCAGCAGGAAGTTTACGACGACATGGTATTTCGCGATCCAGGCCAAAGCGAGGATTGCCTGACGCTCAACGTCTGGACACCCGCGTCCAAGTCCAAGAGCAAACTCCCGGTGATGGTATGGATCTATGGCGGCGGGTTCACGGGCGGTGGTACTTCGGAGCCACGCCAGGACGGCGAACACCTCACGCATAAAGGCGTGGTGGTTGTCTCCATGAACTACCGGCTGGGTATCTTTGGTTTTATGGCCACCCACGAACTGGCGGTCGAGGACCCCCACCACGCGGCCGGCAATTACGGATTGATGGACGAGCTGGCCTGCCTCCAGTGGGTGCGGCGCAATGCAGCTGCATTTGGCGGCGACCCGAACAATGTGACGATCTTCGGCGAGTCAGCCGGTTCCTTCGCCGTCAGTGCGCAGATGGCATCGCCCTTGGCACAGGGCCTGTTTGCGCATGCCATTGGAGAAAGCGGCGGAGCCTTCGCCAGCAAGGAATTGTCTTTTCCTCCTCTCGAGGAGGTGGCAAAAATGACCGAGGACTACTTCCACCAGGTTCTGCCCGACAGCAGCCTGACGGCGCTACGGGCGATGAACAGCGATCAGATCCTGAACCTGGGCAGCAAGAAAGCGCCGGGCAAGCCACCCTTCGAGCCTGATACGGACGGCTACTTTTTGCCGGAGACGGTTTCCGCAATCTTTGCCGCGGGCAAGCAGGCCCATGTGCCTTTGCTGGCTGGTTGGAACATGGATGAAAGCCATACGAAACAGACCTTGCAGGAAATCGCGGAGGAGAAATTCGCGGCACGCTCCGCCGATTTTCTTAAGCTTTACCACGGCGACAACGAAGTTGAGGAACAGCGCGCGGCGAATGATTTTGGCGGTGACAAGTTTCTCGTGTACTCCACCTGGGCCTGGCTGGAAGCGCAGGTCAAGGGCGGCGCTCCGGCCTATCGCTATTTGTTTGCGCAACCTTCCCCGGGAGACCGTTTCCATCCAGTCTCTGCCGGAGCGTTCCATTCCGATGAGATCGAATACGTCTTCGGCAATCTGGATTCCCGCAAGGCTGCCGGGGCGCAATTCACGCCGGAGGATTACAAAGTGTCCGAGTTGATGCAGACTTACTGGACAAACTTCGCCCGCAGCGGCGATCCCAATAGTGCTGGAGCTGGTGCTGGAGCGAGTGCCGGAGCGAGTGCCGGAGCGAGTGCTGGACTGCCTCATTGGCCGGCCTATGAGGCCGCAGGCAACTGGCAGGTGATGCGCTTGAGTCCGGATGCCCAGGCCACTCCGGACCTGCATCGTGACCGGTATCTTTTTCTGCAGCAGGTTTGGGAAAAGTGATCCATCGGAAGGACAAGTTTTGCGTGCTCGATGTTTGCGACCTGTAGTTTCTTTTCCTGGTGCCGATTCGTCCTCCGTGGTCATCGCTCGCCCACTTCGTAGAGTGACTCATGCCTAATCCGCAGCGATCGGCCGGCGTACTCGAGGAGACATTGCCGGTGGTCTGCCTGCTCACGGCGGATGAGGTCTTTCAGGGGGAAATCGAAGCAGAGCTGGCGCCCTGGTACCAGATAAGACATCGGAATCACTATCGAGATGCCGCCATCTGGATCCATGAACAGCGGGCCCAGGCAGTGTTGGTGGATATCGATACCCAGGGCGACGAGGCTCATGCCGGCGTCCGGGTGCTGCGGGAACTGCGTATCCTGGAGCGCGGCCGGGTTCTGATTTCGCTGAGCCGGTCGCGCGCCCGCGGGGTGGAGAAACAGGCCGTGGAAGCGGGCAGCGATGCGCACTTTCACAGCCCGATCGATCTTTCCGAGCTGCGGCTGGTGCTGAAGACTACGCTCGAAGGTCGGATCGAGGAGACGGAACGCGCGCGGATGCAGCAGCAGGTGCTGGAGCGTAGCAAGTTCCAGGACCTGGTGGGAGCGAGCGAAGCGATGCGCCGCGTCTACGATGCGATCTCTCAGGTAGCCGACAGCCGCATCAACGTGATCGTACGCGGGGAGAGTGGCACCGGCAAAGAACTGGTGGCGCGGGCCATCGTTGCCTTGAGCAGCCGGCGGAGCAAAGCCTTTATCAGCCTGAACTGTGCCGCCTTGCCCGAGAACCTGATCGAGTCCGAGCTTTTTGGCCACGAGCGCGGAGCGTTCACTGGCGCCAGCGAGACGAAACCCGGCCAGATTGAATTAGCCGACGGCGGTACCCTGTTTCTCGATGAGATTGCGACCCTGACCCTACCGCTGCAGACCAAGCTGCTGCGCGTGCTCGAAGACCGCCAGGTGCAGCGATTGGGCGGACGCCAGGCTCGCAAAATCGATTTCCGCCTGATCTGCGCGACCAATGAGCCGCTGGAAGAGATGGCGCGCAACGGAAAATTCCGTGAGGATCTCTACTACCGTATCCATGTGGTGCCCATCCAG
>Ga0182015_10003757_pt1 | contig 16805 bp, 13 predicted proteins | sample 712P3MmetaG_FD_120478 | JGI IMG/M metagenome (GOLD analysis project Ga0182015, IMG submission 120478) | Permafrost microbial communities from Stordalen Mire, Sweden - 712P3M metaG | ecosystem: Environmental > Terrestrial > Soil > Wetlands > Permafrost | place: Sweden: Stordalen | collected... | reverse complement strand
CGCCGCACGGTGTCATTTATCCTCCCGTGGAGCTGACTGCGTTCTCCTCAGCCGGCCAGACTCGTTCTCTATTTCGCCAGCAGCAAGGCCTGAACGAAGCGACCGTAGTGATCATTCAAGTGAGCCGGATAGAGGCCTGCAAGGGTCACTTGGTGCACCTGGAAGCGCTGGGGCGGCTGAAGCAGCTTCCCACGCCCTGGGTTTGCTGGATGGTGGGCGGCGCGCAGCGGCCCGAAGAGCGGGAGTACCTTAGCGAGCTGCAACGGACTGCCGCGGTCCTGGGACTCCAGGAACGCGTCCGCTTTTTGGGACAACGCGCGGACATCCCGGCGTTGCTTGCGGCGGCGGACATCTTTTGCCAACCGAACGAAACCCCCGACTCGTTTGGTATCAGCTTTGTCGAAGCGCTCAGCGCCGGCCGGCCGGTGGTCACTTCCGCATTGGGAGGGGCGCTGGAAATTGTCGACGAATCCTGCGGGTTGCTGGTCCAGCCGGGCGACGTTGCCGGACTCGCGGCGGCGCTGCAACAGTTAATCGAACGCCCCGAGTTACGAGCGGACTTGACCCGAAGTGGCGCGGCACGCGCCCTGGCGCTGTGCGACCCCGCCAAGCAGATGGGTCTGCTGGACCGCATGTCTCGAATCCGGCGCAACGGCGAATCATGATCGCGCTATTGTTGTGCGTTATCGCGTTTGTGGCCTGCTACCTGGCGGGACGGCGCTCGCTCGGCCAGGGCCTCGTCATGCTGCTCGCGTTTGGATATTTCTATGGCATCCTGCGCGCAAACCTGCTCACGGCATTCTCGCATTTCATTTTTGACGCGGGCATGATCGGTCTGTTTCTATCCCCCTGTTGGCATACCTCGAATCCGCGGGAGAAGAAGCGCTCCGCGGTAATCCAACTCTGGACGATTCTTCTGATTGCCTGGCCCATTCTCCTGGTTGTGCTTCCGTTCCAGCCGTTGTTGATCTCCCTGGTGGGGCTGCGTGGAAATACTTTCTTTATTCCGTTGCTGTTCATCGGGAGTCGGCTGAAGCAAAAGGATCTGGTGGAGCTTTCTGTTGGACTGGCCGTGCTGAATTTGGCGGCGGTGGCCTTCGCCGGAGCGGAATACTTCATGGGTTTGCCGCGGTTTTTTCCGATCAGCCCGGTAACGCAGATCATCTACAACAGCGCCGATGCCGGAGGCGGCTTCTACCGCATCCCAGCGACGTTTACAAGCGCGCACTCGTTTGGGGGCACCATGGTCATGACCATGCCTTTTCTGGTGGGGCTGTGGACCAAGGCCGAAACCAAACGCAACCGCCTTTTGGCTTTGGCCGGCATCTTTGTCGCCATGCTGGGAGTGCTGCTGTCCGCCACTCGCACAAATTTCATTTTCGGCAGCGCGATGATTCTGTTCGTGATCTTTACAACCAAGATGAAAACCAGCCAGAAAGCGTTCTTCCTCGTGATCATTGCCGCAATTGGGTTGATCGCCATGGGGAATGTCCGCTTCCAGCGGTTCAAGACACTCGGCGATACGGAAGGTGTTGTCGATCGCGTCGCCGGAAGCGTGAACCGTGGCTTCTTCGAACTTCTCACCGAGTACCCCATGGGAAATGGATTGGGCGGCGCAGGCAGCAGCATCCCATATTTTCTTCAAGGACAAGTTAGGAATCCCATTGCGATGGAAAATGAATACGCTCGAGTTCTCGGCGAACAGGGCATAATCGGCCTGTTGCTTTGGGTGAGCCTGGTGGTTTGGTTCATCCTCCAGGCCCCGACTGCCTTTGCCAAGGGTCCTTGGGCCACCAGCCGCCGGCTGGTGTGGTGCTTGGTGGCCATTGATTTAGGAACGGCCTTTATCGGTTTAGGAATGCTGACCTCCATCCCCGGCACAGTGTTCCTGGTCATGGGGATGGGCTGGACATCTACGCCAGAAGAGCGCGAAGCAACGGTTCCAAATCTGGCGCGCCGGCCAGTGCAGCCGATCGGCTACGTCCCGGCCCAAGCACGCTAAATATCGTCCCGCGATTGGCGCTCCATGGCAGCTGGTCATAGCCACGCGGAGCGCCGTCCGAGCATGGTTTGAAATGAACGCTACTATTCCCGCCAGCCGCACGCATCGTTTCCTGGGTGGTCTGGTGATGACTTATGGTTATCAGGGACTGCTGGTTCTAGCGGGCTTCTGGCTCATGCCGTTCTATCTGCGCCACATTGGCCAGCATGACTACGGGCTGTGGCTGGTGGGCACGCAACTGCTGACTTACCTGACTCTCACCGACTTCGGCGTGGTGGCTTTGCTGCCGTTAGAAACAGCTTATGCCACGGGCCGCGCCGGCGGGAGCGCGAAAGCCGAAGATTTGCCGGAGATCGTCGGGCGTACCGCCCGCATTGTGTTATTTCAATTTCCGATTGTGATGTTGCTGGCGCTTGTCATGTGGTTGATGATTCCGGCGCAGTGGCACGATTTGCGAGGGCCGCTGGCAGTCGCACTGCTAGCCTTCGTGGTTGGCTTTCCTTTGCGCATTCTTCCAGCTTTGCTGCAGGGATTGCAGGACCTCGCTTTTGGGAACGGGCTTCAGACCATGGTCTGGATCTTGAGCACGGTTGCGACCGTGGCCATGATCCTGGCGGGCTGGAAGCTGTACGCGCTCGCCCTGGGCTGGTTGGTCACCCAGGTTGCCATGACGCCGCTCTACTATTATCGATTGAAGACCCGTTTTCCGGGGGTATTGCCACGCCGATTGCCGCCCGTGGTCTGGAGCTCGGTTCGCACGCAGCTGGGCAAGGGGTCTTGGTTCAGCGTAGCTCAAGTGGCGCAATTACTGATCAGCAACACGGACCTGTTGATCATCGGCAGGGTGCTGAGTCCCACCGCGGTGGTGCCGTATTCTTTCACCGGAAAGCTGCCCGGCGTGCTCGGCAATCAGGCCAGCACGCTGATGCACACAGCCGTGCCGGCTCTTTCCGAGCTCAAGACTGGTGAGTCCCGCCAGCGGGTGTTTCAAGCGCTGAGTGCGCTGAATCAGGCCATGCTGACATTCAGCGGCTTGGTATTCTGCGTGGTCGTGGTAGTGAACCATTGGTTTGTCGATTGGTGGGTCACGGCGCGGCAATATGGCGAGCAATACGGCGGCATCTGGCTCACTCTCGCGATCCTGATGAGCATGGTGGTTCGTCATTGGACGACCACCACGTCCTATACGGTCTTCTGTTTCGATCATCAACGCAGAATTTCGCTGACCAATTTGGCGGACGGTGTGGTCACGGCTGGATGTTGCCTGGTGTTCGTAAAGTTGTGGGGGCTGGTTGGGGCGCCAGTCGGCACCACAGTGGGCGCTTGCCTGGTAAGTCTGCCGCTCAATCTGCGCATCATTGGGCAGGATACCGATACCTCTATCCCTGAACTCCTGCGCGGGATGCTGGGTGGATGGTTCTGGCGTTTCTTGTTGATGATCGCCGGGGCCACCTTCGTGGCCCTCCGCTGGACGCCCAAGAGCCTGGTCCAAGCCGGCCTGGCCGCCTTGGCGGTGGCTGCGATCTATGGTCTGGTTATGCTTCCCAACCTGTTGCGTGCGCCCTTGGGAAACTACGTGCGGCCGCTGATGGCGTCCTTTCGCGCCCGATTCGTGGCGCTGCAAATGAGATTCTCAGCGTGAATCCGGGCCTGGAATGGATGGTGTGAGCCGGCCTGGCCGAGTTGCAGTCGTGTATGGAAGCGCACCCGGCATCGGAGGTCTAGGCCATTCTGTAGCCGCTGGAATATCGGCGGCGGCCAAAGGCGCGGCGGAAGTTTTCGCGTTGGGCCCAGCCCGGCCATCTGGTCCGTGGTCTTTACCGGGAGGAACGCCGCAGGCAACCTGGATGGAATCGCCCCCAGGAATTCCCTCCTGGATGGTGGGCTACACCTGGCTGCGGTGGCGGCCAGGCCTGGTAACGTCATTACGCGATCGCCACCTGGGACGCTGGGCAGCTGGGGAATTGCAGCGCTTGCGCCCTGACTCGTGCTACATGTTCACTCAGGTCGCCTTGGAATCGCTGCGCTGGTGCCGCCGCGAATCTATCCCAACCGTGCTGGACAATCCCAACGGTCATATCCGCAACTTTCAACAAGTGTGCGAGAAAGAGGCGCGGCGCTGGTTTGGGACCAGGTTTCATGGCCCTCCTTCGGCGGCGACGGTCGCGCGGGTGGAGGAAGAATATGAATTAGCCGGCCGCATTCGCGTGTATTCGGAATGGGGCAAACAGTCCATGCTGCGCTTCGGGGTTCCTGAACACAAGCTGCATGTGCTGCACCAGACCGTGAATCTCGAGCGGTTTTGTCCGGCGGCCGCGCGCCCACCGGACCACGGACCGTTGCGTGTTTGCTACGTCGGCAGCTTGGATCTGCGCAAGGGATTTGTATATCTGCTCGAAGCCATCCGCGCCGCGGGCGCCAAGCGAATCCAACTGCGAATCGTGGGCGCAACTGGCGACCGGGGCTGCGCAAAGCTACTGGCGCGCGAGAGCGCCGGACTCCAGATCGAAGTAGCGCCGGGCGATTCGCTGCCGGTCTATCAGGGTTCGGAATTGCTTGTGATCCCCACACTCGAAGATGGTCTGCCATTTGTTTTGGTGGAAGGATTGGCTTGCGGCTTGCCGGTGATCGTTACTCGTGAAGCCGGCGCCAGCGAATGCGTGCGGCACGGCCAGAGTGGCTGGCTGGTTCCGGCCGGCGACGTGGAAGCTTTGGCCGCCGCTTTGGAGCAAGCGCTGTTGCGGCGGGAAGAACTTTGGTCCATGGGCCAGAGAGCCCGCGCGGATGTCGAGCGCTATGCGGGTCTCGCGCAACTCGATCAACTCTCGGACTGGTTTCACTGCCGCACCGCGGATGTCAAATAAAAATATGAAGGTCTTAGTCACGGGAGGCGCGGGCTACATCGGCAGTCACGCGGCCAAGGGATTGTCAAAAGCCGGCTTCGAGCCGGTGGTGGTGGACAACCTCAGCCGCGGGCATCGCGAAGCAGTTCGATGGGGACCTTTTGTGCAGGCGGACGTGGGCGATCAAGCCGCGCTCCGGCAGGTGCTCCGTGAGTATTCCATTGACGCGGTCATGCATTTCGCGGCGTTTGCCTATGTCGGCGAGTCCATGCAGGCGCCCGGCCGATACTTCCAGAACAATGTGGTCTCGACGCTGAACCTGCTGGAGGCCATGCGTGAAGAGCAAGTGAGGAAAATTGTGTTCTCTTCCACTTGCGCCACCTACGGACATCCTCAACAAATTCCCATCTCCGAAGATCACGTTCAGCGGCCGGCCAATCCGTATGGCGAGTCCAAGTTGATGGTCGAACGGCTGCTGCATTGGTATAGCAGCATTCATGGATTCGCCGCCGTCGCACTACGCTATTTCAATGCCGCCGGCGCGGATCCGGAGGGTAAACTCGGCGAGTGCCACGATCCTGAAACGCACTTGATTCCGGTGGCGTTGTCGGCCGCGTTGGGATCGCGAGGCGCGCTCGACATCTATGGTACCGACTACGATACGCCGGATGGAACCGCGATTCGCGACTATCTGCATGTCAGCGATCTTGCCGACGCCCACGTTGCTGCCTTGCGGTATTTGAACGCGGGCGGACCGAGCGATGCTTTCAATCTCGGGACTGGCGTAGGCTACTCGGTTCGCGAAGTAGTGGCGATGGTGGAACAGGTGGCGCACAGGAAAGTTCCGGTGCGGGAATGCCCCCGGCGAAGCGGCGACCCAGCCAGCCTGGTCGCGGAGGCATCCAAGGCAGCCCAAGTGTTGAGCTGGCGTCCACAGTGCTCCAGCTTGGAACAGATCGTTCGTACGGCCTGGGAGTGGAGCTTGAATCACGAGAAGCCCGCGGCTGTGTCTTCGGGTAACCAGGGGTAAGTCATTCGGCTTTGCTGGCACATTATCGGGGAATACCCACCGCAGCCCGGCGGCGTGAGCGACTACACCAGTCTGGTAGCAGCCGGCCTGGCCGATCAGGGCGACGAGGTGCATGTGTGGTGCGCTCCCTGCCGCAATCCAGACTCGGGTCCCGAAGCGCCGGGGGTGGTGGTTCATCGGGCGTTGGGCTCACTGTCGTCCGCCGACCTGCGCCGTGTGGGCGAACAATTGGATCGGTTTCCAGCACCCCGCCGTATTTTGGTGCAATGGGTGCCGCACGCCTACGGCTATCGATCCATGAACGTCGGATTTTGCCGCTGGCTGAGGAATCGCGCGGCGCGCTCCGGAGACCGGGTGGAGATCATGGCGCACGAATGCTTCCTGGGGTTCGGAAGAACATGGAAGCAGACCCTGGCTGCCGCAGTCCAACGCTGGATGACAATTCTGCTGCTGCGGGCGGTCGAGCGGGTGTGGATCTCGATTCCAGAGTGGGAAGACCTGCTGCGGCCGTACGCGCTCGGTCGAGAGATTGATTTCGAGTGGCTCCCGATCCCCAGCAACATTCCAGTGATTCACAATCCTGCAGCCACGGAGAACGTCCGCCGGCGATATGCCCCGAACGGCGAGCTCCTGATTGGTCATTTCGGAACACACGGATGGCCGATCACCTCGGTCCTCGAACCAATCTTGTCCAGGCTGGGCGACGATGCCGCCGCGCCAAGCATCCTCCTGATGGGTGTGGGAAGTGAAGAATTTCGAGCAGAACTGGCGGGTAGAAACCCGGTGCTCGGCCGGCGGGTTCACGCCACAGGAGCTCTTTCAGCGGAAGATCTTTCAACCCACCTGGCCGCTTGCCAGCTCCTGATCCAACCCTTTCCGGACGGCGTTAGCAGCCGGCGTGGGAGTCTCATGGCTGGGCTGGCGCACGGAAGACCAATCGTCACCACCTATGGGCCGTTATCGGCGTCGTTTTGGAAAGAAGCCGGTGTGCTTGCGCTGGCGCCGGTAGGAGATGTGGCGGCTTTCGTGGAACTGGTGCGAGAACTCAGCCGCGACGCCGCGGAACGCGATCGCATGGGCCGCGCGGCCAAGCGCCTGTATGACGAACGATTCGATCTCTCCCACACCGTCCAGGCGATTCGTGGAGCGGCCATTCTGGAGTACTCCGAATGCGCATCCTGATCGCCTCCGCGCATCGCAACTTAGTGGGCGGTGTTGAGAAATATCTCCAGGCGGTGCTGCCCGGTTTACAGGAGCGGGGCCACGATGTCGCCTTCCTGTATGAACATCCTGCGGATCCCAAGCACGAGCAGATCGATTCTCCCTCGGGATTTCTGCATTCCTGGTGCTTAGCGGGGAAGGATGCCAAAGCTGTGCTCGGCTCGGTGGCGGAATGGAAACCGGATATCGTTTATAGCCACGGCTTCGATGGCGCGGAGTCGGTGGCCGTAGAGAACAGCCTGCTCGAAGCCTACCCAGTCGCATTGTACGTTCACAATTACGATCGTACGTGCTCCACGGGGAGGAAGTGCCACAGCTTTCCGCAGATTCAAATCTGTACGCGCCGGCTTGGCCCGGCCTGCCTCTTACTCCACTACCCGCGCCGCTGTGGAGGACTCAATCCAGGCACGATGTGGCGGGAGTACCAACGGCACGTTGAATTGAATGCCAGGCTGTCCGATCACCAGGCGATTTTGGTGGCTAGCAGGTATATGCATCGCGAAATGGAGCGTCACGGCGTGAGCGCGGAGAAACTTCACCTGGCGCCCCTCCCGACCACCGACGTCATTCCAGACGCCCTGCCGCCCGCGCCCAAGCGCCTGACCGGAAAAATCATTTTCGTGGGCCGGCTCACCGATATCAAGGGCGCGAAGCATCTGATCCAGGCCATTCCAAGTGCCGCCCGGAGGCTGGACCGGCAGCTGAGCTTGACCGTGGCCGGCGATGGTCCCGATCGAGGCGTGCTCGAAGAAACAGCCCAGCACCTCGGAGTCACGGTGGAATTCGCAGGCTGGGTACACACGCGCCAGAAGTTGGACCTCATGCGCGAAGCGGATCTGTTGGCGGTGCCTAGCTTGTGGCCGGAGCCGTTCGGCTTGGTGGGCATTGAAGCGGGCTGCTTGGGCGTGCCGGCGGTTGGCTACGCGGTCGGCGGCATTCCTGATTGGCTGATCGCTGGCGAGAGCGGGGAACTGGCGCCCGGCGATCCACCGACCATCGACGGTCTGGCGGACGCGATTGTTCGAGCCTTGGGCGATCCCGGACACTACCAGCATCTGTGCTCGGGAGCTTGGAAACTCGCGCAGCGCTTTACTCTCGAGAATCACCTGGCCCAATTGGAACCGATCCTGAATGAAACTGGAATTACAACAGACGCTGCCGGAATCGGGCTCTCTCTCCAGCATGCCCGTGGCCCGGAGTAAACAGCTGCGCGTCGCGGTGCTCTGCGATTTCCTGGAAGAGGGCTGGCCCAGCATGGATGTCACTGGAAACATGCTCCATCAGTCCCTGGCCGAAATCTATCCCCACCAGCTCAGCGCCGACCAATTGCGGCCGGAGTTCCACTGGCGCTTGACGCGCGTACCGATGCTTCCCCGTGCGCTCGGCCGGAATGCCGACCGTTTGCTGAACCGCTTCTTCGACTACCCGCGTTGGCTCGGGACCCGAACCGGCGATTACGATCTGTTTCACTTGGTGGACCACAGCTATTCACAATTGCTCCACAAGCTTCCCGCGCACCGGACCATCGTCACCTGCCACGATCTGGACACCTTCCGTTGTTTGCTCGAGCCGGAGCAGGAAAAACGGTCTGCCTGGTTTCAAGCCATGGCTCGCAGAATCTTGAGTGGGTTCCAGCAGGCCGCGCACGTCATCTGCAACAGTGCAGCCACTCGCGATCAGCTTCTGCATTACCGGCTCTTCCCGCCAGAACGCTTGAGTGTGATCCATGTGGGACTAAGTCCTCGATTCACATCGCTACCGAATCCAGAAGCGGATGCCGAAGCGGTCCGGCTGCTGGGGCCGAGTGTAGCCAGTGAGGTCAGGCTGCTCAGCGTTGGAAGCACGATTCCTCGAAAACGGATCGACATTTTGTTGCGCGTGTTCGCCGCCATCCGCCAGGACTTGCCCGCCGCGCGGCTGATTCGTGTTGGCGGCGCGTTCACCGAGGCGCAGCTCCAGTTAGCCAGAGATCTCAAAGTGGAAGAATCCATCGCAGTCCTTCCGTTCGTGACTGGCGATGTTCTCGCGTCCATCTACCGGCAATCCACGCTGCTGCTGCAACCGTCCGAGTCCGAAGGATTTGGAATGCCGCTCACCGAAGCCCTCGCGTGCGGCTGTCCGGTGCTGGCCAGCGATCTGGCGTCCCTGCGCGAAGTGGGAGGGACCGCGGTCAGCTATTGCTCGGTCGCGGACGTAGACGCCTGGAAGCGGGCCGCGCTTCAGATGGTGCGAAAAAATGCCGACCGAAACGCCTTCGAGTCATGGCGGCGGCAGGCGCGCGAACACGCCGGGCATTATTCCTGGGCTGAGAACGCCCGCCAAACATTCGACGTTTATAAGAAAGTGCTCCAACAGTAAAGCATGGCTTCCAGCGACATCGCATTCTGTTTAGCCGAGGACCGGCCGGAAATCGAAACCGGACTTCGCCTGGCCATTCTGAGCGTCTGCACATTTTGTCCGGCGACTCCGGTTTACGTCTACCGTCCTCCGTGCGACCCGCAATTCGGCGAATGGGTTCGCCAGTTCCCACAGGTTCGTTGGATCCCCCATGCTCCCGAGGGAGCCAACAGTTGGAACTGCAAACCGCAGGCCCTGAAACCCGTGCTGGCGGATGGGCATCGCAGCGCCGTCTGGCTGGATTCGGACCTGATCATTACCAGTGACTGCCGCCCTTTGTTCCAGAATCTGGACGATCGAACCTTGGCTATTACGCAAGAGCCCGCCAGCCTGGGGCATCAAGGCACCGCGGTGCGGACACGCGCCTGGAAGCTGGAGGCTCGGCGTGCGTTGCCCTTCACCTTGAATTCCTCCGTGCTGCGCGTGACAAAACAGCATCTTCCGCTGCTGGAACGTTGGACCCAATATCTGGCCGATCCCCAATACCTCGCTTGCCAGTCGCTACCGGTGGAGGAACGCCCGATTCATATGGCCAGCGACCAGGACATTCTCAATGCGCTGATCGGAGCGCCCGAGTTCGCGGATATTCCATTGCATGTGTTCCGCAGCGCGGTGGATATCATCCATACCGGAGGCGCTCTCGGATATTCCTGGAACGAGCGTCTGCGCGGTGTATTGAAACCGAAGCCCACTTTCCTGCACGCCACTGCCGGTAAACCTTGGCTCTGGCTGGGTGGAGCACCCTATTGGTCGGTGCGAAATTTCTTCGGTTGGCACCGGCGGCTGCTGCAGGAACTGTCGCCTTATCTTTTCGAATCCCGGCGCTACCGCAACCAACTCGATCAGGACACGCGCTGGATGGACAAGCGCACCGGAACCGGCACGCTGCTCCGTTTGCTCGGGTTTGGGCATTTCGCTCTGCGGGGTCTTCCGCTCTCGGTGGCCGCGAGCGCGACCGACGCCGCGAAAAGATTGTCGCGCTCAAGTCCAAGGTCCGAGGCCGGTCCACCGGACGACAGTGTTCCGCTTTTCGGACAGCGCCACTAGCCGGACCCCTTGTGAAAATCGCCTATGTCGTACACGACTATCACCGGTCTGGCGGACACAGCCGCTATGTCGCTGAATTGGCGACGCGCTTCGCCCGCGAACACGAAGTGCACGTCTTTGCCAATCGCATCGATCACGACGGCAGTGCGCCCATCCAATTCCACCAGGTCCCAGCCTGGCGGGCCAACGCGCTGACCACCGTGCTGAGCTTTATTCTGCCGGTTACTTTCCAGATTCCTCGTGGCTTCGACATCATCCACAGCCAAGGCTTCTGCGGTTTGCGCGGAAACGTGTTTACAGCCCACATCTGCAATCGCGCGTGGCATCGGGGTCTGCAAAAACTGGAGGGAGGGGCGAGCTTCCGAGAGACCATCTTCAATGCGGTGGGCACAACACTTGAATATGGGCTGTATCGCTTTGCCTCGCATTGTGAAGTGATCGCGATCTCAAAACGGGTGGCTCGGGACATCGTCGAGTATTACCACTGCCGGGCGCCCATCCACGTAATCCATCACGGTGTGGATCTGGAATTGTTTTCACCCGCCAACCGGCAACGCTCGAGATCGGAAGCACGCGCCCAGCACGGTTTCGCCGATGGCGAAATGGTCTTCCTCTATGTTGGAGATTTAAGGAAAGGCGCGAGCTGGGCGATCCAAGCCCTGGCCACACTCGCCCAAGGCCGTCTGCTGTTGGTGTCACGGTCACGAACCGAGGCCTATCAGCGATTGGCGCAAGAGCTGGGAGTGAGCGATCGCGTGGTGTTCGCCGGGCCTACTAACCAGGTTGAGAAGGCCTACGCGGCCGCCGACGCTTTCGTGCTTCCCACTCCGTACGATGCTTTTGCCATGGTTGTCTCCGAAGCCATGGCCTGTGCGCTGCCCGTCATCGTCAGTCGCGAGGCGGGAGCCTCGGAGTTGATTGAGCATGGCGTGAATGGCTTATTGCTGGCGGACGCCAGCGTTCCTGAACTCGCGCGCCAGATGGAATCTCTCGAACGAGATCGCCCATGGGCGGCCCGCCTGGGATGCGCGGCGCGAAAAAGCGTCGAGAGTCTGACGTGGGACACGGTGGCTCATCAAACCATGGGCGTGTACCGGGAGCTGCTGGGAACTTGAGCTTCGCCCGCATGGAAAGACCAGTATTAGTCTTCTTGGTGAACGGCGATGCGGCGGGCGCCATGGGTATCCGCGCGCGCTCTTTCGAGCAGCGGTTGAATGCCGAGTTTCGCATTGAAATCGCCTACCGGTCGGCCAATAAGCTCCAATCGATTTGGCAAATGTTTCGGGTGCTGACCCAAGTCCGTCCGGCGCTGTGCTACGTCTTTGACATGGGCTTCTCGGGGGTGATCGCAGCCGCGCTGTACCGCTCCATCTCGGGATGCCGCGGCATTGTGGACACCGGCGACGCGATCTATGAACTCAGCCGCTTGAGCGGCAGCCGCGGTCCGGTCGGGCTCCAGCTGACCAGGCTGCTGGAGTGGTTCGCTATACGGAGCAGCGATCGCGTGGTGGTGCGGAGCCATCCCCATCAGGAGCTACTCGCCCGGCAGGGTGTCGCGGCCGGCGCCGTGCCCGATGGAGTGGACACGCAGCAGTTTTTCCCTCGAGGACCTCTTGCAGACGATGAACTGCGCCGCCAGCATGGCCTCGAAGGATGCACTGTCATCGGGTTGCTGGGCAGTCTTATCTGGAGCCCAAGCCTCGAGATGTGCTACGGCTGGGAACTGATCGAGTTGATCGATCGGCTTCGCGATCAGCGCGTGAAGGGCGTCATTATTGGAGATGGCTCCGGTCTTGCCAAGCTCCAGGCTCGCGCGGCGGCGCTTGGTTTGGAGGATCGGATCGTGTTCCTGGGCCGGCTTCCATATGCCGAGCTCCCGCGCTATCTAAACGTGATGGACATTTGCTTGTCGACGCAGACCAATGACGCGGCGGGACAGGTCCGCACCACCGGAAAGCTTCCGCTCTATCTTGCTTGTGGCCGCTTCGTGCTTTCTACCGACGTCGGCGAGGCGGCCCGCGTTCTGCCCTCGGACATGCTGGTCCCCTACAATGGGACCAAGGATCCGGATTATCCCAAACGCTTGGAGGACCGTGTTCGAGTTCTGTTGCAAGACCCGGCTCGCCTGGCGCAACATTCGGTAAGCGTGGCCATCGCCAAGACCAATTTCGAATACGATGTGCTGACGGTGAAGATCCGTCAGATTTTGGGTGAGTTACTGTCTGGCTGGACGCGGGATTCCTCGTCCCCGAAGAAATCGAGTTTGCCGGCGGCGGCCGAAACTAAAAGCGGATCAAGATGAACCCGGCCACACAAAAAAAGGCGCTCATTACCGGAATCACCGGTCAAGACGGGAGCTATCTGGCTGAATACCTGCTCGGCCTGGGTTACGAAGTACACGGCTTGGTTCGCCGCGTGGCTTTGGAGCAACCCGCACACCGGCTCAGCCGCTTGCGCGGTATCCGGAATCAGATTCAGATCCACGCCGCAAGTCTCGAAAGCTACGCCAGCATTTTCCATGTTCTTAGCAAGCATCAGTTCGACGAGTGCTATCATCTGGCCGCTCAAAGCTTCGTCGGGGAAAGCTTTATCGACGGCTTTTCCACCATGACAGCGAACATCAGCGGCACCCATTACGTGTTAGCGGCGCTGCGCGAATTGCAGCCGTCCGCGAAGTTCTACTTTGCCGGTTCGAGCGAAATGTTCGGCAACGTGCGCGAGACTCCCCAAAGGGAGAGCACTCCCTTTCATCCCCGCAGCCCATATGGAATCAGCAAGGTAGCTGGGTTCCATCTGACCACCAATTACCGGGAAGCCTACGGAATGTTCTGCGCCTCTGGGATTCTATTCAACCATGAGAGCCCGCGGCGGGGCTTCGAGTTTGTTACGCGCAAGATCACGGAAGGCGTGGCCCGCATCAAGGCCGGTATGGCGAAAGAACTGAAGCTCGGGAATCTGGACGCCAAGCGCGATTGGGGCCATGCCCGGGACTATGTTCGCGCCATGCACCTAATCTTGCAGCAGCCTTCGTCCGATGACTATGTTGTGGCCACAGGCGAGGCGCACAGCGTCCGGGAGTTCTGTCAATTGGCGTTTGCCGAGGCGGGTTTGGACTATCGCGACTGGGTGAAGGCCGACCCCACGTTTTACCGGCCCGCGGAAGTCGATCTGCTCCTGGGCGATGCCAGCAAGGCTCGCAGCGTGCTCGGCTGGCGCCCCACGACCGACTTTCAGAGCCTGGTAAAGGAAATGGTTCACTCTGACCTGGAACTTATTGGTTCCGAAGGTTCAAAGCGAGAGAGCGTAACGGCGTAAAAGCAGGCTGCGAGCTTCGGGGCTTGGGCTCCAGATTCGAGGCTTAGGCTCCAGAGAGGACAAGCAACTTATGAAAACCATCATCACCGGAGGCGCCGGGTTCATCGGCTGCAATGCCGCTAGCCGCTACTTGCGTCGCGGCGATCATGTAGTCGTGGTCGACAATTTGTCGCGGGAAGGCGTCCAAAGAAATCTGGATTGGCTGGAAGGACGCGGGTCGCTGGAATTTGTCCAATTGGACATCCGGCAGGCGGGAGACTTGGCGCGCCTGTTTCGCAAGCACCGCGACGCCGGCCGGGTGCTCCACCTGGCGGCCCAGGTGGCTGTTACCACTTCGGTGACAGCGCCGCGCGAAGACTTCGAGATCAATGCCCTCGGCACGTTCAATGTCCTCGAAGCCATCCGTGAGGCCGGTATCACCGCACCGATTCTTTACTCTTCGACTAACAAGGTCTACGGAGAGATGACCGACGTTGGCGTCGCCGAGCAACACGGGCGGTATGGTTACCAGACCCTTCCCGCGGGTGTTTCCGAGCAGAGAAACCTGGATTTCCACTCGCCCTACGGCTGTTCCAAAGGCTCCGCCGATCAATACGTGATCGATTACCACCGCATTTATGGTCTGCGCACGATCGTGTTCCGGCAATCCTGCATTTACGGATACCGGCAATTCGGCGCCGAGGATCAGGGCTGGGTAGCCTGGTTCATGATCGCCAGCCAACTCGGCCGGCCGATCACCGTCTACGGCGATGGCAAACAGGTGCGCGACGTACTCTTCGTCGACGACCTGCTGGATGCTTATGATGCCGCCTTCGCGGCTGGCGACCGGGCTGTCGGCAAGGCCTACAACATCGGTGGCGGCGGCGCGAACGTGTTGTCCCTGCTGGAACTGCTGACCTACATCGAGAAGCGCCAGAATCGCAAAATTCCGTACGGCTTCGCCGACTGGCGTCCGGGCGATCAGAAAGTTTTCGTCAGCGACATCCGGCGCGCGCAGGCCGAACTCGGTTGGGCGCCGAAAACGGACTGCGTTCGCGGGCTCGGGCTGCTTTATGATTGGGTCTCGGAGAACCAGGGATTGTTTGTCCAACCCGCGCCTGTCGTAGCCTAGCCCCCAGCGCCGCATGATCCCAAGCGCAGAACAATTCGAAACCGGCAACCATTCCCAGTCCGGCCCCGCGGCTTCCAAGCTGCGTGACCTGAGGGTGCTCCACGTTGGCAAATTCTATCCGCCGCACATGGGCGGAATTGAGACTCATCTCCAAGCTCTGTGCGGCGAACTGCGTAGATCGGTGGATTTGCGCGTGATGGTGGCCAGCGAGAATGACGTGCTGGTGGAAGAGAGCATCGAAGGTGTGCGGGTCGCGAGAGTGCCCACCCGGCTGACCCTGGCATCCAGTCCGCTTTGTCCGGGAATGGTCGGCGGCATTCGCCGCCCGGATGCCGACATCGTCCACATTCACTTGCCGAATCCAACCGCGGTCCTGGCCTATCTGGCCAGCGGGCACCGCGGGCGCCTGGTGGTCACTTACCACAGCGACACGGTGCGGCAGAAGTTGCTGGGACCTCTGTTTGCGCCCTTCTTGCACCAGGCACTGCGCCGGGCATCCGCCATCATTGCGACCTCGCCGGACTACCGGCGGACTTCTCCGGTTCTGGCCCGATACCTGGACCGCTGCCACGTCATCCCTTATGGCATTGCCGTGGAGCAGTTCGAACGCTCGGATCCGGCGGCGGTCGATAAAGTCCGCGAGCGTTACGGAGAGCGATTGATCCTGAGCGTCGGAAGGCTGGTCTATTACAAAGGCTTTGAATACCTGATACGCGCCATGCAGCAGGTTCGTGGACGGCTGATCATCATCGGCGATGGGCCGCTCAACCAGAAGCTAAGCCAGCTTGTGGCGGAATTGGGTCTCGGAGACAAAGTAGTTCTCGCCGGCGAGATTCAGAACGCCGATGTGACCCCCTACTATCACGCCGCCGACCTTTTCGCGTTGGCTTCCGTGGCTCGCAGCGAGGCCTTCGGCATCGTGCAAATCGAAGCCATGGCGGCGGGAATTCCGGTTGTCAACACCTCGCTCGACTCGGGCGTTCCGTTCGTTTCCCTGCACAACCAGACCGGCTTGACCGTTCCTCCCGAGAATCCGGACGCACTGGCGGCGGCCATCAATCGCTTGCTGGACGACGAGAGCCTGCGCCAGTCTCTGGGTCGCGCCGCCAGCCTGCGCGCACGGCAAGAGTTCAGCCTGGAAACGATGACTTCGCGCGTCCTGGCGCTGTATGAGACCGTTGCGGCACTCCGCTAACCTTCCTCGGCTGCTGCCTATTTGACTGCGCGTCTTCAGCGGGCCGTTCTGCGGGATGCCGTACGGCATCGTCGCCAGCGCACAGGCGCTCCGGGCGCGCCCATCTCCGAAATCATCAGCGAGAGATTCCACTGTTCGCACCACATTGCGGAAGTGGTCAACGGATCTTATCAAAGAACTAGATCGCGCTGGTGCGCTGAGCTGGGAGGTAATGTCCGCCAGGCGAACAACGATCGGTGACAAATATCCAAAATATGAAACGACTCGCTTGGAGCTCTTCGCTTCTGTTCATGGTGGCTGCCTGGCCCGCCGCCGCGCAAAGCTGGGATACCAGCGGAAATGGCTTGCTGAAAGGCGCGTACTACTTCCGCCAGGTCATGTGGCTCGGTGGGTATAATTCTGCCAATGATCTTCAGGAAGCTATAGCGGTTTACGGCAACATCGTTTTCGGTGGTAATGGAACCTATACTCTCACCGCAAAGGCTGCCGATGCGGCCGAAAACACGGTCACATCGATTACCGGCAGCGGCACCTACACCATCGCCGCCAGCGGCTACGGTTACATGTCCACACCGCTCCGAATCGTTTACCCCCAATTCGAGGGCGATGAGATCAATTTGCTGGTGTCCCCATCCAAAGTCGTG
>Ga0182015_10003756_pt1 | contig 16808 bp, 23 predicted proteins | sample 712P3MmetaG_FD_120478 | JGI IMG/M metagenome (GOLD analysis project Ga0182015, IMG submission 120478) | Permafrost microbial communities from Stordalen Mire, Sweden - 712P3M metaG | ecosystem: Environmental > Terrestrial > Soil > Wetlands > Permafrost | place: Sweden: Stordalen | collected... | reverse complement strand
GTTGGTGCGGTTTTCAGTGGCCGTTTTGATGGCTGTTCGTTTTCAACTTTCGTGCATTTTGGTGCGACAGACTGCAAAGAGTGTCTCTGCGGCAACATGCTCATACCAAACTACTTATGCGACACTTTGCGGCGAAATGCGACTCGTTGCAAATCCACGAAAAACAGACTCAAAATCCGCCGAGGGCAACCTCGTGGGGGTTCGACCCCCCCTCCCGGCACCAACATAAAGCGATAAAAATCAGTAACTTGCAAAGAGCAAAGCCTCTCAACTTGAGAGGCTTTTTTGCGCCTCCGAGTGCTGGTAATACTTATGGGGATACTTTGATATTGTTTTCGCAGGAGGATGCCATGCCTCGGAAAACGACAGCAAAAGCAACCGGCGTTTGGGAAAAAGAACAAGGGAGCGGCGTTTGGTGGATTCGGTTCAGAGCAGAAGGCAAACTCAAGAGTGAAAAGGTTGGGCGCAAGAGCGACGCGATCGCTTTATATCAGCAGCGGAAGTCCGAACTCCGGGCCGGAGTGAAGTTGAGGCTCTCAAGGGGAGGCACGAAGTAGGGCACTCCAATTCACCATCCTAAACCGGAATGCTTCCCGCAACTTCTCGTATCCTTCACCGTGACGCTCCAATTTGCTGTGTTCCAACTGCACCATGGTTGTCCCCGGCCTCTCGGAAGTGAACCGAATCGCTACTTCACTGGCCTTGGCGATGTCCGGATCACACACCCAATCTGGCCACGCCATCGGCCCGGTAGCGGCGCGCCCATTTGGCGGCCGCCTTCCGCCTGAGGCCCCGCGCGACGATGCCTTTGGCCAACTGCTCTCGCATAAGGACGGTAAGTCTGGCCTTCTGGTGATAGTTCAACCTATGAAACTTCACAGCTAGAGTTGGACGTCGCCCTGCGCAAGATGGTCTTCCCCAAATTTGCCTAGATGGTCAAGAATTGAAGTGATCGAGGGTCGGAGGGCTTCGGCGAAGTTGTACTCGACATGCCGGACTTTGTCGCTTAAATCCCGACGAACAATGATTCCGGAGAGCTCAAGCACACGCAAATTGGCTGTGAGCACCTTCTTGGAGGCCGAGGGAATCTGACGTGCCAGCAGCCCTAGACGTACGGGCCCCACACGGATAGTGCAAAGGATTTGTATCCTCCACTTTCCACGCAATAGGTCAACCGCACGGGACGCCCCGCGGCAGTAGATGGAGTGGTCATCAACCATCAACTCCCCAATCCGAAGCGTTGGAGCCGGTTGAGCCCTTAAGGGGATACGCGCTGCGCTCACGGATTTCTTCCTGGTCATTCGAATTCTCCAATACCTTCAATGTGAGCAAGTCGTCAGAATGCAATGGAGTCTTCGGCGGGGCGAGTCTCCGGAAGACACAGCGTGGGCCGTCAGCGTCGTTCGACAGTCTTTAGGGTTCGGAGCTTGGGACAGGCTCGAGGCTATTTTCACCCGGTCGCATTCGCGCTTCACAATCAGCTGCTACTCGATCGAGTACGCCGTTCCAGAATTGCCGCATCGACTCCGTGTCCAAGAGGCTCCCGTAGGGTGGAACAAATTCATCGTGTCTCACATTGACTCCTTGGAGTTACTACGTGTTAGCCTCTGATGGCCGTCGCTTCGAGGTGGACGCGCGCAAATTGCTGTCGATTTGATATTCCGTTAGGGCTGTGGTTCGTAGGTGAGTTGGACGATATTCGTGAAAGTCTTCGTGGCGGCAAGTCTCAGTTTCGCGCTCTCACCGTCCCGGAAGAACTGCTTGCCACTTCCTAGGATGACCGGATGGATGTTAGAGATCGAGAACGTCGAGCAGGTTTTGCTTGAGCAACGTTTCTCCGATAAGTCCGTGACCGAATACGAGGAGATCTCCTCCTTCTTGCTGTTTGAGCTTCTTCACTTCCGCAGCGATATCCCCTCGGACAAGGATCGAGTTATTCCATTCGGCGCTTTCCAGCGTGGATGTGAACGTATTTTTCGCATGCAAAATTGTCCTTTCGCGAGAGACTTTCTGGACGAGTTGCGATTACTGGGGGTCGGGGGAGGCCTTCTCAGCGGATGCGTGGCTGGGCCCTTTGTGCGTTCCAACAGGAACGATGATGAGGGCGTAGGGGCTGCCTTCAGTGGCAACGAACGCCGGGCCGTTTTGACTGCTGTCCGCTCCGATATCAGCGTTCGTCATATAGGGACCGTAGAACATGACGTGCGGCGGGAAGGGGGTAGGTATTCCCTTTTCGTTAGGCACGATGTTCTCTTTTGACAGCATGTATGTGATTCCCGGTCGCGTCGGTGGGTGGAAGGTGCCTTTAGCGATCGCGTCGGCCACGAGGCGTTTGATCTCTTCGCCACTCTTCCCTTGGGCCCGTAACTCGGCCACCAGCAATATACGTGGCAGAAATGTGCGAGTGCCCTCCGCATCGATGCACTGGGGCTCCTGGCTGGTGAGCATTGCGTGCTGCACGATGGCAGTGAATCCGTTTTCGCTGTCCCGAACTCTGACATAGCCGGATTTCTCGAGGACGTAAACGGCCGCGGCGCCGGCGACGGAAGAAGGGCAGGCGCTAAGAGCTAGATTGATCTCCTTTTGTCGCTCCATGGGTTGGGGCACCTGCGCCGGAACGACCTGCGACGACTGAGCCACGGCGATCGCGCCGATGGCCATTGGGACGAGCAGCACTGACAGGCAGACACACTTTCGGCTACTTACCAAAGCACCGCCGAGCCTGGCTACCCGCTTATGCTTGGAACGCCTCGGGGAATCTGGTTCGAAGATTACAAGACCTGCGGCAAGACTTCTAAAACTGACCATGGTGTTTCCTCCTGACAGACAGGCTCAAACGCCATTTTGCCCGTTCTCTTGTGTGTAGAACGTCTGAGGACCTTCGAAGTGGACACTTTTCTTGAACAATGTCTCGACGAGTGTGGTTGTGACTTGGCAGATGATCAAGTCGTCAGTGGCCTCACGGTCCAACTGTGCGCCTGTGTCTCTCGCTGAGTGGATGAACTTGCAGTGCCCCATTCGGCGGCAAGAGCGCTGAAGAGTTGAACCGCGCCAATGAAAGATAAGTGTCCTAATTCACTTCCCTCAAACGTTCTCTAACTGAAATGCGAAATGGCGGCACAAGATATGCAGCTCATGTAAAAGGAGAAACGCGATGACATCCCAATCACCCGTACAAGAGCAGTCAAACGCAGGCCAATCGTCGATCTTGAAGGGAAAACGTGCCGTGATTTTCGGCGCCGGAGGATCCATCGGCTCCGCAGTCGCGAGAGAGTTCGCAGCCGAAGGCGCCGACGTTTATTTGGCCGGGCGCAGCAAGTCGAACGTGGAAGACGTGACAAACCAAATTATTGCGGCTGGCGGGCGCGCTCATTCCAAGGTGATTGACGCTCTGGATGACGCGGCAGTCAACGAATATATCGATTCAGTCGTGAAAGAAACGGGAACGATTGACGTAGTATTCAATGCCGTCGGCCCTCTCGCCTCTGAATATGGCAACGGAAAACGTGCTGTGGACCTGCCGATCGAGGAGTTCATGGTTCCTCTCACAACGGTTGTGAAGTCGCACTTTATCACCGCTCGGGCGGCTGCACGCCACATGCTCAAGCAGCGTGCAGGCGTGATCATTTTTGTGACGGGCAGCCCTGCCAGAGGTCACGTGGAAGGTGCGACCGCCATTGGGTCCGCCTTCGGTGCAATCGAGTCGTTGATGGAAAACCTTGCGGTAGAACTCGGCTCGGCGGGCGTCAGGGTTGTCTGTCTTCGCACGACCGCCAACGTGGATAGCCGGACCATACAGGATACGGTAACTGCGATTGCCACCAAGATGAAAATCCCCAAAGAAAGTTCGGTAGAAAGGATCGCAAACCTCAACTTTCTCAAAGTCCCCGCCCACACTTCCGACACTGCGAAGGCCGCAGCTTTTCTCGCGTCGGATCGCGCCAGGATGATGACCGGAACGGTGGTGAACTCAACAGCGGGAGCGGCGCTGGACTAATCCGCCGGTTGCGCCCTTCCAAGCACTGGTTCGCAGACCAGTAGATAATTCGAGACAACCAAGACTTTTTGTCAAGGAGAAGAGCAATGAGTGAGTTTACGTATCTGTTTCGCGGCAGGGACCTTTCCGCGTCACCCGAGCAAATGCAGAAGACAATGCAAAAGTGGCTCGCCTGGTTCAAGGAACTTCAGGCAAACGGCCACCTTAAGGACCCCGGGCACCCGCTGGAGGCGCAAGGCGCTGTAGTAAGAGGCAACGGAATAATCAACGACGGCCCATACGCCGAGGCGAAGGATGTCATCAATGGTTACATCATCGTTGATGCCAAAGATCTTGCTGAAGCCGCGGAGCTAGCAAAGGGCTGTCCTAACCTAGAAATCGGCGGCTCTGTCGAAGTGCGGCCGGTCCGAAGGATGTAGATGGAAGACACGGAACATCTTTTCCGGCGCGAGGCGGGACGCATGGTTTCCGTCCTGACGCGGATCTTTGGTATCCACAACCTCGCGCTCGCTGAGGATGTCGTCCAAGATGCGTTCTGCCGCGCCCTGGAGACTTGGAGTTTTCATGGCTTGCCTCCCGACCCTTCGGCGTGGCTCATGACCGCAGCGAAGAACCGTGCCATCGATGTGCTTCGGCGAGAGCGCACGGCACGGACCTTTGCGCCGGAGCTCGGCAGACTCTTGGACACGGAATGGACGCTCGTGCCAGCGGTCGAAGAGGTTTTCTGCACAAACACAATTCAAGACGATCAACTCCGGATGATGTTCTCATGCTGCCACCCCAAACTCCGCGAGGATGCTCGGGTTGCGCTTATCTTGCACATCCTGTGCGGGTTCAGCGTGAGCGAAGTAGCAAGCGCTTTTGTCGCCGGCAAAGCGGCAACCCAGAAGCGCATCACGCGCGCCAAGGAGGTGCTGGCGAGATCGAGTCGGCTCTTCGACGTGACAGCGACGGTAGAATTTTCGCGACGGCTTCCGGATGTCCAACGAGCGCTGTACCTGCTTTTCAACGAAGGGTATCACGGCGCGTCTGCCGAGAGACCGGTGCGGATTGAACTGTGCCGCGAGGCGATGCGTTTGACGGCAATGCTTCTGCAACATCCGCAAGGGGCTACGCCGGCGACCCTGGCGCTGGCAGCGCTGATGAGCCTGAATGCCGCGCGATTGCCAACTCGCGTCGATTCCTCCGGGCACCTGAGCGCTCTATTGGATCAGGACCGCTCCAAGTGGGACCGGCAACTTCTCGCGGAGGGTCTAGAGCTTATGGAGCTCTCCGCTAGCGGCCCTGAACTGAGCGAGTATCACGTCGAAGCCGCGATTGCCTCCATTCACGGTAGGGCCTCGGGGATGGAGGATACGGATTGGCAGGCAATCGTTTCGCTATACGACACTTTGATGCAACTACGGCTTTCCCCGATCATCGCGCTCAATCGGGCAATCGCAATAGCCCAGAATGAGGGACCAGAGCGGGGCTTGGCCGAGATCGCTTCCATTCCGAACAGCGACAAACTGGCCGCCTATCCCTTTTATCCGGCGGCCATTGGCGAACTGCAATTTCGTCGCGGAATGCTAAAAGAGGCTGCGGACCACTTTCGTAAGGCACTCGCCCTGGCGCGAAACCCCATGGAGCGCCACTTTTACGATCAGCGCGCGAGGGTCTGTGAGGAGACTCTGGAGCAATAGAGAATTCTTCGACCACGATCCGCAGAATGTCTATATTCATCTCTTGCAAAACATTACACCGTATGGTGTAATGTTTTCAGGGATCGACTGACGGATGTGTCTACGGCCATATCTCCCCCCTGGCGCGGTCTTGCCAGTGAATCTTGCCCACTCTGCAATCAACCGTTTCAAGGAGAGAATGATGAGAATACTTTTGACGACCATATCCCTTACAGTAGCGCTCGCAGCAAATCCTTCTTTTGCTCAACAAGTGTCAAGTACTCCTTTGACAGAGCCAAGCAAACCTCGTGTCGTGCGTGTCGAAGCGACTATCAACGCGCCTGTCTCCGAAGTATGGCGCGTTTGGACTAATCCAAGGCGCGGAAGAGTTCTTTGCGGAAATGGCGAACATTCAACTCGCGATCGGGGGACCCTATGAGATCCAATTTGATCCGAAAGATGAGAGGTCCGGCACTAAAGGTCTCAAGGTCTTGAGCTATGCTCCCGAAGAGATGATTTCATTCCAGTGGAGCGCGCCGCCAGAATATCCAGAGGTGCGGAATGGTGGGACGTGGGTTGTTGTTCAGATGCGGCCCGAAGGCCCAAACCAGACGCATATCACCGTCTCCCATCTTGGCTGGAAAGAAGGGCCGCAGTGGGACGCCGCCTACGCACACTTCGTCGGCGGTTGGGGCGGCTTGGTCCAGCGCTTGCAGCGCCGCTTTACAGACGGCCCCATCGATTGGGCCAAGGAACGCATGATGTATCAAGACCCGAAGGCGGCGAAACATTGATGCACCAAGCAAATCCGGTTCTGGCCAAGTTGCAGCTGGAATGGAGCAACTCCGACGCTGCGAGCCGGCGTCGGGCCGGGAGCCGCTTTGGGGTTGAAGGAATGAGCCCATCGAACGCTCAAACTAAAGAACCCGCGTATGAACGCACGAGTCAGAAAACATTTGCAGATCGTTACACCTTAGGGTATAATGATTCTATGGATCGACTAACCGATGTATTTATTGCTGTTTCTCACCCGACTCGGCGAGCGATTATTGGGCGGCTTGCAGCCGGCCCGGCGCGGTTTACGGATATTGCAGAACCATTCGACACCGCTCTGAATTCGGTGACCAAGCACCTAAAGCTGCTGGAGAGAGCCGGACTGATCGAACGCAAGAAGCTGGGGCGTGAGGTGTTTATCTCATTCCGAGGGGAACCGCTTCGAGAGGTAGCGGAATGGGTGCATGAGTACGAGCAGTTCTGGAAGGAACGCCTCGATCAGTTTGAACAGCATTTCAAAGACAAAAGGAAGAAGGAGAAGAAGTGATGACTCAACCAAAGAAGACCATTGAAGTTAAGGTTGAACGAACCATCCCGGCTACACCAGGTGAAGCATTCGATGCGTGGCTGGATCCAAAGGTCCCCGGCAATCCGTGGAGTATGGGTGACAAGCTGCTCTTGAATCCACATGTCGATGGGTTCTTTTACTGGCTCATCAACGGGACGTCCCACTACGGACGATTCACCGAGGTAGAGCGACCGGCCCGAATTCAGCACACCTGGATGTCACGCAGCACGTCGGGAGAAGAGTCGACAGTTGCCGTGACTTTCCAGCCAAAAGGAGAAGACACCCTGATGACTCTTGTGCATTCCGGCCTTCCCGATACTGACGGTGGAAGAGGGCACGAGAAGGGTTGGAACTTCTTCCTCGATGGTTTCGCCCAGCAATTTACGGATGCCTCGCAAAAGAAAGAGTAGTTCAGGTAGTTCCGAGACGGCATCGACATTCAACCATAATTCAACCAAGACAAATAAGGAGACAACAGATGACCGCACAAGATTATTCTGCATCGATCACCGCGAACATCACGGCTGAGGAAGCGACCGAACGCATCAACCGTGTCGCAGACTGGTGGACCGCGAGCTTCACCGGAGCCTCGGGGAAGAGTGGCGACGCCTTCAGGAGAAATGGCGATCATTGAATTCACCCGGTTAACCACAACGCGGCTTAGGCTTTATCCGAGGAGCAATCATGGCAAAGGCAATTTTTGGAAATCATTCGTCGGTCGTAGTTCAGCTGCAAAACAGAGACAGCATTCGTAGATTTTATTGCGATGTCCTCGGCGGCACAATCACCAAGGAGGAAAGCGATAGGGACTTCCTTCGTCTGGGAGACAACTTCTACATTGTGTTTCTCTACGGGGAGGTCCCGGATGAGAGCGAGTTCCAGCGGACTGCAAGGTCGGTCTGGCTGGAAATCAAGTCGGACAATGTGGAGGAGATGAGCCGAAACATTCTCGAGTCTGGTCTGGTCAGGAAGCTTGAGATACCGGACCCACACCTTTACTTCCAGGCACCGGGAGGGCAATGCTTACGGTTAGTCGGAACCGACGAGGACCTCTCATTTTATGAGGGCGCGGGAGAAGGTTCGAACGTGGCAAAGATAAAGGAGGCTCTGAAGAAAGAGGCAGCGGCCAAATGAGCTACGGAAACGTCGATGAAGCCATTCCTCTCATTACTCGGCGCGCAATTATTGGGCAGCTAGCCTGGTTCGGATTGCCTATCGGTCATTCCGCATTCTTGCTTAGTATCAACGATATTGGAGGGATGAAAATGCAAGACTCACCAGCAGTTAAAATAGCACTCGCCCATATAGACGCTTGGAGTCGTCATGACTGGGATAAGGCAAAAGAACTACTTGCGCCTAATGTGCACGTTTTTGTAACCACTACGATGCCAAAGTTGGGTAGCAGCAGTGAGTTTACAGGCATCGACAAGTACATGGAGCTCAAGGTCAAGGCCGCGCAGCTCATAGAGCCAGGTAGCGTCCAGGTGATCGGAACAATTGGCGATGAAAGTAACGCACTGACCATGGTCACTTTCAGAATAGGCATGGGGCCCGGTGGGACTATGGTGACCATGGCGAGAGCTTGCCTCTATATGCTGGATGAAAACAAGAAGATCAAAGAAGAACGGGATTCATTCTTCATACTTTCATCAAAGTGATCTGCCGCCTGTCAAGTAGAGAAGGAGCGATCATGGCAAAGGTAACCTTTGGAGATCATTCGTCGGCCATAGTTCCTCGGCAAAACCGAGCCGGAAGTATCCACGATACGCTAAGCGAAACGGAGAAGTTCACTCAACCATGCAAGGAGTCAGTTATGAGCCCCAGCGCCTCAATTGAAGAACATAGCCTTCCCGCCACAGCACCGGTCGACCATAACGGTGTAGCCCACGATATGCAGAACCAGTCAGGCGCTAGAAGGCAAGGTTTCGCCGCAGTACATGGGCTGAGCATGTATTACGAAATCGAGGGCGCCGGCAAGCCCTTGGTCTACATCCCCATGGGGTTCGGCGTAGCGGGAACGACTACGTTTCCCGCCTTGACGCAAGATCGAATGCTAATCTCCCTCGACTTGCAAGGAAGAGGCCGCACCGCTGACATCGATCGCTCCCTCAGCTACGAGCAACAGGCCGACGATGTCATAGCTCTCTTGGGGCACCTCAAGATCGACCAAACTGATTTACTCGGCGAGTGCGTGGGAGGGATTGTGGCGATGCTGGTCGCGATGCGCCGCCCAGACCTGGTTCGCCGCGTCATCACCTACGGAACTGTTTTCGGCCAATTTCACGAGGCCTACAAATCGGAGATACTGGCACACGTCATGAGCTTGACGCCCGGTTCTGAAGTGCTCCGCTTCCAAAGAGAGAGTTATGAACGTGTCGGCCCCGATCCGGCTCACTGGCCCACGATTTGGGACAAATTTAATCGCACACAGTGGCACGGATTTGCACCAGAAGATCTAGGCCAGGTCCGGGCACCGGTACTCGTGGCAGTTGGAGACCAGGACTGGGTGCGTCTCGAACACTCGCTCGATAGCTATCGTCTGTTCCCGAAGGGGGAGTTAGCCGTGATCCCTGATGCGGGCCATTTTGCTTTGGACTCAGAACAGGAGAAGCTCCTACCGCTATTTGAGGGATTTCTCAATGCGCCAGAGACCCGCTTGCCATTTGCTACAACAGCCTTCGGCTATGAGAGGGGCTTCTCAAGGTAAGGAACCCAGCGGTCTGACCAAAAACGAAGCTGAACACTCACACAAAGCAAGCTCTAAGAAGACCAATATGGAGACCGACAACCGTAATCTAAATCCCGGCTCAGAACAGGAGACCAGGCACAATCCCGGCTAAGATTTGAAGCGATACCTTAGCGTCTAAGCAGGCGGTAGGGCGCATTGATATTGGCGGACCGGATTCGTATGGCGCTCACACTAGCGCGAAACCTTATGGAGCGCAGGATTCTGGATCGATGGGCGAGGGTCTTCTCAGAGGTCGGCAGTTAGATTCGACGTCGCAGAGAAGCGACGCCACAGGGACACCGGCAGGCTGGCATCACGAGCGAAGTGAGTAAAGCCTTATCCGATCAGTTCGTCCCATGCTTGACTATATCGCCGGTGTCGATCTGGCCCTTGGACATGGGTATCCGGCGCTTACCCAAGACACGGACAAACTGTTTGAAGTAAGAGGGCACGCCCTGAGATGGATAGTTGGGACCGTCGGTTACGTTGTAATGCAAGTGAGGGAAGAGTGAATCCCCAGAAAAGCCGATTTTGCCGACGGGCTGTTCGGCACGCACATGATCTCCAACCCTGACTCGAATCGAATTGGGCTGCATGTGAAGTAGCCAACTGACTCGTCCGTCGGCATGCTGTATTTTAACGTGATTGCCGAATCCCATTGGATCCTTCGCCTCTTCTAGTGAAGGAGATTGAGCTCCTTCAGTGCTGGTGAATGTATTTTCCGGAAGATCGGAGACCACCTCGATCACCAATCCGTCCGCCGGTGCAAATATCGGTTCTCCGTAGGAAAGCCAGTTCTCCTTACGATTTGGATCACCCTTGAACAGTAGGCCTGCGCTCGTGGTCGTCATGAAATCGTACGCGTAAAGATTCGCGGATACTGCCGAGCCGGGATCGGCCTCGTATCTTGCCACCAGGTTGTAGCGCCGGTGGTGAGAATAAAAATCGTGGCCATCGTGAACCAGGACCAGCCCGTGAAGTGGAAGCGAAAATGCAACCGGATTGTACGACCTGGGCCGCACATCCACGGAGACCAGTTCATCGGCTGTGATCGCTGCAGGCGGAGCAGCATGCCCCTGCTCCATAAACAACAATTCAAAGTGCATTCGGCTGACATCCACTGCCGCATCGAAGGCGTAAAACGGCTGGAAGACGCCCAAGACTTTGCCCGGCTGCAATAGGCGTGGCCCAATCATGTCGAGAGCAGGAGGCTTTCCATTCTCATTTAGTTCACGCTCGAGTTCGAGATGGTCGCCACTGTCGAATACCTGGAGTTTGATTGAGACAAGGTTGTATGTCTTTATTCCAACGTTCTTAACAAACAAATCGAAGTTGATGAGTTGCAGGCCGTTGCTCCTCTCGATAAAGGGTCGATCAGGTCTCCTGACGATCTGGATTCCTGAACGCCGTTGGAAATCGGCTTGGTTGTCTCTCACTGCTGCTGACTGTCGTTGCGTTACCACTGCGTCGTTAGCGTGGAACACAGTGGCAATCCAAATACACGCCATCATCGAAGATCTGAAGGTTTGTCTCACTCGGAAAAGATTACAGCAAGAGCCCTTTAATCCTATCCATTGACTCGACAGGGTAGGTTAGCCTGTGAGCGATCAGTTGGCTTCAGGTCTAAAAAAAAGAACGATGGGCTTTGCAGCGGAACCTTTTGCGGTAGGTATTGGAGAAGTCACCTGGAATCCAGGGACAGTCCGCTTGAGGATCCCGTCGCCGAAGAAGTTGTAACGATCTCTCTATCCCTATCGAGGGCCATCCGAAGGATCTGATTTTTTAGCAACAGTTCGCACACGGCCCGCTGCAGATTCTCTACGGTGGCCCGCAAGTCATCGACAGTCTGTTCTTGTTCTCGGACAGGGTATCGACTTAGAAGCTGATCGATCGGCATATTGGTTCTCCTCCTCTGTTCCGTGGAATCTGGGTGTTTCACTTCTATGACGGACGATGGACTTCGCGCCGGACATTTTTTTGCTTGGGGAGGACCCGGACTTGGTCGTTCTCGGTTCGTACCTTCTTCACCGATCTTCCTGATCGGGAGTCAATCGCGCCCGGATGGAATTTAGCGAGCCAGACCTCACGACTCGACCATTCCAGAGTCGAGCCATCGGCGAAAAACTTCGACTTTGTCCTTTGGCCACGCTCCATCGCACGGCATCGTTCCATTGTCGAGTCGCCTGAGGATCTCTGGTGCATGCACGCGCACATCGCCGTATGACCACAGATCGAATACAAAGCTCATTGACTCTCGGTCCATTCTTCGGAAGAGCGGCTTGATGTGCTGCGTGAAAGTCACCGGGTCATCCGGGCCGGGGAGAACGACGGGTTGCGGGAGATCCAGCGGCGGAGCCAGCGCGGAGACTCTGGACCCCGGCGTCGCGTTGCAGACCCACCACCACCGCGGCATCGGCATGTTTGGCGGCGGCATCGCCCCTTGCTGCGAGTTCTCCTTCCCGATGCGCGAGCCCCACTCCAGGTACGCCACAAACGCCGCGCGAAACTCCGGGTCGTCCGGCAGCTTCGCGTCCTCCGCGCTCCGGCACAGCATCTTCACCCAGTGCGCCCGTTGCTCCTCAGTGATCAGCTTGCCCACATGCTGCGAGATCATCCGCGTATACCCGCCGTACTGCTTCGAATAGAAGTCCGGCCCGCCGAACACCTCGCTCAGCCAAGCCGCCACACGCTCCGGGTGGTCCGGCGACATCCGCGCGAACAGCGGCCCCACCAGAGAGTCCTCCGGCACATACTTCGTATAAAAGATGCGCGTCATGCGCAGGATCGCCGGAAATCCGCCCACCCACTCGAACAGCGTGGGCTCGTGCTCCGGGGCCGGGACTGGATCCTTGAAGTTCACATACCAGTGCATGCCGCTGCAGAACGGCTTGTTCTGCGAGTGCCCGCACCGGCACAGGCTGTAGTGTTCGCGCGAGGACCCCACCGCCCGCTGCGGCTCGTTGCCGGTGTCATCCACGATCCGGATCCCGCCCGTCACCCGGTACGGCGCGTCCTTCGACACCTCAATCGCCGCCGGCCGCTTCCGGTCCACCTGCCCGCGCGCCTCCACGCCATCGATTCCGTAGCTCAGCGCCCCCGAAGGGCACGCCCGCACCGCCTGGATAATTTCATCCATCCGCCCACCGCTCGGCGTGACGAACGGCTCCGTCCCCGCATGAAACACCGATGCCCGCTGGTCGGTGCAGAACCCCGAGTGCGCGCATATTCCGCGGTTGTCGAAGATCTGCACTCCCACGCCGTCATACTCGTCGCGCTTGTCCGGAACCCGCTTCGGGTCCTTCGCCCCGGAAAAATTCGCCTTCGCATGGCTGCCGTCGCAGAACGGCTTGTTCGCCGACTGCCCGCATCGGCACAACTCCATCGTCGGCTTCGCCGGTAGCTTCTCCCCCAGCCAGTTCCGGAACTCTGTCACATTCTCGACGACATAAGGGCCGTCGAGTGAGACCTGTATTTCAGGCTCAGGATCGGATTGACCAGTTTCTAGCTCTTCCATTTTCCACCTCGGAATGTTATGTCACCTACATTCACTCTGTGTCTGTCGCACGGCCTGGGGGGAACAGATAAAAAACCGCCACCATAAAGTAGATTATGACGCTCACTCGCGGGAAGCGTAAGGCCGTCACCGTCGCCCCAGGGTAGGCCAGAGCCCCTGCTATGTTCCGCCTGAAGCGCGTGCGTGCCTGCTTCGAGTCCGTGCGGACCGAGCTTAGCCCTCTGCCCGAGATATGCATCCAGAGGAGACTGTATGCCAAACTGAGCGCGGTAAGTGTGCATCCGTAGAGGAACGCGCTCGAAGGCAATGCTCCATATCGGCTCAAAACCGCGGTGGGATAGGGAATAAATGTGACCACAAGCAGGAGCAATAGATTCAGCATGAGGGTCCTGTGTTCCACGCGCTCGACGGGATCGAACATCGCATGGTGGTTGAGCCAGATGATTCCAATGGTGGCGAAGCTCGTCACATACGGAACCAGTTGCGAAAGGGCCTGGAGAAGCGCGACACGCAATTCGGCGTCGGTCACGGTCCTAAGGCTGGGCACCTGCACGCCCAGCACGAGAAGCGTAATAGCAAAACCGAATACTCCGTCCGAGAATGCCTCAAGCCGCGCTTTGTTCATAGGGCAATGGGCTACACCCCGAGCGCTTCGATCACAAGCCGAGCGACTGCGGCGCCGGAATACTGTTGCTGCCCTGTAACAAGGTTTCCATCGCGCACAGCATGGGCCTTGAAACGGCTCAATACGATGAAATTGGTATTCTCAAGTTTTTTTGCCTCGTCTTCGATCCAAAATGGCTGGATGCGCTTGCCAACGAAGTCGTCCGCATACTTTTCCTCGGAGTTGGCAAATCCAGTCCAGGTCTTTCCCTCGACGAGCAGTTTTCCGTCAACCATGGTCTTGAGCAGCAAGCAAGTGGCGTGGCACAAGACCGCCGTGATTTTGCCTGCCGCGTAGCATTCCCCTGCCAGATCGTGGACCCGCAGATCGTTGTAATACGTATACATGGGGGCTTGCCCGCCCACAAACAGTATGGCGTCGTAGTCCGCAACCTCGAGTTGGCCGATCGGCTTGGTGCTCTCGACGAGTTCGGAATGCTCGGGGGAACTCAGAAATCCAAGCGATATCAGGTCGTGCGAGGAGTATTTGCTTTCGTCGCGCGGATCGCTCCAACTGTCAGCCTGAAGCGCACCTCCATCGGGGCTGTATATATCGACCTCGTAGCCGTGCTCGACGAACTCCCAATACGGATGGGTCAGTTCGCTCCACCAGAACCCGATCGGCCATCCGGTTTGCTTCGAGACGGTAGGATTGGAAGCGACGATAGCAACTCGCTTCGCCGAATTGAGGATATCGACAGCTGCGCTCATTTGAGTTCTCCCTTTTCTTTGAAAATCGGCTTTTCGTCAATGTTTACGAACGAGGGACAGACAAACGAGAATCAGACTGCACTCACTTCCCCGTATTTTGTGACCAAAGGGTTTGCCTGCGCGAACGACCGCGGCGAGACCGAGAAAGTCGACACTGCGCAAGTACTGATCGTCCTGCCGGATGTAGGACGCTTGAAAACGTCAGATAGCGGGCGGCTGGCAAATCGACGCCGGCGACAACCCAGTTACGCCGGAGCCAGTTTCCCGGTGCAAAGTCGTGGTAAATCTCGTCGAACATGAAGGGGGTGCAACGGTAGGTCCCGACGGAGACCTCGCGGGCGACGTAGACCTTGTTGCGATATCGATCAACATCTCCGACGGGTGTAAAACGCCGCGCATACATGTTCCTTTCCGCGAAATTGAAGTGACGCCAGGAAGTGGCGAGCGTCGCCGACAGCCGGAACTGGTGTTCCCGGTAGTCGGCGTTCTGAGGCTCTTGGGTCAGGAGCGCAAGTCCGTTGGCCGGCACTTTGATTAGGAGGTAACTGGGCGTCACCGCAAGGTGGTTCGATAGCTTGGTCGTAACCTCGATAAGCGCAATACCGGCCTGCAAATTCCCGAGATAGAAGCCGTAGACGTTCGCGCCGACCCTGGCGGTTAGCGGCGTCGAGATTTCCAGATAGTCGGCAGGGGAAAAGAGCGCGCCCGTGCCATTGCCCCTCCCCTCAACCTCCTGTGAACTCAAAAGGGGCGCGAGGATAACCAGTGGGAAGCAAAGGCCCATTCTCAGGACGGTCGATCGAAGCTTGGGGGCGATCGTCATGGTGTCTTAGGTCTCCGAGGAGGCAAAGCAGCCGATGTTGATTTCAGCGTAGACGAGAGATGGCGAGTACACCCTCCCCAAACCGGCTAGGCTGTCGCCTACCCGGTTAGGTAGCTATCTATGCTCTGTGCCGGTCTCAAGCCCATTGGTGTACGATGACAAAATGCCCCGTTGTCCAACTAATCTGACCACCATGTTGAAGCCTTGCGTATCGCTATCTACGAATTGGCGGAAATGAATCCCAGAGGCCTGTAATGCTCAAATCGAGCTTATAACCGCGTTGACAACTCTGGAAGTAGGCACATTTTTGTAACTACTGCGAAGCAGCCATCCCCGAGTTCTCCCCCAAATTGTGATGACCCAGGCCCCGCGCGCATGGAACGCGATGGTCTCTTAACGCGTGAGGTTCGCACCACCGGAACCCGCCACGTAGAATACCGCCTGACTCCCATGGGAACCAGCCTGATTCCACCGCTTCAGGAACTATGCCGATGGGCCAGGGCGAACGTAACAAGTCGCAACCATGCCCCAACCGCCATGACCGCTTGCAGAACATGAAGGCATAGATTTCGTTGCTTCGAAGCCGTCCCGCGTCGCCCGTGATAGTGACGACTTGTGATCGCGCGGCGCGAGGACGACCCCCCTCCCGGCACCAAGATAAATCAATAAAATTCAATAGCTTGCAAGGATCAAAGCCTCTCGACTCGAGAGGCTTTTTTGCGCCTCCGAGTGCTGGAATCATTTTTAGAGGCGTTGTCGAGCCGTAGGTGGGCCAAATCTAGACACTTCCCAACCCAGCCATGTCTTCTGCGACGAAGCAACTGAACACTTAGTAAGCATCTTGGATGATCGCACTGGGTCAGCGGAAGCTCTGCCGCGGACATGCAGGATGGTCGGATGTCCGGAAGCAGCCGCGGTTGTTGACATCATCGAAGAATGCTCAACCGTTTTGCTTTTTGCTTGATGGCCTCGATAGTTGCTGCGGAAGGCTCGGTAGCGGTAGTGGCATTCATAAGACCCCTCCCTCAGGCTTCGACTCCTACAGGCGCGGTTCAACGCTTCTCGTATGGGTGGAAGATGTAGTCCTTCGCCTTCACCGCCACATGGCACGCGTGTCCGCAGTCTGAGAGGCTTTTGGGATCGGCCGTGAACTTGTTCGATGCGGCTTCGTAGTTGAACACTGCGTATCCCCACCCGCCGCTTTTCGGAAATCTCTTGCTGTCCTTTTCCATGACGAAAGCCTGGGTAAAGACGTCTGGCACATCCACGACGAAAGGGGCCTCCGCGCTCTTCTTTGGCTTCCACTGGAGCTTCACGATCATGGAGCCATCCCGGAAAGGCTCGCCGTTGCCGGGAACGCCGGCTTTGT
>Ga0182015_10003755_pt1 | contig 16809 bp, 20 predicted proteins | sample 712P3MmetaG_FD_120478 | JGI IMG/M metagenome (GOLD analysis project Ga0182015, IMG submission 120478) | Permafrost microbial communities from Stordalen Mire, Sweden - 712P3M metaG | ecosystem: Environmental > Terrestrial > Soil > Wetlands > Permafrost | place: Sweden: Stordalen | collected... | reverse complement strand
TAGTGTTGTGTCAGCAGATCATCAAACCTGGGCCGTCGCCAATCTCTTCGTCGCAGACGGCAGCGTCTGCCCGACCCAGGGGAGCGCGAATCCTGCGCTGACCATCATGGCGCTGGCGTCGCGCCTCGCCCAACGGCTCGGGTCGAAAAAGGTCGATCCCAGAGGAGGCTCTACGACCCGCTTGGCAACGGTCTCGGGAAGCAACCATCGATGACGCAATCTCACCGCGAGGTCGTTGTCGTCACCGGAGCCTCCGCGGGAGTTGGTCGGGCTGTCGCTCACGCCTTCGCTCGAAGGGGTGCGCGCGTAGCACTCCTTGCCCGAGGCGAGGAAGGCCTGCGCCGCGCCGCCCATGAAGTGGAGCAACTCGGCGGCACGGCGCTGGTCATAGCCACCGATGTTGCCGACGCCGAGGCTGTCGATGCGGCCGCAGAACGGGTGGAGGGCACCTTCGGGCCTATTGATATCTGGGTCAATGACGCGATGGCCACTGTCTTCGCAGAGTTTCCCAGCATCCATCCGGATGAGTACCGTCGCGCCACGGAAGTGACCTATCTGGGGGCAGTGCATGGAACCATGTCGGCACTGCATCGAATGCTGCCACGTGACCACGGAACCGTCGTGCAGGTCGGGTCAGCGCTTGCCTACCGAGCCATCCCGCTGCAGTCCGCGTACTGCGGGGCGAAGTTCGCAATCCGCGGATTCACCGACAGCGTTCGTACCGAACTGATGCACAACAAGAGTCGCGTCTGGATATCGATGGTCCAGCTTCCCGCGGTCAATACGCCGCAGTTCTCATGGTGCAGAACCAAGCTGCCCGATCATCCTCAACCCGTTCCCCCGATCTTCCAGCCAGAGGTTCCCGCCGAAACGATCTGGTGGGCAGCACACCATCGGCGCCGAGAAGTGTTTTGCGGCGGCAGCGCGGCAGCGGTGATCCTGGCTAATAGGATCGCCCCGGCCATCGCAGATCGGTATCTCGCCCGGACTGGTTACAAGTCGCAGCAGATCGCAGGTATGCCGGTGCCAGACGACAGGCCGAACAACCTCTTCGATCCCGTGCCGACTCTCGCCGCGACGCATGGGATGTTTGACGATCGCGCTACCACTCGGAGCGTACAGACGTGGCTCACGACCCATCGCGGCATGACGATCGGAGCCCTCGTTGGCGGCATCGCAGCCGCATCCGGCGTTTGGCGGATCGTGAGGCCATGAGCGTCGGTTTCTTGCACGGCATGCGGCCATCGACTGCGGGAGCTGCAGCGGTGTCGACATCACTGCGTGCCCGGGCTGGCCCGTACCTCGTTTGCCGACGCTGGGCATTGATCGCAGATCTGATCGCCATGGCTTCGTTGAGCGCCGTCACCCTCTATCAGGCGGGTCTCCTCCACCATCTCCCCGACCCGCCAGTGCGCGGAGCCGCCAGCGACCGCGTCGCTGCCTCACCGCCCGCGTACTGGGTCTTGCATGCTCCTGACGCGGCACTCGGCATCGTCAGCTATGCGTCGACGCTTCTCCTGGCCACCGCTGGTGGTGCTGATCGATACCGAACCACCCCATGGCTTTCGCAGCTCTTTGCGGCGAAGCTGCTCGGGGACGGTCTCGTCGCGGTCGTCCTGCTGCGCGAGGAGCGACGCGGCGGAAACGGGTTCTGTTCCTGGTGTTTGGTGGCGTCCGCCGCGGCTCTGTTGGCCGCACCGCTCGGACTTGCCGAGGGCATTGCCGCGACCCGCGTCATGCGCCGCGCGAGGCCAAACGGATGAACGACGGGATGCGCGTGCAATCGATCGACGTTCGCCTCTATACGATCCCCACCGAGGAACCAGAGGCAGACGGAACCTTGGAATGGGACAGCACATCGATCGTGGTCGTGCTGCCCCTGCTCCAGAACGGGATCCGCGGTCTCGGTTACGCGGTGGGCGATTTATCGACCGCCACTGTGGCTCGCGACGCGCTGGCAGACGTCCTGATCGGGTTGGACGTGAGTGACACGGCCGCCTGCTGGGAGGCGATGGTCCGGCGCATCCGCAACCTTGGGCGGCCGGGAATCGCATCGATGGCGATCGCCGCCGTCGACATTGCCTTGTGGGATACGAAAGCCCGCGCGCTCGACCTGCCGCTCCACCGCCTCCTCGGTCCTATCCGCGACGCTGTTCCCATCTACGGAAGCGGCGGCTTTACGACGTACACCGAGCGTGATCTGTGCGCCCAGCTAGCCGGGTGGGTGGAGCAGGGCATCCCGCGCGTCAAGATGAAGATCGGCAAGGATCGGGGCTCCTCGTGGGAGGCAGACCTCAGCCGCGTTCGGGCGGCGCGGAAGGCGATCGGCGACGATGCCGAGCTGTTCGTGGACGCCAACGGCGCCTACGGCCGGAAACAGGCGCTTCGGCTGGGGAATCTTTACGCAGAGGAATTCGGCGTCACGTGGTTCGAAGAGCCTGTAACGTCTGATGACCTCGACGGCTTGGCTGCACTGCGTGACGCGCTTCCTCTCGAAGTCACCGCCGGAGAATACGGATACCACCTCGAGTACTTCCGCACCATGCTCGCGAGCCGGTCGGTCGACGTATTGCAAGCGGACATTGGCCGTTGCGCCGGCCTCACAGAGTGGCTCCGCATAGCTGCAACCTGCGCGGCTTACAAGACTCCGTATTCCGCGCACTGCGGCCCCTCGATCCACGTACACGCGGCAACGGTGCCACCTAACCTGCGACATATCGAGTACTTCCACGACCACGTGCGTGCCGACCACCTCCTCTTCGACGGCGTGCTCGAGCCGCATGAGGGTACCCTGCGACCCGCCGATGACCGACCGGGTCTGGGACTCACTCTCAAGGGCAAGGACGCCGAGACCTTCCGGGTCGCCTGATCGATGGCGACAAACCACCGAGCTCGCCCTCGTTCGCGGCCACATGGGCCTGAGCAAGATGACGTCGATCCTGCAGCTGCTCCCGTTGTCCTCCGCGACTACGCGGTCCTGGCGGACGGCGAGCGCGGCATCGTAGTCGGCCCTCATGGCGACTTCGTGTGGATGTGCTTTCCGCGTTGGCACGACAAAGCGCTATTCAGCGCTCTGATCGGTGGCGGCGGCTCGTACGCCATCACGCCGATGGAACCGCACGTGTGGGGAGGCTACTACGAACCCGGCTCACTCATCTGGCGGAGCCGATGGGTGACCAACACCGCCGTCATAGAGTGCCGCGAGGCCCTCGCGATGCCGAGCCGCGCCGACCGAGCGGTGGTACTGCGGCGGATCGTCGCGTGCCAGGGGACTGCCCGCATTCACTGTCGACTGCGCACGCTCGCTGACTTTGGCACCGAAGCCGTACGCGCGATCCACCGCGAGGTCGACACCTGGATCGTGGAGCACGACCACGTGCAACTGCGCTGGATGGGGGCCGGGACGGCTCGGGTCTCTCGCCGCACGAATTCGCTGGAGATGGAGATCACCGTGCCGGAAGGCGGCCACCACGACCTTGTCATGGTGGTGGAACCGAAGGGCAGCGTCGAGGAGATCCCCACGGCCGATCTCGCCTGGAGGGCCACGGAATCGGAGTGGGCACGCCGAATCCCCTCTCTGTCGTCATCTGCAGCGCCACGTGACGCGCGCCATGCATGCGCTGTGCTGCTGGGGCTCACCAGCGGCGCCGGCGGCATGGTTGCGGCCGCCACCACATCACTTCCGGAGCGCGCTCGAGAGAGCAACAGCTACGACTATCGGTATGCGTGGATACGTGACCAGTGCTACGCAGGTCAGGCCGCATTCCGCGCCGGCATCGAGGAACTCGCTGACTGCGCCGTCGCGTTTGTCAGTCAGCGGCTCCTCACAGACGGACCGAATCTCAAACCGGCGTATACGGTCATCGGCGGCCGTGTCCCTGATCAGACACGACTCAAGCTGCCTGGGTATCCAGGAGGCACCGACCTCGTGGGCAACTGGGTCAACAACCAGTTTCAACTCGACGCCTTCGGCGAGGCGCTACTCCTCCTGGCAACGGCTGCCGAGTGCGACAGATTGGACGTCGATGGTTGGCGAGCGCTGGAAACTGCTGCTTCGGTGGTGGAACGTCGCTGGAGAGAGCCGGATGCGGGCATCTGGGAGCTTGACCCGCATCACTGGACTCACAGCCGGCTCACCTGCGCCGCAGGACTGCGTGCCGCTGCCAAGGTGGCCCCGGAGTCGGGAGCGACTGCAGCGTCGTGGACTACCTTGGCCGATACCGTCGTGGCGGAGACGGGTCGAACTGCTGTCGCTGGCGATGGCGCCTGGCAACGTGCTGACGATGATCCGCGCGTCGACGCAGCGTTGCTCATGGCCACAGTCCGCGGTGCAGTCGGGCCCGAGGATCCCAGAAGCATCGCCACCCTTGCGGCTATCGAAGCGCAATTGGTCGACGACGGTTATCTCTATCGCTTTCGCCACGATGTACGGCCTCTCGGCGATGCCGAAGGGGCGTTCCTTCTCTGTGGCTTCATGATGTCCTTGCGACACCACGTCGCCGGACATCACCTCCAGGCGATGCGCTAGTTCGAGCGAACTCGCGCCGCGTGCGGCCCTGCTGGGTTGTTCTCGGAGGAGTACGACGTACGCCAGCGCCAACTCAGAGGCAATCTCCCGCAGGCCTTCGTGCACGCACTCCTGCTCGAGTGCGCGGTCACGTAGAGACGCTCTCCGTCGTTTCGGCGACCTGGCGGAGGCGTTGTGCCTGACGTCGCGACAACCGTACTCGGGGCGCCCTGCCGATGCCTTTCGAGGCGCCGCGAGGTAAGAAGATCGTGGGAGTCAACGCTAGAGAATCGTTGACCCTTCGAAGCAATCTCCCCTCCCCTCGCCACGCTGTGACCCGCCTGAAGAAGCCGGCAGACCGCCAGGCTGCACCGCGGTCGTGTCGGCGCACGCCGCCATGACACGGCCGGTAGCGGTTGCGATTGCAGCCCCGATCGAACCCGACCTTGTGGCAGTGATCCGCGAGATCGGGGATCGGATCAAGGTCGTGTATCGGCCCGAGCTCCTACCGCCCACCCGGTATCCGGGTGATCACCGAGGCATCGACGGGTTCCAACGTAGCGCCGAACAAGAGATCCGGTGGCAGGCCTCGCTCGCCGGTGCTGAGGTGCTCCTCGGCATCCCGGGCGACTCACCAGAGGGGCTTGCTACGGTCGTGCACGGTTTACCAACGCTGCGATGGGTTCAAGGTACAGCGGCCGGCGCAGGGGAGCAACTGAAGGCGGCTGCCTTAACCAAGGCGGAGCTTAACCGCATCACCATCACGAGCGCGAGCGGCGTCCACGCTGGACCCCTCGCTGAGTTTTGCCTTTTCGGATTGCTCGCGATGAGCAAGGGACTACCGCGAATGCATGCAGATCAGCTTGCCCACCACTGGGATCACTATCCGGTGGCGGAATTGCGCGGCCACACACTCCTGGTGCTCGGTCTTGGAGCTGTCGGTACCGAGGTCGCCCGCCTGGCCAAAGCACTCGGGATGCACACCCTGGGCTTGAACCGCCACGGGTCGAGTGACTCACCGGATATCGACGAGGCGCATCCCGCAACGAGCCTAGAGGAGCTGCTTCCGCGAGCAGATGCGGTCGTCGTCACCTTGCCATTGACGGAGGAGACGGCCGGGATGCTTGACGCCAGGGCGTTCGCACGAATGAAACCGGCGACACTGCTTGTCAACGTCGGTCGTGGAGGCGTGATCGACGAGGTCGCGCTGGTCGACGCGCTGCGCGATCATCGCGTGGCGGGGGCGGTGCTGGATGTGTTCGCGAGCGAACCCCTTCCCAAGGACAGTCCGCTCTGGGACATGCCCAATGTCGTGGTCAGTCCCCACACGACCGCATTGTCCCAACATGAAAACGAACGCATCGTCGCGCTCTTTATCAAGAATCTTCGCCGCTATCTGGAGGGCAAGGAGCTCATCAATCGTATCGATCCACAGCTCTTCTACTAGACACCCGAGTTCCGCTGCCGCCTATCAGTCAATTCATCCAAGAAAGAAAGGGAACGAGCAAATGCAAATCGGAATGGTCGGTCTCGGCCGCATGGGCTCGAACCTCGTCCACAGGCTCTTGGGTGACGATCATGAATGCGTTGTCTTTGACGTCGATCCCCGTGCGGTGAAGAGGGTCGCCGCTAAGGGAGCGACCGGCGTCCGCTCCCTTGCGGATCTCGTCGCGAGACTCGAGCAGCCTCGAGCAGTCTGGGTCATGGTCCCGGCCGGAGAGATCGCTGAGAAGACCGTCAACGACCTCGCGCGGCAGATGGGGCCTGGCGACGTGATCATCGACGGCGGCAACTCGTACTATCGCGACGACATCGCTCGCGCTGCAACGCTCCGCCAGGAGGGAATCCACTACCTCGACGTCGGCACCAGCGGAGGTGTCTGGGGCCTCGAGCGTGGCTACTGCCTCATGATCGGCGGCGAGGCAGAGGTGATCGATCGGCTCCGCCCGCTGTTCGAGTCGATTGCCCCAGGCGTCGATACCGCGCCTCGCACTCCCGGACGTAGGGGCAAGCCCGCTCAGGCCGAACGAGGGTATTTGCATTGCGGGCCGGCGGGCGCTGGACACTTCGTCAAGATGGTCCACAACGGCATTGAGTACGGCATGATGGCCGCGTTTGCGGAAGGGCTGAACATCCTCAAGAACGCCAACGCCGGCGCTGTGAGTCGCGAAGATGATGCCGAGACAGCACCACTCGAACATCCTGAGTACTACCAGTACGACGTTGACCTCACTGCCGTCACCGAGGTGTGGCGCCGCGGCAGCGTGATTGCATCATGGCTGCTTGACCTCACGGCTGCATCGTTGCTGCAGGCGCCCACCCTCAACGACTTCTCGGGTCGCGTCTCCGACTCCGGGGAGGGGCGCTGGACGGCGATCGCCGCGGTCGAGGAAGGGGTACCGGCACCAGTGCTCTTATCAGCGTTGTTCTCTCGGTTCGCCTCGCGCGACCTCGATCACTTCGGCAATCAAGTGCTCTCGGCAATGCGAAATCAGTTCGGCGGACACGTCGAAAAGTCCGCCGGATGATCGACCATATGGGGGTACGGCATGGCAACTGACCGCGTTGCCATTCTCTTTGACATCGACGGCACGCTGATCATCACCGGCGGCGCTGGAGCTGCTTCGTGGCGCCTGGCATTCGATGAGCTGTACGGCATCCCTGCCGACATCGGTGAGTTCACAGACACTGGCATGACCGATCCCGACGTCGGTCGGAAGACCTTCGAATCCGTGCTCAAACGGCAGCCGAAAGACGATGAGTTCAAGCGGCTGCTGGATCGTCGCGAGTTCTACCTGCATCAGACGGTCGCAGAATCTGAAGGGTACCGCGTGCTAGCGGGCGTCAAGGATCTGCTCCCCAGGCTCATCGCTGATGGCTATCTGCTGGGGCTCGTGACAGGCAACCTCGAGGGTGCTGCCCACATCAAGCTCCACCGTGCGCAGCTGAACGCCTACTTCGCCTTCGGGGGTTACGCGTCTGACTCTTCCGATCGCGCCACACTTACTCGAACCGCGTTGGAGCGCGCTGGACTTGTCTACGGTGCGCCGGTGATCGCAGAGCAGGCGATCGTGATTGGCGACACGCCCCATGACGTTGAGGGCGCCCATTCCGCCGGGATGGAATGTGTTGGCGTCGGTAGCCATCAGTTCAACGTCCAGCAACTTCAGGACGCTGGCGCCGACTATGTCATTGGATCTCTAGAAGATGCTCTGCCCTTCTGACCGCGCGACAGAGCCGCACCGCCGAGCCCGCTTCGCAGTGAGGATGGCCGCTATCCTGCGTGCCGTCGCCGAGCGCCGGCATGCACACGACGTCGGGAGGCGGTAGCGACATGCCGGACGGGGATCACTCTGGCGAAAACAAGCCCACCGCCGACGACGACGAAAGCCTACAGCGCGAGTTCGTCCAAGAGAAGCTAGTCGAGTCCAAGACAGACCGTCCCCGCATGCGCATCAGAGAAGTGCACATCCGTCTCGGACACCGATTCTTCTCCGTGTGGTTGATCCTGGGCGTCATCCTCGGTCTCGGTGTCGTCGTGGTCGTCGCGGCCAAACTCTACGTCAACAGCGGCGCTGGCCAAGGATTCCTGGCTCAGTTTCCGTGTATCCCGCTTGCACCACCCGTGCCAGCTGGGATGCCCGCATTTGTTCGCTGGACGCACCTTCTCAGTTTCTTTCTTCTCGTCGTCATCGTCCGCTCCGGTCTGCAGATCCTGGCTGACCACCCCCGTTTGTACACGAAGGTGCACTGCACGCCAGGGAGGGAATGGCTGCGCTTTCGCGGCCCGGTCCCCACCGACCGCATCTGGACGGCAAAGGAAGATGCGATCACGCTGAGCCCGCTGGTCGGGCTGCCTGGCGGGCGGCACACGATCGGCGTCGCGCGCCATTGGCACTTTATCTTCGACATTCTTTTCGTCATCAACGGCATCGTCTATGCCGTCTTCCTCTTTTCAACGCCATGGCTGCACCGGCTTGTACCCACCGACCTCTCGGTTTTCCCAGCGGCCGCATCCTGCGCCGTCACCTACCTGAGCCTTCATCTGCCGAGCGGCGCAAGTGGGTTCTTCCGCTACGACGCGCTGCAGCAACTCACATACTTCTCTGTGATCTTCATCCTTGCACCGCTTGCCATTCTCACGGGTCTGGCGATGTCCCCTGCCCTGGATAATCGCTTCCGTTGGTTCGCGCGCCTGTTCGGAAACCGTCAAATCGCTCGATCCATCCACTTTCTCGTGATGGTCGGATTCGTTCTGTTCTTCATCGGACATATGGCGTTGATCGCCCTGACGGGGTTCACCGCCAATCTCAACGACATCACGCTGGGGAACAACAACACCAACCTTGACGGGGTCGTGATCTGGCTTGTCGTCATTGCGCTCGTGATCGCCTTCAACATCTGGGCGATCCGCTTCTCTTGGAGGCACACTCGAGTCCTGCAGCGCATTGCCAACGTTTTCGTTGGCCGTCCTATGGATCTCGTCTTCGACAACTTCGCGCCTCGCGTGGAGTACAAGCGAGACGACATCAGCATCTACTTCTGGCCAAATCACTCCCGCCTGCCCGACAGTCCAGAGTGGCGCGCCCTCCGGGACGATGACTTCCGCAGCTACCGACTGAAGGTGTATGGCCTGGTCGAGAATCCGGTCGAGCTCTCTCTCGCACAGATCACAGATTTAGCGAAGAAGTCTCAGATCACATTGCATCACTGCATCCAGGGGTGGTCGGGCATCGCCGAATGGAGCGGCCTGCCATTCCGCGACCTCATCGACCTGGTACGACCCATGCGTGAGGCAGAGTGGGTGATGTTCTACTCGTTCGCCAAAGGAGGCAAGGGAGGTGATCCCTACTATGACTCGCACTCAATAAAGGATCTTCTCCACCCGCAAAGTCTGCTGGCATACGAGATGAATGGCGAGCGCCTCCCCATCCTGCACGGCCGACCATTGCGCCTCCGGGTCGAGAATCAGCTGGGTTTTAAACAGGTTAAATGGATCAGTGAGATCGAGTTCGTTCACCACTTCAGTGAACGCTACGCTGGGCAAGGCGGCTACAGCGAAGACCACGAATTCTTCGGATACCGCGACGAGATCTAAATCTCGGAGGCCGCGAGATGTCCCCCAGATAGGTCACGGTTAAGCTGAATGCCGTGCTATGTACGCGGGGAGGCTGCCCGACGCATCCCCTCTCGTCACGTTTGGCTTTCAGCGCATCGCGAGTTGTGTAGCGAGCTTCTTGCGGGCGTCGTGCAGTGTCTTGTAGATCGCCCCGCTTGTGGTCTCGAGCTTTTCTGCGAGGGTGGCAGCCGAGATGCCGTCGATCGCAACAGCCACTAACACGGTTCGCTGTCGGGTCGTCAACTGGCCGACGATTAAGTCCCGGACCGTCCGGAGCATCTCCTGAACCTCGGCGCGCTCCTCCGGCGACCACGTCGTGCCAGAGATCGCGTTCAACTGCTCCGCGTCGGTCGCCACCTGATCGCGGCCCATGCGCCGGCGGATGCTGACCGGGGCTTCAAGCTGCGCGAACCTTCGTGCCCAGGTCCAGAACTGGCTGTCACCACGGTAGTTGTCGAGCTTTCGCAATACGGCGAGGAGGGCGTCGTCCGCAGCCTGGATCGCGAGATCGTCAACATCTGCGCGAGGAAAGCGGGCTATCCACCTGGAACGCGATTGGATGTGAAATCGAGCCTCACACCGGAGGCGCTCATGGAGTTCGGCGACGGCGCGCTCGCGTATGTGCGTGGGACCGTGCAGACGGGTCCACCATGTAAGGGAGTCGGCGTCCAAAGGCCGAGCTGGTGGTAGGCCCGCACCTATGCGTGGGAGAGCTGGTGTAGTAACAGACGCCATGACGCTCATCGCGTTACCGGCTGTCTCACGTGCGGCATTGCGATCGGCGTGTTTGGGAGCGCGCCGGAGGTCCGGCCATGCCACACATCGATCGGGGCATCTAGATCATCCCTGTTGTTAGGGCCAATGTAGCTTTATTTTATACCGTCGTTGGCGACTTTGGATTCTGCGTCGGCGGATCCGGGCCGGCATGACTTTGTCGCCACACCTTCATCGTCACATCGGCGACGGATGCGGATGAACGAGCGATCCACGGAGATCGGCCGACAAACCCTGCCGAGATACCACTTCTTGATGAGGTGGCACCTTTTCGGGAGCTGCGGCTCACGATCGTCCGGGCCAACCCCGCATCGCTGTCGGCGAACAGGATCTGAAGAGTGTGCGTCCGCCGAGTCCAGGGCACGCGCGATTGCCTAGAGCTTGGTCTCGATCCACTTACCAGGACTAGGCGCGCCCTCTTCGTGTCATCGGCTCCTCCTCGAGGCCTGCCTCGGTGTCACTCAAACAAACTAATTAGTCTTATACTTACTGAGCGAGGATACCTTATCCAGCATCCCGGATAGCACCCTAAAAGACCATCTACGAGTTGGTGACCAGCGATGATCGAGCTTCCTGCCTCCTGCACCCGTGGGGTTCGTCTATGGAGACCAGTCGCGCTGTTTGCCTCTGCGAAGAGACGCACACGTGAGCAATGACCCTTCGCTTGCCAGCCACACGGCCGCGAACTCGCTGCAGGTCGCTGCGACGGCGCTGGCAGTCCTGCGAGAAGCCCGGACCACGTCCGCGGATGCATGTCTGGCATACCAGCTGACGCTCCCTTCGGAGCAACGCGCTTCGGCGCGGACGGATCGCGTTCCGGTCATCGTCGTCGGGCCGCCACTTGCTGCGCTGGAGTGCACCGTCGCGATGCTGGCGACGTGCAGTTCCGCGGCCGCGCTCGCCCTCGAACTCTCCCTCACGTTCGATGATGCACCGCGGGTTGCCGTGCTGACCACCGCGGTTGAGGCGACGTCACGGAGTGCCGGCATCGCGGTGCGGGCGCTGCACCTGCGCGGTTCAACGGACCTCCGTCTGCAACTCGCCCACGCCACGGCGCGTGCAACCCACCAGGTTGCGGACGCGCTCAGTGCGCGTGGCATCGGTCATGACCCGCGCGTGAAGGCGCGTCGCTCCGAGTTCCTGCACAACCGGTTTCCTCCATCCTGGCGAGACGTCATCGCCTGCCTCGGCGAACGCCTGGCCTCTCGCGACCTCGAGGACCAAGCGGCTGAGCGCGCGGCAGCCGCAGCCGCTCACGATGCCGCCGGCCGTGTCATGCACGTCTATGGGGAGTTTCCAATGGTCGGCGCCGCCGACGGTGCGCTCCGACGCTACGCTCGCATCGCTGCGCTGGCAGCAATCTATGCGGGCTGGTCGGCCCTGGAGAGCAACCACGCGATGATGGCAGTCCAGTCCACGATGCAGACATGACGCAAGGCGACATCTCCACGACAGAGCTCACGACAAAGTCGGCTGTGAGCGCCGGTCAGCCACTGGCGCAAGCCGTGCGCGACGCCTGTGTCCGCGCGGCCATCGATGGCTACGAGCAGGGTGGACTGAGCGGGCTGTGCGCCGAGGGCCGCTTTGACATGGCCATCGACGCGATACGCTCACTCCACCTCGGCCGCATGGTTGGTGACTGACGGCGCTGATCGAGGGGAGCAGGGCGCTATCCCTCTGCTGTAACGCGTGGTCAGAATCTCGGGACCGACGTTCGTGCTCTGGCTGCACATCGTTGCCGCGTGCATCTGGATCGGCGGTCAGGTGACGATCGCCGCGGTGATCCCTATGCTCCGCGACCAGCGAGAGCTCGCGCGACGAGTCGGACGCCGGTATCAGACAGTCGCGTGGCCGGCGTTCGCGGTGCTCATCGTCACCGGGTTGCTGAATGTCGCGGACGCCGGTCTGCGCTGGTCGCAACTGTTCGACAGTCCCACTGGCGGGACGCTGGTCGTCAAGCTCGCCTTCGTGGCACTCTCGGGGCTCGCCGCAGGCGTCCACGCCCTGCTGCATGCGGCACCGCGTCGGGATGCCGGGGGTTCGGCTGTCGGATCGGCGGTGCTCGGATCGATCAGCCTCGTGGCGGCGCTCCTCGCTGCGCTCTACGGCGTCGCGATTGCACGCGCCTGAACAACGCGAGGCGGAGCGACAAACGAACTGGCCGGTCTTGTTCGTGATAAGCTGAGTGTCGTGCCAAAGCTGCTGGAGAGCACCCGAGAACAGCGCCGCCTGCAGCTCCTCGAGGCTGCGTGGCGCTGCATCGCGAAGCAGGGATTCCGCGATCTGACCGTCGACGATGTCTGCGCCGACGCCGGCTTGAGTAAGGGAGCCTTCTACAGTCACTTCGTGTCGAAAGAGGCGCTGCTCATGGGCTTGATCGCCGAAGACGCAACCGCGGTCGGTCGTGTCGCCGAGGATCCGGCGACGCGCCGCCTCAGTCCGGTCCAGAGTCTCCGGAAGGTGACCGAGTCCATGCTGATGCAGGGTGCCGATCCCGCACGCGTCCAGTTGCGTGCCGACGTCTGGGGGCGCGATGCAGACATGCCCGGCGGTGCGCGCAGCGGTGACCGAGGCGGTCGCGGAGCGGCAGCGTGTGCTCTGCGAGTGGATCGACGAGGGGTGTGAATCGGGTGAGCTGTCGATCGACTTTCCGCCGAATGCCTTGGCGGCGCTACTCCTCGCCATCAGCGACGGACTCGTCCTGCACTACGCACTCGATCCGCATCCGTTGGGGAAAGATCAGTAAGACCGTCCATGGAATGCTGGATGGGTACTCGGCCGAGCGGCGGCTGGAGCAAGTGCGATGAAGGCGCCGCACTGACATGTTCAGAACCATCCTGATCGCCACCGACGGCATGGAAGCCGGCGATGCGGCGGTCGCGTACGGCCGTGACCTCGCGCTGGAGCAGCGCTGTCGTCTGCGTGTGATGCACGTCGACGAGCTGATACCCGCGCGCGGAGGAGTCCACCACTTGCAGCCGCTGGAGCCGGAGATCCGGGCGAAGATCAGAGATCAGGTGTCCGACTTGCAGGAGGACGGTCTGGATGCGGACTTTGAGATTCGCCAGGTCGTCGCCGAGAGCCCAGCGCATGCGATCGCGGGCGCAGCGACCGCTGTCGACGCAGACCTCATCGTCCTGGGGCAGATCGAAGAGGGCGTGATGAGCGGCGTGCTCAGGGGCGGCGTCGCGGGTCGTCTTGTGAAGCTCGCGCGGTGTGCGGTCCTCGTTGTGCCGAGAAAGAAGAACGCCAAGCGCGACCGCGTCGCGCTCCGGGTCGTGGAGTTCACGCCGGACGCGTAGCTTCTGCGGCTGGGTGAGCATTTACCCCCACGGTTGATGTTGGCCACTGCCCCAGCGAGGGCAGGGAACAAACGTAACGTCCAAGGCGAGATGCCGAAGATGGTGGTGGTGAGCCACATGAGCATGGGCGCCACCAGTGGGTAATCGACATACCCGAGCGCGGGATGCTGACCGCTGATGATGTAGTACATCTCGTCGCGTTGAAACCCGTATACACCGTTGGTGGCGAGATGGATTCCAGCTTCGCCGCACCGATGGCCAGCAGCGGCGCGTGGGGCGCTACCACTTGAGTGGCTCGACGGTCACGCCGACGATCGCTGGGATCGGACCGTCGATCCCGTGAATGTTCCAGGCCGTCGGCGGATCGATCTTCGTGATCTCGGGCGTCACCTGCCGCGCGGTGCAGCCGACCCGGCGCGTCGTTGAGCACGACGCGCCGACATGAGGAGACGTGCCTCCCTCGGTGCTCCCACCCTCGACGCCGGCCTGCCACTCCGCGAACCTGGTCCGACCGGTGACGTAAGCGAACACATCGTTCTGCGGACGGTCGATATCTATGCTCGTGACGATCGGTGCCATACAGCGTGCCTCCTTTTCCGTCTGGCGCGGCTTGTTTAGACGGAGCCGCCCTCGGTCACCTCGAACACCGTTTCGGCGATATCGACCCCAAGCATGTTGTGCTCGGGCGGCTTGAAGCTGCCCAAGTCCTTGGTGAAGACGGAGAACGCGCGCGCGATCGGCGCCTCGACGACAACCTCGGTGGACTCAGGGACGGCTCGGCCGTGAGACCATCTCGGGTGGCACGCCTTACATTGAGGCTGTCGGAGACACCGAAGAAGCGGGAGGCTGTACCCTGAATCCTGATCATACTGAGGCGCCGGAAGCTGAGGATGCTCGGCAACAAGGCGAGCGCGTCGGCGCCCTGGTAATCGAGCTCGACTGTGGTTCGCAGATTGCGGCGTTACGAGGGAGCGACTCGTACCGCCGCGCCGACCATGCCGCCGAGACTGTGGCCAAGCAGTCCGGGCTGCGCGTTGTTATCGTCGCCCTCAAAGCAGGAGGGCTGATGCACGAGCACCATGCCGACGCGCCCATCACCGTGCACTGCCTCGAGGGGCGGATCCGGTTTGATGTCGACGGCCAAAGCCACGAACTGACCTCGGGTTGCGTGCTCATCGTTGCGCCCGGCTTGCCCCACTCGGTGCACGCCATCAAGCAGAGCGCACTTCTCCTCACGATCGGAGGTAGGAATACGGCGCATCAGGCATGAACGCCGGCGCGCCCAGGTACATGTGGCGCTCGACGACCGGTTACTTCACGTGAGTCTCACGCCCACGACTGTTGTAAGCGAGAGTGCAGACCACGTCACGAAGTAGCTGGGCAGCAGCCCGCTTATCCGCAGCGCGGGCGTACCTGGTCGGCGGCAGGAACCTGACTCGGAAAAGTAGGGCTGACGTTCTGAACCGCCCGGGCTTCGTAAAGACCGTCTTCGCGTGATTTCGCAAATGGCATACTTGCAAACCCATCACTAAGAAGAGGGGTATCTAAGTCATGACGGTCGCTGAAGCTGCAGACGCACTGGGCGTCTCCACCCAGACGATATACAACTACATCTATGCGGGAAAGCTTCGGGCGCGGAGGCCGGCCGAACGCTACATCCTGCGCGAGCGAGATGTGGCTGCCCTCGCCACGAAGCGTAAGGCTCGACGCTAACTGGCATCGAGACGAGCCCATCGCGTTCGCGCCACCCCGGCAGAGAGCGTTGAAATGGTCGCGGGCAATGCACCCCATGATCGAATACCCTGCGATCCACCACCGGCGCGACCACAAGAAGGCCGAGGAAGGGAATCGAACCCTCCCAAGCTTGCTCAAAATGATCGGGAAAAGCGCCGTCTGAACTCGAGGGGGCGGCCAGGAAGCGCCACATGACGCCGTGACTGGACAGAGATATTGGCCCAGTATTGGCCCAGCGTCAGCGAGCCAGAACGAGCACATGAGAAACGATCCTTCGGCGCTCAGAACGCTCACGAGTCTTGAATCTCCGAGATACGCGCAGTGGCCGGAGCCACAATCCGCTGCGCCGTCAGACTTGCGCACCTCGTGCGTCAGGATCGTCAGGCGCCGAGGGATCGCTCATAATCCGTTCGGCGCGTGCCAGCTCGGCAAGCACCTCCTCCTCGACGCCCTTCCGACCCATGAGGGTGCTCTCGTCGGGAATGCGCCTCTCCTCTTCCCCAACTGGCTGTTCTGTGGCGGCGATGTCAGGATTGGACTCGTCGTCGCGCGACAACTGATCGGTCATGACCCGGAACCTCCTGGTTGTACGAGGGCGACTGACATGCTCGCCGCTTCGCTCGATGTGTCATCGACAGCGCGCAGAAGGTGGCTGATCATGGGTCGTTCTCCTTCGCGTATTTTGGCAAGAAGGTGTTGAGGGAGCGCTGCACACCGAGGTCCAGCACTGACGAAGTGAGGATCGCCCTTGCGATCACGATCGATGGCTCCGCCCCGGAACGTATGTCGGGTCCGGGACAGCGTCACGCTCAACGAATCGTCGTCGGCCCTAGGGGCCACCGATGGTGACCGGCAGCTCGTTGACGTCCAGCTCAGGCGTCAGCGCGTCCTCTCGGTCTTGGTCCTCGGAATCGTCGTCATCCGAAGCGTCCCCTTCGTCAGGATCGGTCGAATCATCATTGGTCTTCGCATCCTCGCTCATCGATGTCCTCCAAGGTTCGTCAACAATTGCTTCATTGTCGCGGTCGACAGCCTCACGCGGCCTTGGTTGCCGCAGCGGCCCCGCCACGTGGGGGTGCCTCGGTACACCTTGAAGGCGCCGATCTGCGCAGCAGCCTCGAGCGCCGCGAACGGTCGTGAACACGAAAGTCACCGCCGCTATCGCCATGACATCGCTGGCCAGCCAACCGAACATCTCGCCCAACTTGGCCACTGATGCGTTCTCGAAACGTCGCCTAGACGCACGCGACGGATGGAACCGGTTGCTTCGTACGGTCGCGGACCGACATCGCTCATTTGGTCAGCCCATGCTCACGTCTAGCGGCGCGCGACATGCCAACTCTGGCGTGGCCGACGATACAAGGCGGCCATGC
>Ga0182015_10003754_pt1 | contig 16810 bp, 10 predicted proteins | sample 712P3MmetaG_FD_120478 | JGI IMG/M metagenome (GOLD analysis project Ga0182015, IMG submission 120478) | Permafrost microbial communities from Stordalen Mire, Sweden - 712P3M metaG | ecosystem: Environmental > Terrestrial > Soil > Wetlands > Permafrost | place: Sweden: Stordalen | collected... | reverse complement strand
TTGTAGCAACGCTGGCTGCGTGGCCGCGCCGTGGTGATTGCGCACTTGTCACCAGCGACCCATTGGCGTTCGAACTTGCAGAGCAGTACGATTTTGAAATCATTCCCGATCGCGTGAATCCCGGCGAAACCGGCGCCATTGAGATGGCTACGGCGTTATGCGTGGCCCGCGGCATCGATAGCACGCTCGTCATCCCCGGCGACATTCCGCTGATTCAAGCCAGGGAACTTGACGAAATTTTCGCGCATGCACCGGACGAAGGCACGGTGCTGGCTCCCGCGGCCGACGGACGCGGCACCAACGCCGCCTTTCGCCGCCCCGCGAATCTGTTCCCCCTGCGCTTCGGCAACGACAGCTTCAAGCCGCATCTCGCGGCGGCCCGGGCCACGGGCAAACCTTGCGTTGTGCTCCAGCTTCCCGGCATCGCGCTCGATGTGGACAATCCCGAAGACCTACAGCGGCTTCTCGCGCCTCCCGGCGAGACCCGCACTCAGAGCCTGCTTCGCCGATGGGCGCTCGCAGGCCATTTCCCTGCGACAGGGACGGAGGGCTAGTGACCGAGTCTCGAGCCTCGACAAGCAAACCGGCCGCGAAGCCGCGGAAGAAACAAACCTCGTCCGCCAGCCTGCAAATTATCCCGATCCCTCTCTCTGATGAAATCAACCCCGGCGATTCGCCGGCCGAGAAACTGCTGCAATCGTTGGTCAAACACAACTTGGCATTCGAGCCCGGCGATATTCTCATCGTCAAACACAAGATCGTTTCCAAAGCGGAGGGCCGTATCGTCGATCTGGCAACCATCAAACCGTCCGCCGAGTCCGCCGCCTGGGCGAAGCAATACAACCTGGACGCTCGCGTCATCGAACTCGCCCTGCGCGAGAGCCGCACGGTTATCCGCCGAAAAAATGGCGTGTTGATCACCGAGACCCGCCACGGTTTTATCTGCGCCAACAGCGGCGTGGATGTCTCCAATGTTGATGGTGGGAGCCACGCCGTGCTCTTGCCCACTGATCCCGATCGATCCGCGCGCAAACTTCATCGCGAACTCAAAAAGCACATCTCGCTCGTCATTCCGGTTCTCATCACGGACAGCTTCGGCCGGCCCTGGCGCGAGGGTCTGGTCGATTTCTGCATCGGCATCGCCGGCATGAAGCCGCTGCGTGACGACCGCGGCCGCCGCGACCCGCACGGCTACACTCTGCACGCCAGCCTTGAAGCCGTGGCTGACGAACTGGCCGCTGCCGCCGGACTCGTCTGTGGCAAACTCAACCGCACCCCCGCCTGCATCATTCGCGGATTCCCCTACGAATTAGCCCGCGGCCGCACGCGTGACCTGCTTCGCCCCGCAGCCAAGGACCTATTCCGCTAGCCTCTCGCCAAAAAGCAGTCTCTAGGAGTAATTTGGAATGCGAGCAAGTTTGGAGAATCTTGTGCCCCGCCATCTTTCAACATCCGAACTGGAAGACTTCCCTTCCCTCGACTGGCCAGACATAGCGTCCGCCGTCGCGCCCGCGTTGCGCGCATCTCTCGAAAAAATTCTCGAAACTCAGCATGGCGATTCCATTTCACAGGAACAAGCTTACGCGCTCGCTCACTCCGAAGGCGATGACCTGCTCGGACTGCTTGCCGCCGCCAACCTGCTGCGCGCCGAACTCGCCGGGAATCTCGTCACCTACGTGGTGAATCGCAACATCAACTTCACCAACATTTGTTTCGTGGGATGCAAATTCTGCGCCTTCAGCCGCGGCCCGCGGGAGTCCGACACATATTTTCTCGAGCCCGACCAAGTCGCGCAAAAGGCCATCGAAGCCTGGCAACTCGGCGCCACCGAGGTCTGCATCCAGGGCGGACTGCCGCACGGCTTGCCTCCGTTTTACTATCGCGACATTTTGCGCGCGGTGAAGAGCGCGGTTCCCGGCATGCACATTCACGCCTTTTCGCCGATGGAAATCGTCTATGGCGTCGAACTCACCGGCATGCCGCTCGCCGATTATCTATCCATGCTGCGCGATAACGGTTTGGGCACGCTGCCCGGCACTGCCGCCGAAATTCTTGACGACGAGATCCGGCACATTCTCTCGGCCAACAAGCTCACCACCGCGCAGTGGATCGAAGTGATTCGCACCGCGCACCGCAACAGCATCCGTTCCACTTCGACCATGATGTACGGCCACACCGAGACCCCTGAGCACTGGGTCCGGCAGATGCTCCTGCTGCGCCAGATCCAGGAGGAAACCGGAGGCTTTACCGAATTCGTTCCGCTCGGCTTCGTCCACCAGAACACGCTGCTGTTTCATCAGGGACTGGCTCGGACGGGGCCGACGTTGGAGGAGCATCTGAAAGTGCACGCGCTCGCACGCCTGCTGCTGTCCGGTTCCATCAACAACATTCAGGTTTCATGGGTAAAACTGAACCGCCGCCTCTCGCAACTCTGCCTGCACGCCGGCGCCAATGATTACGGCGGCACTTTGATGGAAGAAAACATTTCCCGCGAAGCCGGAGCCACCGCCGGACAATACACCAGCCCGGAAGATTTTCAGTCTCTGATTCTGGAAATGGGCCGCATTCCCGCCGAGCGCAATACGCTCTATACGCGCATCAAGCTCAAGTCGCCGCTGGAAGAGTTCACCACGGAAGAAACTCTGGAGCCGGAATTTGCATGAGCGACGCCTCGCGTCCCATCGCTATTCTTGGAGGAACCGGGCCCGCAGGCATGGGTCTCGCACTGCGCTGGGCGCGCGTTGGAGAGACCATCATCATCGGCTCGCGCGATGCGCAGCGCGCGCAGGATGCTGCCGACAAAATCAAGAAAAGAGTGGGAGATCACGCCCGCGTCTCCGGCATGGAAAACAGCGCCGCTTGCGCCGCCGCGGATCTTCTCGTGCTCACCGTCCCATTCGAAGGTCAAGCCGCGCTGCTCAAACAGCTCAAGCCTGCGATCCGCTCAGGCAGCATTCTGGTCGACGCCACCGTCGCACTCGCCGCCGGAGTCGGTGGACGCGCTTCGCGCACACTCGGTGTTTGGCAAGGCTCGGCCGCGCAACAAGCCGCGGAACTCGTTCCCAAAGGAGTGAGCGTGGTCGCAGCTTTCCACAATCTGTCAGCTGATCTCCTCAATGGAGACGAGGCGCTCGATTGCGACGTCATCGTCTGCAGCGATGACGCCAACGCCTTGCAACTCACTCGAACGCTCGCCGGCAAGCTTCCCGGCGTCCGCGCCATCGACGGCGGAAGATTGGAGAACGCGCGCATCCTCGAGCAGATCACCGCCCTGCTCATCGGCCTCAACATCCGCCACAAAGGCCACGGCGGCATCCGGATTACAGGATTGCCGCCGGAAGCTTACGAGTAATTCATCTATCTCAACCTCTAGAACGAATACTTCAATGAGAACTGAATCAGACGGGGCGTGCCGATCGTTGACGTAATCGGTGCCGACCCGCCCCCAGACGCCGACACCGAAGTCGCCGACGGGATGGCGAACGACGGATGGTTGAACAGATTGAAGAAGTCGGTCCGGAATCGCAGATCCTGCCGTTCGCCGAGCTTGAACGTCTTGCCGAGCGTGAAGTCTACGTTCTTTTGCGGCGGCCCAATAATGCAGTTGCGCGGCGTGTCGCCGTACACCGTGGCATCGCTGCTTCCGCCTGTGGAAAGCGTCGCCAGCGGGTCGGGCGTGTAAGCGGCGGGATTTACCCAGTTGGCCAGACGCGACTGCGGGCTGCCCGAGCTGGGAGCATTGGCACAACTGAACCCAGGGTTGAATGTCGCGGTCGACGACGGAGTGCTTGCCAGGGCATAGGCAGTGCCTCCATTGGGATCATAGATCGTGAACGGGGCTCCCGATTGTAGGACCATTACTCCGCTCGTCTCCCAGCCGCCCAGCGCTCCCTTGGTTAAGCCGCTGGCATTGGCGAAGAAGGGCAGCTGATAGACGGCGCTGGTCACGGATCGCTGCCTCCGGTCGAAATCGGAAAGACCGCGAGAAGCTGCTCCGCTATCCTGATTGTTGACTCTGGTAAGGAACGCCACCGAGGCGGTGGAGACGTCGTCAATCGATTTGGACCAGGTATACGCGCTCTGGAAATACAGCCCTCTTCCGAAACGGTGGGCTAAGGTGGCTTGCAACGCGTTGTAGTGCGAATCGGAGTTGGGAGCAAAGTCCTCGAAATCAGCGGGGGCAATACCCAGGTAGGGCGGGCGAGCGCTCACGTTTTCGTTGGTTGAATCCACAATGGTGCAGGTGCCAGGACCGCCTCCGCAGGCATAAGGAATAGTCACCGGATTCTGCGGCGTGGCCAGCGTGGCTTGGTCGGGATCGAAGGTCGAGCGCAGGCGGCTGCCTTTGGTGCCTACATAGCCGATTTCCATAAACCAGTCTCGCCCCAGTTCACGTTGAATCGTGAAGTTCCACTGCTGGGTAGTGCCAACAACCCAATGCAACGGCACGGTGAGCTGGATCAAGCTGTTCACATTGCCGCTGAAACTTGGATAGCATTGCTGGATAACGCCGGTCAAGGTGAACGGGCAGGCGCCGCCGCCAGTCGAGAAGCCCTGGAAGATCGAGGCTGTGGGTACATAAGCCTGGGTGGGCGGCGCGCCCAGAGCCGGGATTCCCTGGAAGGTCGCGCTGGGTTGAAACATGTTGGCCAGGCTCCCCGGCCCGGGTTCGAAGGCAACGCCGAACGGGTAGGTCGGAGGAACAATAGCGAGATTGTCTACCGCTCCCAAGTCCTCGCGGACGGCGTAAATGCCATAGCCGCCGCGAATCGATGTGGTGTGACGGCCAGCCACGTCGTAGGCGAAGCCGATGCGTGGCTCCCAGACTGTGGCGTATTCGTTGTCGAGTCCAGCTTGATTCAGTGTTCCGGTGATGCCCGAGAGGCCGAACTTATTGATGCACTTAGGATAGACGTACGGCTGCCCGGTCGTGTTCGCCAATTCTGGTTCGGTATTTCCGGTATGGCAAAGCGTGTCGTACGGCGCACCGATGAACTCGTTTCGCAAACCGAGATTGAGAGTGAGCGTCCTGCTGACCCGATAGTCATCCTGGGCGAACCAGGAATAACTGGGAATACGGTAATCGTGGTTGCCGAGGCCGCCACCGCCCTCGCCCAGATACGGGGACCCTGCCAGAAAACTCTGAAAGTCTGTGAAGTAGCCGGTTGCGCCTGCGACCAGGTAGACCAGACCATTATCGGCGATGGGCAAGCTGCGGCGCATCGCTACACGGTCAGCCTCCCCGCCAAAGCGCAGTTGGTGCGGACCGTGAGTCCAGCTCACGGTGTCCAGCCAGGAGTAGTTATCCGAGAGCGCGGATTGCAGTTGGGTGGGATACGCTCCAAAGGCCCAGGTACCGAACTGAAGCCGGTACATGTTGGGATCGCCCGCTTGGCCATTTACCCCGACCGCAGTGGGCAAGTTGATTCCAATCTGCGCGCCCGTGATGGGCGCTTCATTATTCAATTTGTCGCTGATGATGTTAACGCCAATGCGGAACTCGTTGATCAGGCTGTTGTTGAATACGTGAGTTTCGGTGATGCTGCCGAAGCGGCTGTGCAAAGGAATATCCAGGGGGAAGTTGAGGTTGTTGGAGCCGGGCTGGCCGCCGGTCTGGATCCCGAAAGAATCCGCTCCAAAGGGTTGAAAGGTATCGGAATTAGACCAGAAGAAGCGCTCGGACAAGCGGTCCTTGCCGCCACGGAATTCGCGGTCCCAGTTCAGGGTGAACTGGTTATCGGTAAACTTACCGGGATCGGTCAGCACGAGCGGACCGTAGTTGAGCGAGGGGCCGCTGGGCGTTTGGGTGAAGCCAGGCGTGCCGGGGACGCTGGGAAATAGGAAGCCGCCGCCTAAGCCGGGACCAAAATTGCTGCCCTGCACGTTCAGCAAGTTCAACGCCACCGGGTCGATGGATGTAGCCGTATTCCCGCCACAGGCCGCGCCGCAAAAAAAAGTGTCGAGCAGCGTGGTCTGATCGCGCGCCGTCGGAAGCACAGGAACCTGCGTATTGATGTATGTGCCCGGCGAATCGCCGCTGCGCTGGCGCGTCCCCTGAAGGTTGAAATAGAAGAAACCAAACTTCGCCCCGGAACCGATGGGCCCGCTAATGTCGCCGCCGAAGATGTTCTGCTTCACCACGACTTTGCCCAAGAAATAGTCGTCGGCGTCCAGCGACGTATTGCGGAAATACTCCCACAGATCGCCGTGAAACTTTGCACCTCCGCTCTTGAGCGTGGCGTTGATGTTGCCCCCGCCGTTGCGACCCTGCGTGGCATCGTAAAGGCTGGTGCTGACTTTGAATTCCTGAATCGCGTCCGGACTGGGCAGTGGCGTATAAGTTAATTCGCCGAAAGCGTAATCGGCCACCGTGATGCCATCGATCAAATAGTTATTGTTATCTTCTCTGCCGCCGTTTACGTGCATGTACACCACGCCGCGGCCGAGCTGCGCGGCCCCGTTCAAATCGGAAGAAGCGCCCGCGGAGAGCGCCAGCAACTGCTGAAAGTTTCGTGTCGCTAAAGGAAGATCGGTAATCGTCTGCGCTCCCAGCGATTGCCCCGTGGTAGCATCCGTCGTGTTGACTTGCTCCACCTGAGACTGCACCTCCACGACTTCCTTCACCGTATTCACTTTCAGAACCGCAGTCATGCGCGTGGTTTCCGTGATGCGCACCACGACGCCGGGAAACTTGGTATCGGGGAAGCCCGCCGCCTTCACTTCCACCGTATACGCGCCCACCGGCAACAGTGTGGCCGTGAACAGTCCGGACGCGTCAGTCGTCACCTCGCGCAGCAGTTCGCCTGTGGCTTCGCCCTTGATGCTCACCTTGGCATTCGCAATTACGGCTCCGGATGCGTCCTGAACCACACCTCCAATGGCGCCGGTTGCTCCGCCCTGCGCCAACATCATTCCCGTGAAGACCACCATGAAAAGACCCGATGTCGTCAACTTTCGAAATGAACTCATCTTGTCCTCCAATGCGGCGATTGTCTGTAGCTCACTCGCCCTCGAAACGGTAGATCGATAGGCGGCATAGATATGAGGTGAGTTAGTAAGCGGATATATCACGATCCTCCGCCGATGTTCAAGAATGTTCATGAACATACACGCGGGGTTTCGACCTTGGCCGCCGAATGCGGCCGATGAAAATTTTGGATGAACGATCCGCCGACGGCAATTTCTGGATTGATTTGCGCAGGCAGCTCGCAACGTCGGCTTGAGGAACTCAGATTACGGAATCCGAGTTGAGAAAACTAAGTTGGGGACACTAAGCAGGGTGCGATCGGGGTCTAATCTTCCACCGCCTGAGCCGTCATTTCCGAGGGCTCGCCACCGGCCGCGGCTTGAGCGACGATCAAGCGCCGCGCTTCCACGCGGATCTTCGGCAGATGTAATCCGAACCAGCACGCGCCCGCCACCGACGCCACGCCGCCAATCGCCACGGTGACTTGCGCACCCAAGCGTTCGGCCAATGCGCCACCGAGCAGCGCTCCCACCGGAGCCATCCCCATGAACATCATCGAATACACGGCCATCACGCGCCCGCGCAGCGCGTCCGGCACCATCACCTGAATCAGCGTGTTCGAGCACGCCATCTGCAGCATCATGCAATAGCCCACCGGCAGCAGCAGAATCACAGAAACCCAGAATCTGTGCGACAGCGCAAACACTACCAGACTGGCTCCAAAGCCGGCGCAGCACCACGCCACCCATCGCCCCAGGCCTTTCACTCCTTCGCGGAACGCGAGAGTCAGCGCGCCCAGCAGCGCACCCACGCCGGTCGCACCCATGAGAATCCCCAATCCGCGCGCTCCACCGTGTAAAACCTTGTCGGCGAAAATCGGCATCAGCACCACGTAGGGCATCCCCACCAGACTCACCAACCCCAGCAGCAGCAACAGAGCGCGGATCGGCTCAGTCCGGTTGACGAAGCGGAATCCTTCCATCATGTGCTCCAGCGGCGACGCCATCGAGGCAACAACCCGGTCCTGCACCTTCATCAGCAGCAGCCCGATAATTACTGCGATGTAGCTCACCGCATTGCCAAAGAAGCAGTAACCTTCGCCAAACTTCGCCACTAGAATCCCGGCGATGGCCGGACCGACCACGCGCGCGCCATTGAACATGGAAGAATTCAGCGCGATCGCATTCATCAAGTCATCCTTGCCCACCATCTCCACCAGGAAAGACTGCCGTCCGGGGATGTCGAACGCATTCACCACTCCCAGCAAACCCGCCAATACGAAGACATGCCAGACATGTACTCGATGCAGCAGCGTCAGCGCCGCCAGAATGAAAGCCAACAGCATCGCGGAAATTTGGGTGGCAATCACGATGTGGCGGCGGTTGAAGCGATCCGCTGCGATTCCGCCCAGCGGCGCAAAAAGAAACACGGGAATCTGGCTGGCGAATCCCACCGATCCCAGCAGCAACGCCGAACCCGTAAGCCGGTAGACCAGCCACGATTGCGCCACGCTCTGCATCCACGTGCCGATCAGCGAGATGAGTTGTCCGCTGAAGAAAAGCTGAAAGTTGCGATGGCGCAGCGCGCGTCCCGCTGCCTGCCAGCGTGATCCCGGCCGGGAAGTCGCTTCCGCGCCGCTAGTTGCCGGATTTTCCTGGATTGAAACTCTTGATTCAGTCACGATCGCTTCTTTGGATGATGCTTCCGGTTCTCCGATTACTATAATTTGTATGGTGTTCCCAATGTGCAGGCGCACGTTTATTCCTCGAGAAGTTTTCCACAGGCGGGAGAGATTTCAGCACCCTGCATTAGGAAGTAAAATGCGGTAACCGCTTTCAAACCGCTGAGTTCCGTGTTCCTCACGCGCCATCAACTTTTGACTTCCCAGACCGGCCAGACTGCGCTACAGTTGCACTTGCTCTCTCCCCGGCGATTCCCTAAGAAAGGGACACTACCATGACGACTCCTCCCGTGGGTGTTGAACGCCGCATCGGACAGCGCTTTGCCTTTAACCTTCCCGTCTCGCTACGTGATGTTGCAACTGCAGCCGAAGGCCTCGGGGTCACTCAGGACCTCAGTTCCCGCGGCGCCTTCCTGTTCACGGACATGGCGCTTCGCGAAGGCGCAGAAGTCGAACTCACGTTGAAGATGCCTTCCGAGATCACGCTTGGCGAAAGCATGCGCGTGCGCTGCCGCGGCCGCGTTCTCCGCGTCACCAAACCCGCGGATGGATGGAAGCCGGCGGCTTCGGTGGAAACAAAATTAGCCGAAACCAGACTAGCCGAAACCAGACTAGCCGAAACAAAGATCGGTGTCGCGGTCTGCCTGAAGGGTTACGAATATCTTCCCGAGATGGAGGACAATTCCTCCGATTTCCGGCGCATCGCGGCCTTGCACAGCGTGGAGGAAGCCGAGCGTTCCGCCACGGCCCCGCCCGAGGGTCCGCCCGCCGCTACCCACTAGCCTGCGGTATTCATGATCGGAGCCCAGATGCTTCGCCTTGCGGAAAACTCGCGATCCTTATTCCGCATCTCTTCCCCAATCTGAACCGCAGGAGGAAATCCCGCTCTGGGCCTGCCGTCCGCGAACTTTAGTTCCTTTCCGTCCTTCTGAGTGCTTTTCAAATCTCCCAGCCTTGGCTTAGAATGATGTCACTAGTGCGGACTCGTAGGAGCAGTATTCCCGTTGGTGCACGTCACTCAGGGTCTCCAATTTGCAGATAGCTGTTCATCCGCCTCCGCGCGAACTGTGTACGCATTGCCGTCGGACCGTTACCTAAGTCACTTGGCGAAGAGTACTTTCTCTTTTTAACATGCAAACACCAAGAGAAATCAGCGAGAACCGCGCCATGCATGGGATCGCCGTTGCGCTCCTGACGGAAGACCGGGAACATCTATCGGAGTTGCAGAGCCGCCTCGAAACTACGCGTCTCGGCCGGGTGGTCTTCAGTCATACCGGATTTCCTACCGGACCCACCGACCCCGTCCTGCGCCAGATTCAGGATTTGCGCGCCGAAATCGTCATCGTTGACATCTCCACCGAGAATCCTCAGCCTGCGATCAAAGCTATCGAACTTCTTCAAGCCAACACTTTGCAGCTGGCAATTTTTGCCAACGGCAGCCTGCGGCAGCCCGCCACCATCGTGGCCAGCATGCGCGCCGGGGCGGGAGAATACCTGGACGATACCGCCGGCTCGGAAGCTCTTCTCGAAGCGCTGACGCGTTTCAGTTCCAACCGCACCCGCACGCGCGGCGGCGCCGGCAAAGCCCGCATCTTCACGTTTCTCAGCGCCAAAGGTGGCGCAGGCGCCACCACGGCCGCGGTCAACACCGCCGTCGCCCTGCAGCAAGCTTATGGCAGCGTGGTGCTCGTCGATTTCGCTCCCGTCGGCAACGCCCAACTCCATCTCAACTTGCGGCCCAGCTTCGGAGTTCCCGACGCGCTCGAAAACCTGCACCGCCTCGATGTTTCACTGCTCGATGGCCTGATGACCACCACCAAAGAAGGGTTGCACCTTCTCGCCGGACCGCAGCAACCGTATCCTTCCATCCCCACGCCGGCCGAATTGGCCCGCCTGTTTGACCTGCTGGTGAATCACTATCGCTACGTCGTCGTCGATGCCTCCAGCCGGCTCGATTCCACCACGCGCCTGCTCTCCGACCTTTCGAACGCGGTGCTGATGGTCGCTCAAACCGACGTCGTCTCGCTGTGGAGCGCCAGCCGCATCCACGCTTTTCTGGAAGAAGGCGCTGGCCGCAATCGTTTGCGCATGGTTCTCAACCGCTATAAGAAGATTCCCGGCTTCACCGACGAAGACGTGGAACAGGCCACGCGCTGCAAAGTCCTCTGGAAGATTCCCAACGCATTTCAGGCGATCTCGCCCGCCATCGATCACGGCACACCGGTGGTGCTGCAGGAAGGTCAGGAAGTAAGCCGCTCCTATCGCGCCCTGGCGGCGGCGCTGGCCGAAGCCGCTTCCACTCCCGAGGGCGGACTCGATCTCGTCTACGCCCAGGAAAAGCCCGACATAAAGAAGAAAGCCCCCAGCCGCCTAGTCGTCTCGCCCGCGCGCGCGGGGCAGTAGGTCCGGCAACACCGTTCCAACCTACGTTCCCGTCCCGAGCAACTCTATCACCTGCGGCTTCGACGAGGCGTTGTCGATGATCGTGATCGTGATCGTGCCCGTCTGCGCGCCTTGCTTCGTCGGCGAGAAGGTTGCTCTTATGTCGCAATTTGCGCCCGGCGCTACTCTGTCGCCGCAGGTTGACTTCATCCCGAACTCGGCGCTGGCGGTCATCGACTGGATTTTCAGCTCTGTTGTGCCAGTGTTGGTGAGTGTGACCGACTGCTGTCGGCCGGTTGTTCCAATGGCCTGGTTCCCGAAATTCAGCGGCGTGGTGGGTGAGAAGCTAACCACACCGGTGTTGAGTAGAGTGGTGATGATGCCGTTCACTGAGTTCAGGACGAGGAGATCGGGCCTGTGGTCGCCGTTGAAATCGGCCGTCGCTACAAATTGGCCCCCCTCGGTCGTTCCCACCGGGTAGAAGACACCCTTCTGGAAGGTGCCGTCACCATTTCCGTTGAGTACGGTCACGCCGGCCTTGGAGTGCGGCGGCCCCCCGTCGATGGAAGCAGCCAGGTCAGTCCTGCCGTCCCCGTTGAAGTCTTCCGCGATCACCCACGATGCGCCGCTCGTGTTCTCGTTGTAATAGACCGGCGCATTGAACGTTCCATCGCCGTGGCCCAGCATGACGGCCAGTCCGCCGGTGGTCAGCGCAATGTCGAGCTTCCTATTGTCGCCGGTGAAATAGCCGGTTGCGATGGATCCGGCCGACGCTCCGGGGTAGAAGCCATCGGGGGTGAAAGTGCCGTTGCCATTGCCAAGGAGAATGTCCGCCTGATACCTGGAGCCCTGAAATCCGGCGACCACAACGTCAAGCTTGTCGTCGCCATTGAAGTCTCCGGCGGCAATGGAGTAACCGAATATGCCGTACGGTACCGGGATGGTAGCGATGGGCGCCCCGAACGTGCCATCGCCATTGCCGGGAAGCACCTCGATGCAGTAGCAGACAACTCCTTGCGTACTGACTCCCTCCAAGTCAGCGATGTCGATAATGCCGTCGCCGGTGAAGTCGCCGAGGGCAATCATCTCGGATTCGGCGGTCGTGGGGTAGGAGACCGGCGCTTGGAAGGTTCCGTCACCGTTCCCGAGCATGACGTAAACTTCGTTTCCCCCGCCCACGACGCCAAGGACTAGATCGAGTATTCCGTTGCCTCTCAGGCTTCCATCGACGGCGTAGACGGCTGGGTCTGTCAACGGGTACGTCGCACCCATGCGGAAAGTCCCGTCGCCGTTCCCCAGGAGAATTTCAACATTGCCGGTGGTGTTTTGCACGACGTTCACCACGGCCACATCCACGATGCCGTCGCCGTTGAAGTCGCCGACCACGAGCGAGTACGGAATGACCTCGCCGACAGCGAAGGCCGCCCGGGTCTCGAATTGGGCTTGTGCCGACGAAGCGAGGGAGACGGTCAAGGGGGCTAGCAGCGCGACGCTCCACGCGAGTCGAAAAGACACTTGATACCTCCGGAAAACGAAACCCATGGACGAGGCTAGCATCGAGCTCGCCACTGTTCAAGCGTTTGCGGTCACCCGGAGCGGAACCACGGTTGCAACTTCTTGCAGGTCTTTAAATCCCTAATTCCTCGCCGCCGGCTCTGGCGACGATTCTTCCGGAAACATCTTAAACTCGACTTCGCTCGCATGCGCCGTGACTTTCTTCTGCGCGTCGCTGGCATTCTCGGTGAGCGTTCCCTTCAGCACGTAATACGCCTCGTCCCCGCGATTTTTCCCCTCGCCCCGCTCCACCGTTCCCTTGAACTCGAACCACACCGCATGCACGGTTTCCGTGGTGAAGCTCAGCTTGCCGCCGTCGAGCTTGCCGCTGCGAAAGTACTGATCGAGAAACGCTCCTTTGTCGCTTTCCCCTTCGCCATAGCGCGAAACAAATCCCGTCACCCGGCCTTCCTCTTCCACCGTGATCTGCACAAACTCTCCATCTTTCAGAAAGCTGTACATTCCGGAATATTCTCTACCTGCCTTCGCTTCCTGCGCCGCTGCCGGCTGATCCGCCTTGGGAGCCGTCGCCTTGGAATCCTGGGCTTGCAACGAAGCGAACGCAGCGGCAGCGAAAGCCACAGTCACAAGAATGGCGCGCGATTTTTTCATGAGGTTCTCCTGCTGCATCAATCGTACTACCTTCGCCCCGGGCCGATCCCTTGCCCGGCCTGCCCTTCCAATTATTAGAGCCGTCCTTCCCCACGAAACGCTCCGAGCATCTAAGATAGAACGATGCGCCTGGCAGGCCCCCTGGAGCTAGAGGAGACCGAAGCACCCGTCGCCGACCTCCGCCTGCTGATCGCGCCCGAACCTCGGTCGCGCGTCTTTCTGCAAAATCTTCGCGATTTATTCCGTCGCCGTGAACCTGCGCTCCATCAAGCATCCGCCTCCGCAGACTTTTGGCCGGATGTCTTCGTCAACCGCGGACTTCCCTGGCGCCGCTTCGCGCAGTCCGGCGCGTATCACGTGCTGGCGATAGTCGCGGTCTTAGCGGGATCGCGCTTCTTGGACTTACAACTTCACGCCGTATCGCAAAGTGCATTCACGCACGAAGACGTGGTCTACTACAAGCCGTCGGAATATCTTCCTCCGCTCGATACTCGCCGCTCGACCGCCGCGCGGCCGCGCAAGGCTGATCCTGAATTCTCGGCGCAGCCCATCATTTCCCTGCCACGCGAAGTCGATAACCATGCGCAGACGATCGTCACCGCACCCAACATTCAGTTGCAGCACGACGTTGCGTTGCCCAACACCGTAGCCTGGGCAGACAAGCCGCGCATGCCGATCGCTCCCGTGCCGGTCGTGCTGGCATCCGAAATCACGCGGCTGGCGCCGCGGATGGAACGCTCCGTGATCGCGCCGCCGCCCGATGTGAGCAACAAGTCGCGCAATGCTGTGCAGGCGCCGCAGGCGGCGGTGATCGCTCCGCCTCCGGCGCTGGAAGCGGCTTCCAACCGCCGCGTGGGCGAGCTCAACATCGGGCGCAGCACCGTGATCGCGCCTGCTCCGCAGCTTTCCCTGGACGAACAACGCACCGTCGCTCCAGCACGCTCGGCGGTGCGTGGACGTTCTCCTCAGGTGATCGCTCCACCGCCTTCAGTGGGCGCGTCGGGAGGTTCGCGCTCGGCGGGCATGGTCGCACTCAGCCTGCATCCCGCGGTGGGCGCGCCTCCAGCGGCGGTAAGCGGCAATCGACGCGGCAGCTTCGCCGCCACTCCCGAAGGACATCGCGGAGCGTCGGGCGCTCCGGGCAGCTCCGCGGGCGCTTCCGCGGATGGAAGTGGAGCGAGCGCGAAGGGCGCGAGCAACTTGCCTGCGGGTTTGTATGTGGGCAAGGCCGCGAGCGCCAACTCCGTCAATCCCAACCTGATCGCCGGAATGCGCGCGCCGCGCGCGTCTCGCACCGCGCAACCGGAAGGCGACAGCAAGCTCTCCGAAGCCGAACGCGCCGTGTTCGGCAACCGCAAGATCTACTCGATGAGCCTCAATATGCCGAACCTCAACTCGGCGGGAGGCAGCTGGATCATCCGCTTCGCCGCGATCAAGGCGGAATCAGCGTCCAGCAATCCTGCTTCCGCCAGCGCAGCTTCCGACGATCTGACATCGCCGGTGGCGACCAGCAAGGTCGATCCCGCGTATCCGCTGGAGCTGATGCGGCAGAATGTGGGCGGGACGGTGATCCTCTATGCCGTGATCCACGCGGACGGAACCGTCGGCAACGTGCGCGTGCTGCGCAGCGTCGATGAGCGCATCGACCGCTTCGCCAGCGCCGCGATCGCGAAATGGCGATTCCAACCGGCCGCGAAGAACGGAACTCCCGTGGACGTGGAAGCTACCTTCTGGATTCCGTTCCGGCCAGCGAAGACGAGCTCGGGTTTTTGAGAAGCGGCTTCCGCTTCTTGGCTTCGGGCTTCGGGCTTCGAATGCTTGCTGCTCCGTGTGGATTTCTGCTGCAAAATAATTCTGGCGACCGTCTTCATCGAGGGGCTCTTGAGGATTGCGTGATTTCATTCTCTTGAATATCTGGGGTATCCCCCCACCCCACCCCCCTATTGGAATCATCGGGCTAGCGCGAAATTCTCCGCAAAATACGTCTTCTAAAGAACTTAGGCGCAAAATACCAGAAACACAGGACTTAGGCCCGGTCTTGGCCGGGCTGTAGCTGCCGTCAGTGCTTCGACTAGGATGAACTGATTTTTGGGTGAGGGCAAGGTTAGATGTCACAGCGAGGTGTGGATAAGTCGCGAGGGTTAGTCTGGCTGGGCGCCATAGGGAGAAGAAAGGCTGCTTGGAGAGATGCGGATGTCGTGATAAGCTTTGCGGCTAGTAAGTGGCTCCCCCTGCCGCAGCGCCGTCTGCAAAACAAGCAATGGAGTGAGGATCGTGATGACGCCCTTTTGCCGTCTCCGCTTCCGCCCCGTGGTATATGCGCTAGCCGCGCTGTTTGCCGTTGTTGGCACTGCCGCGCCGGCGTGGGCGCAGTTCGAAACGCGCGCCACTCAGGCGGTGTTGGGCGAGTCTTTCGACCTTGCCCTCGGGGACTTCAACCATGACGGCATCCTGGATGTCGCGATTCCCGCCGGCGATTCCCTGTATATACTGCTGGGCAACGGCGATGGGACTTTTCGCTCTTTGGTCAGCTACCCGGGCGACTTCTACTCCATCGTCGCTGCCGATTTCAATAACGACGGTAACCTGGATCTGGTCGTCGCGCCCGACGGCGATACGGTCGAAGTGTTTCTGGGCAACGGCGATGGTACCTTTCAGCCCCCCAAGAGTTCCCCTACTACAAGCGCCGCTGGCTTCATCGCGGTGGGCGATTTTAACGGCGATCACAAGCTGGATATCGCTATTATTGACAGCCCTTACATTAGCGTTTTGCTGGGCAACGGAGATGGAACCTTTCAGCCTCCGATTGACAATGACTCGTTCGTCGGGCCGGGCTGGTTAGCGCTCGGCGACTTTAACAACGATCATCTGCTCGACGTTGCGGCAATCGGGTCTTTCGGGAGCAGCGCGAGCATCGGCGTGCTGTTGGGGAACGGCAACGGTACCCTCCAAAGCGCGATCACGCAGACCCTCTCCTACCCGCCGGGGTCAGTAGCGGCGGCCGATTTCAACGGGGACGGGAACCTCGACGTCGCCGTCGGAAATTATTTCAACGACGGCCTCACCGTGCTTCTGGGCGAGGGCAACGGCAGTTTTAGTCGCGCGCAGACCTATCAAGGTGGAGGAGGCGCGCCTGTCATCGTCGGCCAATTCAGCCCGGACGGCAGTTTGGATGTGGTGGCTACGCCCTCGTCGGGTCTTGGGGCGGCGGAGTTTCTAGGTAACGGTAATGGGACTTTCCAGCCCGCCGAGATATATGCTTCAAACCACGGAGCGCCGGCGGCGGCGGGCGACCTGAACGGCGATCACAAGCTGGACTTGGTGCTTCGGGGCAACCTTCCTGAGGCGATCACCTCTATGCTGAATACCGGCACGCTGGGTTTCTCTCCCAGTTCGCCGCTGTCGTTTCCGTCGCAGCTTATCAACACCTCGAGCCCGTCACAGGCCGTGCAGCTTACCAACACGGGATCCGCCGCCGTCTCCATTAGTTCGATCAAGGCATCGGGTAGTTTTCAAGTTAGCGATACATGCGGCGGCTCCGTCCCGTCCGGTGGGAGCTGCACCGTCAGCGTAGTGTTCGGGCCGAAGAGCGAAGGGCAACATTCCGGCGCGGT
>Ga0182015_10003753_pt1 | contig 16811 bp, 11 predicted proteins | sample 712P3MmetaG_FD_120478 | JGI IMG/M metagenome (GOLD analysis project Ga0182015, IMG submission 120478) | Permafrost microbial communities from Stordalen Mire, Sweden - 712P3M metaG | ecosystem: Environmental > Terrestrial > Soil > Wetlands > Permafrost | place: Sweden: Stordalen | collected... | reverse complement strand
CCCATTCCTGAAGTTGTTGTTGATCACTGTCGCTGAGGGACAAAGCAGACACCGGTGTAGGCATACGCCAACATAGCGTACTCTTTCGTGTATGTCTATTTATTTGTTGGACACTACACTAGCCTTGGTCTTTCACTCCCAAATAACGCAGGAACATTCTCGGCAACTCACGATTGAGTTGACCTTCCATATCAGGCAGGAAGCGGTCGTAATCGTTGGGATGCTGGGGCAGGATGAATATGCCCGAAGCAGCAATGCCCAGCATCAGCAGGGCGAGCTTTACCGCGGACTCTGGGTCCGGGTGATGAATTTCGCTGCGGTGGCTGAGCAGGAGGTCGCCGACGTCCTCTAAGGTCTTCCACTCGAGTTGCTCACACTTTCGAATGAATGCCGTATCAGGATGCTGCAGGGAAAAAAGGAGATACGCGCGCAGCAGGCCGCGGTGGGAGTGGTGGCCCTTCAGGGTGAGGGCAATCACCGTGCGCGACATTTCGAGGAGAGACATCTTCTTAAATTGCTCGGAAGCCAACAGCGTCTTCGTTCCCCGGTAGTTTTCTTCGAGCAGGCGGAGACAAACCTCGCGCAGCAGGGCATCCTTGTCAGGAAAGCGGCGGTAGACGGTGCCGGGAGACAGGCCGGCGCGCGCCGCGATGCGAGGGATGGTTGCGCCTTCCAGTCCATCTTTATTCAGCACTTCGGCCGCGGCTTTGAGCAGGCGCGCCAGGGACTCGCGGCTGCGAGCCTGGTGCGCGGGGAGCGTGGTCTGGGGCATAGGAAAGATCTTACAAGAAAGCCTTGACAGAATGTAAATGCGAATATACATTTACATTGTCTGAAACTAAGGAGGCGCCTTATGACCGCCGTTCTGCCTCACCTATGGCTAGCCTTCGCGGTGCTGGCCGATCCCTGGCTGGGCTATGTGTGGTACCAGAGAGCTCGGAAGCGAATTGAGGCCGGAGTGCCCAACGCCCGGGTGCAGTTATACCGCGAGACCATCGGGGCGCAGGTGATAGGCGCGGGGTTGATTCTGGCTTACTGGCGCAGCGCCTGCATTCCGGCCGTTCGTCTCGGGTTGGGCGCTCCCCGATCGTGGGCATGGACCATGACCGCGCTATTGGTCATGGTGGGGGCGCTTGCGTGGTCCAGTTTACGGTTACGGCCCAAAGCCGAGAAAATCAGGCAACGGTTGCAGGGTCACGTGGGAGCGTTGCTTCCCGACTCCCACAGCGAACGGTCGTGGTGGGTAGCGATTAGCGCGGTCGCGGGGATCAACGAGGAATTAGGGTACCGCGGATTCCTTTTGTTTTACCTCAGCGTATACGCGCCGCAGACGAACCTGCTCGAACGAGTGGTGCTGACTTCATTGCTCTTCGGTCTCGCTCACATCTATCAAGGTTGGAAGGGTGCGGTAGGCGCGGGCATCCTGGGCCTGGTTTTTGCCGGACTGTATCTGATGACGGGAAGTTTGCTGCTGCCGATGGTGATCCATGCCGCAGTGGACTCCCGAATCTTGCTAATGTTTCCGCACGGGGCTTCTCCCGCGATCGCGGCGCAAAGCCATGCGTAGGTCTTCAAGTGCTTTTAGAAGAGTTCCTGCGCACGACGTTGCCTATTCAACTTTGGGCCTGACCATCTCGTTCGGTCGTCCGGGTGGACCCGCATGCTGCCGCTGCGTCCGATAAGACCCGGCGAATTCCGGTCCAAGCGGCTGTCTTTGAGATGCTTTTAGGGTGTCACGGCCCCGCGGCAAACACTTCCTTCGCTGCGATCACGGTGTTCGAGTGAATGGTCACCGTGTCTTCCACATTCTGAGCGTAGCCGCCCGCGAAGGTTACCATCACGGGAATGTTTCGGGCGCGGGCCACGCGGAACAGGAGTTTGTCCCGCTCCTTCAGTCCCTCAATGGTCAGCGAAAGCCCGCCCAGTTGGTCTTGGCGGTAGGGATCGGCGCCGGCGATATAGCAGAGCAGATCAGGCTCGAACTGACGCAGCCCGGAACTCAGCGCGTTGTCGAGCCAGGCCAGGTAGTCGCGGTCTCCGACGCCATCAGGCAGATCCACGTCAATCGAGGAAGGCGGCTTCCACAGCGGATAGTTGTTGTGCTGGTGCAGCGAAATGGTGAAAACCTCTCCGCCGTGTGCCCCGCGCATCTTGCCTGGAAGCACTGCACTCCGCAGAGGAGAACTCGGCGTGGAAGGCCCCGCGGAAGGCAACGGCTCCCCTGTAGTGCGGGCCCCGGCAAAAATCGCCGCCGTGCCGTTGCCCTGGTGCACATCACAATCGACGGTCATCGCGTTGCGAATCTTGCCGTCGCGCCGCAGCCGCCGGATGGCAACGGCCACATCATGAATCATGCAGAATCCTTCCCCGTGGTCGGGGAAGGCATGATGAAATCCGCCGCCAATATTGATGCCGACGCCGTCCATCAAAGCCTGCCGCGCCGCCAGGATCGATCCCCCGGCCGCGAGCCAGAATGCCTCCACCAGGTCGCGAGAGTAGGGAACCTCCATTTCCATCTCCTCGCGCGGGCTCAGCGTGCCGGTTTTCAGCTTATGCACGTACTCTGGGTTGTGAACCAGCAGAATGTCCTGATCGGTAGCCGGTTCAGGCTCCAGAAAGTCCGTCGCTTCGGCGACACCGCTCCCCAACAGGCGGTCGCGGATGCGCCGGTATTTCTCGGCAGGGAAAACGTGTTCGCCGATAGGCAGGTAGTAGCCGTCGCTGTAGATCAGCTTGAAGGGAAGCATTCGGCACTCAGCATTCAGCACTCATCCCCGTCGGGTGCTGAGGGACTCCATAGGATACGCGACCAGCCTCTTGGTTCCAGCCGGCGCTGCCAGTAAGAGAATTGGGGAACGCAAATGAACCATCCACTGTCGGAAATGCTGAAATGCTGACTGCCAGGCCTTACCGCTTTTTCCCCGGCTGCACCGCTGGCACTACCATCGGCCGGCGCACCGGCACGATCGCGCCCTTCGACGGATCGGCGGCCGCATTCGCGCGGGTGAGCACTTCCTGCTGGATATACTGCACGAACTCCTGGATCTGGCGCTGCATTTCTTCCATGCGCTCCCGCATTTGCAGGATGATCGCCATGCCGCTGATGTTCACGCCCAGATCGCGCGCCAGCGACAGGATGAACTCCAGACGCTGCAAGTCTTCGTCCGTGTAAAGACGCGTATTGCCCTCCGTGCGCGACGGCTTGAGCAGGCCCTCGCGCTCATAAAGGCGCAACGTCTGAGGATGGATGCCATACATCTCCGCCACGGCCGAGATCATGTACGCGCCCTTGGATTTACGCTTCATCGGATTCTCGGGTCAGAACTCTCGCCGCCACCAATTTACAACAAAAACAACACGGCCACGGATCGTCACAGATTCCCACGGATCAGGAAAGCCATATCCGTGTTCACCCGAGCAAATCCATGGCCGATGAACGTCCTACGCCGCTGGTTCGGTCTTCTGTTCGGCCCGAGCCCATCCCTGCGGCTTCAACAAATGATTGACAGCGTACGCCACAAAGCCCGCCGCGATCAGAATCATGCCAAAGGCGAACGAACTCATGTTCCACACCTGCTCGTGCTCGCTGCGGATGACGGAAAAGCCCAGCAAAAGCATGGGTGGGATGCCGATCGCAACCGCGCCGAACAATCCGCCAGGAACCCGGAAGGGCCGTGGCAAATCCGGCTCGCGAAAGCGCAAGACAGCGAGCGCCACAAATTCCAGCATCAGGCTAAAACCGTAGAGAAGAATGTCGATGGTTACCAACCGGGCAAAGCCGAGTAGCAGGCACGGAGCCCAGAAGACCGCACAGACCGTGATTGCCACCCACGGTGCCCGCGATCGCGGATGCAGTTTGCCAAAGATACGGGGCAGCATGCCGTCCTCAGCCATGGCTAGAGGCAGGCGGGAGTAGCTCATCACCAGCGCGTTGAACATCCCGAATGCGCTGATCATTCCTCCCAATACCACGCCGACACGCAGCAGCGGTCCGCCCAGCAGACCCGCGATATCGGCCCAGGATCCGGTTTCCCATGCCGAGGGAGCCAGCCCGGTCATCCACATGGCGGCGAAGGGAAGGATGTAGCTCAAGGCCACGATCCCTACTGCAACCAGCATCGCTCGCGGATAGGTCCGCTGCGGCCGCTCCACTTCCGTGGCGATGGTCGAGGCGTTGTCCCAGCCCATGTAGTTCCACATGCAGATGAGAAGCCCCCCGAGAATATCGACGGTCGAAGTGGTCGGCCTGGTCACGGCATTCGCCAGTGCTCCCATCTTGAACGGCGCGAGGACAACGATTGCTACGAATGGCGCCGACAGCGCGAAAAACAACCACAGGGACGTGAGCGAGACGACTTTCACGCCAGCAATATTGAGGATCGCGCAGGCAATCACCACCGCGAGTCCCACCGCCAGGCCGCGATAGCCTTCCTGAAACCAGGGGAACATGCGGGTCAGGTAGGCCACGAACAGCGTGGGATAAATCGCCATATCGAAGATGGAGGCGACCAGCGAGAGCCAGGCTTCCTGAAATCCCCAAAAGTTGCCCAGAGCGCGACGTACCCAGGCGTAGTAGCCCCCTTCATAAGGCAGGGCGCTTGAAAGCTCGCCGATCATGAAGGCTGTAGGCAGGCTCCAGAGCAGGGGCGTGAGCAGCAGAAGCAGGATGGCGCGTCCATACCCGGCGCCATGAACAATCTCCTCCGTGCCATAGGTTCCGCCCGACACCATAAAGAAGGTGGCGGCCACCAGAGGCCACAGCGTGAGGCGAACGAATTTTTTCCGGTTGGGGATGACGAGAGGTTGGGGGTTTTCGGTTTGTTGACGCGGGGCGCTAGCTGTTGCCAATTTCGATGTCTTCCTCCTCAAACGACTCACTCTCAGCAGCTCCGCAGCGGGCAGGTCGTAACCGAGCTTTCTGGTTTGATTAGATTCCAGAAATCGCGCTGGAGTTAGTTCGCAGAGTAGAGATTACGGGAATTTTCCACAGATGCAAGAAAATTCTTGAAAAATTTTTATCACGGAGAGCAGGTACGGACGTAACAGACCACGATGCTGTGGACCGGCCAAAGCCCAGGTCCTTTGCCCCGCAGCGACCAACCCCGTTGCCGTGGCGACGCCGCCGATTTTGTGACGCCTCCGCAGCCAGCCCGATTCTGTTGCGTTAGAGATTTTGAAGTTGGCTCCGATCCGGAACCCTAGACTTTCTTCCAAAGTTCTTCCCGCGGATCTTCCGGGTTCAGCTTGGCCAGTTCCCGCAGCAATTCCTTGGTGCGTTCGTCCCGAGGCATGGGCACGGTCACCGTGATTTCGACGATCTCATCGCCCCGGACTCCCTCCTTGGTGGCCGAGGGAACGCCCTTCTCGCGAAGGCGCAGTTTCTGTCCCGACTGCGTCCCTGGAGGAATCTTCAGCAGCGCCCGCCCATCGATGGTTGGAACCTCGATCTTGGCGCCCAGCGCGGCCTCCGTGGCGCTGACCGGGACGGTAAGGTAGATGTCGTCCCCATCGCGCCGGAAGATGGGATGATCACCGGTGCGGATGATCACGTACAAGTCGCCGGCCGCGCCGCCGTGCGGCCCGGCGTTGCCCTTGCCGGCCAGCCGGATGCGTTGCCCATCGCGCGTACCAGCCTTTATGCGGACTTCGATCGGGTCGGTTCGGGTGACCGTGCCTTCGCCGTGGCAGACCGGGCAGGTGGAAATGTTTTTCCCCGTCCCATGGCAGCTCGGGCACGGTACATTAAACTTCATGCGTCCGCCCGTCTGCGTAATCTGCCCCGTGCCGTCGCATTCAGAACACTTTCCCGGCGCTTCAATGTAACCCTGCCCGTGGCAATTCGAGCATACATCCTGGCGCGAAATGTTCAGCCGCATCACGCCGCCGCGTATCGCCGTCCAGAAGGGCACGTTGACCTGATATTCAAGATCGGCACCCTCTTCGGGTCCAGCCTCAGCCGCCGCCGCACCGCGTCCGCCGCCGAAGATTCCCGAGAAGATGTCGCGGAATCCGCCGCCACCGCCACCGCTTCGCCGGCCTCGACTCGCGCCGTCCGCCAGATCCGAGAAATCAAACCCGCTGAAATCAAAGGGAACACCCTGGCCGCCCGCCGGGCCCGCACCGCCGGCTGGAGATCCTCCAGGAAACCCGCCCGCACTGCCGCCCGCCCGCGAATAGGCTTCCGCCGTAGCCGGATCAATGTTGTCGGAGTAAAACCCGACTTGGTCGTAAATCTTGCGTTTCTTGGGATCGCTGAGGACGTCGTTAGCCTCGGAGAGCGTCTTGAACTTCTCCTCCGCCGACTTGTCCCCAGGATTAACGTCCGGATGGTACTTGCGCGCCAGCTTGCGAAACGCCTTGCGAATCTCGTCGGCCGAGGCGGACTTCTTCACGCCTAGAACGTCGTAATAGTCCTTTTTGGAGGTCGTTGCCATCTCGATTCATGACGTTTGTCATCCTGAGCGAAATTTCTGCCCGCGAGGCGGGCGGTCAAGCAGTCGAAGGATCCCTACCCTCGCTCGATGACATACCCTCAATGGGATAGGGATCCTTCGATTCCGTGGGTGCTTCGCTTCGCGGAAGCACCCACTCCGCTTGGATGACAGGTCTCAGAAGCTTACTTCTTGTCTTCCACGTCCACGTACTCGGCGTCGATCACACCTTCGTCTTTTTTCTGACCACTGCCGTCCGCGCCCGAAGCCGCACCGCCCCCATCAGTCGGAGAGCCGCCCGGCCCAGCTCCCGCCCCCGGAGCCTTCGCCTGCGCTGCCTTATACATTTCCTCGGCCAGCTTGTGCGAAGCCTTGGTCAGGCTCTCGCGGGCCTTATCCATCTGCGCCTTGTCGTTCGACTCCAGGGCCTTCTTGGCGTCGGCGACGGCGTTCTCAACGTCTCCACGCTCCGAGCCCGAGATCTTGTCGCCGTTCTCGCGCAGCATCTTCTCGACGTTGTAGACCATGCTGTCGAGCTGATTCTTGGCTTCAATCGCCTCACGCTGTGTCTTGTCCTCGGCCGCATGCGCGTCAGCTTCCTTCGCCATGCGCTCGACCTCTTCCTTCGACAGACCCGAAGACGACGTAATCGTAATCTTCTGGTCCTTGCCCGTGGCCGTGTCTTTCGCGGTCACGTTCAGGATGCCGTTGGCGTCAATGTCGAATGTCACCTCAATCTGCGGCACGCCCCGCGGAGCCGTCGGAATTCCCGTCAGATGGAACTTACCCAGCGTCCGGTTCTGCGCCGCCATCGGACGCTCACCCTGCAGCACGTGTACCTCTACCGACGTCTGATTATCCGCCGCGGTCGAGAACGTCTCCGTCTTCTTGGTAGGAATCGTCGTGTTACGCGGGATCATCGGCGTAGCCACACCGCCCAAAGTTTCGATCGACAAAGACAGCGGAGTCACGTCCAGCAGCAGCAAATCCTTCACTTCGCCGCCCAGAACGCCACCCTGAATCGCCGCACCCACCGCGACCACTTCATCGGGATTCACCCCTTTGTGGCCTTCCTTGCCAAACAGCTCTTTTACCAAAGCCTGAATGCGAGGCATGCGAGTCTGTCCGCCCACCAGCACCACTTCTTGGATCTTGCCGGCATCGACGCCCGCATCTTTCATGCACTGTTTGCAGGGACCTACCGAGCGCTGAATGATGTCTTCCACCATCGATTCCAGCTTGGCCCGCGTCAGCTTCTTCACTAGATGCTTCGGACCGCTGGCATCCGCCGTAATGAACGGCAGGTTGATCTCGTGCTCCATCGTGGTCGAAAGCTCGATCTTTGCCCGCTCGGCCGCATCCCGCAGACGCTGCAACGCCATCTCGTTGCCCTTGCCACGCAGGTCGAGCCCTTCATCCTTCTTAAACTCGTCGATCAGCCAGTCGACGATCCGCTGATCCAGATTGTCGCCGCCCAGGTGCGTGTCGCCATTGGTAGCCTTCACCTCAATCACGCCCTCGCCCACCTCCAGGATCGAGATGTCAAAAGTCCCGCCGCCAAAGTCATACACGGCGATCGTCTCGTCCTTAGTCTTGTCGAGTCCATAAGCCAGCGCCGCCGCCGTAGGCTCATTGATAATGCGCTTCACTTCGAGCCCGGCAATCTGCCCGGCATCTTTCGTGGCCTGCCGCTGCGCGTCGTTAAAGTAAGCGGGCACGGTGATCACCGCCTCGGTAACTTTCTCGCCGAGATAGTCTTCCGCCGCCTTCTTCAGCTTCTGCAAAATCAGCGCCGAGATCTGCGGAGGCGTGTACTCCTTACCCTGCGCCACCACCGCCACGTGGTCGCCCGATTTCACCACCTTATAGGGCACCATCTTGATCTCTTCCGTCACTTCGTCGAAACGCCGCCCCATAAAGCGCTTGATCGAATAAACCGTGTTCTCCGGATTGGTGATGGCCTGCCGCTTCGCCACCTGCCCCACCAACCGCTCCCCAGTCTTGGTAAACCCAACCACGGACGGAGTAGTCCGCCCCCCTTCTTCATTCGCGATCACTTTGGGCTCTCCACCCTCCATTACCGCGACACAAGAATTGGTTGTTCCAAGGTCAATTCCAATAATCTTGGCCATAACAGTCTCCTCTTGATGCAAATAAGTGCTTTGTAATCAATGTGTTTATGATTGCCAACAACCCCATGCTAAGACCTGAGCGGGGTGTTGTCAAGGATTAGATGCAAAAAGAAGAAGATCAGACGCAGGACTTTCTTATGCTTCCGAAGGACCTCATGAACTGCGGTTGGAAAGAAGGAAGTCGCGAGAAGGACCGGTCGGGCGTATCGCCGGCAAGCTATTCTGAACACCTTGGGCGGATCAAGAGCGACGGGCCGACCCCTCGATGCTCGCCGCATGGGCGAAAGCGGAAGTGAGGCGTGGAACTCCTGGCACAGCGAACTGAGAACTGCTACTCGATCTCCGGCCGCCAAATCGGCTCCCCGCCCAGCGAATAATAGAAGCCACAACCGGCCAGCGCCACCACGCTGAGCAGAGCCAGAACGGAGGTCGTCATGTACCAGGCCGAGAAGTCGGCGGTGAACGGGACATTGCTCAGCATATCGACGGTGAAAATCGCGCAAGCCAGCGGCACCAGCCCGAAGCGAAAGACGATCAGCACGGCAATGGCATAGACCAGAATCTCTATCGGCAGTTCCACCGCCACATAAGAGGAAGTAAGTCCCCGAGGCAGCGCGTTGAGGGCAATAAACGCGACGGCGGCCAGCCAGTCCTTGCGCAACACGACCTTCAGCACGAACAGCTGAAAGAAGAACTCCAAAGTTCCCAGAATCGAAGCAGGAATTTGCGTCAACCATGCTCCCAGCGCATGGCGAGCGCCCGCCAGGTATTCGGTTTGATAAAGCTGCGGGGAAGCTCCCATATGCATCATGGCGATATAACGGATCTGGAAGATGAGAAGCCAGACCACGCCCAGCATTACGCCGAACAGAATGTCACGGCCCACCAGCGGATCGCGAAACTGTCCCGAAAGCAGGCGGCTCCACGAAACCATGGTCTGTGGCCAGCGCCGCCGCACCCAGGGTTCAAGCGCAAGATACAAAATCCAGGTCAGCCCGGAAAGAAACAGACCGGAACTGACTGCCAGCACAAACAAATCGAACATGTCGATGCTGGGCACGAGGTGCGCCCGGCACAGCCACAGAAGGATCTCCAGTGCGAACATGATCGAAGCCAGCCGGAAGGCGCCCTCCTTGTCGCCCCGCCCCTGGCGGTAATTCCGCCGCGCCAGATAAATGGCCCCACACAACAAAGACAGCACGAAGGCGAGCAAAAGGACGTGACGCACTTTCTTTGCTGTCGAATCCTCCGGACTCTTCATGCGTTCCGGCTTGGTCCAATCGCCGCTAAGGGAGAAAAAAACAGGCTTGCCGTGCCACGAAGCGGCTTCGACGCGCAGGGGGCGTAGCGTCCCCGGCCAGGTTCCGGTCCACGCCATGCGTGTGTCGGAGGCGCCCAGCGAGTTCCATGCCGGCTCCGCCTTCTGAAACTTCGTTGGATCAAGCCCCGCCGCGGTGAAAAGCAAGTTCCAATCGAACGCCGCCGGTGGTCGGCCCGGATCTTCTTTCTGCAACGGGATCGCCTGGAAATAAGTGAGTTGACCCTGAGGATCGAGTTCCAGGTTGATCATCCCCGAAAGAACCGTCGGAGGATCGTCGCTCACCACGATCCCGGGGTTGAGCAAGTCTCGAAAACCCTTTGCCATCATGTCCCCCGGACTCTGGCGGTACCAGTAGCGCAGCAGGGAAGGCCGCGCGGCAAGCACGGCATCCCAGTTCGGACGGGGCTTGTCGTTTTTCTCCACGTACTCCTGGAAAGTGTCGTCGTTATCGAGGCCAAAGGCGCTATCGCCAGGCCGCTCGGGATATCCCAGCCGGACAATAATCTCGCGCGCTTTTCGCGTGAGCACTTCCGGCGTCAATTCCAGCTTCATCTTCTCGAGCGCACTGTAATGAGCCGACAGAAAGGTGCTCAGACCTAAAGCCAGCAGCACTGCGGCGAGGCAAGCGACGGCGATTCCTGGGCGAAGGCCGGCGGTTTCGCCAGATGCAGCCACCATCTGCGGGGAAGGCGTTTCACCCGCCGCCAAAGCCGCCGCCAGTGGATCACCGCCGGGTAGAGCGGCGGCTACGCTGAGAACCGTCGCGGGACGGGCCGAGGGCTCGGTCTCGAGACAGCGGAGGATGACGCGTTCAATGACTGGGTTGAGATCCTTGACCACCGACGAAGGCCGGCTCAGAGTTCTATCGCCGCGCGCGCGCGAGTTCTCGGACGAGGTTTCGGAGAGGGCGTGCTTGCCGGTAAAGACTTCGTACAACACAAGTCCCAGAGAATAGATGTCACTGCGCGTACTGACTTCCTTGCCTGCCAGTTGCTCGGGCGCCATGTAGGCCGGAGTTCCGCTACGCACCTCGGCCCCCTGGATCTGATCGGCGACTCCCGCCAAACCGAAATCGGTGATTACGACCTGGCCACGGCCGTCGAGCATAATGTTCGCCGGTTTCAAGTCGCGGTGGAGCACTCCTTTGGCGTGAGCCGCCGCCAATCCGGCACAGAGTTGGCGTGCAATGTCGAGGGCTTTGTCTTCAGGCAGCCGACCGATGCGCCGCAGCAGCGAAGCTAGGTCTTCTCCGTCGACATACTCCATGGTGAAGAAGGTGTGGCCCTCGACGTCTCCCACGTCGTACACGCGGCAAACGTTGGGGTGCGACACGCGCCGTGCCACCCGCACTTCATTCTTAAAGCGCTCTAACAACCCTTGATTGCGAGCGGCTTCGTCGGGCAGAAACTTGAGAGCCACCGGTTGGCCGAGCGTGAGGTCATCGGCGCGGTAGACCTCACCCATGCCGCCTTTGCCGACCAGAGCAATGATGCGGTAACGGCCGTCGAGCAGGCGGCCGGGGAGAAATCGCCCTTCGCTCAAGTATTCGGCGGAGCTGCTGGGCCGGGACGAGGATACGGATCCGGGCCGTGGCGCGAGCGGCGAAGGTGCCGTAGCGAAGTCGAGCGTGGCAACGTCGTCCGGATGGACGGCGGGCGCGCCGCAGGCCGAGCAGAAGCGTCCGGTTGCCGGAACGTCAGTACCGCAGGATGAGCACGCGGGCATGATTTTTCACTACAGTCTACCGCTTTGGGAGCGAAACGTGTTCTACGGAATGTGTGGCGGAATGCGTCCGCCATGGTGGTCTGAGGTGGGTTGGATGGAAAGTCAAAGTCCCCACCCTTTCATCAAGAACGCGAAAGGATGGGGACGCGGGTTTGGCAATTCGGATGGCAGAAGCAGGCGGTGCCGCTTCTGGCCTATTACTGCTTCTCCATCGCATACGCCATGGTGGTCCCGCGCAGCTTGTCGTTGTAGTCAACGTGGATTGACTTGCCATCGGAAGAAACTGTCATCTTTGCCACGCCAACTAGTTTCCCGTCCCGCTTGCTGGTTTCCTCAATCGTGTCCTGTCCGATCCGTTTCAACGTAACCATGGTGTGGCCCGGGTCTCCCTGGATCGGGTATTCTTTGCCGTCGAACTTCGCGTCGTAGCTGTTGCCGTTCAGGTCCGACATCTTCAGTCCGTTCGTCGTTCCCTGATAGGTAACGGTGAGGCCGTTGTTGGAGATCGTGTTGTACTTCTGAATGCGCCACGATCCCGACACGGGATGCGAACCGGCTTCGCCTGGCTTCACTCGCGCGTAGGTCGCTTCTCCCGTCACCGGCTGCGTGCCGGTCGTATCCGTGAACTTGGTGTTCAGGGTTTTTCCGTCGGCCGAGACGTTTTCCTTGTCGGTATACGTGACCTTCCCGTCTTTCTTTTCGATGATCTCAACCGAGCTGGCATTTACCACGTTCACAGCAATGGTGTCGTAGTAAGGATGTCCCGCGATCTTCTGGTCGGTCCCGTCAGCTTTTGCCGAGACCTTCGGAACGCAGGTCAGACACTCATACATGTTATTGGTCAACGAGTATTGTTCGGGCTTGGTGGGAAGTTTGACGGTGTCAAGTTTTGCCACCCAGGTTCCATCGAACGGGGTTTGGGCAAACAGCGTTGCCGATGCGACGAGCACCAGCGCTAGCAATAGTTTTTTCATGGAACACCTTTCCAAATGAGATTTGGCAGCCCAGCGAAGGGGTCCCGACCACATTGGATAGTTTGTGTTGGGCTGTCGATTGGGACGGGAGAATTGTAGCGCGGCTGGCACTTCTTTGTCTCCGCAGCGTTTAAGGTCTCGGTGTTCGGTGTCAGGTCTTAGCCCGAAGCCTGAGACCTAACACCAGAGACCTGATGTATTACCATCCAGACGATGACTTCGCCCTTCCGACGATGGCTGCGAGATCCGCTTTTCCTGTTGTGTCTGGCAACAGGGCTGCTCACCTTCGTGGTGCAATCGGGCGAGTTGGGAACGGCCGATACGACGCACCGGCTTCAAACTACGCACTGGCTGTGGACTTCCGAGCCGCAGGTATTTCCCTACGAGTATCCCGAGTTTGGTCTGCACGGCCGCGGAGGCCGGCTCTATAGCTGGTATGGCATTGGACAGTCCCTGCTGATGCTGCCTCCCGATCTGGTGGGCAGTTGGATCGCGCATTGGAATATTTTTTCTGAGTACGGCGATGATCCGGCGGTGCGCAGCATTGTGGTCAGCTACAGCACCAGCATCCTGGTGAATGTGCTCACAGCGCTGGTGTCGTTTCGCCTGCTTCGCCAATTGCGATTCAGCGTGCGGGAAGCGGTGCTGGGCGTGCTGGCGCTGATGTTCTTGACCACGCACCTGCACTACACGCAGAACATGATGGAGAACAATTACATCATGCTGCTGACGCTGGCCGGATTTTCTTTTCAATATGAATGGCTGCGGACGGGAAGCAAGCGGGCGCTGTGGGTGGGTTGCGCCGCGCTTGGGCTGAACTTGCTGACGCGGCTTACCACCGGCTTGGATCTAGTGGGCGGCGGAGTTTTTCTTCTGCTTGTGCTTTGGTTGGAACAGGGGCGAGGGCGCGAACTTTGGCAGCGGTTTTTACCTTATTGCAAGGTCGCCGCTCCCGTCTATGCGGTATTCCTGCTGATGGACCGGCTTTACCAGTTCTACCGTTTTGGATCGTTTACGAACACCTACTTATCGACCTTTGCAAAGGAACAGCGATTGGCGGACCCGACGCTGCCCGCGAACTTTCCCTGGAGCACTCCTTTTCACGAAGGCTTCTTGGGTGCGCTGTTCAAGCCAGAGAAGTCGATCTTTCTTTTCGATCCTCTTCTGGTACTGGCCATTCTGCTGCTGGTAGTGTTGTGGCGGCGCTTGTCGCCGGAGGTCCGAGCGTATGGCGTGACCTCGCTTCTGTTGCTGCTCGGCTACATCAGCTTTTACGCGAGGTACACCTACTGGGCGGGCGACTTTGCCTGGGGTGATCGTTACGTTTCGACGTCGGTGGAACTGGCGGCGTTGCTTGCCGTGCCCTTGTTGCTCCGCCATCGCGGCGATGTGAGGGCGTGGATCTGGCGTGCTGGAATCGTGCTCGTCGCAACCAGCCTTGTCATTCAGCTTGCTTCGCTTGCCTTCTGGCTGCCGCTGGAGATTTACCAGATGGAGACACTGGGCCATCCTACGTTCGTCATTGCGCTGCGCGCGAAGAACATGGTGGCGTTTGCATTCGGGAAGATGGATGCCTGGGGATTGAACACCGAGGCCATGCACTGGGATCCCTGGGATTACGTTCACATCACGACCTGGAATTTTCTGCCGTTTCTGCTGCGAAGGGTAGGAGCCGCGCCGGGTTGGGTGGTGAATACCGCGTTTGCCGTATGGATTGCGGCGATTGGGGCGCTGGCTTGGGTGCTCGGACAGCTGCGCAATGCTCTGCGAGAATACGCGCCCAACCACCAGTAATTCGAGATCAGACCGCCTCAATCGTATTTTTCGTAATGGATCGACTTACGATCCCAGCCCAGCGACTTCAGGAGTTCACGGTTCGCCTTCACCATCTTGTCGAGTCCGCAGATGTAGGCGGGCATATCCGTCCGGTGCTGCGCGATGCTCGCAACATGTTCCTGAACGTATCCGCGCAAGCCTCGCCACTGTGAGCTGCCGCGGCTCAGTGTCGGCAGATAGTGAAAGTTGTGGTGTTGAGCAGCAAGTCGCAGGAACTCGTCATGATAGTAGATGTCTTTTTCGTAGCGGCTGCCAAATAAAAGCGAGAGCTCCTTTCCCTGATGCCGTGACTCATCCGCCAGCAGCCAGTGGAGCATCGAGCGGAAGGGAGCGACGCCCGTGCCGGTGGCGACGAAGATCGTATCGCGCATCGGTGGCCGCAGAATAAAATCGCCGAAGGGTCCCTGACACCGAATCTCCTCGCCTTCTTTCATATCGCACAGAAAGTTGGACATGAAGCCGTCCTGCACTCGATTGAGGCAGAGCGCGAAGCGGGGATCCTCTGCTGGAGGGGAGGCGATGGAGTAAGCGCGCGTGAGTTCCTCTCCCTGGGGCTTGACTTGTTGGAACGACAGCCACTGACCCGACACGAACCCAAAGCTCCTCGTGCCGATCATTTCGAACTCCAGGTGTTTTGTGAGTTCCGATAGAGGCACGGAGCGCACGAGGTGTGCAACGTGAGTTTGAAAGGCAGCCACTGGTTATGTGGATGAAGGTCAACCGGGTGAAGAAGCGAAACTTGCGACGGCAGGAGGCTTCTACTCCACGGTCACGGACTTAGCCAGGTTCCTTGGCTGATCCACATCGCACCCGCGGCGGACGGCAATGTGATAGGCCAGCAACTGGAGAGGAACGATTTCGAGAATCGGCGCGAGCTCTTCCGGTGCGGCCGGAACGTAGAGGACGTGATCGGCGGCTTCTTTGATTTCTTCGTCGCCTTCGGTAGCGAGCGCGATGACGACGCCGGAGCGAGCTTTGACTTCCTTGAGGTTTGACATCGTCTTCTCGTAGCGCACCATCGAGCCGGGGTTGCTGGCGTCCCGAGTGGCGACGATGACCACCGGGAGATTCTCGTCGATCAGGGCGTTCGGACCATGCTTCATCTCGCCGGCAGGATATCCCTCAGCGTGGATATAGGAGATTTCCTTGAGTTTGAGGGCGCCTTCGAGGGCGATGGGATAATGAATGCCGCGGCCGAGGAAGAGAAAATCCTGGGCGCGTTGGAATCGCTTGGCGAGGTCTTCGCATTTTTCGTCGTGGGTGAGGATGTTTTCCAGTTTGCCGGGAATGAGCGTAAGTTCCTCGGCCGCCGTGCGGGTTTGCTCAGAGGCCATGGCACCGCGCACCTGCGCGAGATAGAGAGCGAACAGATAAAGAGCTGTGAGTTGGCAGGTGAAGGCCTTGGTGGATGCCACGCCGATCTCAGGGCCGGCGTGGGTGTAGATGGTTCCGGCGGCTTCGCGAGTGATCATGGAGCCGACCACATTGCAGATGGCCAGCGTGTGCGAGCCTTTGGCTTTGGCCTCGCGCTGGGCGGCGATGGTGTCGGCGGTTTCACCGGATTGCGAAATCACGAGAGTGATGGTGTCCGGGTTGACGATGGGGTCGCGATACCGCCATTCGCTGGCGTAATCCACCTCGACCGGGACGCGGGCGAAACTTTCGATCATGAACTTGCCGGCTTGTCCGGCATGCCAACTGGTGCCGCAGGCCACGATATTGATCTTTTTCGCAGCCCGGAATTCGGCCTCGCTGATCTGCATTTCGTCGAGGAATATGTGGCCGGTGTCGAGCGAAATTCGTCCCAACGTGGTATCGCGGACGGCGCGCGGCTGCTCGTAAATCTCCTTGAGCATGAAGTGCTTGAAGCCGCCCTTTTCCGCCATAATCGGGTCCCAGGTCACGTGCTGCACCTGGCGCTGGACGGCTTTTCCGTCGAAATCGGTAAGTTGCACGCCCTGGGCCGTGACCACGGCAAGGTCGCCATCGGCTAGAAAGAAAATGTCGCGCGTGTGATAGAGAATCGCAGGGACGTCGGAGGCGACAAAATATTCGTCGTTGCCGAGACCTACCACTAGAGGAGGTCCGTTGCGTGCGGCCACGATCTTGTTGGGCTCGTCGACCGAAATGACGGCCATGGCGAAGACTCCGCTGAGTTCCTTCACCGTGCGGCGGACCGCTTCTTCCAGGCTGGGATGGTGACCGTTGCCGGTTTTGAAAAGATGCTTTTCGATCAGGTGAGCAATGACTTCGGTATCGGTTTCAGTGGAGAACTTGTGGCCTTCTTCGATCAGCTTTTTTTTCAGGCTGAGGTAGTTCTCAACAATGCCATTGTGTACGACGACGATCTTTCCCGTGCAGTCGCGGTGAGGATGAGCGTTTTCTTCGGTGG
>Ga0182015_10003752_pt1 | contig 16812 bp, 13 predicted proteins | sample 712P3MmetaG_FD_120478 | JGI IMG/M metagenome (GOLD analysis project Ga0182015, IMG submission 120478) | Permafrost microbial communities from Stordalen Mire, Sweden - 712P3M metaG | ecosystem: Environmental > Terrestrial > Soil > Wetlands > Permafrost | place: Sweden: Stordalen | collected... | reverse complement strand
TCAACACAACACCCTAAGCCACAAACTACCGTCAGCAACAAACCCAAACACACAGATCCACCGCAAAAAGACCGCCCGCCCTCGACGGAAAACCCCGGAATCAATGCCTGTGAGAAATGCAGGTTAGCCGGGCGGCCAGGTCATGTGGCGGCCCCCGAGGAGGTGAAGGTGGAGGTGATCCACGGTCTGGCCGCCGTCTTCGCCGGTGTTGATTACTACGCGATAACCTTTGACCAGGCCTTTTTCGCGAGCAATTGCGGCGGCAGTTTGGAGAAGATTTCCGAGCAGGTCACGGTCCTCGGCGACGGTGTCGTCGAGCGAGGCGAAATGTTCGCGGGGAATGATGAGGATATGGACGGGAGACACCGGATGAATGTCAGAGAAGGCGTAACAGAGCTCGTCCTGGTAGACGGGGGTGGAGGGAATGGAACCTTCGGCGATTTTGCAGAAAAGACAGGGCACGGAGTGACCTCGCGGCGAGTATCAGTTTACAACCGTGCCGTTGAACACGGGAGAGGCTCAGCGATATTGTTGGAGAAGTTTAGACCCAAGCAGGACTATGAGGATTTTGGGAGGGATGAGCAATGAAGGCAGCGGTTGTGAACAGGTTTGATGCGCCGCCGAGCTATGGAGAGTTCGAGGAACCCGTGGCGGGCGATGGCGAAGTGCTGGTGGAGGTGAGCGCGGCGGGATTTCATCGAATTGTGAGGGGGCTGGCGAGCGGGAGCCACTATGGAAGCGCGGGCGTGCTGCCCATGATCCCAGGTGTGGATGGAGTGGGGCGCCTGGAAGATGGTACGCGGGTTTACTTCGGAAGGGTGAGAGATCAGTTTGGCACGATGGCTGAGCGGTGCGTAACGGCGCGCAGCATGTGCATGGAGATTCCAGAGAGCCTGGACGATGTGACCGTTGCCGCGATGATGAATCCGGGGATGAGTTCGTGGGCAGCACTGATGGAGCGCGCGCAGTTCCAGGCCGGAGAGGGTGTGCTGATCGTGGGCGCGACAGGGATCGCTGGGCAATTGGCAGTGCAGATAGCCAGGAGGCTGGGGGCGCGGCGTGTGGCCGCAGCGGGAAGGAATGAGGCGAGGCTGAAGGAGCTCGAGCCGCTGGGAGCTGATGCGGTGATTTCGCTGGGGCAAGAGCGTGGGGCCGTGGTGAGTGCGCTGCGTGCGGAGATCAAGGAACACAAGACGGATGTGGTGATCGACTATGTGTGGGGCAGTCCGGCAGAGATGGTGCTCGAGGCGATTGGAGAAAAGGGGCTGAGCCATGCCGCACGGCGGATTCGCTACCTGCAAGTGGGCAACAGCGCGGGACCGACCATTACGCTAGCCGCGGCGACGCTGCGCAGCACTGGGCTGGAGCTGATGGGAAGCGGGTTTGGCAGTGTGTCGATGGAAAGGATCTTTGCATCGCTTGCAGAGTTTCTGAAGGAAGCTGCGCGGGAACCGTTTGAGTCGAAGGCGAAGAGTGTTCCGTTGGCCGAAGTGGAGAGCGCATGGAATGCGCCGGACGGGGGCGAGCGGCTGGTGTTCAGGCCGTGAGATAAGTTCGGCGGAGGCGCTGGTAGGATGCAGCTATGAGCGCGCCGGAACATCCACCTCTTTGGAAGACGCTGCTGGCGTTTGGATTTATCTACTTCGTGTGGGGATCGACGTACCTGGCGATTCGCGTGGGGGTGCACGAGGTTCCGCCACTGATGTTTGCGGCGATGCGGTTCTTCGCGGCGGGTGCGGCGCTCTACGGATGGACGATGATGCGGGGCGAGAAAGCTCCGACCACGCGGCAGTGGATTTCTGCGTGCATTCTGGCGGTACTGATTTTTGTGGGCGATTACGGACTGCTGTTCTGGGCGGAGATTCGCGTGCCGTCGGGCATTGCCGCGGTGATGATGGCGACGATTCCGGTGTTCATTGCGCTGGGGGAAATTGTTTTTCTGGGGACGCAGAAGCTGACAGGGCGGCTGGCGATTGCGCTGGTGGTGGGGATTGCGGGTGTTGCGGTGCTGACGCTTCGCTCATTGAACCTGAGCGGCTTGCCGGTGGAACCGCTGGGCGCAGCAGCGCTGATTGTGGCGGCGATGTGCTGGGGAGTCGCGACCATACTGACGAGGAAGCTGGAGCTGCCGCCGTCGAAGGTGGTGAGCTCGGGAGCGCAGATGCTGGCCGGGGGCATCATGCTGTTTGTGTTCTCGGCGATGTTTGGCGAGTTTGGCAGGTTCGATGTGCGTACGGTTTCAAGCGGCGCGTGGTGGGCGCTGACTTACCTGGTCGTGGTCGGGTCAATCATCGGATACACAGCGTACTTGTGGCTGCTGCATCACCAATCGCCTACGAAGGTGGGGACGTATGCGTATGTGAACCCGGTGGTGGCGGTGGTGGTGGGGTACTTTCTGGGCGGCGAAGAGCTGGGGATGCGGACGGTGGTGGGCGCCGTGCTGGTGGTTGTGAGCGTGGTGATGATTACGACGTCGCGAAAGCGGACCAGACCGCAAGTCGCGAAGTAGGGCGTAGCGGGTGCGGTTTGGACGGTGCGGACCGGGACCGTCTTACCTCATGAGAATGATGGAGAGTATCTGCCCGTCGACCCCCTTGTCGGCGGCTTCCGCGTACTCAATCCTGGCTTTCATTCCCTCGATATTGTTGCAGGGATCGATGCTCCCGCTTGGTTTGAAGCCGAGGGTGGCCAGGTCAATTTTGAAGTAGTTGTTGTTGAAGAGGGTGACGTTCTTGTTGGAGCCGGCGAGCTGGAGCTCAAGAACGGAAGGGTAACCGCACTTGACCTCGTGGATGACACCCTGAAGGGTGTGGTGCGGGGCATTTGCGGCGGCAGCAGGGTGCGTAGGAACCTTTGGGACGTCGACGACGGTGTCCTGTTGCGAGGACTGAGACCTGGCGGCGGAGCTCGAGTGGGCGACGGTAACCTGGGTCGCCGAGGGCTGGTCGCCATTTCCTTCATGCAAGATGACAACAGGGCTGGAGGACTCGGGCTCGCCGCCGGCTCCCTGGAGAGTGACAACGCCCGTGGCCTCCTGGCCTTTGCGCGCGTCAACAATCTGCTGAATCTGGGCGAGACGGCTCTGGAGCATCTGCTGCTGTGAAGGGGTCTTGGCAACCTTGAGGGCAACGCGGAGAACGTTGGCGGCATCCTCGTATTTGCGTTGCTCCATGAAGATGTTGGCGGCGTTTACGCGGTAGCCGATCTGCGTTGGGTCGAGCTGGATGGCTTGAACGTTGAGGCGATGAGCCTCGTCGAGGTTCTTATGCTGCTCGGAGAGAAGGCGTGCGAGCTGGTCGTAGCTGGGCGCGAATTGTGGATTGAGGCGAATGGCGGCGCGGAGGCTCTTCTCGATGGAGTCGGGGTCTGCATCATCGAGGTGCCCCATGGAGAGCTGGGCGAAGTAGAAGTAGGCGAGGTAGTTGTCAGAGCCAAGATTGACGGCCTCGCCGAACCACTTGCGAGCGGTGTCGCGATCGCCGGCCTGGAGGGCAATGGAGCCAAGGACCTCGCGGGCCTCAGTATTCTTTGGATCCGAAGCAAGAACTGACTCGGCGAGGGCTTTGGCTTCGCCGGTGCGACGGACGGCAGCGAGGATGCCAGCGCGGATGGCGTTGGCCCGAGGTTCGGTGAGGACTTGCGCTTTGAAGCTGGACTCGTCGATGGGCGCTGCAGAACTGTTCAGGGTGAAGTACCCGTACTGACTTTTGCCAATGTACGAAGAGAGCTGATCAAGGAGGACTTTGAGGTCGCCGAATGCCTCTTGGCCGGCAACCGCGGGGTCCTCGTGGTTGCGACAAAGATCGAGGTAATTTTGAAGGCGGTTCGTATGGTTCTGATGGTCAGTTACAAAGAGGAAGTGGGTGAGGGCCCAGGATTCGGCGTAAAGGATGCTCGCTTTTTCCTCCTGGTGGTAGTAGGGCGAGCTGAAGTCGACGTGGAAGAGGACGTCGAGGGGGATGAGCCCGTTATTGCGAAGGTAAAGAATGAGGTTGGCGTTGGCCATCCCGAGTTCAACGTCCTTGGAGTGGATCTCGGTGTTCTCAAAGAACTCGGCAAGGCCTTCGTTGATCCAGATGGGAATCCAGGCCTGGTCGTTGCGGAACTGAACATGGGTGTACTCGTGGTAGATGAAGGCGTAAGGGTGCTCTTCGTTCTCGGCGTCTTGATTGATGAGGATGTAGTTTTTGTCGGCAGTACGTTGGAAGAGCCCGCCGAGTTTCAACTGGCCGCGAGCAAGATATTCGGCTGGTTCGAGGGCTTGAAAGGATTTGTTATCCGCCGCGACAATGATGACGATGGGCTCGGGCGGATCGACATTCAGGCCGGGGAAGAGAGTTTGAAAGACCCAGCGCATGCGCTCGAACTGGTCGAGGATGTGGCGGGCCTGCTTCTCATAGGAATTGGTGATGACGATGAAGTGAGGGCTGGTAACACGGAGCCACTGCTCGGAGGCGAGGCAATGAGCCGCCGCAATGACGAGGAAAACGCAGACAAGCAGAGATCGCAGGCGCATCGGAGTGTGGCCATTCTAGCAACAATCGGGGAGGGTGATTTTGAAGCGGTGGTGGCGGGTTCCGGTTCGAGACTGGCTGAGGGCTAACTCGTGTGGTCGAGGACGATCTTCCAGCCGTTGGGGCCGAGGTGCCAGACGAGAGAGAAGATGCCGTCGTCTTTTTTCGCTTCGCCATGGGTTGTGCGGTCGAGGTGGAAGTTGCCGGTGACGACGGCGTATTCGGATGGCCCGCAGGAGTTGGGAAGGAGGCGGACCTCGATGTTGGAGAAGGTGAGATGGCCCATCTGCTCGGGCGTGGAGTAGCCCTGGCGATAGCGCTGGAGGATGGTGTCGTAGCCCTTGCGGACTGTGGCACCGACGAAGGTTGTGTCGGGCGAGTTTTCGTAGGTCTGCATGAAGGCGGGGATGTCTCCGCGATTCCAGGCGTCGGCTTGTTTGAGGATTTCGCTCTGGATGAGGGAAGACTGCGCGGGGATTGAGGGGGCTGGCGGCGCTTGGGCGGAGAGTGAGGCGGCGGCAAGCAGCGGGGTAGCGGCGAGGAGAAGAAGCGCGATGGGTTTCATGGGAGACCTCCGGGACGGGCGCGATCTGAAACCAGCTTACAATTGCAGCATGACGGCCGCTGCTGCGACTTCCCTTCCCTCGCCTTTCAAAGTGGTGCACACGGTGTGTTCACACGACTGCCCGGATAGCTGCGGCGTGTTGGTGACGGTGGATGGAGCGGGGCGGGCGGTGAAGGTGCAGGGCGATCCGGAGCATCCGGTGACGCAGGGGTTTTTGTGCGGCAAGGTAGCGAAGTACCTGGACCGGGTGTATGCGCCGGAGAGGGTGCTCTATCCGCTGAAGCGGAAGGCGGGCGTGGCCAAGGGGCCGCTGAAGCGTGGCGAAGAACGCGTGGCGTTTGAGCAGGTGAGCTGGGACGAGGCGCTGGACGCGATTGCCGCGCGGCTGAAGGCGGTGGCGGAGGAGTATGGGCCGGAATCGATTTTGCCCTACAGCTACGCGGGGACGATCGGGCAGCTTGGGTTCGGGTCGATGGACCGGCGGTTCTTTCACCGGCTGGGCGGCAGCCAACTGGACCGGACGATTTGCAGCGAGGCGGGCGGCGAGGCGTGGAAGCTTGTGTACGGCAAGAAGCTGGGAACGCCGCCGGAAGACTACCGGCTGGCGAACCTGGTGCTGGCGTGGGGCGCGAACATCCACGGGAACAACGTTCACCTGTGGCCGATGATTGAGCAGGCGCGGCGGGCAGGCGGGCGGCTGATTGTGATCGATCCGTACAGGACGAGGACAGCGGCGCTGGCGGACTGGCACATCGCGATCAGGCCGGGGACAGATGGAGCGCTTGCACTGGGAATGATGCAGGTGATCCTGAACGAGGGGCTGGAGGATCGGGCGTTCATCGCGGAAAGAACGCATGGGTTTGCGGGACTGGCTGAACGCGTGAAGGAGTACACGCCGGAGCGGGTGGCCGAGTGGACCGGGATGACGGCGGGGGAGATTGAAGGGTTGGCGCGTGAGTACGCGACAACGTGGCCGACTGCGCTACGTCTGAACTACGGACTGCAGCGGACGGAGTATGGCGGCGAGGCTGTGCGGACGATTGCAATGCTGCCAGCGCTGACGGGAGCGTGGAAGCATCGCGGCGGGGGTGGGGGGCTGTCGATGTCGGGCGCGTTTGAATGGGACGAGGATGCACTGCGGCGGCCGGACCTGGCCTTGGCTTCGCCGTTGAAGAGGCTGGCGCGGACGGTGAATATGTGTAGTCTCGGCGAGTGCCTCGCCGAGCAAGGTTCAGGGTCCAGGGTTCAGGGGTCGGAACCGCCCGTGAAGGCGTTGTTTGTGTACAACTCAAATCCGGGGGCCGTGGCACCGGACCAGAACGCGGTAAAGAGAGGGCTGGCGCGGGCGGATCTGTTCACGGTGGTGCACGAGCAGTTTTTCAACGACACGACTGACTATGCGGACTACTTGCTGCCGGCTACGACGTTTCTGGAACACACGGATGTTCAGGGAGCATACGGGCACTACTATGTGGGGCTTTCGCAGCAGGCGATTGAGCCGCCGGGGGAGGCGCGATCGAATGTGTGGCTGTTTGGGCAACTGGGCCAGAGGATGGGGTTTGAGGAGGCATGTTTCAGGGATACGCCCGAGGAAATTGTGAAGCAGGCGCTGCGGATCGGGGCGGATGGGCACTCGCAGAACAAGGGGATGGAGCACATTAGCCTGGAGGAGCTGAAGGAGCGGGGGCATATTGCGCTGGGGTTCCATCGAGACCCGGAGAACCGGCCGTTCTTGCCGTTTGTGGCGGGGACGCTGGCGACACCGTCGGGGAAGATCGAATTCGATTCGGAGGTACTGAAGGCGCGGGGAGCCGACGGGCTACCGGGATTCAAGCCGCCGACCGAATCGCGGTGGGGCGAGGATGCTAAGCGATTTCCGCTGGAGTTCTTGAGCAGGAAGGCGGACAACTACATGAACTCGACGTTTGCCAACCTGGACGGGCACAGAAAAATGGAGGCGCGAACGAATCAACGGCTGGAGATGCATCCGGCGGACGCGGCGGCGCGGGGGATTGGCGAGGGCGATGTAGTGAGAATCTGGAACGACCGCGGGGAGATGAGGCTGACGGCGATGCTCAACGCCCACCTACCGGCGGGGGTGGTGGCGGGACGGCTGGACTGGGGGAAGATGAACGCAGAGGGGAACAACGTGAATGCGCTGACGAGCCAGCGGCTGACGGACATTGGGGCGGGGGCGACGTTTTACTCGACGATTGTGGAAGTGGAAAGAGCAGGGGTTAGGGATTAGGGGTTAGGGGTTAGGGGTTAGGGTCGCGACGAAGGCCGGATTGGTTGGCGGTCTGCTGCCTGACGTCAGTGGTGGGGAATGGTGAAGTTGAAGGATTGGCGACCATCCGGGCGGAACTCAAGAACAGCGCCGTCTCGCCATCTTCGCAATTGCACTCGAGGGGAATCAATGCAATCCCCACTTCGATACGCCCACGTGTACCTATCCGAAAGCAGACCAGCGATAGTCGCGCCCATGCATTTCAATTCTGCTGGTATCTACTACGAGCAGGAGGAAGTCTTCGTGGACGATTCCGTCGGCTGGTGTGCACTCAGCGCGTTGCTCCGGTCGGCACTTGACCGATACTCTTTTAGGGAAGCAAACCTTCGGGAAGGCAAGAAGACTGACTGGCCTAGTTACAAGGCTTCGCATTGTCGATCCGTCCGTCAATTTGAGGAGTTGTACCTTCGCATCGCCATCTGTGCCGTGAATAATGCCGAGCTTTTCTATGATGCTTCTTGCCAGCCTCGCTGCGAGAACGACATTTCACTGCACATCATGCTGAACCCTTATGCAAAGGGCAATGAAATGGACAATTTGCTGAAAAAGCTCTTCAAAGCTTCTTTGCGCTGGGTTCCCAATACTGATCAGGGCAGTTGACCGGCAGCTCGTCGCCGGTGCTTAAGAATGGATGTGTTATGCCCTCAACACGCGCCGAATGGCTCCGCACCGTATCCCCACAGCTCATCGCGGACGTCGTTCTCTACCCCACAGTTGAGGGCGGCAAAAATCTTACCGCTCTGCCAGGTTATGGGTGCGCATGCTGTTGCACAAAATCCAATCCGGCTAGTGGCTGGGATGGCTGGCCACTTCTAGAGGGTCCCCTTGCTCCCGGTGACCGGCGACGCCTCGGTTTCGTATTCCTCTCTGGCGAGCAGGCCGCCGAAGTCCTGCGCAAGGCTGGCACCTTCTACCTTTGGGAGGGGCGGTTCATTGGGGAAGCCGTGGTTGTTTCGTAGCGCGATCTGAGTGCTGGATTCTGCCCGTTCATTCGGTTCCGCCTGAATGACCGGCCATCCGTCAGTTACCATTTCAGCAATATCTACGGACCTATAGATGCTGGAGTGGACAGCCTTCATGGTTTCTTCCGATTCCGAGCGACTTTCTTAAACGCCTTCTCAATCGTGGATATCGGAGTGATAAACAGGATTGCCCCCGCGACTCCAACAATCCCGATCAAGAATTCCTTCAGCGTCATGCAGCCAGATTAAACCCAACCTGTCCGCGTTCATAGCGGGAATCCCATGAGCCCGGGCTCAACGCAAGCATTGCGGACGTATTCGGGCTGGAATGCAAGGTTTTCATGGTGCGGGTGAGCTATGACCAGAAGCCGTACCGGCGGGCGCTGATGGAGGCCTTTGGAGCGAGCGTCACAGCCAGCCCGAGCACGGAGACCGAGAGCGGCAAGGCAATTCTGGCAGAGCATCCGAACACCAATGGGTCGCTGGGGATTGCGATCAGCGAGGCCGTGGAGGTGGCGGCGAAGGATCCGGAGACGAAGTATGCGCTGGGCAGCGTGCTAAACCACGTGCTGCTGCACCAGACGGTGATCGGCCTGGAGGCGCTGGAGCAGATGGACCTGGCCGGAGACGAGCCGGACGTGATTGTGGGCTGCACGGGCGGCGGGTCGAACTTTGCCGGGCTGGTGCTGCCCTACCTGGGACGGAAGATCAAGGGGCAGAGCAACGCGCGAGTGGTGGCGGTGGAACCGTCGGCTTGCCCAAGCTTGACGAAGGGACCGTTTGCGTACGACTTCGGCGATACGGGTCACCTGACTCCTCTGGTGAAGATGCACACGCTGGGATCGACGTTTATTCCGCCGGGGATTCATGCGGGAGGATTGCGGTATCACGGGATGGCTCCGCTTGTGTCGCATGTGCTGGACCTGGGGCTGATTGAGGCCACGAGCGTCCAGCAACTGGATGCGTTTGCCGCGGGAATTCAGTTCGCGAGGGCGGAGGGGATTATTCCCGCCCCGGAGGCGAACCACGCGGTGGCCGGGGCGATCGCCGAGGCGTTGAAGTGCAAGGCGGAGGGCAAGGGAAAGACGATTCTGTTCAATCTGTGCGGGCATGGGCACTTCGACATGCAGTCGTACATCAATTACCAGGCGGGGCAACTGGAGAACTACGACTACCCGGCAGAGGAGATTGCGCTGGCGCTGGCGGGATTGCCGACGGTGGGGTAAAGGCGGGGTGTGGAATGTGGGGTCTAGAGTTTGGGGTGCTGACTCGATTGGTTAGCTGGGCTTCGGTGCAATCGAGTGCGGAATCGTCCGTAGACATTTGTGTCATAACTGAGTGCACAACGTGCGTTAGCAGCGCTACACTGATTGGCCATGAGTTGGACTTGGATTGCAGTCATAGCATTGTTCGTTGCGCTAGTTCTCATGCTGAAGCGAAGTGGGCAGGTCTCATCGCGGGCCGCGGCGGAGTATCTGAAGGGTGGCGCGCTGGTGATGGACGTGCGAAGCGCGGGCGAGTTCACTGCGGGGCATCTGCCCAGAGCGGTGAATCTCCCGCTCAGCGAAATCGAGACTGCGATCAGCCGCAAAGTGAAGAACAAGGACCAGGTGGTGCTGCTCTACTGCCAGAGCGGCTCGCGCAGCGCTGAGGCGCGCAGAATGCTGCGGGGGATGGGCTACGAACACGCGTTCAACATGGGCTCCTACAAGCGGGCGGAGCGAATCCTGGAAAGCTATTAGGGCTGCTTCACCTTGGAGCAGGGTTCCAACGAACTCTGAAACTCAGGGAAGGCTTCGGATAACTGTCGGCGGTTCGGATGGCCCAGCGGGCGGTGGTGCGCCGGGGGTGAGCTCGATGTAGTCGAGGGCGGCGCGGTCCTGGCCGTCGGGAGTTCCCTCCACGCGGAGAATGTCGCCCGGCTTGAGCGCAACGCTTTGAATCGTTCGGCGGGTGGAGTTGTCCCCGTTGGGGATGATCGAGGGGAGCGAGGCATCGGCGGACCATGCAGCGATGGATTGGCCATTGACGCGGAAGGTGAACCTGGCGACGCCGTCGCGGAGATCGAAGTACTGGACTCCGATGTCGTAGGGTCCAGGTTTGCCAGTGAAGGTCCATTCTGCCGCGCATGCAGAAGCGGCGTCGCAGATGACGGCTTTTCCCTGGGACGCGTCTTCCCAGGGACGGATGTCGATGACCTTGTAGCCGGTGAGCCTGGCGGCCTCGGCCTCGAGGCGGCCGGGATAGTTTCCGACGCGGTCTTCTTCGTCGGGCAGGCCGCTGAGCTTGTGGAAGTACTGGGTGACGGCGTCGCGCCAGACGATGGCGTGTCCGGCCTGATACTCGAGACGAGGCAGGACATCGGCGTAGAGTTTGGGGTCGATGCGGCCTTTGAGGCTTTCCCAGTCCTGGACGAACTCGGCAGCCTTGGCGGCGCCTTCGAAGTGGCTGTCGTAGATGGATTGAATGACGGACTTGCCGTTGCTGAGGGGGTGATTGTACGGCAGGTGGTGAAAGAAGAGCATGAGCTCGTCGGGCGTGGAGATGGGCGACTCGTAGAGGCGGGCGGTCTGTGGCGGATACTGGTCGACAAACCTTGTGCCGTAGGCGAGGGAGCGGTCCATGCCGACACCCTGCTCGTCTGCGTTGTGCCACTGACCCCAGCCGTTGCGCTCGCTGGACTCAACGTTTGGACCGTAGTGGCTGCCGGTGATGTCAGTGAGGGTTTGCAGGCCAAAGGGACCGGTGTAGCTTTCGTAGGCCGGCCAGGACTCCATCAGCATGGTGTCGACGGTGTGGACCACCTCTGCGTCATTTGAAATGGTCTGGCGGGCCCACTCTTCAGCGATCGATTCGGCGTCGAGGTTTGGGTCCCAAGCGAGGCGGCCCATGGCGTAGAGATTGGCCAGCGCAAGGGGCGAAGCGAGCCAGGCATCGCGTCCGATGTTGGCGACGCCGACCATACCGCCGGTGGGCTGTTGGAATGTTAAACCGGAGAGGATTGCCTGCACCGGGGATGGGTCGTTAAAGGGCACGTGGAAGTCGAAATCGAGAACCTCTTTCCACATGGGAGCGAGGTAGACGAGATGGCGCTGCTGGCCGGTGTACTCCTGGGTGATCTGGACCTCCATGGCCTGCGAGGTGTGCGGGAGGCCGGCGAAAAGCGGGGAGACAGGCTCGCGCGCTTGGAAGTCGATGGGGCCTTCCTTGGTTTGAATGATGACGTTGGGAGCGAACAGACCATCGAGTGGATGGAAGATGTCGAAGGCAGCGCGGGCGCGGTCGGCTTTGGGATTGGTCCAGTCGAGGTGGTGGTTGTAGACAAAGGAGCGATAGAGAACGACGCCGTGCGGAGCAAGGGCTGAGGCGAGGGTATTGGCGGCCTCAGCGGGGGTACGGTTATAACTCGATGGGCCGGGCTGACCCTCGGAGTCGGCCTTGACGGTGAAGCCGGCGAAGTCGGGAATGAGTTGGAAGATCTCTTTGGCCTTCGCTTCCCACCAGGCTTTGACCGCAGCGTCGTGGGGATCGGAGGTTGCGAGTCCGCCGACGGTTTGAGGGCTGTCGACAGCGACCGAGAGCGCGATGTGAACGCCCCAGGGACGCATGGTGTCGGCGATGCGGGCAATCTGTTCGAGGTGGGCGTGCTTGAGCAGGTCGGGATTGGCGTTGACGTTGTTCAGATTGCATCCGTTGATGCCGACCGAGGCAAGCAGGCGGGCGTACTCGGAGACAGGGGCAAGGTCCTGGCGGACATCTCCGCCTTCGAAAAAGATGCTGCGGCCTGCGTAGCCACGCTCGATGGTGCCGTCGGGGTTGTCCCACTGATCGACCCAGCGGATACGGAAGGCCGGCGCGGCACTGACATCGAGCCGTGTGATGTCCTGGCCCGTGGCGATGAGCCGGAAAAGGGCAAAGACACCGTAGATGAGGCCGGGGTGGTCAGCTCCAGCTACAACCAGGCTTGGCTTGTCTGCGGCGCCGTTCCAGTAGATCCAATAGCCTTCAGGCGGAAGAACGGCAGGAACGGGAATGTTGGGAAGCGCCTGGCGGACTTCGTCGACGGTGCCGAGTATGGCATCGACTTTTTGAGCGCCTTCGCCGGAATCGGAGACTCCGCCGAGCAGACGCGCATTGCCGTCTTTCAGCTCGCGGAGCGCAGTCTGCTCCATGATGCCGAAGCCGAGGACACGCGGCTCCAGGGTGAAGGCGGGCCGATGATCCATGGTGGAGGGCCGGAGCCACGCCTGGTCGGCTGTCTGGGCGCAGCCAGGCGAGAGAAAGGTTACAACGAGAAGACTGAAAGAAAGAGCGGCGATTCCTTTTGGCATGGTGGGGGGCATGGGGGATGGCATGGGGAACCTCACGGCTGAATTGCCATTGCCTTCCGTTCTATCATCCCGCACTGGTTGCAGGATTCGAAACGTCGAATCCAACGCGGGTTGTAGACTTGGTGGGTTGTCGAATCGGGGAGGCTCCGGAACATGTCCAGTACCATGCAGGCGGTGGTGAAGGCGAATGCAGCGCCCGGGATTGAGCTGCAGGAGGTTCCCATTCCCACGCCTGGCCCGGGACAGGTGCTGGTGAAGGTGCAGGCGGCAAGCGTGTGCGGGACGGACCTGCACATCTTCAATTGGGACCAGTGGGCGCAGGGGAGGATTCATCCGCCGTTGATTCCGGGGCACGAGTTTGCGGGGGTAGTGGCAGGCAAGGGCCGGGGCGTGACGACCGTGAAGGAAGGCGACCTGGTGAGCGCGGAGATGCACGTGGCGTGCGGCAAGTGCATGCAGTGCAGGATTGGGGAAGCGCACATCTGCCAGCACGTTCGGATTCTCGGCGTGGATGAGGATGGAGCGTTTGCCGAGTACGCAATCATTCCAGAGACCAACATTTGGAAACTGTCGCCGCAGATTCCGCACGAATACGCGACGCTGCTGGATCCGCTGGGGAACGCTGTGCACGCGGTACTGTCAGGGCCGATTGCGGCACAGACCGTGGCAGTGACGGGCTGCGGGGCTATCGGGCTGTTTTCGATTGCAGTGGCCAAGGCGTGCGGCGCGGCAAAGGTGTTTGCTGTGGAGGTGAACGAGCATCGGAGAGCGGTGGCGGCGAAAATGGGCGCGGACGTGGTGTTGGATCCGGCCACGGAGGACGTTGCTGCGCGGATCAAGGACGAGACGGATGGGACCGGGGTAGACGTTCTGCTGGAGATGTCGGGCGTGCCCACGGCGATTCGAACGGGATTTGCGGCGCTGCGGACGGGCGGACGCGCTTCGCTGCTGGGGATTCCGTCGAAGCCGTTTGAGCTGGATTTTGCGAAGGACATCATCTTCAAGGGCGCGATTGTGCTGGGGATTAACGGGCGGAAGATGTTTGAGACCTGGTTTCAGATGGAGGCGCTGCTGGCGACAGGCAAGCTGAATCTGGAGCCAGCAATCACGCACCGGCTGAAGCTCGGCGAGTTTGAGCAGGCAATGGAGCTGCTGCGGACGGGCGAAGCGATCAAGGTGGTGCTGAGGCCGTGAATGCAGTGGTTAGTGATTAGTGGCTAGTGATTAGTGGTTAGTGCGTAAGGAGTGGAGTTCTTGCGTGAGGGGATTCAAAGTGAGGACAACGCGAAATCTAAGTTCGATGGCGCTGCTGGTTGGGTTGAGTGTTGGCATCGCGATGGCTCAGGAAGCTGGCTCGGCAGAAGAGACGGCAACCGCGTCGGCCAAGATTTATGACATGGACCCGAACCTGGTTGCGCCTGAGCTGCTTCCGGTGGAGCTGACAATTCCGGAAGCGGATGTCTGCAAGAGTGAAAGGGACGACGAGATCACGCTTTCTCTGATTGTGGATGAGACGGGGAAGCCTCGCGATGTGAGCGCAATCCATCCAGTAGGCACGCCCTTGGAGCGTCTCGCGCTGCGCATCGTCGAGGATGACAGGTTCAAGCCTGGCACATTGCAAGGCGAGGCCGTGGAAGTGAGACGTCTGGTCCGCGTGAGCCTGCAGGGCTGTCTTGCGACAAAAAAGGACTCCAACGGGAGCTCGATCGAGGTGTTTCGTTTGACGGCCCAACCGGAGCAGAACTTCGTGACGAAACCGAGGAAGGAATACATTGCGCCTGAACCGTCTGAACTGCCCGCACCGGGAATTCGCGGAGTGTATCGCGTGGGGAACGGAGTTTCGGCGCCCGTTCTGTTGAATGAAGTCGAGGCGAAGTTGACAGACGAGGCGCGGGGCGAGGGTATCGAGGGAGCTTGCCTGGTGACGGTAGTTGTGGATGTTCGCGGTAAGCCGCAGAATCCGCGGATCTTTCGGTGCCTGGGCTATGGTCTGGATGAAAATGCGATTCAGGCGGTAAAGAAATACCACTTCGAGCCGGCCATGAAGGAGGGCGTTGCGGTGCCGGTAATGATCACGGTTGAAGTCAGATTCAGGCTTTAATAGCGGTGAGCTGTGCTCGATGATTCACCGGGGCGTTTTCAAGGTTGATGCCGCGACTGCATCATGGGACACGCCTGGGATTCAGGAGTTCCAGTCGATTACGGCGGGGCGAAGACCGCGTACGGCGTTGGAGAGAAAAATGGCGTCGGCTTTGCGCAAGTCGTTGAGTGTGAGGCGGCGCTGAGAGACGGCGGGGTGAGTTTGAAGAATCAGCTGACGGTGTACGCCGGGGAGGAGGCCGCACTCGATGGGCGGAGTGATGAGGCGGCCGGCGCGCTCAATGAAGATGTTGTGATTGGAAGCTTCGGTGACTTCGCCGCGGTCGTTTAGGCAGAGGACTTCGTCGTAGCCGTCGCGCGTGGCCGAGGCGAAGGCTTCGACATAGAGCGGCCGGTGGGTGGTCTTGTGGAAGAACATAGGATCGAGCGGGTCGACGCGGTGGGGCGACAGACAAACGCGAAGCGGCTTGGGGTCGGCGGCTTTCTCGGGCAAGATTTCGCTGGCGATCTGAAGCGCGCCATCGGGCGAGAGGAGCAAGCGGACTTTGCGCGGGCGGCGATCGGAGAAGGATGCCTCTTCGGCGAGGAGGGCGGCGCGAACCTCCCAGCGCTCGCAGGGGAAGCCGAAGTATGAAGCAGAGTCGGCGAGGCGGCCAAGATGGAGCTCGATGAGCGGATAGCCTCCGTCCCAGAGAATAGTTTCGACAAGGGAGAAGTCTTCGGGCAGGCGATCGTGGGGATGAGTTAGAAACTGCGCCTTTAATTGGCACTCGCGGAACTCAGCTACGGGGTCGGAGTCAATAACGATGCCGCTGCCGACGCTCATGGAGCCGGTTTCGCCATTGATGGACAGGGTGCGGATGGCAACGCTGAAGGCGGATTCCTGAGCCGAGAAGAAGCCGATGGCTCCGGTGTAAACGCCGCGCGGCGCAGACTCGAACTCGGAGATCAGCTGCATGGCGCGGACCTTGGGAGCGCCGGTGACGGAGCCGGAAGGAAAGAGGGCGCGAAATATCTGCTGGAAGCTGATGTTGGGGCGGAGGGAACCGGTGACGGTCGAGGTCATCTGCCAGAGCGTGGGGTAGCGCTCGACGGCAAACAGATCCCGAGTTTCAACTGTGCCATATGTGCAAACGCGACCGAGATCGTTGCGAAGGAGATCGACGATCATTACATTTTCCGCGCGGTTTTTCGGGTCTGCGCGGAGAAAGTCAGCGGCGGCTCGGTCTTCGCTGGTGGTGCGGCCGCGCGGAGCTGTCCCTTTCATTGGCCGGGTAGTGATGCGACGGGAATTTCCGTCGTTTTGGATCTGGAAGAAAAGCTCTGGCGAGAAAGAGAGAATGCGTTGGCCTGGTTCGGTGTGAAGAAATGAGGAATAGGGCGCGGGCTGGCGAGCGTGCAGGCGGCGATAGAGTACCGCAGAGCTACCGGGTGCGTGGACACGCATGGGGATGGTGAAGTTGAGCTGATAAATGTCGCCTGCGCGGATTTTTTCAAGAATGGCTTCGACGCAGGAGGCGTAGTCGGCTTGGTCCAGGCTAAGGGTGCAGGCCGGAAGCGGGTTTGACGCAGGATCAGGCACTGAACGAGGCAGGCGCATGAGCGGGTCGCCGTGAAGGAATTCGCCAGTGCGGTGGTCGAAGAGCGCTGGCTGGTTGTAGATGCCGAACCAGGCGATGGGTTGGGCAGCGGATGGCAGGGCGGATTGGGCGGACTGGGGGTTTGCGGCGGTGGGCTCAAAGAAGGCTCCGCACTCGTATGCGAAGTAGCCGGCGGCATAGAAACCGGCAGAAACAGCGAACTCGATCTCGTCAAACAGAGCCGGGAGGTCACTGAGCTGGTGTGCTTTGAGGACGCGCAAGGGCGCAGTGAAGAGGCGTGTGCGGCAGAGTTCACGCCTAAGAACACTCGAGGAGGCCTGCAGGCTGGATGAGGGTCGAGCAGGGGCTGGACTAGCGCACTCGAGGAGAATGCTGGCCGGGGTCCGCTCGACCAGGGAGTAGAGTTCCGCGGGTGGGGAGTGCCAGCGGTGGTTCATGGCGATGGGTGGAAC
>Ga0182015_10003751_pt1 | contig 16813 bp, 7 predicted proteins | sample 712P3MmetaG_FD_120478 | JGI IMG/M metagenome (GOLD analysis project Ga0182015, IMG submission 120478) | Permafrost microbial communities from Stordalen Mire, Sweden - 712P3M metaG | ecosystem: Environmental > Terrestrial > Soil > Wetlands > Permafrost | place: Sweden: Stordalen | collected... | reverse complement strand
TTTTCCGCAGCCTGTAAAGCCCAATCGATTTTTATTGCGTTATGTACGGGCTGAAGCCCGTACCCTTCAAATCCCAGGTCTCAAAAGCGAAACCTGGGACACCCTTCGGTTTCTTCCTTCGAGAGGTTGACGGGAGAGGGGACCTGCTGATTACGAATCACCAGGATTCAGAGAGCCTGATTCTCTGTAACCAGGCTAATTATCAACGATTTAGACAAGCCAGCCCGCACGAGAGGTATGACATTCTTGTTGAAGCTTGTTGCAGTGTTTTCAAGCATGTGCAGGAGCGTGCGTCATATTTTGCGTCATAGTCCTCAAACACTGGTTCACAGGGTCGCCGTAGACAGGGCGCTGGGATTGCCCTGTGAGTCCGCAGTCAACTATGTCCGCTAAGGCGCTAGAAGTGGAGCAACTTGATGCCGATGAAGCGAGTGTGGATATGTGTGTAGGTTGGCCGCGTTGGTGGCAGCACTTGAAGTGCGCACAGCTCTGTTTCAAATTGGGAATAAGGAATGAGTCAGCGATGCGTGCCGCGAACCGCCCGCGTCCGTCTATCTTACGCGGCCATGGCACGCTTTTCGTGGCGGCGCTGCTGTTTTGCTCGGCGCTGAGCGCCATTGGGCAGCAGCCTGGCGCGGCGCCGCGAGCGCTGCCGACGCTGACCACGGCTAAGGCGGCGCACGATTTGCCGTTTGAGGCAGCCAGCCGAGGTTACACCGAACATCTGCGTTTGGTGGTCACGTATTACGATCCCTATACCGCGACCAAACTTGGGGCATTTTTTGGCTGCGATAAAACCGGGTGCATTGTTGCGATCGTTCCGCCACGGCCGGTGCTTCCCATAAAGCTAGGCACGCTCGTCGAGGTTACCGGCGTGAGTAATCCGGGAAACTACGCGCCTATTCTGATCGCGTCGAGTGTGCAGGCCGTCGGGGAGGCCCCTGTGCCATTCGTGCCCGTGCGGAGAAGCCTGGCGGAACTAATGACTGGCGCGGACGACGGTCGTTGGGTGGAAGTCAAGGGAGTGGTGCACTCGGTAACGCGCTCCGCGCACAACGTGACGCTCACGTTGGCGTTGCCAGACGGGATTATTCGCGCAGTCACGCCTCTCGAGGCCGGAGCCGACTACGATCGTCTTGTGGATGCGACCGTGGTGATGCACGCCAACGCCGGCCCCCTTTATAACAAGCGGAGACAATTGGTTGGGGCGCGGTTACTGTTTCCGTCGCTGGCCGCGGTGCGGGTCGAGGAGTCGGCGCAGCCCGATCCCTTCTTGTTACCAGTGCGTGCGAGCAGCAAATTGCTGCAGTTCGCGCCGGGCGCGCAGGGCGCGCATCGGGTGCGGGTGAAAGGACGAGTTACCCTGCAATGGCCCGGAAGGTGGATCTACATACAGGATGGATCGCAGGGCGTCTTCGTCCCAACGTTGGAAAAAACTGCGCTGAGGCTTGGCGACGTAGTGGATGTGGTGGGTTTTCCGGCGATGGGCGAGTACTCGCTGATGCTCGAGGACGCGGTGTTCCGGCCAGTGAGCGGCGGGCCAACCGTCGCCGCCACAATGGTCACGGCGCAGGATGCGCTGAAGGGCGAGCATGACGGCCAGCTCATTCGCATCGCGGGCCAGTTGGTGAACCAGGATTTGACCTCGACAGATCCCACGCTGGTGATGTCGTCCGGAGGAATGCTTTTTTTCGCGGTATTGCCAAGCGGCGCAAACGCCGCGGAAATATCCTCATGGCGGCCAGGCAGCGAGCTGGAACTCACCGGAATTTGTGCGATGGAAGTGGATAAATATTTGTCGACGCAGCGCGAGGGAGCCGCGCAGCCGAAATCGTTTCGCGTGCTGCTGCGCTCATGGCACGATGTGGTGGTGCTGCACAGTCCGTCGTGGTGGACGGCGGGCCGAATCCTGGCGATACTGGCGATCTGTCTGCTGGTCATTTTGTTCGGCACGCTGTGGGTGGCGGCTCTGAAGCGGCGCGTGCAAGAGCGCACGGAAACCATCCGCGCCACGCTGGAGTCCACGGCGGACGGAATTCTGGTGGTGGACTCGGCGGGCGGAGTTGCCACGCACAATCAGAAATTCGCAGCAATGTGGGCGGTGCCGGAGGACAATCTAGAACTGCGCGATCTAAGTCCACTCCTCAGTTTTGTGGCACCCCAGACAAAGGACCCAGAGTCATTTCTAAGGAGGGTCCTGGCAGCGCACGCGGCCACGCAAAGCGAGACGGATGACGTGATCGAGTTCAAGGACGGGCGAGTGTTTGAGAGCCATTCGGAAGCGCAGTCCGTGGGTGGGGAAAATGTGGGGCGGGTGTGGGGATTTCGCGATGTCACCGAACGCCGGCGCGCCGAGCAGGAGCTGAAGGTGGCGAAAGAAGCGGCGGAGAGTGCCAACCGCGCGAAGAGCGGGTTTCTGGCCAACATGAGCCATGAAATTCGCACGCCGATGAATGGCATCATCGGGATGACCGACCTAGCACTGGATACGGAGCTCACGCCAGAGCAGAGAGACTACCTGGAAGCAGTCAAGCTTTCCGCGGACTCACTGTTGAATCTGATTAACGACATACTCGATTTCTCCAAGATCGAAGCGGGCAAGATGGAGCTGGAAGAAACGGACTTCGACCTGCACAATTGCGTCGAAGGCGCTTTGAAGACGCTGGCCCTGCGTGCGCACGAAAAGGGGCTTGAACTGGTGTGTGAAGTGATTGAAGGAGTACCGCAGACGGTGCAGGGAGATGGCGGACGCATTCGCCAGGTGCTGCTCAATCTTCTTGGCAATGCGATCAAGTTTACCGCAAAAGGAGAGGTTGGGCTCAAGGTCCAGGTAGACGCGATCGAGGAACTGGCGTGCATCCTGCATTTTGTCGTTTCCGATACTGGAGTTGGCGTTGCGGCTGATAAATTGGATCTGATTTTCGATTCGTTCAGCCAGGCCGATGCGTCCACCACACGTGAATTTGGAGGAACAGGCCTGGGCCTGACCATCTCCAGACGCCTGGTGGGGATGATGGGCGGCCGCATTTGGGTGGAGAGCGAGCCCGGCGCTGGATCACACTTTCACTTCACGGCGCGGCTCGGCACATCGGCGAACCATACGGTTGTGGCCGCTTGCGCCCTGGCGACACTGCACGGCGTAAAAGTTTTGATCGTCGATGACAACTTCACCAACCGTCGGATCCTGCAGGACATGGTGGAGCGATGGGGGATGAAAGCGACTGCGGTTTGCGATGGCAAGCATGCTTTGATTGAGCTTTCAGCCGCACAGAAAGCTGAAGCTGCCTACGACCTGGTTTTGACCGACATGCATATGCCCACAATGGACGGCTTCGGACTGGTGGAACAGATCAGGCAGACACCAGAAGGCGCCACTCCGACGATCATGATGCTGACCTCTGGGGGCCGAAAGGGCGATTTGGCACGATACAGAGAGCTGGGAATCGCAGCCTGCCTGTTTAAGCCCGTACGTCAAAAAGAGCTACACGAAGCGATCCTCAGCGTGTTGCAGGCCAAGCAGCAACCAGGACCCAAGCCGATAGTCACTCGCTCCTCTTTTCGACAGGAACGCAATCCCGCGAGACGCTTGCGTATTCTGTTGGCGGAAGATAACCGGGTCAATCAAAACCTTGCGACACGTCTGCTGGAAAAACGCGGTCATCATGTGACCCTGGCCAATAACGGCAAAGAAGCCCTCGCTGCATTAGCTGGAGGTTCGTTCGACCTGGTGTTCATGGATGTTCAAATGCCGGAAATGGATGGGCTCCAGGCAACCATGGTGATCCGCGAGCAGGAAAAGCTCACGGGAGGCCATCAACCGATTATTGCCATGACGGCACTGGCGATGAAAGGTGACCGGGAACGATGTCTCGCGGTCGGCACAGACGGATATCTCTCGAAGCCGATTTCCCCCGAACAGCTTGACGAGGCTTTAGACAGCTGTACACACTTGCGTCGCGATGACGCCCGATTGAAGACAATCAGCAATCACTCGTCCGTCGCTACGTTGAACGCGACCGAGCTGCTGCAGCGGATCGATGGGGATCGAGCTCTGCTTGCGGAGTTAGTCGAGATCCTCCGCGAGGAATACCCCGGGCAGCTTCGCAACGCGCAGGAATCGATTGCACGAGAAGACGCGAGAGCAGTGGAACGGGTGGGACATGCGCTCAGAGGAGCATTCGAAAATCTTTCCGCAACGCGCGCGTCGGGGTTTGCCGCCGAACTTGAGTCGATCGGCAGATCGGGTAATCTTGCGCTGGCCGAACCCAAGCTGGTGGAACTGGAGAATGAAGTGCACCACGTGATGGAGACGCTCGAAGAGTTGTCACTAGAGAGAATCGAGTGATGGCCGAGTCTCGCCCACAGCTCCATAGCAGCGCCCACCACTGCCAGCGTCTTCCTTCAAGCCTCCTGATCGAAAATCCCTCGGAGCAATTTCTCGGCCCCTCAGTATGCTGCCCCGAGGCATTTCCGATCAAGGCTAACGAATATACGGCCTAGTGGATAAGTTCCGGTTAGCTGACAATACGTTCGCAATCTTGTCTTCACTGAAGGGTGTTTCCTAACCTCCTATTCCACGGGTTTCCGAAACGATAGACGATAACGGTAATCAGACGGAAACAGTTTTCGTGTGTCAGGGCGCCACTAGAGTTCAGAAACGTCGTGCGCTGGTAGTCGGCGGCGGCGCGAACGGCAAACCGTCGGGAGAGGGAGTGCTCGACCCCTCCGCCCGCGGCGTACGAAAAACGAGTTTTTCGTCCACTTAAGTAGTAAGTTCTGTCGACAGGAACGGCCCCGTCAACCCAGGCGGCGCCGGCCAAAACCTGGACGAAGATGCCGTTGTTACCTCGGTCCACTGGATAGAATACAGGGCCGACCAGACCACTAATGACATCGTCGCTGTGTCCCGTACCCTGCACGTCGCCACTGTGAGCGAAAAGGGAGTCCACCGCTGCACCCCAATGAGGGGCAAACCTCACGAGGGCATCCGCATTTATGCCGTTGAGTACCGCACGTGGTAAAGATTTCCCGGCCATGTCGAAGTAGACGTAACCGAGACTCGCGTCGAACGCAGGCCCACTCGCCGCGGGGGAGGCTCCGCTGTTTTCCAGGCGGGTTTGCCCGAGGAGTGGTGTGCCGAGCAGGAAGATGTAAACGGAGATCCTTCGTAAGCTTTCCATTCCCATTGCTATTCAACCCTCAACTTGACTGTGGCGGTGTGCGACAACGTGCCTGATGTGGCCGTGACGGTCACATAGGTGGTGGCTCCGGGCGCAAAACCGTATCGCGTACCCCCGCAGCTACACACAAAAATCAGCAGTAAGCTCACGCCTCCGGCCATTAGGAGCTTGTTGGTCATGGGGCTGCTCTTGGCACCGCAGCGAAAGTCGAAAATCAAAACGAATAATCCGAGGCAGCAGGAAATTTGAAGCGCAGCGAAGATGAGCGATGGGGGACCCGAGCGGCGTTGATCCAGGCCCGCCGTTTGAGCTGCGGAAATGGTTAGAATCACCACGCTCGCGGAAGCGCCGTTTGGTGTAATTGCCGGTGGGGCGAAACTGCATCTTGTGTCCGCGGGCAGGGTGGAGCAAGTGAAGGTCAGCGTTTGATTGAAGCCGCTCTCGGGAGTAACTGTAACCTGCACCGTGGCCTGCTGGGTGGGAGTGAGGACAACGCTATCCGGCATAGCTCGGAGCTGAAAGTCGCTAACCGTCAGAGTGGCACTCGATGTGTTCGCACGGTAGTTCTTATCTCCTCCGTAGACAGCGGTGATCGTGTTACTGCCCGCGGCCAACGAATTGGTTATGAACGAGGCTACTCCCGAAGCGGACACTGACGCGGCGCCTAACAGAGCCGTGCCATCGGAAAATGTGACCGTGCCGGTTGGCGCCGGGGCACTTCCCGAAGCGGGACCCACAATCGCGGTCAAAGTGACATTTGCACCCAGCGAAAGCGTCGAATTTGTACCCGTCGGAGCCGTCGGATTTGCGGACAGCGAGATGGGCGCGATTGCCTGGGTGATGCTCAACGTTCCAGCGACTAAACCGAACGTGTAGTAGCTCGCGGTCAGCGTTCCCAGTCCTGCGGTGATGGGATAAGATCCGACCGCGGAAGAAATGGTCGCGCTCGTGGACAGAACCGGAGATCCGCTCACCGCGCTCTGGGAGTCCCCGTTCACAAAGCCGGTGATGGTGTAGTTAAACGTTGGGTTCGCCGTCTCCAATACCCGGCTGTAGCTGTTGGCTGTCACCGTCAACATCGCGGGGTTTACCAGTATGGTCGCCGTCGCCGTGCGGTAGTCGGTGGAGCCGGCAGGTGTGAAAGTCACACTCAGCGTTTGCGATCCCGTGCCCAGCACCGTCCCCGCCACCGGCGAATAGACGAACGTCCCCGGTACGCTCGCCGTGGCATCAAGCTGCTTTGCCGACAACGCTGTGCCGTAAGAGACGGCCGAGGGATTCGACCAAGTGATGGTCGGCGCCGCTTTGTTCACCACCATGGCGAGCGCCGAAGACGTGGCCGGAAGATAGTTCGAGTCGCCCCCGTAGGCGGCCGTGATCGAGTACGTACCGGCGTCCAGTGCGTTGGTCGAGAATTCGGCAATCCCGCTACTGTTCAGCGTACCGATGCCCAGTTGCAATCCGCCGTCGCGAAAGGCGACTATGCCGGAAGGAGGAGCACCGCCGCCGGTAAGCTTCGCGGTGAAGGTTACGGATGTGCCCCAAGGGGCTGTGAGGGCAGACGACGTTAGATTTACAACCGGAGTTGCCTGCATCACTACCTGCACAAAGTTCACCTGCTTCTGACAGACGGCCGTCTGTGAGCAGAGCGCCAAAAAGCCGCTGATAAGAAGCGCGAGCAGTGATGTGAACCTAATGCCCAGCGGAGATCCCCAGGGTGAAAGCATCGGCGCCGCCGTTGTGGAGCGGCGCCGATACAGGTGTTTACTGGTAGTTAGAGTCACCTGAATAAGTGACCGTGATAGCGTGCGTTCCCGCGTTGAACGACGAAACGCCGGACGCTGGAATGGTGATCGTTGCGTTGCCGGAACCATCGAGCGCCGGTGTTCCGAGTGTGGTGCTGGTGGTCGTGTCCACAATCGTGACCGAGCCGGTGGGTTGGACGCCGACGGACGACGATACGTTGATGGTCAACGTCACAGAATCGCCGTAGATGGACGGATTGAGCGAGCTGGCGACGGTGGTGGTGACGACACTGCTTGAATTCGCCTTGGCCACCGAGTAGGTGATCGGCGTGGAGGTATCGTTGGCGGCATTGAAGTTGCTGTCGCCACTATAGGAAACCGTGAGGGAATCGCTACCGGCAGGCAGAGAGCTCGCCCCGGACAGAGTGAGCAGGTAGGTGGACGTATTTCCGCCGCCAACCTCAGCCAGGGTCCCTGTGCCGATTTGGGTTCCGTTGTTATAGAACGTAACCGTCCCGCTGGGGTACAAGGGGGAGCCGCTGTCTTGATTCGACAACAGCGCGGTCAAGGTGACAGTGCCGCCGTAAACCGCGCCCGAGGAGGGCGAAGGGGTCAGGGTCAGATTGGCAGTTGCCTTGCCGACAGTGAGCGCGACGACATTCGAGGTGGAGGCCACAAAGTTCGCATCGCCACCGTATTGGACCGTAATGGAGTGGGAGCCATCGGCGAAACCCGTGTTGTCGGAGTAGGTGACAGTCCCTGCCCCGCCGGAGACAGAAGGCCGGGCCAAGCCAATGGTGGAGACGTACGGACCGGGCTGAGCTGCCACCTCAACCTGCGCTCCCCAGACGTCGATTGGGGTTGCGTAAGTGGAAGCGGTGAGCACAGCGGCAAAACCCGTGCCGGCGCCCGCTGGAAATGTGTAGGTCAGCGAGCAGCGCTGCCAGGTTGAGGGAACCGAGCACGGCGCCGACGACGTGGCTGCCGTGTACGGGCTGTCCGTGAGGGTCAGATTCAGTGTGGTCGGAGAGGCAGACATGGCCCAGATCGAGAACGTCAACTGCTGACCGGCGTAGCTTGTGCCGGGAACCGCGTACAGAACGGTCGAAGTGCTATTCGCAAAGGAGAGCGTCGTCGCCGTGTCGGTGCTGCCATCCGGTCCGGTGGCGATCAGCGGCGTAACCGTTGGAGCGGTTCCGGTCGTCGTCCAGCCATGCCCAGTATTCACTTGGGAAAACGGCAGCAGGTTGGAGGCTGAAGCAGACGAGATGGATTGCGGGCCGCCCAGTGCAGTACCCCCGTCGTAGAATTGGACTGTCTCGGCAGGGGCAGGTGCGCCGGCCGTGTTCAGGGTATAGGTGAACGTGACGGGAGCCCCGGCGGTGGTACTGGCCGAAGGAGATGCCGAAAGAGTACCAATCGTGTTCCGCTTGTTAACGGTCTGCGTAATTGTGCCGGTGGACTGCGCCAATGAGAGCATTGCGGAGCACCCGAAGAACATCAGAGCGAGAGTACCGGATGTTTTCATGGGCCCTTAGCCCCCTTTAGCTATTTCTCATTGGGTTGCAAGTTGGTTGATGTTGTGCATCGGCCCCGGTCGACGCAGTACTTACTCATAGTTATCGTCACCGTTGTAGGCCGCCTGCAGTGTGTGGCCGGCGGCAGCCATTGCCGAAGTTGAGTACGTTGCCTTTCCCGTGCCGTCGAGAGTGACTGTGGTGAGTGCGTTGCCGTCTTCGGTGACTGTGGCGGTCCCGGTTGGAATCGCGGAACCTGAGCCTGTAAAGGTGAACGTGAAAGTGACCGTGTCCCCGTAGATCGAGGGGTTTTCGGCCGATATGATGGTGACGGTCACGGGAGTCCGATCGACCACTTGCGTGATCGCAGAGCTGGTTGCGGCGTTGTAGTTGGAGTCGCCCCCGTATTGCGCTGTAATAGAGTGGGGGCCGCCGGCGAGCGATGCCGTGGTGATGATGGCGGCGCCGGAGGAGACCGATCCTGTGCCGATGGAGGTTGCTCCATCGAGGAAGGTCACGATTCCGGTGGCGGACGCCGGAACGGTCGCCGTGAAGGTGACGCTGCCGCTGTAAGTGGAAGGATTCGATGAGGACGAAAGGCCAACGGTTGGCGTTGCCTTCGACACCGTGAAGCTCGCGTTCTGAGTGCCTGCGGTGTAGTTGCCGTTGGCGGCCTGCGAAGCCTGGAGGACCACCGTACCCACGCCCGTGATGGTCACCGTGGAGCCGGAGATGGTGGCCGGGCCGCTGACCACCGAATAGGTGATCGCGCCCGCGGAGTTCGAAGTGGCCGAAACGGTGAAGGGCGCTACGCCGTAGGTCTGGTTGGAAACGGTGAAGGTGATGGTCGGGGCTGCCTGGTTGACCGTCACCACTCCGGCCACGTAGCTGATCGAGTAGTTGGCAGCGGCGGCTCCAGAGCAACTGGTCGAAGGAGAAGATCCCGCCGCGCTGGTGGTCGTGTAGGTGGTGGTGCACGTCGGTTGGGTCGTCAGCACAGAACTGGTCTGGCTGTTCACGAAGGCGCTGTAGCTTGGCGTGATGGTGGGCACGCCAGCGCCGTAACTCACCGTTGCACTGGATGCGGTGATGGTCAGGGGAGCAGCCGATACCGTGAAGCTGGCATTCTGGGTTCCCACCGTGTAGTTGCCGTTGGCCGACTGCGAAGCCTGGAGCACCACGGCGCCCACGCCGGTGATGGTGACCGTGGAGCCGGAGATGGTGGCCGGGCCGCTAACCACCGAATAGGTGAACGCGCCCGCGGAGTTCGAAGTGGCCGAGACCGCGAAGGGGGAAACGCCGTAGGTCTGGTTCGAAACATTGAAGGTGATGGTCGGGGCTGCAGCAACTCCCGTGCCGCTCACCGCGATTGTTTGTGTACTGCTTGAAACGTTGAGCGTGTTGTCGGTGAGCGTGATCGTGCCGTTGAGAGAAGCGACGGAGGTTGGCGTGAACTCGACGCCAAGAACGCACGCGGCGGCGGAAGCCAGCACCTGACTGGAGTTGGCGCAGGTGGCCGAGGCGCCGCCCAGCGTGAAGTTACCCGACGAAGAAGAAATCGACGCGATGGTCAGTGTGCCGTTGCCGGTATTCTGGACGGCCTGGTAGCTTGCCGCGCTGGTGGCGCCGTAGGCTGTCGAGGGCAGACTCATCGCTGCCGGCGTGGACTGCGTGACAAGCCGGATTCGGTTGTTGCGGTAGTCCGCAATGTAGATGTTCGCGCCTGGGGTCATGGCAGTGCCGATGGGAGTATCGAGTTCCGCGCTGGTGGGGGGGCCGCCGTCGCCGCTGTAGCCGCCGGCGGTGTAATTGCCGGCGATGGTATTGATGATCTGGGTGGTCGCATTCACCTCGCGGATGCGGCTGTTGCCGTAGTCGGCGACGTAGAGATTGCCGGCGGCGTCGAGCATGGCGCTCAGAGGCTGGTTCAGATTCGCGCTGGTGGCTGCCCCGCCATCGCCGCTAAACGTCTGTGTGCCCGTGCCGGCCACGGTCGAGATCAGTCCGGTAGCGGCCGAGACCATGCGTACGCGGTTGTTGGCCTTCTCGGGAATATAGAGGTTCCCCGAGGCGTCGAATGCAAGCCGTCCGGGGGAGTTGGTTTCGGCGGTGGTGGCCGCAATGCCATCGCCGTTGTATCCACCCGTTCCATTTCCAACAATCGTGGTAATAATTCCTGTCGCGATCGTGACCTCGCGCACACGGGCATTGCCCACGTCGGAGATATAGAAATTCCCCGCGCTATCGGTCGTCACGAACTGCGGCGTATTCAGTTCCGCGCTGGTGGCCGCTATGTTGTCGCCGTTGTAACCCGAGGTCGTGTTCCCCGCCACGGTCGAGATGAAGCCGGTAACCGCGTTCACCTCGCGCACCACATTGTTGTTCTGGTCGGCGATGTAGAGGTTGCCGGCTCCGTCCAGCGCGATGCCCCCCGGACTGGAGAGCTTGGCGCTGGTGGCGGCGGCTCCGTTGCCGGAGTATCCGGAGCTGCCGCAGGTTCCGGCATAGGTTGAGATGACGCCCGAGGTGTTGATCTTGCGCACGCAGTAGTTCGAGGTATCGGAGATGTAGAGGTTGCCGGCCGCATCCAGCGCCACATCGCGCGGCTGGTTGACTTCGGCGCTCGTTGCCTGGCCGCCGTCGCCCGAGTAACCCGCCGTGCCGTTGCCCGCGACGGTGGAGATAATGCCGGGTGGGAATGTGCCCCGCGGCCCTGTTCCCGAACCCACCAGGTACGACGTACCCAGCACCGTTGGCGTAGAAGTAGAGAGGACCACGGCTCCAAGGCGCAGTCCAGGAGCGGTCGGGGCGAATGTGTATTCGACGGTGCAGGCCTGACCGACGCTGTATGCCGTACCTGTAGTGCAGGTGCCGCCCGCGACATGAGCGTAGTCAAGGCTTGCAGCGCCCTGCGTCACGACGGAGATCGTACTCAGCGTACCTGCGGTGGCGATGTTTACGGTGGCGGTCTGGGTAGCACTCGTTGAGCCCACGTTTGTCGTCGGTGCGGTGTAGGCCGAAGCAGCGGCGTTCACCGTCACCGTATCGGAGACCGTCGCTGCGGCCGAGTAGTTGGCTGTCGCCGCGGAGTTGGCGGCGATGGTGACCGTGCCGGCGTTGGTGTAGGTGATGGTCGAGCCGGAGATGGAGGCCGTGCCGGCGGTGATCGAGTATGTGACCGGATCGCCGCCGCTGGCCGTTGCCCCAAGCGTTGCGGTGCCGTTGACCGTCACGGGCGTGGTTGGCTGCGGGAAAGTGATCGTCTTGGTAGCCTGCGCCACGGTGAAGCTGGCGTTCTGCGTTCCCGCCGTGTAGTTGCCGTTGGCCGCCTGCGAGGCTTGGAGGACCACGGTGCCTGCGCCGGTGATCGTCACCGTCGAGCCGGAGATGGTAGCCGGGCCGCTGACCACGGAATAGGTGATCACGCCCGCGGAGCTGGAGCTGGCCGAGACAGTGAAGGGCGAGACACCGTAGGTCTGGTTGGAAACGGTGAAGGTGATGGTCGGGGCAGCTGGATTGACCGTCAGCGTTACGTTGTCGGTCCCCGAGTTGTAGTCGGTCGTGTCCGTGGGATTGAAAGTCACCGAGAGCGTTTGCGAGCCGGCGGAAAGGACCGTACCGGAGGAGGGACTGTAGACGAAGGTGCCCGAAAGCGTGGAGCTGGCATCGAGTTGGGTTGAGCTCAGTGCGGTGCCGTAGGTAATCGCCGCTGGGTTGGACCATGAGATGGGCGGCGTGCCCTTGGTTGCCGTCGCGATCAGGCTGATGGTCTGGGTTGCTGCCGTGACGCCTAGCGAGTTGTCGGTAACTATCACGGAGCCTGAAACGGCGCCCGCAATTGTGGGGGCAAAGTCCACGGCGTAGTTGCACACCAGTCCCGCGGCCAGAGTTGCCGGCGAACTTGATGTGTTCAGTTCCGGGCAAGTGGTTGCGTTGTCCAGTTCAAAGTAAGCGCTGACGCTGGGGTTGTTGCCGGTACCGGGCACGGAAAAAGTCACGCTGGCGTTGCCGTTATTTGCCACCGTCGCGGTCTGCGGGTCGTCAGACCCGTCCATCGTGCCAACCGCCGTCGAGGTCGGATACGTCAACTGCGACTGGCTGACGTTCACTTTACGAATAACGTTGTTGGCTCCATCGCCAATAAACACGTTGCCGGAGCTGTCGATGGCCACGGCATTGGGGCCGTTCAACTCAGCGGAAGCAGCCGATCCGGCATCTCCGGTATATCCGCCAGTTCCGTTCCCCGCCAGGGTAGAGATCGTACCGCCTGCCGCATTGACTACGCGGATGCGATTGTTGTTGTCGTCAGCAAAGTAGATATTGCCCGCCGGATCGACGGTAAGGCTGCCGGGGCTGTTGATTTCGGCATCGATTGCGGGTCCGCCGTCGCCCGAGTAGCCGTAGGTCCCGGTGCCGGCAACTGTCGAGATAATCGCGGTCGAAACGGTCACCTTGCGGATTACTTGTTCGGCGTAGTCGGAAATGTAGATGTTGCCGGAGCTGTCCAGGGCGACTCCCGACGGGTTGTTGATTTCGGCACTTGTGGCGGCGCCGCCGTCGCCCGTATAACCGACGGTTCCATTGCCCGCCACCGTGGTAATAATGCCCGTCGATGCGTTCACTTCGCGCACGCGATAGTTATAAACGTCGCCGAAATACCAGTTGCCGGAACTGTCGAAGGCAATATTGCTGCTCGGATTGTGTATCTCGGCGCTGGTGGCCAGGCCTCCATCGCCTGTGTAAGAGCAGGTGCCGTTGCCAACCACTGTGGCAATAACGCCGGTGGCGACGGTTACCTTGCGAATGCGGCAGTTGTTCTTGTCCGCGATATAGATATTCCCGGCGCTGTCAATGCCGAGACCGGACGGGTGCTTAAACTCGGCGCTGGTGGCTGCGCTCCCGTCTCCGGAATAACCAGATGTCCCGTTCCCGGCCACGATGCTGATATTGCCGCTCGAAGCCGTCACCTTTTGAATATCCTGGTTGTTATAGTTCGCAATGTAGACGTTCCCCGCGCTGTCGACGGCCACAGCGATGGGGTCGTTCAACTCGGCGCTGGTGGCTGCACCCCCGTTTCCCGTCGCACCGGCAGTGCCGTTGCCCGCCACGGTGGAGATGATTCCGGGAATCAGTACCGCCAGCGGCCCCGCGCCCGTGCCTGTCAGGCCAAAGGCAACCTTGCCGGTGCCGGTGACAGCCGTCAACGGCACGTTGCGCGCCCCCGGGTATGCTGGAGTGAAGGTGATGGGAAGAGTGCAGATCGTTCCGCTGGGATTCGAAGTGCTGCCATTCACCGTGCAGCCTGTGATGGTCCCGATGCTGTACTCCTGCTTGCTGCCCTGGGACTGCTGCGCTGTAAAGCTGGTAAGTGTTTCGGCCGCCGTCGTCTGAAGAAAGAAGTTCTGCACCGCGCTGCTGCCGCCCAGCGCCGTGGCGGGTAAGGAGGTGTTGAGCCGCACCTCGCGGACCTCTTCGGCGGTTGCATCGGCAAAGTAAACATTCCCCAGACCGTCGACTGTAATTTGCTTCGGATCGTCCAACTCAGCGCTGATCGCCGCGCCGCCGTTGCCTGTGGCGCCCTGGGTTCCGTTACCCGCCAGGGTGCTTATGTTGCCGGTGCCGGGATTCACCACGCGGATGCGCCGGTTTTGGGTGTCACTGATGTAGACGTTGCCCGAGCTGTCGAGCGCAGCTCCGTTGGGGCCGTTGATCTCCGCGCTGGTGGCCGCACCCCCGTCGCCAGAGTAGCCCGGGGTCCCATTGCCTGCCACGGTGCTGATGTTGCCGGTCGAGATGGTTACCTCGCGGATGCGATTGTCGCCACTGTCGGCAATGTAAATGTTGCCGGCGCTATCGATGGCCACGGAATTGGGACTGGTAAGGTTGGCGCTGGTGGCCGCGCTGCCGTCGCCGCAGCCGCCGGTCGGGGAGCCGCACGAACTTCCATTGCCCGCCACCGTGCTGATGTAGCCGGTCGAGATCGTCACCTTGCGGACGCGGTCGTTGGTACGATCCGCGATATAGATGTTGCCGGAGCTATCGATGGCCACGCCGGCTGGGGTATCCAGCGCTGCGCTCGTCGCCGCGGCCCCATCGCCGGAGTAGCCGGCTGTTCCGGTACCCGCTACCGTGCTGATGTAACCGGTCGAGATGGTCACCTTGCGGATGCGATTGTTGGTGTAGTCCGCAATATAGATGTTGCCGGAGCTATCGATGGCCACGCTATTGGGGCCGTTCAACTCGGCGCTGGTGGCGGCAATGCCATCCGAGTTATAGCCGCAGGTTCCGTTGCCTGCCACGGTCGAAATATCGCCAGTGGCGATGGCCACCTTGCGGATTCTGCAGTTGGTATAGTCGGCGATGTACCAGTTGCCAGCGCTGTCGAATGCAACGTCGGCTGGAGAGTTCAATTTGGCGCTCGTGGCTAACCCGTTATCACCTGAGTAACCGGCGGTCCCGGTACCCGCCACCGCGGTAATCCCAGGCGCCAGTTGCATCTGCGCGCACGCCGTCACTGCTAGGAGCCAAAGCCCCGCCAGGGCGAACGCACGCGCCGCCACTGCCGGGCACAATAGCAGCGGCACACTGGGAGAGCCGTACTTCGGCCTCAGATCGGCACATGGCAGCATCCGGCCCATCGCTCCTCGGGAACTTTAGTCAGTCGTGAGTTACGCACCCCTCATATTCCCGGAGTTTCTTGACCGCCTTCCGTCCGTTGCAGAGCACGATGAAATCCCAGATGAGGTCGCTTGTCGATTTGCGCATGGGCTGTATTCGCATTCCCCAGAGGAGAAAATTGCAAAAAGCCCTCCAGTTGAGTTATCGGCGGCATGAGTCTGAAAACGCCCGGCGTTGAGTACAACTAAAGTAGGCTCACTGGGCGATCGTTGATCTGGTTGGCAAAGCTGGCCATGTGCGAACGGTCCCTGTTCCCGATTGGGTACGAGAGATCATTGACACGTGACTTACTTCTGCGGGCGTGATCCAAAGCCCGACCCAATCGGCATCGAGCTCAGAGCCGATCCCTGTTCGAGGAAGAGTTGCCGACAATCCATATCTTGGCTCGCAAGGAGTAGAGTCCGCTTCCTCGCCCTATACCGGTGAAGTGGGAAATCGCTTGCTTCCGATGGCTTTTGCGATGGTTGTTTCTGTTTACCTGCCCTTGTCCGTCCAGGCGACGGGGAGAAGGCCTTATCAGACGAGGCCTTTCGGTGGAATTGACTGGCGCAGGAGAAACAGCCGAATCGAGCATCAGCAACGCTGCGTTGGAGTCTCTGTACTCGGAGCTGGCTCGGGAGCCACATCACGATCTCAAGGGCATCGTCATTGTGCGCAACGGCCGCGTATCGGGCGAACGGTACTTCAACGGTGATTCCGTCAATACCCTCTGGATGGTCTACATCGACCACAAGCGCCGGAGGGAAAAAACAGTGGATAAGCGGGTACCAAACTCGGTGCAGGAACAAGGAAAGGAAACGCCGGAGCGTGCTAAATGGCGCCAACGATCGGACTTGAACCGATGACCTGCTGATTACGAATCACCGGGATTCAGAGAGCCTGATTTCTCGTAACCAGCCTAATTATCAACGATCTAAAACAAGCCAGCCCGCACCAGAGGTATGACATTCTTGTTGAAGTTTGTTGCAGTGTTTTCAAGCATGTGCAGGAACGTGCGTCATATTTTGCGTCATAGTCTTGAACCCGGCCACCCGGCCAAGGTGCCGCCCAGGCCGCTGTCATGGCGCTCCAAGATAATCGAAGACATGCATGAAGCTTGCGACCGACCACAGTCGACCAAGCAGGTGGCCAAGCCCCAAACAGGACCAGCTAGGGTAAACGTCGTTGATGCCAGCCAGAAGGTCTTTTGATGCTTGATATCGATCACTTCAAGAACATCAACGACACCTATGGACATTTGACTGGGGATGTAGTCCTGAGAGAAGTGACACAACGCATTATCAGGGCGGTGCGAGGTTATGACTCAGTAGGGCGCTACGGTGGAGAGGAGTTCGTGATCGTACTCCCCGGTTGCACGCGGGAACAGATTGAACACGGCGCGGAGAGGATTCGCTCCGCCGTGGATGATAGTCCGATCGCCGCGAATGAGTCGACGGTCTCCGTCACTGTCAGTATCGGCGCGGCTGTCACCACGGTGGAGAAACATGGCTTGATCTCGGATACGGAAATGCTTGCAGCCGCGGATAGTGCGCTTTACCGGGCTAAGAAGATCGGGCGCAATCGAACCGTTTTGTCCGATTTTGTGTTCAACGAAATCAGGTAGCTCGTTTGCTCCGCGCGTTCGCGTACCAGATGTTTGCGCTCCCAAACAACAAGCAGGCGAGATTGACCACCGCATTCAGAGCGCCCCTCG
>Ga0182015_10003750_pt1 | contig 16817 bp, 16 predicted proteins | sample 712P3MmetaG_FD_120478 | JGI IMG/M metagenome (GOLD analysis project Ga0182015, IMG submission 120478) | Permafrost microbial communities from Stordalen Mire, Sweden - 712P3M metaG | ecosystem: Environmental > Terrestrial > Soil > Wetlands > Permafrost | place: Sweden: Stordalen | collected... | reverse complement strand
TGCTATTCTTCTGCCTGGATGAGAACGTCGCGGGCTGGCGCTTCTTTGATTGGCGAGGCGGCCGCACAGCGGCGGTCGACCGCGACCTGCTGGCTAGCCTGATGGAACGACTCTTCTGAACGACGGGTAACGAGCTACTGCTGCCGGGATTTGAATCCGGCGGCGGCGCGATCGCCGAGCCCAGACCGATGGCCGCGATCACCACGCCGTGGGGAGGGCCCAGTTGTCACCGGCAGCGCGCGGAAAACGGCCTGTGCCGCGGCGGGGAAAGTCGGTGTCTCCGCGCAGCTTGCCAGGAAAGGGCTGAATACCTGCCCCATGGCCTGTGTGAGAGCCCCAGTTCGTTCAACGTGACAGAGATAACTCGCAGTGGCCGTAGCGGAAGAGCAGCGCTACCAGCCGCCACGGCCACATCACGACCGCACCAGGCGCTTGTACAGCAAAATCTCGGAGGCGCCGGCGATAACGTAGTCTGGGAACTCTCCCACTTTCGTGTAACCTCGGCGTTCGTATAGCTGCCGCGCCCGCGCGTTGAACGACGAGACGCACAGGAACATGTGGCGCGCCTCCGAAAACCAGCCCTCGGCAGCGTCTAGCAGCGCCGAACCGACGCCCTGCCCGCGGACGGCGGCACTGGCGGCGATGGAGGCGATGTACGGCGAACCGGCTACGCCCGTCGGATGCAGCAAGACGAAGCCGCAATTCGCGCCGGCGCGGCGTGCCATGAGCACCACAAACTCGGGGCTCCGGCAGCGGGCCAGACAAGTGGCGAAATCGCGGCCCACAGTGAGCCAGGGTTCGCTGGATGCCATGAGCTCTGCGCACCACTCCGGGTCCGCTTTGCCAGCGGGGACAATCGCGATGTCAGTCATGTTTAACACTCCATTGCCGGCTGCAGCCGTACGGCCACCTCGACCGCCGTCGCACAGAACAACGCGGGATGGACCAAATCGAATTTTAAGATACGATGGACACATGCCGAAGGCGATTGTTGCGATCGGCGGCGGACAGATAAGGACGAGGGGAACCGCTCCGATTGATAGAGAGATTATCCGGCTCTCCCAAAAGAAGAATCCGAGGCTGCTTTTCATTCCCACGGCCAGTTCGGATTCCGAAAAATATTGGAAGAACATACAGGAATATTTTGGCGATTTCTTGAAATGCGAAACCGATGTCCTCTTCCTCATCAAAGAACCGCCTTCGCCGGAGCGCATTCGGAGTAAGATCTTATCGGCAGATATCATCTACGTGGGCGGTGGAAACACGCTGCAAATGATGCGTATCTGGCGGCGTCTGGGCGTTGACCAGCTTCTCGTTTCAGCCTACGAAAACGGGACTGTGCTCTCGGGCATTAGTGCCGGTGCGATCTGTTGGTTTGATGCCGGACATTCCGATTCGATGTCTTTCTACAACCCGCGAAAATGGCAATACATCAAAGTGAGAGGTCTGGGGCTGGTAAACGGAATACACTGCCCCCACTATAACGGCATGACCAGAGGATCCCTCGCAGAAAGCATTTCCGGGACATGATTCACAAAACCGGTGGCACCGGAATCGCGCTAGAGAACAACTGCGCGATAGAGTTCATAAACGGCCGGTTCTATAAAGTCATCAGCTCGAAGAGCTATTCACGGGCTTACCGAGTTTACAAGAGCGGCGGTGAAGTGGTGGCAGAGCAAATACGACAGGAAAAACAACTCGCGCCGGTCGAATTTCTAGTCGCTGCGAGGCGACCGAGCGATGAGTGATAGACAAACAGCAATCTTTTTCGGGCACGGCAGTCCGATGAAAGCCTTGTTGAACAACAGCTATACCGCGGCTTGGCAGCGTGTCGGTCAGGGAACCAAGAAGCCGCGGGCAATCCTTTCCATCCGCACGACTGGAACATAGGCTGCCGGATACACGTGACGAGATCCAGCCCCCACGAGTGGTCCATCGTCACCGGTAGCGGGGAAAGCAGATGCTGGACGCGGCGCGCAGGGTCGGGACCGCCCGTAGCGGAGTACTGCACCTGATAGAGCGCTTTGGGAAAAGCCGCCGAAATCGTGAATGGTCCCTGGCGCTGAACTGATGGTTACACCCGGGTCGCGATCACGTATAGCAATGGAAGGTATTGCTCCGGAGTGGGAATGGAAAAAAGTGCATTCTTCCCGAGCTTCTCGTATTCGATGAGCGGCTGGTAAACTGCCAGCATCGATATCGTTCCCCATCCACGCCTTCGACCGGAAAGGTGATCGATTCACCCGGCTGTCAGCGGTGACGCTCCAATAGTTTACTGTCGCTGCGCGTAATAGCGCCGGAGGTGTTCCAGCATCTCGCGTTGATTTCGCCGCCGCCGGGCGCGCACCCAACAGGGTGTCAGCGGAATCGTCCTCAAGACCAGCAGAATCCAGCGCACCGCTATAGTCTGCGCCTGCGGAGGGTAGGTGTCAACCGCCTTGCGGTACCGCACGTACCATTGGCGGCGCGGACCAGCACCATCCCGCAATACGGCGATTGGAAAGTGCACTACCCCGCAGCCCGCTTTTCCACCGTGGGCGCGAATGTCAACTCGCCCTGCGGGTCAACATCCACCACCAGCCGCTGCCCGTCGCGAACCTCGCCCTTCAAGATCAGCCGGCTCAGCGGCGTCTCCACCTTCTTTTGAATCGCGCGCTTCAGGGGGCGCGCGCCGTAGTGCGGATCGAACCCCGTACGCACCAGGTTCAGCCGCGCCGCATCCGTGAGCTGCAGCGTGATATGCCGGTCCGCCAGACGCGCCCGCAAGCGCTCCAACTGGATCTCCACGATCTGCTTCAAATGATCTTCGGCCAGCGCGTGGAACACGATCACCTCGTCCACGCGATTCAGAAACTCCGGCCGGAAATGGCGGCGCATCTCCTCCAGTACCGCCTCTTTCATCCGCTCGTAGCCCGCGCCCGCAAACCCGCCGCGGTATTCCAGGATGCGCGCGCTGCCGATATTCGAAGTCATGATCACAATCGTGTTGCGGAAGTCCACCGTGCGGCCTTGCCCGTCGGTCAGGCGGCCATCATCGAGCACCTGCAGCAACACGTTGAAGACATCCTGGTGGGCTTTTTCGATCTCGTCGAACAGCACGACCGAATAGGGCCGGCGGCGCACGGCTTCGGTAAGCTGGCCGCCTTCATCATAGCCCACGTATCCGGGCGGCGCGCCGATCAGCCGCGCCACGGTGTGCTTTTCCTGATACTCCGACATGTCGATGCGAATCATGGCGCGCTCGTTGTCGAACAGGAACTGTGCGAGCGCCCGTGCTAACTCGGTCTTCCCTACGCCGGTGGGTCCCAGGAAAATGAAGCTGCCGATGGGACGGTTGGGATCCTTCAAGCCGGAGCGCGCGCGAATCACCGCTTCCGCCACCGCGGTGACCGCCTCGTCCTGGCCGATCACGCGCTGATGCAGTTCGTCCTCCAGGTGCAGCAGCTTCTGCATCTCGCCTTCCAGCAGCTTGGTCACGGGCACGCCGGTCCAGCGGCTGACCACCGCGGCGATATCTTCTTCGCCTACCTCTTCCTTGATCAGCGGCGATTGCGCCTGCTTCTTCGAAAACTGCTCCGACTCGGCCTGCAAGCGTTTTTCGAGCTCCGCCAGCTTGCCATATTTCAGCTCGGCCGCGCGATTCAGATCGTAGGCCCGCTCGGCTTTTTCCATCTCGACCTTCGTCTGCTCGATCTGCTCGCGCAGGGCGCGCAAACTGGCCACGGTCTGCTTCTCGGCCTGCCAGCGGGCTTTCAGGGCGTCGCCTTCGGCTTTCAGGTTGCCGAGTTCTTTTTCGAGCTTCTTCAACCGGTCGCGCGAGGCGGCGTCCTTCTCCTTTTTCAGGGCAGAGCGCTCGATTTCCAGTTGCATCGTGCGGCGCAGGATTTCGTCCAACTCAGCCGGCATGGAATCGATTTCGGTGCGCAGCCGGGCCGCGGCTTCATCAACCAGGTCGATGGCCTTGTCGGGCAGGAACCGGTCGGTGATGTAGCGATTCGAGAGGATCGCAGCGGCCACCAGCGCGGAGTCCTTAATGCGCACGCCGTGATGCACTTCGTAGCGTTCCTTCAGCCCGCGCAGAATGGAGATGGTATCTTCGACCGAAGGCTGGTCTACCTTCACCGGCTGGAAACGCCGCTCCAGCGCCGCATCCTTTTCGATGTGCTTGCGGTATTCATCGAGCGTGGTGGCGCCGATGCAGTGCAGCTCGCCGCGCGCCAGCATGGGCTTCAGCAGGTTGCCGGCATCCATCGAACCTTCGGCTTTGCCTGCGCCCACTACCGTGTGCAACTCATCGATAAAGAGAATGATGTCGCCGGCGGCATCCTGCACCTCCTTCAGCACGGCCTTCAACCGCTCTTCAAACTCACCGCGGAACTTAGCGCCGGCGATCAGGGCGCCCATATCCAGCGACACGATGCGGCGGTTTTTCAGTCCTTCGGGAACATTGCCGCGCACGATGCGCAGGGCCAGCCCCTCCACGATGGCGGTCTTACCGACGCCCGGCTCGCCGATCAGCACGGGGTTGTTCTTGGTGCGGCGCGACAGGACCTGGATCACGCGGCGAATCTCCTCGTCGCGGCCGATCACGGGGTCGAGCTTGCCTTGTGCGGCCAGCTTGGTGAGATCGCGGCCGTAGCGTTCCAGGGCTTCGTAGGTGGCCTCGGGATTCTGCGACGTGACCCGCTGGCTGCCGCGCACTTCGCGCAGCGCCTGCATCAGCCGCTCGCGGGTGGCGCCGTACTCGCGCAGCAGGCGTCCGCTAAAGCCGCTGTCGTCGGTGAGCGCGAGCAGCACATGCTCAACTGAAATGTATTCGTCCTTAAGTTTCTTGGCTTCGTCTTCGGCAGCGGTGAGGAGCCGGTTCAGACGGGCGGTAACGAAGATCTGATCGGGCGGGCCGGATGGGCCGGAGATCTTCGGCAGCCGGTCGAGTTCCTGCTCGAGCCGCGGCTTTAACGTGTCGATGTTGACCCCCGCGCGCGACAGTATGGAGCCGGCCAAGCCGCCCGCCTGCTCGAGCAGGCTGGCAAACAAGTGCTCAACGTCGAGTTGCTGATGGCCATAACGGGTGGCCTTGCTCTGCGCCGCCCGCATCGCCTCCTGCAGTTTTTCAGTGAAACGATTGATGTCCATATCTCTATTTTGTTCCCATGTGTCCCGGGGTGGGTTAACGTAGTCGCCAGCGTCCTTCGGTGAACTCCGCGCGCTCCTCGTCCCAGGTACCGAACTTGGCTGCCATCTGTCCGCCGTCTACGAATAGCGCCGCGCCGGTAATGAACGAAGCCAGGTCAGAGGCGAGAAATGCGCTGGCGTTGGCGACTTCTTCCGGATCGCCGCCGCGTCCCAAGGGTATGTGCCGGAAGTAATCCTTCAATACCTGGGGATGCGAGAAGTGCCGCTCGGTGAGGCGTGTGCGGATCAGGCCCGGACACACCGCGTTCACGCGAATTCCGTACGGACCCAATTCGTTCGCAGCGGTGTGTAACAGTCCCAGCAGACCCGCTTTGCTGGCGTTGTAGGCGCTGAGCTGCGCTTCGCCATCGTACGAGTTGGTGGAGGCGGTGATCACTATCGCGCCGCGGCGGAGGGGCTTCATGATCGCGGCGGCAGTTTGCAGCGTGAGAAAGACACCCGTCAGATTCACGCCGATGGTGCGCTGCCAGGTCTCATCGCTCGTGGCCCCGAACTCCGCCTCCACCGCAATTCCGGCGTTGGCGATCACAATATCGGGCGGCCCGGTCTGATCGAACGCACGCTCCAGCGATGCGCGGTCGGTGACGTCCACCGCATATCCGGCGCCGCCGATTCGCGCGCCGGCGGCGGCAACGGCATCCGGGCGCTCCAGGTCGAATATCGCCACGCGCGCACCGCCTTGCGATAGCGCGCGGGCCGTAGCCGCGCCAATGCCGTTCGCGCCACCGGTAACGACGGCCAGCTTGCCGGAAAAATCGAAGCCCATCCCATTGTTATACAGCAGGCCAGCCTGACCGATCACCTCGCACTGGCGCCGCGAGTGACGATGCGTCACAATCTTCTTATGCCCTCACCATCCCGGCGCGCATTCCTGCGTGCGACTTTTGGAGCTACCGGCGCGGCGGTCGCTCGTTCCGGTCTTGACGCCGGCGCGTTCACTCCGCCGGATATTCCCGAATTCAAACTCGGCGTCGCATCCTATTCGCTGCGAAAGTTTCCGCGCGCCGAAGCGATTCAGATGATCAAGCGCCTGGCCGTGCGGTACGTGAACATCAAGTCGTACCATCTGCCGCTCGATTCCACTCCGGACCAGATCCGGGAAGCGCGCAAAGAGTTCGAAGAGGCGGGCCTGGTGATAGTCGGGGGTGGCAATATCGAATTCCACAAAGACGACGAGAGCGACATCCGCCACAAATTCGAGTATGCGAAACTAGCCGGCATGCCGCTGATCGTTTGCGCTCCCACCAAGGTCACGTTGCCGAAGTTGGAGAAGTTCGTTCGGGAGTACGACATCCGGATCGCCGTGCATAATCACGGCCCCAAGGACATATTCCCGGCCCCCCAGGATGCTCTCGAAATCCTCCGCAATATGGACCCGCGCTGCGGTGTCTGTGTCGACGTCGCGCACACGGCGGAGGCGGGCGTAAATCCTCTCGATGCGATCAAAGCGTCTCAATCTCGTCTGCTCGACCTGCACATCAAGGACATGCGCGTATTCGGCGATGTAAGCACGCTTTGCGACGTCGGCGACGGTGTGCTGCCCATACCAGCCATTTTCCGCGAGCTGCAAAAGATGGGATATACGGGCTGCGTCAATCTCGAATACGAAATCAACGAGAACGATCCCTTTATCGGCATGGCCCGCTCTTACGCCTATATGCGCGGCGTCCTGGCCGGCCTGAAGGGATAAACCGGACAGGGATAAGCCGCTTGCGGAGAGGGGCCGTCGGGGAGTATAGTTTCAGTTCCATGCTCCGCACCCTGCTGTTGACAATTCTCATCACGATCGTGGCGCTGCCACTTTCGTCTCAACCCCAAACGCGGCTCGAAGACCTCCGCGGCAAGACTATCCTGCTGTTTACGCCCCATCCTGACGACGATACCTTTTGCTGCGCCGGGACGCTGGCGCTGCTGGCAAAGGCCGGGAATAACGTCCGTATTGTGATTTACACCAACGACGACAAGGGTTCCTACGATCCCGAAATGACCAGCGAGCGCCTGGCAGGAATCCGCATGCACGAGGAAGAGGAGGCCTGCCGCATCCTCGGCATCCCCAAGGAGAACATCTCGTGGCTGGAGTATCACGACGGCATGCTGGAGTACGCTAATACCCGCGACCTGGTGGAGGAAGTGACCCGTATCATCCGGAAAGTGCGGCCCGACGTGGTGCTCTCGATCGACCCAGGTTCCGAGTACGTCAGATGGCACAAGACCGACCATCGCATGGCCGCCAACAATACCCTCGACGCGATTCGCGCGGCCGAGTGGCATCTCTATTTCCCCAACCAATTGCTGCATGAAGGACTGCAGCCGTGGCTGGTTCCGCAGGAATTCTATTATTACGTGACCGACAAGGACGCCAACTACTGGGTCAACATCGATAGCGTGGTCGAGCAGAAATTAGATGCCGCCATGGCCCACGTCAGCCAGTGGGAGCCGTCCATTCACCACTACCGGCCGGACTGGGACAAGGCCGACCTGGACAAGACCAAAGCGGAATTGCGGAGCCATGTTCAGAAAAAAGACGGGCACTACGTCGAGGCATTCCGCACCACTACGGGTTTCAATCAGGAATGAGAACATCCCGCGCCTGCCTGGCACTCGCAGTATCTCTGTTCGCTTCGCTGTTGTGCGCCGCCGAATTCCGGCATCCGCTCGATGCGCTTACAGCCGACGAGTACTGGGCGGTCTTCGAGACGTTGAAAGCATCCGGCAAGCTGGACGCCGCCAGCCGGTATGCCGGAGTCAACCTGCATGAGCCGCCCAAAGCCGAAGTGCTGCGCTGGAAGCCTGGCGACCCTTTCCGGCGCGAAGCGCTGGCGATCGTCAAGCAGGGCAGGCGCACTTTTGAAGCGACAGTGGACGTTGCCAACCGCAAGTTGATCTCGTGGAAAGAGATTCAAGGCGTTGAGCCGGTTCTGATCGCCGACGAAAGCGACGGCATCGATGAGCGGGTAAAAGTCGATCCCCAGGTGATCGCGGCCTTGCGCAAACGCGGAATCACGGATCTGGAAACTGTGGGATGCGACGGCAGTTCGCCGGGGTACTTCGGTACTCCCGAAGAGCAGGGACGCCGGCTGCAGCGAGTCATTTGCGCGGAAGGCCGCGGGTCTTCCAATCATGGCGCGCATCCCATTGAAGGTCTGGTGGTCGTGTGGGATTCCGAGGAACAGAAAGTGATCCGGATTATCGACACGGGAGTCGTCCCGGTTCCGCGCGGCAATGCCGATTACGATAGCGATGCAATCCCGCCGCGCGAGATTCCCGGGCCGATTACCGTGCACCAGCCGGTCCCTGGTTTCGAGGTGAAGGGACACCAGGTGAGCTGGCAGAATTGGCAGTTCCACTTCAGCATCGATCCAAAAGTCGGGGTCATTGTGACCAACGTAGCCTACAACGATCACGGCCGGCTGCGCTCCATCCTATACGAAGGCTCACTGTCGGAGATCTTCGTGCCGTACCAGGATCCGGCTGAAGGTTGGTACCACTGGACGTTTCTCGATGTGGGCGAGGGCAACGTGTGGGGCAGTGCAGCCAGCAGGCTGGAGCCGGGCGCGGACTGCCCGGACCACGCTGTATTCTTCGATTCGGTGATCGCCACTTCTCGCGGCATTCCCCAAAAGTGGCCGCGTACGGCGTGCTTGTTCGAACGCGAGACCGGCGACTTCGCGTGGCGGCACGCTGCCGCGGGCATGCAACCGGACAGCCGGCGCCGGCGCGACCTGGTTCTGCGGATGATCACCACCTTCGGCAATTACGATTACGCCCTCGACTGGACATTCATGCAGGACGGAACCATCAAGGTGGGCGTAGGCGCGACGGGAAGCATTGAAGTAAAAGCCGTTCGCAGCCGGACGGCGGCGGAAGACGCGGATGGCCGGGATCGCCGTTACGGCCACTTTGTCGCGGAAAACACGGTCGGAGTCAACCATGATCACTATTTCTGCTTCCGTTTGGACCTGGACGTCGATGGCGTCGAAAACAGCTTTATCAAAGAAGAGTTGAAAGCTGAGAAGGTGACCGGCGACACTCCGCGCAAGAGCGTTTGGGTGACCGAGTCCAAAATCGCGAAGGTCGAACAAGAAGCGCAGTTACAGATGATGATGGAGCACCCGGCGCTCTGGCGTGTGGTAAATCCGAACGTGAAGGGGCCTCTCGGTTACCCTGTGGGTTATGAGATCGCGCCGGGCCACAACGCCATTTCGCTGATGAGCGACGACGATTATCCGCAGCGCCGCGCGGGCTTCATCAACCATCACTTGTGGGTTACGCCCTACCGCGCGGACGAGCGCTACGCGGCCGGCGACTATCCGACACAAAGCCACGGGGGAGACGGCCTGCCGGCGTGGACCCAGGCCAACCGGCCCATTGAGAACACCGATATCGTGGTGTGGTACACGGTGGGTTTCCACCACGTGCCGCGTCCGGAAGACTGGCCCATCATGCCGGCCGCGTGGCACGAGTTTGAATTGCGGCCATTCGATTTCTTCGCGCGCAATCCGGCCGTAGATCTACCGCGCACGCGATAGCATCCCATCAGGGGCTTCGGCGTTACCGGTCAGGGTCACGTGACGGGAATTGTCAGGCCAGAATCATCTCCATGTAGACATCGGCGCGCGCGTATGGGGAAGGTACAATACGGCTCGGGGGGATAGGCTTAAAGCCGATCGAATGGTAGAGGCGGATGGCCGGCGTGAGGATGTGGTTCGTCTCCAGGTAGAGGCGACGTGCACCGGCGGAGCGGGCAGCCTCTAGCACGGTCTGGAGCAACTTGCGGCCGATGCCGCTTCCCTGCCACATCGGAGCAACGGCCATCTTTGCAACCTCGAACTCGTCAGCGCATAAACGAAGGAGGGCACAGCAGCCGATACAATGGTCTTCGATGGTCGCCAAGAAGATTCGGCCGCCCGGAGCCAAGATTCTTGATTGGGGATCAACGAGGGCTTCCTCGTCTTTCGCTTCCATGGAAAAATAGCGGGTAATCCATTCTTCGTTGAGTTTGCGAAAGCAGGCTTCATCGCCTGGCTCGAACTCACGGATGATGACGTGACGAGTGGAAGCGGAGCGGTCTTCAGACGGAGACAATTTTCGAATCCTCCTGGTTAGATGAACTGGTTAGATGAATCGGTCGCTACTTCTTCCGGCCGATCAGACACATGGTTGCATCGGCTTCCGCAAGGAGGGTGGCCTCTGAACCGTCGATGCGTATTTCCGCTCGGGCCTCAAATAGCCGGCGACGGCGCTTCACTACCCATGCCTTCACAATCAGCTTGGTACCAACGGAGATGGGTTTGTGGAAGCGCGTCTCCACTCGTGCGGTGACTGCGGGGAAACTCTGATAGTAAAGCGACCAGCCGAGGGCTTCATCCATTAGCGCGAACGTCACACCGCCGTGCAGGATTCCGCTCCAGCCCGCATGCTCAGAGAGAGCCGTATAACGCGCCTGACTCCCTTGTTCTCCATTTGGGCTGAACGGCACCCGCAGCCCCAGCGGGTTGTCCGGACCGCATACATAACACCTCGAATCCTTGTTCCCTCCAGCGACATCAAGCCCTCCATCTCCCACGATAAGGCAGCCGTAGTAATATGTCTAATATCTGAATGATCTATACTAAGACGAATTGGATATGAGGCGGGAAATCCAGTTCCGGCACTTACGCTACTTCGTGGCGGTCTCCGAGACCTTGCATTTTGGCAAGGCCGCACAGAAGTTGGGGATGGCGCAGCCGCCGCTGAGCCAGCAGATCAGGGATCTGGAACGCAATCTTGGGCACGCCTTGTTTGACCGCACCACGCGCGGCGTACGACTGACCAGAGTCGGTCAATTCTTTTTGGAGCGCGTGCGAAATACGCTGGCAAAAATTGACGAAGACGTGGACACGGCACGCCGACTGGGGAGCGGACAGGAAGGCGTTCTCACAATTGGCTTCAGCGGATCCACGATGTTTACGGCCCTGCCGAAGGTCATTAGACTTTACCGGAGCATGCATCCCAACGTGGAGTTGCGATTGCGGGAACTTGTGACAGCGGAGCAGCTTCCATCTCTTCTGGATGGAACCCTCGATCTTGGATTTCTGCGCGATGGCGAGGCGCGCGAGGGGCTGACGATTGAAACGATACTGCGCGAGCCCTTCGTTGCGGTGCTCCCTGCACGTCACAAACTGAGAGCGAAGACCGCTATTTCTCCGCTCGAGTTGAAGGACGAGCCGTTCGTTCTCTTTGCCCGAAAAATGGGCAACCTTGCTTATGACAGGACAGTTGCGTGCTGTGAGGCGGAAGGGTTTCGTCCGAACTTCGTGCAAGATGCACCACAATGGCCAACGGTGCTTCGGTTGGTTGCAGCGGGATTAGGGGTATCTTTGGCTCCTGCCTGTGTTGCGAGTCTTACGACGCCGGGGGTGATTTTCAAAAGGGTACGATCCGAGCGTTGGACCGCGATCGATATCGGGATGAAGGCGAAGCCCGAGAATCCGGCGACGGAGGCCTTCCTGACCATTGCGCGCAAGCAGTTTTCTAAGACGGGTAGGTCTGCCGCATCAACCCAGCCGAGGCCAAACGGGTGGTGAGTTTCCGGCAAGCGTGTGTGATACCGGCTTGCCCTCCGTGTTAAGTTCAATCCGTCGCCCGTTGGTCGGATGCGGCCACGGGCACTGCGCCCGCGAACGGCAGCGGCACAGTCTCCGGCTTGCCGCCAGACGGAATCCGTACCAGCCGCCCCACCCCGCCATCCATCTCCTGCACGTAGATTCCATCTTGCGCGGCCGAAATGTTCTGAATCACTAGTATTTCCCCTCAAATAAGATGGAATGCGGAAACGGATCGCAGAGAGCGAGATCGGAGAAGCTCTGTGTTAGCGCGCGACCTTTCTCGGGGTTCATCCAACCCCGGTAAATATCACATGTGTTCCGTCCCGTGAATCGCGGCGATCAGGTCCATGGCGATGTGCTCAGCGAAAGCCGTATGCCACAGCGACTGGCGTCGCCGGCATCGCGCCGCAAAGCTATGCCGCGCAGCCGGCGGGGAGCTTGCGCAGATCTAACTTCTTTCTCGGGCATGCGTTCGTGCAGACTACCTGTGGTCTACGTGGGAGTCGAATTCGACGACGACGTGGAAAACGATCTGGTAAAAGCGATTCCGTGTGACAGGATACCAACGGTCGGATTTATCGGGGGGCTTGTCACAGGAGAAGCTTATGCCGCACCGGAACCGCCGCAACTCCGGTGGAGTCTCGCGCCCATCCGCATCCGTTGCGTCACTTCCCTACGCCCGCCCCGCCGGGGAGCGCAAAGCAAAACAGCGAATCGCCCGCCCCGAAAAGCACATATTGGCGCCCATCCGCCATGTAAGCGATGGGTCCATTGCTAGTGTTCTGTCCCACCCGCGCGTGCCACAACGTCTTACCGTTATCGGAATCAAGTCCCAGTAAGTTGCCCGACGTATCGCCCGCAAACAGCACGCTCCCGGCGGTGCTCAGCAATCCTCCAAAGCTCATGGCCCCGGCCCCGCTGATGTCATGCTCCCACCGAATCTTGCCCGTCCGGTAATCAATGGCCAGCAGGATACTGGAAAACGCCAGGAAGTCGTCCCTGCCCGCATACCCTTCCGGCTTGCCTTCCGCCGTGTAATAGAACACGCTGTAGTTTTGCGAGGCGTTTACATAGAAGAGCCCCTTCGCAGGATCGAACGACGGCGGAAACCAGTTGGTAGCGCCGTTCGAACTCGGACTCACCAGCGTGCCGTCCCGTGTCGGTTCTTTCTTCGGATCGGGTATCGGCTGCCCCCTGGCGTCAATCCCTTTCGCCCAGTTATTCCGCATGAACGGCGCAGTCAGCAGATTCTCTCCCGTCTTCCGGTCGAGAACAAAGAAATACCCGTTCCGGCTCGCCTGCGCCAGCATTTTCCGGCGCTCTCCGTTCATCTCGCCATCGAACAACACCGGCGTCTGCACGGCATCCCAATCGTGCGTATCGTGCGGCGAAGGCTGGAACGCCCACTGCAGCTTCCCCGTATCCGGATCCAGCGCGACAATGGAACACGTCCACAGATTGTCTCCCTTGCGCGCGTCGCCGGCATGCACCGGATTCGGATTGCCGGTGGTCCAGTACAGCAGATGGAGTTCCGGGTCGTAAGTACCGGTCATCCAAGTCATGCCGCCTCCATGACGCATCGCCTCCGCGCCCGGCCACGTCTCCGATCCCGGCTGTCCCGGCAGGGGCTCCGTCTCCCAGCGCCACTGGCGTTCGCCCGTCTCCGGATCCCGCGCTTCCAAAAAACCCGGATTGTCGAGTGAATCGCCGCCCACTCCCACGATCACCTTGTTCCCGACCACCAGCGGCGCCATGGTGCAGAAGTATTCGGCCTTCACATCCGCAATCGTCTTCCGCCATCGCTCCTTGCCGTCCTTCGCATCGATCGCGATCAGGTTGCAGTCGGGTGATTCAAAGTACAGCCAGTCGCCGTACATGCCCACGCCGCGGCTGCCAATATGAACACCGGGATTCTCGGGATACCGGTAATGCCAGATCTCGCTGCCCGTGCGCGCGTCCACCGCCCACACGTTGTCCGGCATGGTGAAGTACAGCGTGCCTTTCACCAGCAGGGGCGTCGACTTCACCGACCCGGCAAAGCCGCTCAGCCCCGTGTTGCTCGTCCTATAGATCCATTGCAGGCCCAGGTTCTTCACATTGGACCGGTCGATCTGCGTCAGCGGACTATTCCGCCGCCCGGAATAGTCTCCGTTATAGGTTGGCCATGTGTCGCTGGCTGGGCGCGTCAACGCGTTGGGAGTTAACTCCTGCCCCAAGCTCAGCGCGGCAAAGCAGAGCGCCGCCAGCCCGAGTCGTTCGATCCTCATTTGAGTGTCTCCAGATAGGCCAGGACGTTGTGCATATCGGCATCGGAGTATCGGGCCATCTGCTCCCGGTGAAAGCTCAGCGGATCCTGAATCTCCACCTGCGCGCCCTCTCGCGGGAATGCGCGGTGCCAGCCCGCCTCGTCGCGCAGTTCCACGTTGAACTCATCCGCGCGCACCAGCGTACCGGCGACAGTCTCGCCGCCCGGCAGCTTCATGTTCACTCTCGTGGGCGGCAGCGGCTTGCCCTTCTTCCCCATAAACATGTCCATCATGCTGTTGCCGGGGGTGAGGAAGCGCCTCTGCAGATCCACCGGCTCGTAACGGCTCGCAATGCCCGCCAGATCTCCCGTAGGCGAGTGGCATGTGGAACACTTACCCTCGCCATCGAAGTAAGCCTTGCCTGCTTTCGCGTCGCCGGTGAGCAGCCCCTGAATCACGTATCCGAACCGGTTGGAAGTCGCCTGCTTGCGCGATCGCAGAAACACCCCGATATCGGCGATCTGTTCTTTGGTCAACGCGGGGAATGCCGGCATGCCGCGATCCGGCCTGCCGTCGTGAATCACCGGACCGATCAGGTTGCCGCCTTCATCGTGCAGAACAAGCTGCGACCGGATCAGATCCGGTGCGCTCTTGCCGGCCGCGTCAGCGCCGTGGCAGAAGCCGCAACTCGGAACAAAGATGTTCTTTCCCCGCTCCGCCACCTGCGGGTCAACCCTGTCCGGTCCGGCAAACATCGCGCCCGCCTCGGGCTTTTTCGGCGCCCGCGCCGCCTGGTCCTGCCCCCAAACCAGCGCGCTCGTGAACGCAACCAGAGCCGCAAATCGACATAGATAAAGGTGCATAGCCTCTTCTCAGATCAACGTTTCTTCACGCCTGAAGCTTATGGATATATTCGTAATCCACTTTGATCGCTTCGAGCGCAGGCATCTCCGAAAAAGGAGGTTCCTGTTCCACAAAAAACGCCAGGACCTTTGCCTGCTGCGCGGCCTTGAAGATGGGACGGTAGTCAATAGTCCCGCGCCCCAGCTCAGTAGGAACTGGAAGATTCGGCCCTTTGTCCATCAGCGCAGTTCGAGGCGTAAACCCCTTCTTGAAGTCCTTAATATGCAGCAGCCGGTAGCGCTGTGGATACTCGCGCAGGTAGGCGACCGGATCTTTTCCGGCGACGGTCACCCAGCCACAATCCAACTCCAGCGTCACCAGTTCCGGATCGGTCAAGCGAAGAAATTCGTCGTAGCCGGTAGTCTCGCCAAAAGGTTTGAAGTCAAAGTTGTGGTTGTGATAGCCGAGCTGCAAGCCGGCTTTCTTGGTTTGCTCGCCGATCTTGTTGAACTGTTCGGCGTTCCACTTCCAGTCGTCCAGCGTCAGAGTGTTCAGCACGCCCAGGAAAAACTCCATCTGCCCCTGTCCCGGGGCCTGCTTGAATCGCGAAAGATCCGCCACCCAAGGCACCGTGACGATCATGTACTCTTCGCCCAGTTCTTTGGCGGCTTCCATCTTCCGCGGCAGGTCGCTCATCAGATCCTGCAGCAGGTAATGTCCGGAGGGGTTCTGGAGCCCAACACCGTCCAGCGCTTTCCGCAATTCCTTCGTTGTGATCTTCGACATGGGAGACAACTCGACCTGCGTGTAGCCGCTTGCGGCCACCTGCTTGAGCGTGCCCACGGGATCTTTCTCCATCTCCGCGCCAACCGTATAAAGTTGCAGGCCGATAGGAAAGTTCAAGGGTTTTGCATTCATGGTTTGCGTCTCAAAGAGAAGGGCTGCGCTGAAGGCTGAGGCGGACCCAGCCTGAAGGAAAACCCTGCGCGAGAGGGGTTTGGTCATATAAGTAGGCCGGAATCCGGAAGGACGCGCGAGCTTCGTCGCCGAAGCGCGGTTCGCAATTCGCTCAAAGTCCATTCGGTCATTCTACCAATCAGAGCCTCTCGCCAATCGCGTTCATCGTCGGCGGGTGACCACACTGTGAGAAAATCGGCTATTGATCCCTTTCACCTTCGTTCGCGCGCGGCTGATCGGGGCGCTTGCCTTGAACCTTTGGTTCACCATTCGCGCTCCCGCTCAGGTCCAGGGACGGGTGCATGGCCTGATTCAGGACGCCTCCGGATCGCCGGTCGCGGGTGCTCAAGTCGTCGCCCGCAGCTCGCGTGAAAACACCGATCGGGCATTCGTGAGCGCCGCGAACGGATCTTTCACAATGGATGCCCTCCCTCCCGGTCATTACCAGGTCAAAGCGACGAAGCGCGGGTTCGCCGATTCAGCTGTGGCGGAGATGGATCTGACCGCGGGAGAGGATCTGACCATGAATCTCACGCTGCGCGCGAACGGAGGATTTTTGAAAAGGCTTTCTCAAGCCTATGTCAAAGACTGGCAAGGTACCGCCGACAGCGGCCCTGCACCTCCCCGCCGTGCCTTGCCGTCGCCCCTGAACTCGCCGCCTTTCCCCAACTCGGATTGGTCTTACGGCGGATCGCCCGAAATCGGAGTGCCGGATACCAATGTGCCCCCGCTCATGGAAGCTCTCTACGGCGGCTCGAATGGCAACGCCTGGGAGCAAAGCAGAGTCAAGGTCTATGGCTGGCTTGAAGGCAGCTTCAACCTCAGCACCTCGCACGATTCGAATTATCCGGCCACGTATGACATCTACGCGAATCGGGTCGAACTCGACCAGGCGGTGCTCTATGTGGAACGCCTTCCCGACACAGTTCAAACCGATCACATCGATTGGGGATTCCACCTCAGCGGATTGTTTGGCACCAGTTATCGG
>Ga0182015_10003749_pt1 | contig 16820 bp, 9 predicted proteins | sample 712P3MmetaG_FD_120478 | JGI IMG/M metagenome (GOLD analysis project Ga0182015, IMG submission 120478) | Permafrost microbial communities from Stordalen Mire, Sweden - 712P3M metaG | ecosystem: Environmental > Terrestrial > Soil > Wetlands > Permafrost | place: Sweden: Stordalen | collected... | reverse complement strand
GGGCGCGCAGACCTGATTTCCGAGCAGATGAATGACGTTGAAATATTGCGCGAGTCTGACGAAATCGCAGTAATCGCGAAAATTGCCCGGCCGTCGGCCGCGTTCGCAGTCATGAACATTGGGCGGCCCCGCGACCAGGCCGAAGTTGATGCGGTTGCCACCCATCACGATGCGGCGCGCGGGGTTGCGAGGCTCGAGCACGAACGAGGAAGGTGCGGTGGCCAGCGCCTTATCGACCAACCCCCGATCGAGGCGCACCGTCTGGTTGGCGGAATCGACTTGGGCTCCAGCGGCCGCGAGAATGGCGCGCGCGCGCCCCGACATGACCTCCATGCCGAGCTCTTCGAGGATCCGGAGCGAGGTGAGGTGAACCGCCTCCAGTTGGTCCGCCGACAAGACCTCCATGGGCGGGTAGGGATTGGCCACTTCCGTCCAGGGCAACTGCGGTACGGCGGTTCCGTCCACGCGCCGGCCCCGGCCTCCTTGACGCCGGCGGTTGGTCTCGATGTCTTTCTCCTGATGCTCTTCGGTTGAGCCGCAATTTCGTATAGTCTTCGCTTAGAGAAACCGATTGGTGCGTGAACGCGACGTCGCGATGATTCCTTGCGACATCGTCGCGCGACAACATGGGCGGCCCTGGAACCATATGACAACGCTTAGGCCACCGGCATCCGGCAAGCCGGTCCGCGTCGCCTACCTGCTGGTTCCCCAGTTCCCCATGATGTCGTTCGCGGCCGCGATCGAGCCGATGCGATCGGCCAACCGCATGAGCGAACGGAGTCTCTTCGAGTGGACGCTGGTGTCCGTCGAGGGAAGCGACGTGGCCGCGAGCAACGGGATCCGTATCCCCACGGAGTGCCGCCTCGAGCAGCTCAAGGCCACCGATCTGTTGGTCGTATGCGCGGGGCTCGAGCCGGCACAGTTCAGCCCCCCTCACGGCGTGCATCACCAATTGCGCAGGCTCGCGCGCCACGGCGCAATGATCGGCGGCATGAGCACCGGGGCATTCATCCTCGCGGACGCCGGCTTGCTTTCGGACCGGCGATGCACCGTGCATTGGGAGTATGCCGACTGGTTCCAATCCCGCTATCCGACGATCGCGTTGAGCCGGGACCTTTACGTCGTGGATAGAAACGTATTCACGTGCTCGGGGGGCACTGCGGCGCTCGACATGATGCTGCATTTCGTGAGCCTTGCAGCCGGCCCCGGTATCGCTGCCGCGGTCGCGGAACAATTCATTCATCCAGAGATCCGGCGCCAGGACGATCATCAACGCCCTGCGATGCACGCCCGCTTCTGCGTCGGCAGTCCCAAGTTGGCCGAGGTCATCAGGCTCATGGAGAGTGCGGTCGAGAATCCTCTGGATATCCGCGAGCTCGCCGGCCTCGTCGGCATCTCCGCCCGCCAGGTGGAAAGGCTGTTTCGCGACCAATTGGGCATGGCGCCCAAGGTTTTCTACCTGAAGCTCAGGCTGGCGCGCGCGAGAACTCTGTTGCGACAGACCGTCGATCCCGTGCTCGCGGTCGCCGTCGAATGCGGGTTCACATCGACATCCCATTTCTCTCACGCCTACAAGCGCGCTTTCGGCATTCCGCCCACCCAGGAGCGTGAGACTGTGACGGCGCGCAGATGACGCGCGTCACTCGGGCGAAGAGCGCGCGCCGCCCGTTTGCACGCCTGAAGCCGGCGATCGATGGCAAATGCGGCAACCTGAGACCGGGCCGTGCCCGTGCAGAGCTGCCTCGGGGTGACGATGACAATCGAAGCAGAAGCCATGGAATCGCGCCTCGGCGCCCTCTCGGAGGTCGGCGCGTGCACCGCGGTGGCACTCGATGCAGGCTTCCATGCCCCGGCCGTCGGCATAGTTATGGTGACAGGTCAGGCAATTGACGACTCCGTGCTTGTCGTGAGGAAAGTCCAGCGGGAGCGCGGCGGTGCGCCGAATCACCGGCTCCCGAAGCGTCGCATCGACCTTGCCGGGCAACAGGGCGACAATCCCGGCGGCGCAGAAGACTGCGGCGACCACGATCAGGGTCGAATGCCGGCCGAACACCAGTTGACGACGCACCCGCAGAGCCGAGGCCGCCGGCTGAGGCGCGGCGAGTGTCGGGCGGCGTGCCCGCAGCAGCATGAAGACCCCGATCACGGCGGCGGCGAGGAACAGCGAGCGCCGCCCCCAACCGCCGAGATATCGCGCGGTCACCGCGACGTGTACGGCGATCAAGCATGCCATGAGGTAGGCGATGATCACGTGCGTGGCCTGGAAGCCGCGATGACTCCTCCACAGAGTGCGCCGCGCGGCCGCGAGTGCGCCGAAGACGAGAAACAGCAGCGCGACGGTCGCCGCGATGCCGGCGATCTGATAGAGCGGGGCGGTAGGCTTCAGGTACTCGATGACCGTCCGGTCGGCAAGCACCAAGCCGCCGATGTGGACGATGACGGCTATCAGCGCAGTCCAGCCGAGGAGGGTATGGAGATGCAGCGATATTAGCGTTGGCGGCACCGAGACCCTCGGCCGGAGAGGCGCTCCGGCGAGCAGGATGCATGCCAGCGCGCCGATGTAACCCGCCGCTTGGCACGCCTCCCAACCGATTCCCGTAAACCCGCCGAATGCCGGAAGGGCGAGCAGCAGCACGAGGATGACGAGCCACGCGGTGTAGCGGGCGTCGATTCTTGTTTTAGGCATCTAAAGCAACCCTCGCGAAGGATGATATACAGGCGCGGGCGGCCGCGCCCGTTGGATTGCAACTTTTCTCCCCGAGCCGTGTTATGGGTTCAAACGAGCACACGACAGTGCACACACCATCCCAGGAGCCCTCGAGCTCGAGCGAGTTCACTACCTTCATGCGTGCGTATCAAGACATGGTTTTCTCGACCGCAGCCCGGCTCGCGGGAAACGACGCCCAGGCGGAAGACATTGCGCAAGAGGTATTCATCAAGGCCTTCGAGAATTTCGGGCATCTGCGGGCAAGTCCGGCGGCGGGCGGCTGGTTGAAGACCGTGGCAACTAATCTGTCGTTGAATTACCTGACCCGCTACCGTAAACGCTGGAGGCTGTTTTCCGAGGAGTCGAACCTGCCCGAGACGCAGGTTCCCGACACCGTTCTTGCGAATCTTGGCACGGACCAGCGTCACGCGTTGATCGAGGACACAATGCGCCGCCTGCCGCCCCATCAGCGGGTTCCCCTGGTGCTCTATCATTTCGAAGACCTCTCCTATCAAGAGATCGCGCAGCGGCTGGGCGTTTCGCTCGCCAAGATCAAGACCGACATCGCCCGCGCCCGGGCGGCGATGTTGCCGATGCTCGAATCGCTGGGGATTGACGGAGCGGGCGAGTGAGCGACCGGCTAGAAACCCTGGTGGGCCGCGCTTTGCGTGAGGCGCCCCTTCGGCGTGCGCCGCCCTCCTTGGAGTCGCGGGTTTTGCGGGAGATCGGCCGGCGCGCGGCGTTGCCCTGGTGGCGGCGGAGCTTTTCCCGCTGGCCGCGCCCCGCACGCGTTGGGTTCGCCTTGGCGTGCGGCTCGATCATCGTCGCCGTGCTCGGCGCTTGGCCTTGGACCGAGGGCGGAGCGTTGGCCGACGCCGCGGCGTGGTCGGCCGGCTCATGGCTGCTGTGGGCGCGGCCGGCGCTGATCTTGGTGGATGTGGCGAGGCAACTCGATTCAGCGCTCACCGGCGCGATCCCGCCCGAGTGGCTGTACGCGGCGCTGGCCGCGGGTGCGATCTTGTACGCGGCCTTGTTCGGGCTCGGCGCGGCCGCGTATCAGACGCTCTATCTCAAAACTTCCTCTGCAGGTGAGTCTCGATCATGAAAACTCTGGGCCGTTGCGGCATCGTCCTTCTATGGGTGGCAACACTGATCGCTGGGAGCGGTGCGATTCAGCCGGCGGCCGCGACGGATAGTCCGGCCGCAGCCGCATCGCAGCCCGCCGACAGGGAGGATCATGAAGGTCCCGGTGAATCCCAGGATCGCACCGACCAGGATTCCGATTGGGTCGATCATCAAGAGAGCGATGAGGGGCATTCCGGATGGCGGGGGCGATCCGGTATCCGCGCCCATCACCATAGCCACGATCTCGTCAACCTCGGCCACGACTCGGACTTGGCGGCGGGCGAACGCGCCGATTCGGTGGTGTCGATCTTCGGCTCGTCCACCGTCCAAGGAGACGCAGCGGAAGTGGTATCCATTCTGGGTAACACGACCGTCACCGGATCGGTGCGGCAAAGTGCCGTCGCGGTCCTGGGCGACACCTTGATCGACGGGCCCGTCGACGGCGACGTGGTCTCCGTGTTCGGGAACGTGCTGCTCGGCGCCCATGCGAACGTCGGAGGTGACGTGGTCGCCGTCGGCGGCAAGGTCGAGCGCGACCCGGCCGCGCAAGTGCGGGGGACGGTGCAAACCGTCATCGGCGGTTTCGCCGGATTCTCTTGGCTGAAGCCCTGGATCGAAAATTGCCTCTTCTACGGGCGCCCGTTGGCAATCGCGCCGGGGCTCGGTTGGGCGTGGACCCTCGCGCTGTGCCTCCTGGCGCTGTATGCCGGGCTCGCGTGGCTGTTCCGGGACGGGGTGACGCGATGCGTGCATACGCTCGAGACGCAACCGGGCATGACGCTCGTAGCGGCGCTGATCACCATGCTGCTGACGCCGGTGCTGCTGGTCCTTTTGTGCATTACCTTCATTGGGATCGCAGCCGTGCCCTTCGTCGCAGCTGCACTTCTCTGCGCGAGCCTATTCGGAAAAACGGTCATGCTGGCTTGGCTCGGCCATCGCACGCTCGGCGCGCGCAGCGTCGATCGCCTGGCGCATCCGTCGCTGGCAGTACTCGTGGGCGGCGCCATCGTGCTGGTGCTGTACCTGGTGCCGGTCTTGGGCTTCATCGTATACAAGTTGCTGGGATTGTTCGGCCTCGGCGCCGTCGTCTATACGCTCGTGCTGCTCGCTCGTGCGCGCCGCGCGGAGAGACCGAACCGCGTGGCAGCGGCGGGCGTGGGAGCGTCGAGTGCGGGCGCGGCGGGCCTGGGCGCGGCAAGTGCGGGCGCGGCGGGTCTCGGTACAGCCACCGGACCTGGCGCTGCCGCCGATCCGGGTGTTGCGCCAAATCCAGCGGTCCCACCCGATCCCGGATCGCATGCAACGGCGGCGCACCCTCCCGGCGGTGCGGCACCGGTTATTTCGGCCGCAGGTTTACCGCGGGCCGGATTTTGGATTCGCATGGCCGCGCTGCTGCTCGATACGTTGCTGGTGGGCTTTCTGATGGGAATGCTGCATCACGGCTTCCACCTGCAATTGTTGGTGCTCGCGATTTACGGGGCGGTGATGTGGAAGATGCGCGGTTCGACGGTCGGCGGGATCGTGTTCGATTTGCACGTCGTTCGACTCGACGACCGTCCCATCGATTGGGAAACGGCGATCGTCCGTGCGCTCGGATGCTTTTTATCGTTGGCAGTCATCGGGCTCGGATTCTTCTGGATTGGGTTCGACCCGGGCAAACAGGCGTGGCACGACAAGATCGCCGGCACGGTCGTGGTTCGGGTCCGTAAGGGCGTTCCGCTGGTGTGATGCGCACTAGCCACCGCGTCGAAGATCCCGGTCTCCTCAGCGCACGCGATCGTGTGCGGCGAAGCGCTCCTGCCAATCGTCCGCGTCCGGCAGCTCGCCTCGGAGCAGCCGGCGCGTCAGCGCTTCCACGGTCAGCGGTCTGGACAACAGAAACCCCTGCGCCTCGTGGCAGCCGCGCTGACGCAGCCATTCCAACTGCGCCGGCCGTTCGATGCCTTCGGCAGTGACGGTGACGTTCAGGCTGTCGCCCAGCGATAGGATGGTGTTGGCGATCGCCGCGTCGCTCGCTGAGCGATCGAGGTTATGTACAAATGCCTTGTCGATCTTGATCCGGTCGGGCGGAAAGCGGGTGATGTAGGCTAGCGAGGAGTACCCGGTGCCGAAGTCGTCCAGGGCGATTCGGCATCCGAGCCGGCGGAGCCGCTCGAGCGCTGCTTGCACCCGGGTCGAATCCTTGACCAGCAGCGATTCGGTGATCTCGACTTCGATCAGGGAGGGCGGCACGTCCGCGGCGGCGGCCTCGTCCTCGATCAAGCGGGCGGGATCGCCGTGCAACAGCTCCTTGCCGGAGACGTTCACCGCCACCGGAACGCGGACGCCGAGGTTCTGCCAGTCGCGCAGTTGACGGCATACCGCGCGTATCACCCAGCTGCCGAGATCGATGATCAGGCCGCTGTCCTCGGCGATCTCGATGAATCGCGTCGGCGGGATGTCGCCGTACTCGGGGTCGCACCAGCGCAGCAGCGCTTCGACCCCGATCAGTCGATTGTCCTTCAGCCGAAATTTGGGTTGATAGAGCAGTTGCAGTTGATCGTCCTGGAGCGCACGCCGGAGCCGGCCTTCGAGATCGAGCCAGTCCCTGAGGCGCGCACTCATTGCGGGGGTATACAGGACGATGGAGCCGGAGGCTTCCGCCTTGGCCTGGTTTCTCGCGGTATCGGCATGCTTGAGGACGGTGGATACATCCGTGCCATCGTCCGGGTAGATCGCGATGCCGATGGTCGGGGCTGCGTAGAACTCTAGACCGTCATGCGAAATGGGCTCGCTCAACATCGCGGAGCACGCGCGGGAGATCTGCAGGGCGACCTCGCGGGCCTCGGCATCAGCCACCAGAATCACGAATTCATCACCGCCGAAACGCGCGACCGACACGGAGTCATGGGCGGTTTGGAATGGTGCGAGAACGCTCATCAGCTTGCCCGCCACGCTTTTGAGCACCGCGTCTCCGACCGAATGGCCGAAGGTATCGTTCACGCGCTTGAAGCTGTTGAGATCGGTGTAGATGACGGCGACCCGGCCGTGCGATTGCGCCGCGGCCTCGAACAACCGTTCCGCCGTATCGATGCAGCGCTGCCGATTGGCGAGGCCCGTCAGCGTATCGTAATACGCGAGCCTCTCGATGCGCTCGGCCGCCGCCGCGTTCCTCAAGATATAAGCGAGGCGGCGCGGCAGCAGCGCCCAATTGACCGGCTTCGAGATGAAGTCAGTGGCGCCCGCATCGAACGCTCGGCTGATGGCCGCCGCGTCCTCGTGACCCGTGACCATTACGATGGGAACCGTCGCGAAGCGAGGCTCGGCCCGCAGCCGCTTGCAAACCGCATAGCCGTCCATGCCCGGCATGTCGACATCGAGCAGCACGATGGCAACCTCCCTCGACAGGGCTGCTTCGAGCGCCGAGGCTCCATTATCGAAGCTCTGGGACACGAGTCCCGATGCCGTCGCCGTCTCGGCGAGCAGCAGCCGGCCGAGATCCTCATCGTCGGCGATGATGGCGATTCCTTTCGGAGGGGTGCGCTCGCTCATGCGCTCGCCCTTACCTCGAGCCGTGCGAGCTCTTCGAGGAGCGGCGAGTGCGCGGCCCGGATCATCCCATACAGAGCGCCCGCTTTCGCGGCCTCCCGCTCGCCGCAGGTTTTCTCCAATTGGCGCACCTGGTGCGCGAAGGCGAGGGCGCCCACGTTGGCTGCGCTCGAGGCCAATTTATGGCAGATGGCGCTCGCCGCCGGGTAGTCGTTCCCGGCGAGCGCGGCCTCGAGCTCCTCGATCGCCCGGGTCGATCCAGTCTGGAAGAGATCCACCAGCTTGGAATACAAGCTAGGACCTGTCGTTCTCAGAGCCTTGAGCCCATCTACCGTCGTCATGTCGATTTCCGCGAGGGCGGCCGAATCCGCGCCCGCGCCGGAACTGCCACCCGGAGCACTGATTTCGCCCGGAGCGCTGATTCCCCGCGGGACGCTGATCCAGCGAAGCAACAGCTGCGTACACTCCTCGAAGGTGTAAGGCTTGCTCATCAGGTCGTCCATGCCGGCGGCGAGGCAAGATGCTCGATAGCTCTTGGCATCATGAGCCGTCAACGCAATGATGGGCACGTGCCGGTCAGCCGGCCCACGCTCGCGGATCAGCCGGCTCGCCTCGAAGCCGTCCATGGACGGCATGTTGAGGTCCATCATGATGAGATCGAATCGCTCGGTCGAGCTGCGCGCGACGGCCTCTCTGCCGTTGTCTACCCACACGCAACTGCAGCCGAGCTCCGTCAGATATCCTTGCGCCACTGCAGCGTTGACCGCCTCGTCCTCCACCAGCAGCACGTGCGCGCCGATGGAGATCCGATGGGTGGGCGGCTTCGAGTCGGGCGCGGCGGCATTCATTCCCTCGGCGGTGCGCAGGGCCACACACAATGCATCCCGATGCACGGGCTTGGAGACGATCAGCGCCGGGTCGATGCTGTGCTTGCACGCGAGCTTCTCTACCTGTGCGACCGTGGCGACGATCACGATCTTGCGCGGCGATGCTTGCGCGTCGCCGAACACGTTGTCGACGATGGCGGCATGGGTGCTCAAATCGACGATCAGCAATCCCATCGTCCCGAGGGCATCGGTCTCATAATCGTCCGGATCGTAGAGCACCGTCAGACCCAAGGCGCTCGCGTGGCGGGCGAGGGATTCGGCCATGGCGGGCCGCCGCGTGAGAATGCGTACCGGTTGCCCGTCGAACGGCGCCGGCAGCTCCAGCGGGCATTCAGCCGAGGTGTCGAGAGGCAGGCGCACGAAGAAAGTCGATCCTACGTTCGGCGTGCTTTCCAACGTGATCGTCCCACCCATCCGCTCCGCGAGCTCGCGGCAGATGGCCAGACCGAGACCGGTGCCGCCGAAGCGCCGCGTGGTCGATTCGTCGGCCTGGGTGAAGGGCTCGAAGACCTTGTCGATCGTCGCCGCGTCCATGCCGACGCCGGTATCCGTGATCGAGATGCGCAACATCGCGCGTCGCGACTCGATCACGTCCACGTCGGCCTTGACCACCACCTCGCCCCGCATGGTGAACTTGACGGCGTTGCCCACGAGGTTCAGCACGATCTGTCGGATCCGCAAAGAGTCGCCGCGCACCGTGAACGAGTGGCTCAAGGGCGGCCGCACGATGAGCTCTATTCCCTTGGCTTCGGCGGCGCCGGCGAATAACGCCGTGCACTCCTCGAGGAGCCGTATCAAGTCGAGGGGCAACGATTCGAACTCCGCCTTGCCGACCTGGAGCTTGGAGAGATCCAACAGGTCATTGACGATCTTGAGCAGAATCTGCGCCGAGGATCGAATGGTCTCGGTGAGTCTCGTCTGCGTGGAGGAGAGCGCGGTGCGTCCCAATAGCTCGGTCATGCCGACGACGCCGTTCATCGGCGTACGCAGCTCGTGGCTCATGCGCGCCAAGAAATCGCTCTTCGCTTGGGCAGCCTCGGCCAGCTGCCGATTGCTCTCGAGGAGCTCACGCGTGCGTGCTTCGACTTCGGATTCGAGGCGCAGCTTGGCGTCGACGATGCCTCGAATCTTCTCCCGGTGCAGCCTCACTCGAACGCCGACGAAAGCCAATATCACCAGCGCGTAAATCGCGTAGGCCCACCAGGAGCGCCATGGGGCAGCGGCGCGATGGATCGTCAACTTGAGCGGCGGATCGCTCCACACGGAATCCGCGTTGGCGGCACGGACCTCGAGCAGATGATCGCCCGCATCCAAGTTGGTGAGGGTCACCCGATGCTGCGTACCGAGATCGATCCAGCGGTCGGAGAGGCCGGCCACCCGATAGGCCAGGCGGTTACGCTTCGGCGACATGAAATCGAGCGCGCCGAAATCGAGCGACACGATGCTGGCGCGGTAGTCGAGGGATATGCGGTCGAGCAGCCAGTAAGGGACCGAGCTCTGGACCGGCACCCCGAGCACCTCGAGGCGCGTCAACGCGACGCGCGGCGCGTGGGCGTTCTCCGAGAGCCGCAGCGGATCGAAGATGTTGAACCCGCCGGGTCCGCCGAAGCACAGGCGCCCGTCGCGCAGGCGGTAGTAGGCGTTGTAGTCGAACTCCTCACCCTGAAGCCCATGCTCTCGATGATAGGTCTTGACCGCCTGCGCGTCGGGATCGAGGCGGGTCAAGCCGGCGTTGCCGCTCAGCCAGAGGCGTCCCTTCGCATCGCTCAGCACGCCGTAAACCGTATCGCTCGAAAGTCCCTCCTCGCGCGACACCGCCTTGAAGCGAATTGCGTCCGGTGCGGCGGCCGAGCCCACCACGCGCGCGAGGCCTGCGCTATCGGTTGCAACCCAAATCCTGCCCTTCGCATCGATCTCGAGCGCATAAATGGTGTTGGACGGCAGGCTGTTTGGATCGGCGGGATCGTGCCGAAACACCTTCACGACGGTGCCATCCGCCCGCGCGAGATCGAGGCCCCCGTCGTCTGTGCCGATCCACACGTTGCCTTCAGAATCCTCGGCGAAGGCGGTGACGCTCGCCGCGCTGATCGCACCCGGTGCATCGGTCGCGAAAGGAAGCTGGCGTATCGATCCCGTCACGGGATCGAGCACGTTGGCGCCCCCGTCGTGGATCCCGAGCCATATGCGTCCGTCGTGCGACTCGAAAATGGTCATAACCCCTTCGGCGCTGAGACTGCGAGGATCCCCGGCCTTGACGGGAATCGTCTCCAGCCGCCGGTCGTGGGTCAGTTTCTTGAGGCCGCTCGTCATGGTGCCGATCCAAAGCGTGTCGTTGCCGTCCAAGTGCAAGGCCATCACGCGATGGTCGCCGAGCGCGTCGCGCCGTCCGACGACGGCGTCGATATCCGTGGCCTCGCCGCTGCCGCTGTCGAACTGCTTCAGGCCGCCGCCCATGGAGCCGATCCATATCTTGCCGTTCGGCGCGTCCGCAAAGGCGGTGACCGCCTTGTCGGCGAGCCACTCCGGTCGGTGGCCGCCGAGCTCGAGGCTGCGCGGATTCCAGCGGCTGACGCCGCCCTCAGAGGTGCCGATCCATAAGAGACCGGCAGGGTCCTGGTAGAGCGATGTCACCAACGAGTCGCGCAGGGAATCGGGATCCCGAACGTCATGGCGATAGTGCGCGAAGCTCGCCCCCCGCATCAGATCCAGTCCCTCGGAGGTCCCGACCCACAGATGTCCGGCATGATCTTGAAGGATGGTCCGCACGTCGTCGCTCGCCAGGGAATCGGTACGCTCGGCCTCGTGCTTGAATGTCTGCAGGACCCGTCCGCTCGCATCCATCCGATCGAGGCCGCCGTCGAAGGAGCCCACCCAGAAACTGCCGTCCTCGTCCTCGATGATTTTCGAGATCTGCTTCCCGCTGAGTGATCGAGGATCATCGGCACGGTGCCGGAAGTGCAGGAACGCACCGCGCTCGGGCTGCCATCGATCGAGGCCTCGGGCAGTGCCGATCCAAACGGCTCCCGTGCGGTCCAGCGTGAGCGTGAAAATCTGATCGTCGCTCAGCGAATCGGGATTCATCGGATCGTGATGGAAATGCTCGAGCCGTCCGGAGGCGGGATCGAGCACGTCGATGCCGGCATCGTTGCTTCCGACCCAGATGCGTCCCTGGGCATCTATCGCGAGCGCGCGGGTGACATCGCTCGACAGCGAGCTCGAGTTTGTGGGGTCGTGGCGGAAGCGGGTGAAGGTGTCGCTCGCCCTATTCCATCGGGCGAGCCCCGCATCCTTGACCGCCAACCATAGATCGTGATGGGCGTCCTCGACGATCTCGCGAATGAAATTGCCCGGCAGTCCCTGGGGCATGTTGGGCGAATACGCGTACCGGTAGATCTCGTGGCCGTCGTAGCGCGCCAGGCCGTCCTCGGTGGCGATCCAGACGAATCCTTGGGAATCCTGAAGCACGGCATCGACCCGCCCCTGTGGCAGGCCGTCCGCGGGGGTCAGATGATCGAGAACGAGGGCAGGTGCATCAACGGCGCCGGCTGGGATCGAGCCGGCCAGCAACCACATCAACCCGATCGTCAAATGCATCCGGATCTTCAAATCCGCCCCTTTTTCAAGCGCGATAGCGCCCGCGCACGCAGGTAGGCATTCACCCGGCTACGTTGCACCAACCGCCGAGTCGAGGAGTTGAAGCGGCCGGCAATCCTCGCAAGCGGCCCGCGAGGATTGAGAGATGCGCTTCACATTTCGTTCATTGGTTCGGTACCCAGCTCTCGATGGACGCTGACTGCGCCGTGCTGCTCGATGAGGTGCTCGAGGTCCACCAGGGGACGGCCTTCGCCCAGGTGTAGCCCTTCGCCCAGGTATAGCCCTTTGCCCAGGTGTAGCCGTTATTCCAGGCGTAAGCCTGGTTCCAGCTGTATGCCTGGCTCCAGACGTAGCCCTCGCTCCAGGTGTAGCCTTCAGAGCCGTTGTAGGCGGCCGACCAGGAATAGCCGTCCGAGGGTGTCGAGCCTCCCCACGTCGAGCCCGCCATGTTCATGACGTAGTAGTCGCCGTTGGCGTCTTCGTTGGCGGGGCCGCCGAAGTGCTGGGTACCCGCAAGATCCGCGGCAATGTTGAGTCCGCGGTTCGCGCAGCCCGTCGCCGAGCTGTTGACCGCCGACACCGCGTTGATGAGACCGGCGCCTTGCTGGAACACGCTGTACGCCAGCGCTCCGTTCGAGGCGACGGCTGGCTGCGCGGAGGCAAGGAGGCGGCATTTCACCTCGTCGGGCGTGAGCGCCGGGTCCGACTGCAGCATCAGCGCGACCACTCCCGTGGTCACCGCCGCGGCCATCGACGTTCCGGACATGGTGAACATTTGAGCCGTCGGCGCCATCGAGCCCGGGTCGATGTTCGCAAGATAACTCTGGCTCGACATGGAGGCGACGATGTGGCCGCCCGGGGCGATCAGCTCCGGCTTGACGAAGCCTTCGTACGTGGGACCCGCGGATGAGAACGACGCCAGGCGATCGTCCGACAGGTTGTACGGCGTGTAATTGTCGGTCAGCGCGCCGGTCGTGATGACGTACGGGACGTTGCCGGGTACGTCGATGGTCATGGGGTTCGGGCCTTCGTTGCCCGCGGCGACCACCACGACGATACCTGCCTGCCAGGCAGCCATGACGGCCTGAGCGAGCGGATCGTTCCAGTAGTAGGATTCTGGCGTCGCGCCGAAGGAGAGATTCACCACACGAATGTTGTATTTCTTGCGGTTGGCGACGATCCAGTTGAGGCCGTTGATCACGTCGATGTAACGGCCACCTCCCTCGCCGTCGAAGGCGCGCACGATCACGAGATTCGCCTGCGGCGCGATGGACAGGTAGCTGCCGGAAATGTTGATGGCGCCGCCTGCGGCGATCGACGTGACGTGTGTTCCATGGCCGTACGGGTCACCCGTGACGGGAGCTGAGCCGCCGTTGGTCACGTCGATGGTGGCGAGCACGCGCGAACCATAGTTCTGACTCGACGCCTGCCAGAGACCGCTGTCGAGCACGGCGATAGTAACGCCGCTGCCGGTGATGCCCGCTTTTTGCAGCGTATCGGCGCCGACCAGCATGGGGTAATTCGTCTGGTAGAGCAACGTGGGCGTATTCACGCCGGTGCCGTCCTGCGGCACCCCGCTGCCGCTCGCTTGAGCCACGACTTGTGTCGTGACCGCCGAGACGAGAGGCACCTCATTTGCGGTCACGAGGGTCGTCGAGGCGGCATCGCCGACCGCCGAAGTCACGGCGGAGGTGGTGCCGCTCAGTAATCCGCTGATCAATCCGGACGTCCTTAGGGCTCGGTCCGCGAACACATGCACGCCTTGCATCGAGCGAAGTTGCGCCGCCTGCCGGGGATCGAGGCGCGCCGATACCGAGTTGATGATGGCCAAGTCGTGCTCCACCGCCGCACCCACGGAGCTCACGTCGTTGCGGGCGGTGCCCAAGTCCGGCGCCTGGACGATGAAACGGGCGGTGCCGCGCGAATGATGGGTGAGTCCGGTTGCGCTCGACAGCGCGATAGCGGTCAGCGAGACGCCTAGAGTAAGGAGCAGTGCTTTCGTGGGTGTCCGCCGGTTCATGAGTGCTTCCCTGAGTCGCCGATCAACGACAGTTCGGATTGCAGCGCATTAAACCGGGATGTGCGTCTCAGTACGGCCGAGCGGCGCTCACGCCTCAGGAGGCAGTTCGTGACTTGCGTCGCATAATCAGGCTGTCAAATCGGCGGCTCGACTCGTGATACAGATCGCCGCTCCCGTGCCGGCATCCGAGCTCCAATAGGGCTTCGCGCTGTGCGCCGTCGTCCACGCCCATGGCGATCGGCGTCATGCCCAAGGCGCCGGCAGCGCTGATCCCGGCGCGGCATACCCGCAGTGCCACGCTATCCGTACGGAGCGCCGTGACCCAGGCGCGATCGAGCTGCAGCCCCCAGATGGGAGCGCGAGCGAGCCGGTCGAGCGACCCGAATCCCCGGCCCATCTCGTCGACGACGATCTGCACGCCCTGGCGGTGCAATGCCTGTAAGACGGAAAGATTCATGGCGGTGAACGTGCGCTCGGAGATCCGAATCTCGAGCCGCGAGGCGGACAAACCACCTTGCGCAAGGATCCGGCCGATGTCGTCGGCGAACTCATCCTGTAGCAAGTGATGCCTGAGAGGCCCGAACGACAGACACGCATTCGGGGGAAGCTCATCGGACAGCGACGCGAAATCTTTGCGCAAACTGTCGAGCATCGCGCGGGACAGGAGCGCCGCCAGACCGGTGGTCTCCGCCATGCCCAGGAACTCGGCCGGCGCGAGCTCGCCGCGGAGCGGGTGATTCCATCGCAGATATCCCACCTGTGCGACCAGCTGTCCGGTTCCAAGGTCATGGCGCCCGATATACCGCAGCCGAATCTCGCCGCCGGTGATTGCTTCGCGCATCTCCCGCGCCACATCGAGCCTCGCGAGAGAGCGAAGTTTCAAGGTGTCCGTGAAGAAGTGGATCCGGCTCGAGCTCGCGCGTCGAGACTCTGCCGCGGCCGAGCGCGCCTTCTCGAGGAGACTCCTCGGCGAGGAGCCGTCCTGGCCCAGGATGGAAACTCCCGCGTACGGCGTCAGATGAAACGCGGCGTCTCCGATCTGTACCGGCTCGCGCAGGCTCGCGCAAATTCCCGAGATGCAGCATTCGATCGCGTCGCGGTCGGAACTCTCGATGACGATCGCCAAAAGGTCGGCGCTCAACTGGCCGAGATACCAGCCGGCCTCGGCGCCGGGGCCTGCGCCGTCGGCATTCGGCGCGATCCGTGCCTCCTGGGGCAGCCGCAGGAGCGTGGCGCTCAGGACCTGATCGGAGATCTTGGCATCGACGACGCGCGCGATCTCGGTCAAGCCGTCCAGATAAACCAGCGCGAGTGCGGCAGGTTTCTCCCGGATAGCGGCCTGCGACAAGGTGTCGTTGAAGCGGCTGAGGAATCCTCGCCGGTCGAATTGAGGGCGGACATCGTCCGAAGGTGCTGAGCCGTCGTCCGGAAGGCGAGGCGCAGAGACGCGAATGACGCACAGCGCCCGATCCGGCCCGTGCGCGAAGGCGCGTACTTCGTATTGAATGTCCGAGCATTCGAACCGCGTCTCGACGGTCTGGCGTTGAGCGATGCACCGGCGCATGGCTTGCCTGACGCACAGGGCGGCGGCTTCCGGCCAGACCGACTCCAGGCGGCCCCCCGAGGCTTCGGACGCAGGCACGAGCGCGCGGACTGCTCTGCCGCCGAGGTGGCTCATGATCACGCCGTCGCGTCTGACCAGAACGACGAGATCGGGCAGCTCTTGGGTCAGTATCTCGGCCATCCTGCATGTAAGCATTAAGGCCGGGTGGAATTCCTAGATCCAGTTCCCGGCTGGCGCTCTTTTTGACCGGATAACGAGTCCCCCGGCAGAATCGCGGCATGAGAGAAACAGGGACGTTGGCTGGCGAACTGCGTCGATATGCCCGTGTGGGGGCCGCGGCGCTGTCGCTGCTCGGCGCCGTGCAGCCGGCCGCGCTGGCCGCGGACGGTAAATGCAAATTGGGCAAGATGGCCGAGTCTCCCATCACGATGCACGGAATGCGCCCGATGATGACCGCAGGGATCAATGGAACCCAGGTCCAATTCATGGTCGATAGCGGCGCCTTCTACAGTACCTTGAGCCCTGCGAGCGCCGCTGAGCTCAAGCTCCAGACGCGCTTCGCGCCGTTCGGGTTCTACATGCAGGGAGTCGGTGGCGGGCGGGCGGATGCGTCCATCGCCACCGTCAAGACCTTTACCCTGGCGGGCGTTCCATTGAAGAACGTCGATTTCCTGGTCGGCGGAAGCGACATGCGGGGCGGCACGGTCGGGGTGTTGGGACAGAATGTCCTCCACATCGCCGACGTCGAATACGATCTCGGGGAGGGCGCCGTACGGTTGATGAAGCCCATCGACTGCGGACAGACGGTTCTCGCCTATTGGGCCAATGCGTCGACCCCATATTCGGTCATTTCGATCGATCCAGGGAATGGGTTGGATCGGCATACCAACGGGCACGCCTACATCAACAGTGTGGAAATTCGGGTCACGTTCGATACGGGCGCCGGAAGCTCGGTGCTGTCCCTCCGGGCGGCCGCTCGAGCGGGCATCAAGCCCGACTCCCCCGGAGTGGTGCCGGGTGGGATGGGCAGCGGAATCGGAAAGAATACCTTTGCGACCTACATCGCTCCGTTCGCGAGCTTCAAGATCGGCGATGAAGAGATCAAGAACACCAAATTGCGGATCGGCGACATCGATCTTCCGAATGCGGACATGCTCCTTGGGCCGGATTTCTTTCTCTCGCATCGTGTCTATGTCGCCAACGGCCAGCGCAAGCTGTACTTCACTTACAACTGCCGCGATGCGGATTTCCCGCGCCGAGCTACTGTTGCACAAACGCCGAAAGTCCGCCTCTGTTACCGACCTCGACGCGGCGAACGGTGCCGCGTCGAAGGAATCGGACCTGCGCTACACCCTGGCGCGCGACTACGAGGCCGCAGGCCTGCCGGACGAGGCG
>Ga0182015_10003748_pt1 | contig 16820 bp, 13 predicted proteins | sample 712P3MmetaG_FD_120478 | JGI IMG/M metagenome (GOLD analysis project Ga0182015, IMG submission 120478) | Permafrost microbial communities from Stordalen Mire, Sweden - 712P3M metaG | ecosystem: Environmental > Terrestrial > Soil > Wetlands > Permafrost | place: Sweden: Stordalen | collected... | reverse complement strand
CGATCTGCTCGGCGAGGTCGCTCCAGCGGATCCGGGCCATTCTCTTCGCCGACACCTGGCCGTTTTCGACGTACCACCTCGCCGAACGCACGATCGCCTCGATGGCTGGCCTGGAGCTGTAGCCAAGCTCGGTGCGGGCGCGGGTGTCATCGAAGATCATGCGCGTGGCGGCCATGCGGGCGCCCTCGAGCGGGATGCTCGGCTCACGGCGCAAGATCCGGCCTTCGACGAGGCCCGAGACGTGCCCGGCGACGAGCGCCAGCTGGCGAGGGACCCTTATGACCGCCCGCGGCAGGCTGGTGGCCTCAGCGAGCACGTCGAGGATCTGACGCAGCTCCATGTTCTCGCCGCCGAGAACATACGAGCGCCCTTGCGCGCCGCGCTCGGCCGCGAGCACGTGCCCGGCCGCGACATCGTCCACGTCGACCACGTTGAGAGCCGTGTCGAACCACCCTGGTATGCGACCGTTGAGAAAATCGCGAACTGTCTTGCCCGTAGGCGTGGGTGCCCGGTCGCCCGGGCCGAGAGGCAAAGTGGGCTGCACGAGCACGACGGGCAGTCCCTCGGCGCCCGCGCGCAGCACCTCGTGCTCGGCAACGTACTTTGACTGCTTGTAGAGCCCGAAGAGAGGGGCGATACGCGCCCAAGCCGTCTCGTCGGCCGCGCGATCGTGCTCGGTGCCGTCAAGGCCGATCGTGCCCACGGTGCTCGTGTAGACGACGCGGTCCACGCCGGCGGCCCGCGCGGCATCGATCACGTTCAAGGTCCCGCCGACGTTCACCTGGTAGAAGTCGCTCTCGTCGCGAGTCCAAAAGCGGTAGATCGCCGCCACGTGGAAGACCAGACGGCACCCCTCATTCGCCCGGCGGACAGCCGGTGCATCGCGAAGATCGGCTTCGACGCGCTCGACCTCCAAGCCGTCGAGATTCGAGTGCGGGACACCAGGCTGCAAAAGGGCGACGACCCTACAACCGCGGGCCAAAAGGGCCCGGGTGACAGCCGAGCCGATGAAACCGTCAGCGCCGGTGACGAGCACCCGGTCGCCGACCTCGATCGTCATCGGCTGGCGCGCCGTCGAGCGGCTCGGCTCCGACGAGCTCAGGAGGGCTCCCGGCGAAGAGCGCTTTTCGCGAGCGTCTTGCCGAACTCGAACAGCAGCCCTGAATTGCGGTGCGCGTCCTCGAGAACGTCGTCGAGGGCGCTGACAAAGTAGTCGACCTCCTCCTGGCCGGCGATGAGCGGTGGGAGAAGCTTGACGACATTCATGTTGTCGGCCGCGACTTGGGTCAAGATCCGGTGGCGGTGGAACAGCGGGCCCACGATCAGCTGTGAGAAAAGACCCTTGCGGGCGCTCTCCATCATCTTCCAGCGCGACTTTAAGCGCAGCGAGCTCGGCTCACCGAAGACGAGCCCGATTATGAGCCCCTTGCCTCGCACCTCGTGAAAGAGCTCATACTTTTCCACGAGCGGCTCCAGGCCCTTTAAGAAGGCCTCGCCCGTCACTCGTGCGCGGTCGACTATGTCCTCGTCGTCGATGGTCTGCAAGGTTGCCAGCGCGGCCACCATGGCGAGCTGGTTTCGCCCGAAGGTCGACGAGTGGACGACGGCGCGCTCCATCTTCGAGTACACGCGGTCGAACACCTCGGCCGAGCACATCATCGCCCCGACGGGGATGTAGCCGCCCGAGAGCGCCTTTGACACAGTGATGATGTCCGGGCGCAGTCCGTAGTGCTCGTGCGCCCAGAGCTTGCCCGTGCGGCCGAGTCCCGTTTGCACCTCGTCGATCACGAGCAGGGTCCCGTGCTTGCGGCACAGCTCCGCCGCAGCCGCCCAGTACTCGTCCGAGGCCAGGTTCACGCCCTTTCCCTGGATGACCTCGAGCACGAGCGCGGCGACATCGTCGCGCCGCAGCTCAGTCTCGAGCGGCTCGATCTCGCCGAAGGGAATCTCGTGACAGCCCGGGAGCAGGGCGCCGAAGCCCTCCCGGAACTCCTTGCCCCCATTGAGCGACAACGCTCCGAGGCTGAGGCCGTGAAAGGCGTGGTCGGCATGCAGCACGCGGGGCCGCTTGGTCGCGTAACGGGAGAACTTGATCGCGGCCTCGATCGCCTCGGCGCCGGAATTTGAGAAGAAACAGCGCTGGATCCCGTCGTGGGTCCTTGCCACCATCGCCTCTGCGAGCAACCCGGGTAACAGGGCCGCGTCGAGCTGGACAAGGTTCGGCAGGTCCATGTCCAAAGCGTCGTGCAGGGCTTTTTTCACGACCGGGTGGCCGCGCCCGAGGGCGTAGACCCCGAATCCGGCCAAAAAGTCGAGGTACCGCTCCCCATCACGGTCGTAGAGGTAACAGCCTTCGCCCCTTACGTAAAAGCGGTCGAAGCCGAGGGTCTTCAACACCTTTACGAGCTGGGGGTTGAGATACTCACTGTGCAAGCGGAAGTTCTCGCCCTGGCGGGACTCCATCAACGAGCCGAGCTCGAAGGACATCTTCATTCTCCTCAACGACTGCGATCTCTCAAAAGCGTAGTCCCGGTGCCGGAGTGACAACCCGTTGCTAAGTACCCGACACCGGAGGGCGCGAAGTGCCCGTATAGGCGACCGTCATCGGGCCGATCGAGTCGAGATCCACCTCGAGAAGAAACGGCCGCCTGCGCGAAATTGCCTTTCGCACTGCCGAGACGTAAGCGTCGAGGGTGCCGACCCGCTCGGCGGCAATCCCGAAGGCGCCGGCAATCGCAGAAAAGTCGGGCCTCTTGGCAACGATCTCGGCGGCACGGGAGATGTCCAAGCGGTCTCCGCCGCTCGCTCGAGGGCCGCGGGCACCCGGCTCTTTGGAGGGCGTGGCTGCCGCGTACTGGAATGCCGATCGGTATCTCCACCGACACTGGGCCGCGGGGACACGCCGTCACCTTGCTCGCGGCCCGGGCTACCGTGGCGGCGACGGCATCTGGCGACGGCGGGCGGTAGGCGGCCTTCGACAGCGAGGCCAGCATGGCGAGCTGGTCCGGCACCTCGTGGATGAAGCCGCGACGCAAGCCGAGGAACCTGCTGTCGATCTGGCCCGTCAGGTGCAGCACGGGCGAGGACGACACGAGAGCCTCGAGCTGGCCGCCCATGGCGTTGGCCGCGCCCGGCCGGTGGAGCTCAGGCACACACCGAGGCGCCCGGTCGCGCGGGCGAACCCGTCGGCGGCCCCGAGAGCGCCCTGCTCGTGGCGAACCGTTATGGCACGGATGCGACCGTCGCGCCGGATGGCGTCGTATATGGGCAGGTTGTGCACGCTCGGGATGCCGAAGACGACCTCGACGCCCGCTTCGACGAGAGCCTCCACGACCATGTCGCCGCCGGTCCGCTCGGTCATCTCGCTCCTCTGCTCTTTGGCCGGGGGGATCCCTGGGTAGTGATACACCTCCCAACTAGCCTCGCTTTTCAGTGGAAGAGGCCTTCCGGATCCCCGATTTCAGTTTCGTCCACGCGGCGGACCTGCACCTCGACACGCCCTTCAAGGGCATCGGGTCGACCGCACCGTTGGTGGCAGAACGCCTGCGGGAAGCCTCCCTGGCCGCGTTCGACTCCCTGGTCGACAGATGTCTGAGCGACAAGGTTGCTTTCCTCGTCCTCGCCGGCGACATCTACGACGGGCCCGAACGCGGCCTCAGAGCGCAGCTGCGGTTCCGCGACGGCCTCGGCCGGCTGTCACAGGCAGGAATCCCCAGCTTTGTCGTGCACGGCAACCACGACCCGGTCGAGACGGGCTGGTCGGCCCTTTCCGGGCCGTGGCCGGAGCTCGTGACGGTCTTCGGGTCGGCGGAGGTGCAGGCCGTGCCCGTGACGATGGGGGGCGTCCCGCTCGCGACGGTGCAGGGCATCAGCTTCGCCCAGCGCAGCGAACCTGAGAACCTCGCCATGCGTTTCGCCCACAAGGCCGGCCCGGGCATCCAAGTCGGTGTCCTGCACTGCAACGTACAAGGCGCGGCCGCCGGGTACGACGACTACAGCCCCTGCACGCTCGAGGACCTTCACTCCGTCGGGCTCGACTACTGGGCGCTCGGACACATCCACACCCAGATGGTCCTCTCCGGGCGGGACGGCTCGGACGAGCCCTGGGTGGTCTACCCGGGCAACCTCCAGGCCCGTAGCCCCAAGCCCAGCGAGCGAGGCCCGAAGGGCGCCGTGATCGTCCACGTCCGGGCAGGGCGGGTCGCGAGCCTTGAGCCGATCAGCTGTGACGTCGTGCGTTTTGGCCTCGTCGAGCTCGACGTGGCGGAGGTCACCGACCTCGCCGAGCTACGCGACAGCCTCGTCAGTCTCGCCCGCCAACAGCTCGACGCGGCCGGCGGCCGATCGGTTGTGCTGCGGGCCCAGCTCGTAGGCCAGGGCGGCCTGTACACCGACCTGCATCGCCCGGGGTCGCTCGAAGACATTCTCGTGGCGCTGCGTGAGGACTTCGCCGGTGTGGACCCGTTCTGCTGGTGGGACTCGGTCGACGACAGCTCGCGGCCGTTGGTCGACCTCGAGGCCGCCCGGGCCGGGGCGGACTTCGCGGCAGATCTCGTCACGCTCGCAGACGAGCTCAAGCAATACCTCGCTGACGAGCCGGGCACGATCGCCGAGTTCGCCTCAGAGCTCTCTGACGGGCTGCCGGGGCCACTGCGCTCCCAGCGCGTGCTCGAGCGCCTGTACGACTCAACGAGCTCACCTGCAGGCGAGCTCGTTGACAGAGCCCTGCTGCTCGCGCTCGGCGAGCTCGAGGGCGACGGGCGCTGAGGGGCCGCCGCTCATGCGCATCAGCGGGTTCCACGTCGATGGCTTCGGGGCCCTGGCCGAGTTCGGGATCGATGACCTCTCCCCGGGTCTGGTGATACTGAACGGCCCGAACGAGGCCGGAAAGTCGACAATGCTCGACTTTTTCACCGCCATGCTGTTCGGCCTGCCAGCCCGACGCGACAACCCGCGCTTTCGCGCCCCGGTCCGCGGCGGGCGCCACGGCGGGTGGCTGACGCTCGCCGAAGGCGGGCCCGATGACCCGGGCGGCGAACGGCTCTGGCGGATCGAGCGATACGGCCCGCCCCGCAAAGAGCTGGCGATCCGGCGCCCAGATGGCACTTCGGCCTCTGAAGAGGAGCTGCGCAGGGCACTCGGCGGGGCGGACGAGACGCTGTTTCGGGCCGTGTTCGCCGTCGACCTGACCGACCTTGGCAACGCCGAGGCCCTGTCTCGCGACGAGGTGAGCGAGCTCTTGTTCTCCGCCAGCATCGTGGGCCAGCGCCGTTCCGCGGCGAGAGCCATGGCCAACCTGCAAAAGCAACGACTCGAGCTAGCGCGCACGCGCCAGGGTGACGCCCGTGCCAACCGCCTGCTGGCTGACCTCGAAGCCGTTCGCCACAGCCTCGCCGAGGCGGCCCGGGAGGCCGCTTGCTACCCGGCACGCCAGAGCGAGCTCGCCGGACTCGAAAGCGAGGTCGCGGCCGCCCGGGACGAGGCCGACAGGATCGAGCACCGCACGAGGGAGCTCGATCTGCTCGTGCGCCTCTGGGACGTGCTCGAGCGCAAGCGCGCCACACAGGCGCGCCTTGAGGCCTGGAAAGAACCTCCGCCGCTCGCGGCGTGGCTGGAGGAGCAGGCCGTGGAGCTCCAGTCGCTGCGAACGGCCTGCTCGGGCCATCTCGAGCGGGTCAACCAGCTGGCCGAGCTTGTCAACCAACGAGCCGGGATCGAGCAGTCGATCACGGCTGCGCTCGGCTCGGTCGGCCCGGGCTGGGACCGTGACCGCGTCCGTAACTCGGGCGGCTGGATCGGCCTCACCGACGAGGGGCGCAGCTTCAGGGCTTCTCTGGCCGAGCTGGAGTCCCGCTGGCGGGCAGCGAGCGTATTGGCTGAAGAGGCCGAGGCATCCGCAGGTCTGACCGGAGTCGCCGACCTCGAGCTGGCGACGTCGACGACCACCGATGCGGACCTGAGCGCCGACACCCAGGCCCGCCTCATGGGCGAGCTGCGTCGGAACCTCGCCGAGCAGCGCCGCATCGCGGCCGAGCGCCAGGCAGGCGAGGCACGTGGCGCATCTACAGGCGCAGGCCTAGGAAAGACAGCGGGGTTCGCTATCGCGGTCGTCGCCCTTTGCGTAGTGGCCCTCGGTGCCGTCGCGGCCGCCGTGTCCGGGGCGCTCGCCGGCCGTCTGCTCTGCGGCCTTGTCGCTGTGGCGGGGTGCGCCCTTTTCGCCGTGACCGTCATCGCCCGCCGGCGCACGCCCGGCGACGCCGGCAAAGACACCGGCATTGATCTCGCCTTTGTGCACGTGTCCTCGCGGGTCGCCGAGCTCGCGACCTCGCTTGGGCTTTGTGAGGCCCCGAGCGACTCCGATCTCGAGACCGCGGCGGAACAGATCGAGGTGGCGCGCGGCATGGAGCGCTCTTTCGAAGACGAGCGGCGCCGCGCGCTCGCGGCGCTGAGCCGGCGCGACGTGGCGCACGAGTCGCTGGAACGGGAGCGACAGAACCTCACCCGCGAGCAGGCTCGCTTCGAGGGCTGGAAGTCGGCCAACGGCCTCGGGTCCGGCTTGTCGCCAGACGGCGTGCTGGAAAGCCTCGCCGCCTTGCAGGCGACCTGGAACTATCTCGCCGCCCTGGAGCGGGTGAGCGCCCGCATCGGCCAGCTCGGCGGCGCCATCGCGGCCTTCGAGGCGCGCCTTTTCAAGATCTCGGGCGATTTTCGCGAGCGAGGGGGCGACCTCGAGTCAGCCGGGACAGATCTCGAGGGGACCTTGGAGGAGCTGGATGCCTTTGCCGCCGCGGTGTCGGAGCTCCGCGCCGGCAGGGCCTCGCTCGCGGGTGTGCTCGAAGACTGCGAGGCCGAGATTGAGCGCTCGCTCGGCCTCGGCGACCGGGCTCGCCGTCTTGGCGCCGAGCTGAGCTCGGGAGAGGTGCTGGCCTGGAACGAGGAGCAAGAGGCGCTCACCCGGGCCCGGGTGGACATGCGTGAAAGCCTCGAGCGTCTTGTGCGGGCCCATCAGGACGCCTCGAACGAGCTTCGGGCGCTGGCAGGATCGGGGCGGATCGCCGAGCTTGAACAGCGCCGGCTCACTCTTGAGCACGACCTCGAGGAGGTGCTCAGGTCCTGGGCGCTGCTCGGCTGCGCCCGTCTGCTGTTGGAGCGCACCCTGCGGCGTCACGAGCAAGAGCGTCAGCCCGCGGTTCTCGCCCGGGCGGCGGAACGCTTCGCGAAGGTGACCGAAGGTCGCTACCTGTCCCTCTTGCCGTCGCTCGGCGACGAGCCCAGCCGCGAGGCGATCAGAGTCGTCTCCTCAACCGGGGCGGAGCTCGAAGCCGCCAGCTTGAGCCGGGGCAGCGTCGAGCAGCTCTACCTGTGTCTGCGGATCGGCCTCGCCGAGACGTTCGCGGAGCGCGCCGAAGCGCTTCCCCTCATCCTCGACGACGTGCTCGTGAACTTCGACCCGGCCCGGGCGGCCTCGGTCGCCGAGGTGATCGCGGAGACCTCCGAGCGCCACCAGGTGCTGTTCTTCACCTGCCACCCGCACCTCAAAGAGCTGGCCCTCCGGGCAGCCCCGGGCGCTCAGGTGGTCGAGCTGGACCGGCTTTGAGAGGCCGCAGGTCAAAAATGCGTCATGCAGAAAGGCGGCCGCCGGGCGCTGAACATCGCATCCGCGCGCCGCAGCGCCCCGGAGGCGCTCTCGTGTAGCCGGCCGACCTGGGCCATGGCGTCGAACGCGACGGCTCCAAGGTAAAGCGAGCTCAAGACCTCGGCTGGCACGACGATGTCGGGCTCGGCACCGCCCGGCTCGACCGTCGCCACCCCGTCGCTGTCGACCGAGAGGACAAAGCGTCCCTCGTTCCAGGGACAGAACGGGTCGCTCACCTCAATCACGAGAACCCCTTGTTCCTCGTAGCGGCGCAATGCGAGCGCCCTTTTGACGTCGACGAGCCGGACCCAGCTGCGGTCGGTCCATCTCGCCGTACGCAGCTGGCGTTGGTCCTCGAGCAAGAAGCGCACGGGCTCGTCCACGGGCCTGCCGGTCGTGAGCAGCTCCTCGGTCAGGTCGATCCCGAGCACATAGCGCCAAAGGCACCTGTAAGCGACATCGGAGAGCGAGCAGAGCTCCTCCAAAAAGACCCCCCGGCGCCAGTGGTCGGCCGGGTCGATCCCGGCCACGCGGTACACGGCGTAGCCATCGATTCGCCCGCCTTGCTCGTAGCAGGCGTAGAAGCGGTGCCCCATGGCCGGACTGCTCACCTCGCCGAGCAGCTCGACCCATTCGCCCTCCGGGCGGTCGACCTCGCCGACCCGGGTCGGCACGTAAGCGCCGAAGACGAGGGGGAACGCCTCTACAGCCTGGTTGCGCTCCAACAGGCGCACCGAACCGGCAACGCCGCCCACCTTAGAGTCCGTTTGCTCATCGCCGGGTGGCAACAAGCGACAGAGCCTCTTGTCGACCACATAACTGGCGGCGAAACTCGCCGGCGCGTACCCGTAGCGCCCGTAGATCGCCCCTTCGCTCGCGTAGAGGACCGCGATGGTCTCGTCGCTCGCGTGGAGATCGTCGAGCTGCCGCCGCATCATCGCTGTGAGAAACCCTCGCCGGCGATGTGTCGGCGACACCGACACGTCTGTGACGCCCGCGACCTCGCCCCGCACCAGACCCGGCAGGGTCATCGAGGAGAGGAACGACGCGCTCGTCGCCACAAGGCCACTCGAGTCAAAGACCCCGATCGTCCGCTCGAGCTGGAGCTCTTGTGCCAAGCTCTCGAGCCGGTCCGCCGGGTAGCGGCTGGCGAAGGCGGCAGCCTGGCAGGCGGCATAGGCGTCTATCTCGTGGCCCTCTACGGGCCGGATCTCGATCTCGGTCATAGTGCCAGGCCCGCCAGTGCGGGCAAAGCGGACACGGCTACGGGCCGGCTTGGGGGTGGGGCTCCTGCTCTAGGGCAATCGTCTTGCGGATCATCTCGATCCGCTCGCCCGAGTTGTTCACGTCCGCGCCCTTGGCCTCGAACAAGGCCTTGCGGTCCTCCTCGGCCTCGCGCTCTGCCCCGGCGTCGGCCGCCGCAAGTCGGGCTTCGACGCCTTCGGCGACGAGCTTTTCCGCCTCGGCGATCAGGGCCTCGACCATCTCGTCCTCGGGCACGACGCGCACGATCTTTCCCTTGATGAAAAGGTGCCCCTTGTGGCGACCCGCCGCTATCCCGAGATCGGCCTCCCGGGCCTCGCCCGGTCCGTTCACGACACAACCCATGACGGCCACCTGCAGCGGCCACGCCCGCGACTCGAAAGCCTCCTGGACTCGGCGGGCGATGTCGATCACATCGATCTCGGCCCGCCCGCACGACGGGCAGGCAATCAGGTCCAACCCCTTGCGCTCGCGTAGCCCGAGCACCTCGAGGAGCTGTCGGCCCGCCTTTGCCTCCTGGACTGGATCCGCGGTAAGTGAGTAGCGGATCGTGTCGCCGATGCCTTCGGAGAGCAGCGTCCCGATCCCGGCCGTCCCTTTGATCAGGCCCCCCGGAGGTGGCCCGGCCTCGGTGACACCGAGATGGAGGGGGTGGTCGAAGGTCTCGGCTGCGAGCCGGTAGGCCTCGATCATGACTGGGACCGTCGAAGCCTTCACGGAGATCTTCACGTCATCGAAGCCGACTTCCTCGAAGTAGGCGAGCTCCATGCGCGCCGACTCGACGAGGGCCTCGGGCGTGGCGCCCCCGTACTTCTTGTACAGCTCGGGATGCAGCGAACCGGCGTTGACCCCGATGCGGATCGGGACTCCCCTGTCGCGCGCCTCGGAGGCGACGAGCTTGATCTCCTCGGGCTTGCGCAGGTTCCCGGGGTTGAGCCGCAACCCGTGCACCCCGGCTTCGAGCGCGGCTAGGGCCATCTCGTAGTGGAAGTGCACGTCGGCGACTATGGGCACGGGCGAGCGGGGGACGATCTGGGCCAGACCCTCGGCAGCTTCCTGCTCGTTGCAGGTGCAGCGGACGATGTCGGCCCCGGCCACGGCGAGCGCGTACACCTGGGCGAGAGTCGCCTCGTAATCTGCGGTTTTCGTCACGGTCATCGACTGGACCGAGATGGGCGCGCCCCCGCCAACAGGGACCTTGCCGACGTTTATCTGGCGGGTGAGGCGCCGCTCGGACGTGGTCGCCGTGGTTCTGGGCATCGTTGGCAGCCTAGCGGCGCCCTGGCAGCCCGGTCCTCGTCACGCCCGGGAGGACGCCTAGCCGCCGGGGAGCTGAGCGGGATGCACGATGTTCACATACAGCGCTCCCAGCCCGATGATCACAATGAAGAGCAAGAAGACGTAGGCAACAGGCATGAGCTTGGTGACATCGGCGTGGTAGGGGCGCCCTTTGCGGGAGCGGATGCGCTCGTAGACGGCGATCGCGACGTGACCCCCGTCGAGCGGCAGCATCGGGAACAGGTTCACGATGCCGACGAACAGGTTTATTGCCGCGAGCAGGTAGAGCAGGAGGGGGACGTCCTCGCGTAGCGCCTGGGCTCCGATCTGCACGGCACCGACGATCGAGAGCAGCTGGGGCGAGGACGACGAGGCGGAAGAAGACGACGAGCTCGAGCTGCCGGCGGTGGCAACCTGGTGAGCGAAGTGCCCAAGACCGTGCAGGGAAAAGAGCTGGCCGATCGAGGTGAAGGTCTGCCCGGCGAGCGACACGAGCCCGCTACCCGCTTGACCGATGGCGCTCAGCGGGCCGACCGTCTCGTCCCGGACGTTGGTGAGCACGACGCCGATGATCCCGGTCGCCGGTCCAGAAGAAGGTGCCCCCTGCTGGCTCTGGCCGTCGAACTCCTCGACGACGTGCCTGCCGTCGACCGGGGTGATCCGCAGCGTGAGGTCCTTGCCGGCCCGGTCCACGACCACGCTCAGCACGTCGCCGGGATGCTTGTTGACAATGGAGATGAGCAGGTCAAGGCCCGGGTCCTTGTGCCCGTCGATGGCGACGATCTTGTCTCCAGGTCTAAGACCGGCGCGCTGCGCCGGGCTCAGGCCCTTGGTGAACCGGGCGAGGTTCGTGATCGTCGGCGCCGTCGTCGCCGGGGCCCCGGCGATCGCGTACAGGGAGAACAGCAGCACGAAGGCGATGATCACGTGCATGGTGGACCCCGCCACGGCCACGAGCAGACGCCGCGGGAAGGATGCCTGCCGGTAGCTGCGGGCCTCGTCGGCCGGGTCGACGTCCTCGAGCATGGTCATCCCGACGATGCGCACGTAACCCCCGGCCGGGATCGCCTTGACCCCGTACTCGGTCTCCCCGCGCCTTATCGACCACAATCTCGGGCCGAAGCCCAAGAAGTACTCGGTGACCTTCATCCCGCTCCACTTGGCCGTCGCGAAGTGACCCAGCTCGTGGAGCATGACCATGGCGACGATGGCCAGCACCACGACGAGGACCGGCCAGGCGTCGAACACGACGGTGACCGCGATCGCCGCCACCACGATCACGAGCAGCCGCAAAAGTGGCCCTGACCCGTCGCTTCGCGACGAAAGCGGAACTCGCGCGACCGCGCCGGAATCGTCGTCCATCACCTTAAGTCTCTCGCTTCGCGCAACTGGCTAGGCGTCAGGCCCGCCGCCTGCGGGTCTCGAGCGCCCCTGTGGCCCGCCGCCGGGCGAGGGCGTCGGCCTCGAGGACGTCGTCCACCTCCAAAAGATCGGACGGCTCGTGGGCCGAGAGGGTCTCGGCCACGACTTCGGCGATCGTCGCCCAGGCGATGCGATCATGCAAGAAGGCCTCTACGGCCACCTCGTTGGCGGCGTTAAGCCACGCCGGCGCGCTCCCCCCGGCTCGACCGGCCGAATAGGCGAGGGAGAGGCAGGGGAAGGTCTCGAGGTCCGGGGCCTCGAAGTCCAGGCGACCGAGGTTCGAGAAGTCGAGTGACCCGTAGGCTTGCGCGAGCCTGTTTGGGTAGCCGAGGGCGTAGCCGATCGGCAGTCGCATGTCCGGCGCCGAGAGCTGGGCGATCGTCGTCCCGTCGCAGAACTCGACCATTGAGTGCACCGTCGACTGCGGGTGCACGACGACCTCGATATGGTCGTAGTCGACGCCGAACAGCTCGCGGGCCTCGATGACCTCCAGCCCCTTGTTCATCAAAGTGGACGAGTCGACGGTGATCTTGGGCCCCATCTGCCAGGTCGGGTGCGCAAGGGCGTCGGCCACGGTGACCTGTGCCAGTTCGGCGGCGCTTCGGCCCCGGAACGGCCCCCCGCTCGCGGTCAGAACGAGCTTGGAGACGGCCTCTTGGCGCCCGCAGGCCAGGCACTGGTGAATGGCGCCGTGCTCGGAGTCGACGGGCAGCAGCTCGGCGCCATCGGTGTGCCGGACGCGTTGCACGACCGGCGCGCCTGCGACGAGGGACTCCTTGTTCGCGAGCGCCAGTCGGCGACCCTGCCTGAGCGCGGCGACGGTCACACCGAGACCGGCGAAGCCAACGACGGCGTTGAGGACGACCTCGGCGGCCTCGACGAGCGAGCAGAGCGCCTCCGGCCCGGCGCGCAGCTCGGTGCCGGCGGGCAGGAGCTCTTTGAGCCTTGCGGCGAGTGAGGCATCGGCGATGGCGACGACAGAAGGATGGAACTCGTGCGCCTGGGCGGCGAGCAGGTCCACAGACCGAGCTGCCCCGAGGGCGCTGACACAAAAACGGTCGGGCGACGACCTGATCACATCCAGGGTCTGGGTGCCGATCGAGCCTGTTGAGCCGACGACGGCGACCCGGCTCGTGTCGCCTCCCGGGCGCGCCTTGTCCCCGGCTGGGACAAGCCGCGGCTGGTCGACGATCCCCGTCATCCGATGTGAGCCAGGCGCACAAGGAAATAGGCCGCCGGGAGGACGAACAGCAGGGCGTCGATCCGGTCCATCATCCCGCCGTGGCCGGGCAGGAGCGACCCCATGTCCTTCACAGCGAGGTCGCGCTTGATCATCGACTCGACGAGATCGCCGCAAGGCGCCACGACTGCGATGACAACACCGAGCAGGACGGCGGTGCTCAAGTCCCACGGGTGGATCCGGCTCGTTATCGCCGCCGAGGCAGCGATGGCGATCACACAGCCACCGATGAGGCCTTCCCAGGTCTTGTTCGGGCTGACCGAAGGGGCGAAGTTGTGCTTGCCGAAACGGCTGCCGATGGCGTAGCCGCCGATGTCATAGCCGACGGCCGCGATGACGGCACCCAGCATGAACGCGATCCCGTGGCGGTCCGGGAAGATCCTCGGGTCGACCAGCAAGCCGGCAAAAGCGCCGAGCACCCCCGTCCATGAAAAGGCGAGGACGGTCACTGAGAGGCTGGCGAGCGGAGAACGGCGCCCGATGCCGGCCAGGTACCACAGCATCGTCACGACGATGAAGATCACGAACACGAACACGATCGCGTCCGGCCCCCGGAAATAGGCGGCGACCATCACCGCCGGGACTGCGAGCAGCCCGAGCAGCGTCGCCGGCCTGTAGCCAGCGAGACGCAGCGAGTTGAAAAGCTCGGCCGCGGCGAGCGTCACGGCGACGGCGGCCAGGGCGAGCACCGCTGGGGGGCCCGCCAGGAAGCACAAGAGCAGTACGGCGGCGAGCGCCACGCCCGTGAGCGTGGCGACGACAGGGTTGCGCGAACCCGACGGCTGCCCGGCCGCCCTCTCGTGCCCGTGGCCCGGCGCGACCGCGACCTCGGCCGTCGCTTCGGGCTCGGGGACCCGGACGCGCACGCGCCTTGGGCGCTGGCGACGCGGCCGCGGTTCTGGCGACGGCTCTTTGACCTCGTCGGCCTCGAGCTCCGCCTCCTCGCCTTGCGGGGAAACACGCTCCGGCAAAGACGGCGCCGGAGAGCTCGGGGCTGGTCGGGCCTCGGTGGCCGGCGGTGGGCTGAAAGCGGGCCTCGCCGGGCCGGTCTCGGACTCGACCACCTCCTCGCGGGCGATCCAGGAAGAGTCCTCGTCCAGGTCCAAGAAGTCGTAGGCGAAGGGGTCGTCCGACGAGGACTCCTCGTAGTCGGTCACAGACGCCCCGGTGCTCACGAGGTGGGCGAGGACAGTGTCGGTGTCGTTCCAGTCCTCCTGGCGTTCGCGCCACACCGGGCCGCCCGGTGGGGGCGCCGGCGGGCCGGAGCGACCGGCAGCCGCCTCGTGCTCGATGTCGAGCAGCACGCGCGGCACTTGCAAGGTGGGTGGGTCGGTCCAGTCGGGTAGCGCGTAAGGAGCCAGCGGCACGACCTTCGCGCCTTTCGGGGACTCGGCACCGCTACCTGGTTCCGAGACGCGCTCGGCCGCCTCGGAACCGGGACAGCCCGAGCCGCCGGGCGACGGAACGAGTCCCGCGGCTACTCCGGCCTCGACGCCGGCGATGCGAGCCCGCTCGGTGACCGGCTCACCGGTTGCCTGGGGTGTTTGTCCCTCGTCCAAGATTCCTCCTCGCGGAGTCTTTCTCGTGCTGCGGGCACACCCCCGCGTGCCACGGCATCGAAAGTCCCGCTGAGCGGTGTCGGCAGGCGCCGGTCCGCTCCTGCTCAGATCTCGAGCAGCTCCCGCTCCTTGTGGCTCAGCAGCCGGTCGATCTCCGCAATCTGCTCGTGGGTCAGGTTTTCCAGTTCTTTCTCTGCGCGCTCTAGGTCGTCGGAGGAGACATCGCCCGCCTTCTCGAACGCTTCCAGGTCGTGGCGGGCCGCACGCCGCACATTGCGGACCGCCACCCGGCCTTCCTCGGCCCGGTGGCGGACGACCTTGACGAACTCCCTGCGCCGCTCCTCGTTGAGCTCGGGGAACACGAGCCGGAACACCTGCCCGTCATTGGACGGGTTGATGCCGAGATCCGAGCTCGTAAGGGCCCGCTCGATAGCCTTCATCGCGCCCTTGTCGTACGGGTTCACGACCAGCACCCGTGGCTCTGGGACGCTGAATCCGGCAATCTGCTGCAAAGGGACCTCGCTGCCGTAGTAGTCCACCTTCAGCTTCTCGACCAGCGCCGGAGAGGCCCGGCCAGTACGGACCATGGCGAAGTCAGCTTTGGTGTGCTCTACGACCTTGTGCATCCGCTCACCGCTGTCGGCGAGTGCTGCGGGGATGAGGGCGTCGTCAGTCACCTAATCAGAGTACCTATCCGCTCGCCGACGAGGGCGGCCCGAATATTGCCTTCCCGCATCAGGTCGAACACGAGGATGGGGATCTTGTTGTCGCGGCAAAAGGTGATCGCGGTGTGGTCCATGACCCGCAGGTCCCGGGACACGACCTCCAAGAACCCGATCTCCTCGTAACGTGTGGCGCCGGCGTCGTGGCGCGGGTCTGCGCTGTAGACGCCGTCGACACCTGAGTGCGTGCCTTTCAAGATCGCGTCCGCCTCGATCTCGGCCGCCCGCAGGGCCGCCGGCGTGTCGGTCGTGAAATAGGGGTTTCCCATGCCGGCCGCGAAGATGACGACGCGGCCTTTCTCCAAGTGGCGGATGGCGCGGCGGCGGATGTACGGCTCGCACACCTCGGCCATGTGAATGGCCGAGAGCACCCTCGTCGGGCATCCGACGCGCTCCAGGGCATCTTGGAGGGCGAGGGCGTTTATCACGGTGCCGAGCATGCCCATGATGTCGGACGTGGCACGGTCCATCCCCTGCCCGGCACCGGTGGTGCCCCGCCAGATGTTGCCGCCTCCGACGACGATGGCGATCTGGATGTCCAGCTCGCTGGAGGCGGCCGCTATCTCCTTTGCAAGGCGCCCCACCGTGGAGGCGTCGATCGTCTCGTCAGAAAGCGAGCTTGCGAGCGCCTCCCCAGAGAGCTTGAGCACGACACGGTGCCAGCGCGGCGTGGCCTTCCCCCCGCCGTTGCCTGCGACATCGGTCACAGATCTCGGGCCGTTCTGCTCACGAGCCGACTACGGCTTGAGCAAAGCGGAGCACCCGGGCGGCTCCCAGCAGCTGGGCGATGGTCTGCTGCTCGTCGCGAACGAAGGGTTGCTCGAGCAGGACGCGCTCTTTGTACCAGCCGTTGAGGCGGCCCTCGAGGATCTTTTCCATCGCCGCTTGCGGCTTGCCCTCGTTGGTCGCGATCGCAATCGCCGTCTGGCGGAACTCCTCGACGAGCTCGGACGGTACGTCTCCGCGCGCCAAGTACTCGGGCCGGGCAAAGGCGATGTGAAGAGCGATGTCGTGGGCGAGGGACTCGTTGCCCCCGGAGAGCTCCACGAGCACGGCGTTCACGCCGCGCCCGTTTTGCAGGTGCAAGTAGCTGCCGATGATGGCGCCTTCGGGGGCCTCGAAGCGCACCGTGCGGCCGAGGGCGATGTTCTCCTTCAAGATGACGGCGAGGTTCTCGACCCGGTCTGAGAACTGGGAAGCCGCCTCCTCGCCGTTCAAAGCGAGCTCGTTGGCGATCTCCTCCACGAGCGAGACGAACTCCGGCGACTTGGCGACGAAGTCGGTCTCGCACTCGAGCATCGCGATGGCACCGACGGGCTTGTGGTCACCCTGGACGACGACCGCGACCGCGCCCTGGGTGCGCTCGCGGCCTTGACGCTTGGCGGCGCCGATGACGCCGGTCTCACGGAGGGTGCGCTCGGCCTCTTCCATGTCACCATCGGACTGTTCGAGCGCACGCCGGCAGTCCAAGATCCCGGCCCCCGTCTTCTTGCGGAGCGCCTGAACCTCCTTTGCCGATATTTCAGCCATCTTTGTTCATTCCTCCGTAGTGTTCCTGGTAAGTGGGGTGGTCGCAGTGTCCTCGGTCGTCTCGGACTCGACGGCGGGAGGGGCCTCGACAGGGGCTTCGGCGCTGACAGGGGCTTCGGCGCTGACAGGGGCTTCGGCGCTGACAGGGGCTTCGGCGCTGACAGGGGCTT
>Ga0182015_10003747_pt1 | contig 16823 bp, 19 predicted proteins | sample 712P3MmetaG_FD_120478 | JGI IMG/M metagenome (GOLD analysis project Ga0182015, IMG submission 120478) | Permafrost microbial communities from Stordalen Mire, Sweden - 712P3M metaG | ecosystem: Environmental > Terrestrial > Soil > Wetlands > Permafrost | place: Sweden: Stordalen | collected... | reverse complement strand
CTCTTTCAAGTCAAGTTCTGTCTCGACAAGGCGTTCTTTTGTATCATCAAGAAGTTTCTGTCATAAGCAAGAAATATTAGGTGTAATACCCCGATTCGTTCTACTTCCTTTTTGGTATCAACGAGCGTCTTCAATTGGTGTTCGTATTGTTCTCGAGTAGATTTCAATTGGATTTCCATGGCCTCAATCTTTCGTTCATGTTCCTCAATCAGCTGTCCTCGACTGATATTTTGGGCATTAATTTCCTGGTATGATTCCTCGGACATGTATATTCCATTCTTGGAACGTGTTGCCTTTATTAGCCGGCGTTTTGAGGGGTAAATACTCTGAGATCGCCTTTCAATCGTTCGATTTCTGTCACGTATTCCTTGATGAGGGCCTTTTTCGTCATCATCTGATTGACTTGAGGCTTGTTGTGGATGCTCTTTGCCTTGTTTGCATAGTCAAGCGTACTGAGGGTTTCGTCGATATTAATCTTTGCGGGACTGACTGTTGCAATGATACACGTTTTCGTTCTTCCCCCAAGCGAATCTTGTAACAGACGGGTGAGCTTTGATTCACGATACGGGACATGTTGGGATCTTTCAACGAGGGCGTTGATGACTCGACCGAGAGTGAGGAGACTTTGATTGATCATGCCAGCTTCTCGGGCACGTTTATTTTCAGCACCAGATCGACCAATACTTTCGGAACCAGCCAGGTCGACGAGGTTCAGCTTTCCGACTCTAAGCATATCCTCCCCTTCTGTGGTTTCCTTCAGGTGTACCGTGATGGTGAAGACAGTGTGAGAACGACTATATATTAGAGAATTCGAATCGATAAAATACCTCGAGAGGTCATTGACTTTGGTTGCTGCGACTTGACGTTTGTAGCTTCCCATTCTCAATCGCTTGACTCCATCGTCCGCGTTAGTGATGAGGGTTTCTTCCATTCCCTGAATGACAACCCTCTTTGCGGTATCCTCAAATAGTTTCACTTTCTTGTCTTCTTCAACTCCCAGGAGATCCCGCAATTCCTCATTGTACAACTCAATGAAGGATACTTTGACGGAATACTCTGAACCTTCGGATTCAAGAGCATGGAAAAGTCGATGAAGAGTGCGAGGAATGATTCCTGCTTCCGTTGCAAACGTGCCATGAAACTCGGCCAGATCTCCAGTCATTGTGTACGTCTTCCCCGTTCCTGTTTGTCCATAGGCAAAAATAGTGCAGTTATAACCAGCAAGAACCTAATCAATCAATCACTTCTTCCACAAAGAGACTGTACCTCGTCAAGGAAGGGCGCAACCACGTCATCGTAGACCATCTGCTGATCCGCCTCTGGCCCAAATACCCGATCGAAAGTGTAGGTCTTATTGCTCATCGGAACAAGAGGACCATTTGAGACTGTAATTTCCTTGCCGCGAAGACCTCCTGTTGCAGTCACGACGACAGGGCTGTTTTCCTTGACTTCTTGGTGCGAACGGCCTCGACAGCGGACGACGACTTGGATGTTTGTTCCCTTTGAGTCGATCATCATACTTTGACCTTCGTCAAAGTCTCCTTGCTGTCGCCGTTTGGAGGGGGGTGCGTTTGACATTGCTGAGGATGGTCGTTTCGGGTAGTTTGAGGGTGTTTCTGGGGCGGCCGCAGATTCTGTTTGTTGACGAGATGGTGGCCTTACGGACGGGGCTCTGTTGTTGCGACTGGCCGTTGTTGTGCCTGTTGTTGTGGGCCGTCGTTTCGGAATTGTATTTGAGGATGGGACTGTGAATGTTGATCCGGCCATGCTTGCTGATTTCTGCCTTGGCCGTTGTTGCTCGTAATACGTGATATGGCGGATCCTCCAAAGTGGGATCTCTCGATTAATGGGGGAATGCCCACCAGCCGGTTTGTTTTGATTTTAATTCCAACTGAGGCTCGACGCACGCGCCATGTACTGCCACGGCAACGGCAGTCACTGAATCCTTGATATTGCGCAATGCGGACGCCTCATTATTCTGATCTCAATCAAATGGAGCCCGAATGCCTTCTATCATTCAACGTGCTACACCGACGTGAAAAACTACGAGAAGCGAAAACTGCCAATAAAATGCCTTTGCCTCTTTCCAGTGCTAGTGATAAATGTAACACAAATCCCCCTTCCGCAAAAATGCTATCCCTAGTTATTCCCAATTTTACTTCTGCGACTCGGCAGGTGAAATCAATGTAGGCGCAACCCTCCGCTTCTTACTTTTTGGCTCATCCTCGGAAGACGACGGTTCAAGCACCGCTTGTTCAGGCACCTCGATATCCCGTTTTAGAGGGATCATCCCGGTTGCAGAGTTGTGTGTTTCCGGAGGCGTGCCGAGTGGCGCGACAGATCCAGTCGACGATATTGATAGATTTCGAGTACTCTGAGGATGCGATGAGCTGACAACTGTGGGTTGAATGAATGTGGAGCCTGGAGAAGGAGCGGATAAGGCAGCGGGCGGGACTTGCGAGATTTTAGGTGTCGAGGAAGCATAGCCTGATAGTGTCGCGACGGATGATGACGAATTGGAGCGAGTGGGACTCGTTGCTCGGCCTGATGGGGTAGGAAACTGCGGGTTTGATGTCGTCGACGGTGACGGTCTAGAGAGGGGAACCGTTGAGGAGATAGTCGTGGGAGCAGGTCCAGGGTGGACCTCTCCCAACTCACCGGGGTCAAATATGATTGTGGAGCAGAACCCGTCAGTAGATGTCATAATCAACATGTTTCCATCCGTGGACCTTGGGTTAATTGGATATCTAAACCGATATTACCATGTGAGATCCGTGAAAGTAGCATAGTGTAGGTTGCTGATGGCACACAATGGAGTATGTTGTTGGGTGTCGTAAATGAGCACCGAATCTTGCGTGGCAATAGCATACACCATTCGATATGGAAGCGAGAACAGGATGGTAGCCGCTCCAGCCTCGCCCGAAGCGTCTCTCGGTTCTTCAGGAGATGGCGGTTCGGTCTCCACCACCGGAGGAGGAAGTGCTGGAATAGTTCCGTCTGACGAAGTGTCAATCGTTAAATTCTCTGTCGGTTTGGGTGGTCCTGTTCGGAGTTTGTAGTATATTGGTGAGAACCTCACAGCGATAGATGGCTTCTTATGTCCCGGAAGATGAGCCACAGGAGGTCTGCAATTAGCCGCGCAAGAGAAGGAGGTCACTTGTTGAGTCCTGCACGTGTGTAAACAAATACCGTATTTTGAGGTTCATCCCCCTTGGTACTAAATTCATGTCCATTAGACATCCCAGCTTTGTACTGTCCTGCAGGAGCAAGCAGTAGGCTACCGTCCGTGCTAAAACTTAACCGCCGGAAAAACGACAAAAGGGCTTCATTGTGATAGAGATACATCGACTTTGGACCGGTTTGTGGCTTTGGAGACGAAGATGGCTTCACTGCGGGAAGTGGTAACGCGGGAGACGGTGACGCAGAGCGTCTGAATGCTGAAATAGACGATTGCGCAGGAGATCCAGAAAACGAAGATCGTCGGCTTGAGGAGAAGGGTGGTGGATTCATCGGCAGAGAAATGGATGTAGGCGTCCCAGGTGTAGACGGCGTGGGGGAAGGAGCAATAGACTCGTGCGTTTGTGTTGTCCGTGTCGAGGTTGACACCGTTGGAAGGTCCCCTGGAGCGGGGCTCCCGGAAATGCGACGAGCCGGAAGCTCGATGCGAGTCGATCGATTGTATTGTGAAAGCGTGAATTGTCCGTCGCGAGTTTTGAGGGCCCAGATATGTACCGACCGATCACTACTTTGCGTGGCAATGTACTCTCCCAATGGATCCCACGCTACTCCTTGCACGTAATGACTATGCTCTCCAATATTGCGAATACATTGTCCTGATATCAGGAAGGATGAAAACCCAAGGGGAAATTACCATCCCGTGAATCGTATATCCTAGCAACATTATCCATCGAGCCTGTGAGAATATAAATCCCATCCGGAGACCACACGAGATCATATATTTCGGATCCGCTCGATCGACACATATGCTTCACCCTCCATGATTCTTTGTCCTCTGAATGTTGATCAGGCATGTCACCGAATACATTTTCGCGTGAATCGCTCGGAACCCATATACAGACAACTCCATCGTCTCCAGCTGAAGCAAGTACAGGATCTACACGCACACACATCGTCAGCATCCAGTTTTTAACCGATGGGGGTTGGATAACACTCGGAAGGACGTACTTTTAGGACTGAATCGAACAACATTCACGGCTTGAGTATGCCGCGACAGTGTCGAGAGATAGACCACCTTGATTTCCCCATCAGGCAGATCGTGAATTTGCCATATCTGTCACAAGTTGTGTCAATTGTTGAACTGAAAACAAGTTGGAATTCTTGGGGATGAGGAGGAGATTATACCCGGACATTGTTGTCTCCTCCAGCAGTTGCGAGTCTTCCCTTTGACCCTGGCTCGAAATGCGCGCTGTAGATGGGCTGCAGGTCGTGGAAATGGTTTATCAATGCTTTTGTGCGCATGATTGCACTGATGGACAAGGCGATGTCAATGAGGACACTGCTTCTCAACCCATACAATGCACACACAAAGGCGGAGGTAGAAACACGCACTCACACCCAGTCAGCTGCTAGCATTAATGCACGCACTATTGCTTCGCCGGAGCCTGGCAAGTTTCTAGGGCAAACGCCTCACTAGGTCTCATCCCACCTTCCCGATTGGGAGTTTGGGGGCAATGGTTTCCCGAAGATCCGCGCCTCGTGGCGTCGTTCGGTTCGGATCTCCCACCCCACAAGATTTCTTTATAACCGCATTCCAAAATCCAGGGCCCCCAAAAAACCTTCAACACTCTCTACCCCGTCCCAATTCTAAATATTCTTCCCTTTTCTCAATGGACGCGTCCAATGTTCAGCGTCTGACTGTCTCGGAACCCTTCTTGCGGCTTGGAAGTCTCCTCGCAGAAGGCCCATTTTACCGACCCGAAGACGACACATTGCATTTTGTCGACATCATCGGCAAGTTGTTGTACCGTGTGCCGTTGTCTGGCTCGCCTCCTCCTAGAGCTCTATCTACTGAGGATGCGGTGGGTGTCGCAGGTTTGATTGAAGGGGACAATGACAACTACATCGTCGCCGCGAAACGAGGCTTTGCATTGCTCAATCAGGAGTCAGGGGAGTTGAAATACCTTGCCAAAGTATGCTCGGACGCAGAGCAGGAGAAGATGTATGTTTTGCTGTCGAACTACAGTATCTGACTGTTTTAGATTGAGATTCAATGATGGCGCAATTGATTGCATGGGAAGATTCTGGGCTGGGTCAATGTATGAGTATATATCCGCTCCTATCTCTCTGAATGCAGCTTTGATTTCTCCTACGGAGAATCGGAACCTTGGGGTCAAAATCTCATTCGCCTTTCTGATGATTAGGTGTCGTATATCGGTATGACCCAGATGGCTCACTTCATCGCATGATCGAAGGAGCCAATATCCCCAACGGTATATCTCTGCTGTAGTATCGTTCTGATAGCAGGAATCGGATGGTAAATCAGATGTGGATGCAGTTGACGTCTAGGTCGCCAGACAATAAAATAATGTACTATACAGACTCGCCCACCTACACCATCTGGAAGTACGATTTCGACGCTGCAACGGGAAATATTTCCAACAAGCGTCCATTTGTCACCATAGATCATTTCGAACACATAAAGAAAGCATCACCAGATGGTTTGGCGGTGGACGTGGAGGGTTACGTATGGTCTGCCCTTTGGGGAGCATGTCGAGTTGTGAGATTTTCTCCTGCTGGAGATTTGGTTGCTGAAGTTCATTTGCCGGCATTACGGGTGAGTTGTCCTGCGTTTGGAGGCAAAGATATGGACGAATTATTCATCACCACTGCAGCGTTGGATGAAGACGACTTGGAAGGACGGAAGAAGTATGTTGAGAATGGCAGCATTTTCAGGATCAAGGTTGGCGTCAAAGGATTGTCCAAGTTTCGATTTAGGCCTATGAAGCCATTTTCTACATAGAATTGTCAAAGCGAATTCGACGTGGATCCCAATGTGCTACCCTGCCATGCATTCTCCCGATTTTCAAACAGATGCTATCCCGACCCTAAAACACAACTTGCTCATTCTACATTCCGCATGCCACTACTCGTATACACGATTGATATTAAATAATACACATTAATGTCCTGAAAATTGTCCTTTATGAACGCTCCCGGCTCTGAGATGGTGGCTGTTCGCTCGCGCCCGCTCGAATTGCTAAATCACGCCAGTAATCTCGTCTATAGTTAGTTTCCAGTAAGACGGAGGCATACTCTTTCTTCAAATCCTCGATCTTCTTCTCCAAACGAGTGATTTCTTGGAGATTCTCCTCCTCCTGCTCCTTCTTCCGACGTCGAAATCTAGCAGAAGCACTTGCTGCTCGGCGTCGTTTGTCTTCCTCCTGGGGGCTTACTCCTAATCGTTGGGGTGCACGGAGAGAGCCCATAGAGACTGCACGACCCGGTAGCATCGCACGAGAGTCACCGACATAACTTAGTCCGGAAGGAGATATATTCGATCCCATCGGATTGAAGGCGTATGACGGCTGCATAGGAATCATCTCAGTACCTGGTGTGATGTAAGTGGTCGGAGCTGGCTGTTGATAAAATGGATTCTGAGACGGCGTAGATAATGTTCCTCCGATCGGGGGTTCTTGTTGGGGATAGTAGGGAAAATCGAATCCTTGATTTGTCGGGGTTTCTTGTGGTGAGATGTATGGAACTTGTAATGATGTCCGAACTGGAGATATTGGGGGTGGCGGTGGACGTTGTGTAAGTTGTGTATCCAAGGTATAAAGAGGTTGTGGCAAGAACTGTTCGTGAGTTGTCGCTTCATCCCTCCAAGTTTGCGGAACGATTAATGATCCAGATTCTCTTCTCAGCGGTGCGCTTGCTGCATTGTAGGCCTGATTTCGCGACCGAATCCCGCTGCCGGAATAAGGGGATCTAGGTTGCCGTATCTGTTGCGCGCGGATGTTGGGGCTGCTTTGTGTCTTTGACAGACCTCGACGATGAGGCGAGCTTTGTTGCTGTTCACCTGGTTGAACGGTCCCCAGCAGAGAATTGATAGAAGGTAACGACGGTTGCAGTTCTTCATATGTTTCCGTGGTGCCGTGCGGTTCTTGATATGGTGAATCACCAGAGTTGCGACCAGGGAAGGTCTGCTGGGGCCCAGTAGCGAACTGAGAGGAGGGAGGGTATTCTGGTTGCTGTGATGCGTGGGACTGTTGGCTTCGACCTCCTTGTCCTGCCGATCCTCTATAATACGCTGCAATAATTAGCAAGAATACGAGATGTATACGAAATATAAAAGATTCGGATAGGCTTTACCCATTGGTATGCAACACACCTGAAACGGCAGATAACGTTTCAGACTATTTTATCGACAACACGATAACACGATCGCTTCCACCGCCGGTAGAAGAGTCAACGTGCCGTGAGTGCATCGACGACGTACGACCCTCACAGACCGGCGACCGCACTCCGGATACTTTGTTTCGCAGATGACACGTCTGTCTTCTTCTGCCAGGGGGATTCGCGCGGGCTGTGTCCAAGTGGAAGCGATATATTTTCGATGGTAAGTGGCTGAAACTCCCGTGGGAAACGAATGACGATGGAACAAAGGAGTTGGCCGTTAACGGGCATCCAAGTGTAACGACAGTTTGTTTTTAGTTCGGGTGTGACAGGCAGCTGCAGTTGCTTAGTAGACCAGTTGCATGTGGGAACCGCCCGTCGGGTAACGGTGACTGCTCACAACGGCTAAATCGCTGTGTTCACACCACATATAGCTTGGAAAAGAAAAGACGTTGCCAGGGAGAATTTGATCCCAAATATAGTTTCCAGACGGACCATTGGCGTGTATGTGTGCGTGCAAGGAATTTTTTTTGCGTGGGCGTGCACCACTTTCGGAAAGTCCCTCCACTTTTTTGTCGGATATTCGTCAGTCGGCATATCGTTGCGTGGTGAAAGGTGTTCGCTTACCCCCGCGCGAGTTGCAATAAACACATCACAAGGTAAGAGGCTTTCTCCGCCATGACTCGACCTGCATGATTTAATTACTTCCTACATTTAAGGGGGCTCGTTTGAGCTCTCCCGACCTAGGGGCGGGTGTACGGGGAGCTTGGCCACTGAAGGGTTCAGGGGCCGTTCTTGCGTGATTGGCTACGCGAAAATGTGGGGTGGGATGTCCAAAAGACTCAGATTACTACGTGATGGATTCGTACAACGGGCACGAACATTGGTAAACGGTCAAAGGGGTTTGAAATCATGGGATCCGTGCTGTCTGAGCGCTACATAGCGGGAATAACGTAAGTAACGTTAATGCATGCCGAAATTAATGGTCCCACGGGAAAGAGATCTGTGCGCCGTTTCCCTTCGGAGTCCAGTTATTTTTTCTCAATGCAGTAATATCTGTTCGCAAAAACCCACCGCCGTCGGACGAAGTCCTCGGCACTCGCAAAAAGGGGTTTAGCTAGCTAATATCCTTTTTGCGCTGTGGAAGAGACGGGAACCTTCCGACTCGATTCCGCCCTCCCTTCGGAGATTCGGATCATCGCATGACTTCTGATTGATAGTTTCCCCCGTGACACAACTCCAACCTAATTAAATTGCCGAAAGTATTGGCGTTTGGAGTTTGGACCAAAAATTATCACCAAACGTTTCCAAATGTCAAAAGTAAAAGCTCACAAACACATAATGCGCCATCGCATAATACAGGTCTATTTAAGGCACCGGCACAAGAGAAATGCAAGAATTTTTCATCTGATCCTGACGCTAACCCCATTTCGCCATTGGGTGGAAAAGTCGTGCGCTTGGACCCAAAACTTTAAGATTAAGGGATCCCGGATATCTATTTTGAAAATTTCATAATCAACATTGCTCTAGAATTGACAGGGCGGTTTTTGGAGTGTATGAAAACCTTGTCAGAACGTTGGGCTCGCTGCGGTTGACCGCCGGTCTAGCAGGAATCAGGATCGCTCCGTCGTTGGGAAATTATAAGGTGACGGGGTCTCGGCCCCTCAGTCGCGCGCATTTGCCCCTTTTTTGGGTGGCGGATCACCCGTTTCCGACATCCTTAAATAGACAAAACGAAAAACTTCCTTCCCCGCACAGACCTCGTCCTTTCCTTAACGACGGGATGTACAGAGGCGCGAGGACACTGAGGCCTATCTTTAGCATTGCCGCCGCACTCTTTGGCCTACTTGCATCCGCAGCAGGGAGTGGCGTCATAGCGCCAGTCTCGCCAACCTCTTTTATTCCGGGAAAGGCGTTTGATCGTTTCGTCATAATTTGGCTCGAGAACACTGTAATTCTCCCCGTCGTCCGTGGCATTTTTACTGAAAAATATAATAGGATTACAACTCTGCTTTGCAGGACAGCAATTTTCAAATGCTGGCACAAGAAGGCCTTGTCCTCGAACGATATTACGGTAACTACCCCCATCTTTTTATCATCCCAAGGCTTATCTCCTTCCCTACAGCATTGACCCACCCGAGTCAACCCAACTATGTCGCGTCGGTCGGCGGAGATTACTTTGGGCTCAACATGGATACGCCTATTAATATCCCAAGGTACTTCCTTATCATCGGCCGACTTAACCCTGTCTCAGTAATGTTTCCTCAGTCGTCGATATCTTGGAGGAGAAGGGCGTGGCGTGGGGGGCGTATCTCGAGAGCATGCCCTACACGGGATACACTGCCGAAACGGGGAACAACGACCTGTATTACCGGAAACACAACCCCTTGGTAACGAGCTTTTGATGGAAGTGATGGCTTACGCACATTAGATTAGTTATCAAAGCGTGGCTGGAAACGATACCCGAATGGCACATATAAAGAATTTGACCATGTTCTATTCAGACCTCAACAGCGGCCTGCTTCCACAGGTTTTACCTCTCTGTGTATTTATTTCTAATCTTAAAAGTGGATGTACATATCCCCTAATATCCTAAACGATGGTGGGGGATTACTTTAAGAGTTTTTCATTAACTGGTAGGTCATAATACCAATGTCACCTATGCCGCCAACTGGACACGGAGTTTTATGACAGAGGTTCTGGGGAACGCAAAGTTTAATAATAATACTTGCGTACTGATAACCTTCGACGAGAACGAAGATTATCCTCAGGAGAATAGGGTTTTCTCCCTCCTTCTCGGGAATGCAATCTCGAGCGATCTCAAGGGCACGAGTGATTCCACATTTTATACTCATTACTCGCAACTGTCTACTATTCAGGTACCAGCCCTTGAGTTAAGTCACTGAGTGGTTAAGGCTAACTGGGGTTTGGATAATCTCGGTCGACAAGACACAAACAAATCTGTATCCAATGTTTTCGACTTCGTTGCCAGAGTGGTAAACTACCCCAACATTGTGATTTCAGATTATCCCCTGAACAACGTATCAGAAGGCGGGGCTTTCAACAATCACTCGTCGTTATGGGGACCAATACCTTCGCCTAATATCAGTGCCCAAGGCGCTGGCGGTCCAATACTACCTCTGTTAACCTCGCCGGTCGAGACAAGTACTCAATCTTCGCGTGGTGGAGATCTCTTAAGAGGACCAATTTTATTAGCATTTATTATTGCATTTGGAGGCGGGTGGTATCTTAACAGATGACCATATGCAGGATAGACATAGACAACACTTAAGGGACTCTCATGCTATAGAAATAGATAGAGTTGCGGCAGATAGCTAAGTTTCCCGCTCGGGAACGGGCCGAGATATACGATATCAGAAGTCGATTCCACCTGCCTGCCGATCAGCAATGATTCGCCGTATTTCACTCCCTCTTGCCCGGCCCTCAAAGTTGTCGTCGTTGTCTAGACTGTGGGCAGTCGCATGGAATTGCGGCCAGAGATTTGAGCTGCCAATGTACCGTCATTATGCCACTGGGAGTCCAGGTCCATTGGTCTCTGCAACACAGCTCCAGGAGGCTATCAATTCAACCGCTGCCCTGATTATTCTGGACTGCACCTGGTACATGCCCAATGTTCCTCGAAACGCAGTGGCAGAATTTCAGAAGGCTCGAATCCCTGGGGCAAGATTTTTCAATTTGGATGAAGTGACAGACAAGTCCAGCCCATACCCGCACATGCTTCCGAGTGCCAATGATTTTGCTGACGCTGTCGGTTTGTCCCTTCGTTGCGCCTTCTCATGAGTCAGGAAAACTCGGAATAACTCCCGGAGTGATTGTCCAAATGCAACTCTCGCTTATATGCTCTAGGACAATGTATGTTGCTATGATACTCAGGGAGTATTTTCCTCCCCACGGGTATGGTGGACTTTCAAAGTGTTTGGTCATCAGAGTGTCTTTGTACTCGATGGTGGACTACCGGCATGGCAAAGAGCTGGCGGAAATTTGGAAACCTCGCCTCCAAAGAAATATCCAGCTGCTACATATCCGGTCCCTTCTAAAAATGAGGACCTCGTCAGGTCATTTGAAGAAATTTCGGATCTCGCCAAGCACAGAGACGAAGGTGTCCAGATATTAGACGCACGATCAAGTGGAAGGTACCCGGCTTTGGTATCTCTCTTATGTGTGTTAGATTTCATGGCAGCGATCCCGAACCACGAGAAGGTGGCTCCATGGAGTCTTGTCAACTAATATTTAGGCCTCTCGTCTGGACATATCCCTGGATCCATCTCAATGCCCTTTCAGAAGGTAATTGATCCCAAGACAGGTCAATTTCACGATATGGAACACTTACGCAACCTTTTTAAAACGCAATTAGATTCATCGAAAGATACTATAACGTCGTGTGGCACAGGTATATCCCTGTACTTTCGATATTAATCCCAGGTGTAACTGCAAGCATAATCTTTCTGGCATTAGAAGCAAGCGGATTCCCGTCGAAGAAAAGCGTATATGACGGAAGTTGGACTGAGTACGCCACTCGGCATGCAAAGAGCACAGATATGATTGCAAAGGATTGATGAATTGAGTGATAGAAAATTGATTTTATGTAAAACTCTGCTAGAGGATGCGTCAGTCCCGGCCCGCTCATTTAGATCCCTGCCGATCCCCCCCTATCACCATTCCAAACGACCAAGACATTATTCTAGTCTCCTGACTCTTCAGCATTGGTCATGACGGCATATGGATGGATTCGAACAGCATGACTTCACGCTCCCCGCCGAAAGACCGTCTTCATGGAGGCAAAGAGCGAGAAGAACGCCTCGCAAGCTTGTCTGGCGCAATGGCAGTGGCTCGACTGACTCACCAAGTCAAAGAGCTTGAACTTCAAAAGAATCAACAAGAAAAACTCGCTAAGCCTACCTTTTCTCCGATCAACTGTGTAATGTATGGCCTCTTAAAGAACTTACTAATATTAGCGACACGGAAATCCTCATTTCCGCTCTGGAGTCGGTAAAACGATGGACAGGCGACGGAGGAGTCAATATCGTTGTGCCATTGATGGGTACGCCTCCTTGATATTGGCTAACCTCTTAGTTCTAGATGAACTGGACAAGTCGAAAAAGGGTAACGAACCCATAAATATCAAGACGCGGGAGGTAATCCGCTACCTCGATCGTCGAACGAAAAGTCGCCCGTCAAGGACGGCTGAAGGCACGTCAGGGTCGCTACGAGTACAAGCGTCCGAGGAGATGTTCAAGGACTGGCAAGATTGCGAAAAGATGAGTACCAAAACAGAAACCGATGGGACATCCAAGGAAGATATTCCTCGTCATTTCCGTGCAATGATTAACGGTGTGCTCTTCCAACGATCAGAGGCGAACGAGTTTTGTATCGTGACCGAAGACTCCGATCTTGCGGCTTTCGCTAAGCGATGGAAAATTACGATTATGAGCGCCATCGAGATGGATGCTGCATCAACCAAAGCCCTGCAAAGGCATCATCGAGAGATGAAAGACTATGAGGGAAGGAACCGAACGGTATCGCGGCCCGCAACTCAAAGTCAACGCCATCTCTGGACACCGTCAAAGTAAATAACTATCGTCGCGACAATTTTGGTTCGCTGGAACTCGTTTTATAAGTGTAGACTGCCTCATTTTCCAAACTGACACTCCTAGAGCGAGTCTAGCATGCAAGTAATAATATTATACACAGGCTGGACCTGATCTCCCAAAATTCAAACTCTCTCGAATCCACAAATGGCCACATTAACGAAAACATCCTTACACATCTAGCCAACTTTGTCGAGACTGGCCACCACCCATACTTTTCGATCGTGCTCCCTCGACAACATCGTACAATGCGTAAATCTGATCCGCTTTTGCTTCGAATTCTTCAAGAATTTCCCGTAATTTGTCTGCTATCACTTTCCTCTTTCGTTTCCCACGACCAGGATCTAACCCTTCATATTGAGCCGCGAGGCGACGATATTGACTTTCGTTAGCATTGCTTATGGAAAGAAAGATACAGTTGAAGATGATGGAACTCATCTTTCAGTTGATCCAAGACCGATGACAGCGCTTCTTTCGGGGGCACAGATGGACGGATAGATTCGCCTTCTTCAAACAGAGGCAGAGTAATGTCGTTGATATCAACTTCCTCCAGAGGCTTCCTTGGCAAGAGATCTGAATATCAGCGGTGTCACTTGGGCTTGGGGACCATGTTTCTTCCCCTTGAAGCGCCGTTTTCGAGTACAAACTGTACAGCTGGCCTCGTTATGTTTGGCTAATCCGCCGATGATATTTTGAATTTCCGACTTGGCCGAAAAGACCTTTGATTCACCAGGCGGACGCAGCCAGGGCTGAATCGGGATTGACTTTATTAGTGAAGCCAGCGAATCGATTCTTACTCGTTGGGCTCGACGGACAACTTCGTAATCCTCCTCTTCGTCACTTGAAGCTGAAGTCGCATCGTTTTCCCCGTCAGCATCGCCCTCATCGTCCGACGCGCCCGACTCTAGAATGACGCGCCGAATTCGCCGTCTCCTCACTTTTTGCCCGTTCTGATCTTTGCGATCCGTAGCATTCTCCAGTTGAATGCGAATAGTCTGAAATTAGGTTTGCTGAAGTCGGTCATACCTGAATGTTTCCTTGAGCATCATGCGTAGTCTGGTCGAGAGTTTGAGCAGCACGAGTTTGTGCCTTGGGCTCTGTTCTACCAGAATCGCCCTTACTTTTGGCACCTCGAAGAGATTTGATTTCTTTTCGTAGTTCCGCGATTTCGTCGGGCTAAAATTAGTTCCGTTACACAGATAGATACATGAATAAAGCTTTCCCGTTCGACTTCAGTATCCCGTTGAGCGCGGGATTTGTGCGACTGGTCTTTTTTGCGTTCCGCTTCCACAAGCTCTCTGACTCGCTCCTTGGCTGTAGAAGCTTTGTGCGTGGGAACATCGTTGGTGTTGTGAAGCTGTTTCCTCAAGTTCGCCACTTCCGTCTTGAGAGCTTTGTTTTCGGACTTCATTCCATGCGCTTCATTCTGTGCCCGCACCATGTCTTTGATCGCTATGTCTCTCTCCTCCTCTAAATTTCTTGTCCTTTCTCGCTCCGTTTCAATTAACGTTTCCAGTAATATGATTCTCGACTTGAGTGTTTCCAATTGATGTTCGAAGTCTACTGTCAGGTCATCATTGTTCGAAAGATTACTTATTTTCTCCCTCGCATGAACGGATTTTTGTCGTTCAAGAGCTTCATCAGAATCCCCGACACTCCCGAATCCCGAATCCCGAGACGATTGTCGCAGCATCTGACTTTCTGCCTTGTTGGCCCTCGTTTGCTCCAAGTCGTAAAGTCTTTTCTGGTGACGAAGTTCGGTCTCTAGTTGGCGAACCCGACTCCTCTGATGGTTATTCTCGGAGGTGAGATGATCGACTTTATCCTGCAGGCTGCGGAGGCCAGCAATAATGTCTAGTATTAACCAAAATGATTTCAAGCAATATATACCTTCTTCGTCTTTCGGGACTGGAATGGATTTGACGGGAAAATATTTCGGTAAAGGTGGAACCCGTGGGTTGGCTTTTGGAGTGGTATTGATCAGAGATTGGATTCCAGTCATGTCGGGTAAACGGAATGAGTTGTTTCTTGTCGGCGTATCATGGTCGTTGTGATTTACCTTGGTTGTATTGGTCGTTATTCCCAAATCATTGAAAAGCTGAGTGGAATCCTTGAATGAACGCGGGAGGGTGGATACAGCGGGTTTGAACTGGTGCTCCTTCTCCATGGTTTTAGCGACAGGATTTCGAGGTCGTTGGAACGGGGGGCTTGGTTTAGCATAGCGATCAACGAACGCACTACGAGGTCTCTCGGGGAGATGTTGTTTCACTCGTGGTGTGGAAGCGTTCTTCAACTCCTTTTCGAGGTCGGAGGAAAGGTGTTTGAGCCCGTTCTTTCCATATTTTTCAATCGGTGAGAATGGCCGCTTGAGTTCTCCAAAATCAGAAAGGGAGGCTGATCGTCCATGAGACGAAGGACTGTGAAGCTGCGCAGACAAGTCTTGATCGTTGACAAGACGCCTTTGATATGCAGGACGATCAAAGTCTCTCAAATCAAGCTAGACGGTCAGTGTATATATGATGTCTCAGCTACCTCTGGAGTTCCCATTTCTTTGCCGGCTCCTCGAGGCATCTCCACGCTTTCGAGTGAGGTGTCAATGCCTTGCATGCTGAAATCACGAAAGTGTTTACTCAAATCGTGTGTTGAAGGAGCAGGAGAACGCGGGAAAAAGTCGTTTGAGTTGGAGGTGTCAGTTTCCCCGCCGCGATAGTCCATTGAATAATCGTGTGTATGGTCTTCTGGAATGACTCTGCGAGGAGAACCGTTCGAGTCGGCGGTGCTGTTATTGAACGAGTAGTGACCGAGATCACGTTCCATTTCCTGCCCCAGTCGGATTTTGTCTCGTCCGTGAGGGTCTGAGTATTCTGCACCGGAAGGGGGAAAGGGGCCGAGGGACTGACGACGAAGTTGACGAAGTCGTTCGATTGCGGACATCTCTGTCTCGTGGGTAAGAAGAGCCACTCGGTTGCTCTCCCTTGGGAATGTTGATTGAGAATGAGAGCGATGTATATGAGAGGATTGCGCTCAGACGTCGTTGAGTGTTCGACCAAGGACAAAATGTAAACAATTAAAATTGGGACAGGACAGTATCACGACCCGCGACTTTTGTTGTGGTCGCTGCACGTGAGGAATGCCACACGTATTAATATTATATGTACCGGAGCCAATTGGAGTGCTTTAACCTTAAATTTTTTGGCAGTGGGACTGGATATGGGGCTGTCCCCCGATTTGTTTACATTTTGTGGCTGGCAGACTGATCTCCCCACCAACCACACCGCATCGTCAACACCATCCACATTTTTGGGTATCACTCACAAACTCAGGCGGCATTCTCAGACGAATACTTCGACTAGCTTTTCCACTCCACTCTGAAGAATCATGGCATCGCCGCCTCGTCGTATGACCAGAGCTCGAGCCAGGAAAGAAGGATATGAGCCCGACTGGCGAATCAACCCTCAGTGGAAGACTCCTCGCAAGCCAAAGCCCAAAGCCACACGTTTCGCTTTATCGGACAGCACCGATGAAGACCCCAATGCGATCCAACTAGCTATTGTGGGGGAAACAATTCGGCGACCCCCGTCTCCCGTCAAGATTCGGATTGCGGCAAAACTACCACAGCAACCAGAGGTCGTCCAACCCAGCTCAAAGCTAAATGGAACCACGACCGGAACTACCCCCACTTTTGAACTCCCTCTTGAAGCTTCCCCCAGAAAGTCTGTCAATCTCGGTTCTCCCGTCCGCGTACGACCGAGGCCCGAGATACTCTACAACAACGCCGCAGACAAAGAAAATTCACCCTCTGCCGCTATGCTCGCCAAGTGGACTTCTACCGGAAAATCGTCCAGTATCCCCAAGACGCCG